>Ga0209638_1001951_pt1 | contig 12861 bp, 9 predicted proteins | sample BarGraNGADG00211_FD_184490 | JGI IMG/M metagenome (GOLD analysis project Ga0209638, IMG submission 184490) | Arctic peat soil microbial communities from Barrow, Alaska - Barrow Graham LP Ref core NGADG0002-211 (SPAdes) (version 2) | ecosystem: Environmental > Terrestrial > Soil > Wetlands > Peat... | reverse complement strand
CCGCGACGGTTTCTTCGCTTCTGGGCCGTTCCGAGTTCGTGACCTCCTACACGCCGTACCAGCCGGAGATGCTCCAGGGCACGCTGCAGGGGATCTATGAGTACCAGACCCTGGCGGCCCGCCTGATGGGGATGGAGGTGGCCACGGCCTCCCACTACGACGGCGCGACGGCGCTGGCCGAGGCGCTCCTGATGGCGGTCCGCATCACCGGACGGAAGAAGGTGGCCCTCTCCCGGGCGATCCACCCCCACTACCGGCAGGTCGTCCGGACCTACTTCGCCCCCACCGGCTATGAACTCCTGGAAATCCCCTATCTCGAAACGGGACTTACCGACTTTGATCGCCTGGAGGAGAGCCGGGATCTGGCCGCCGTCGCAGTACAGTCGCCGAACTTCTTCGGCTGCATCGAAAACTTGCAGGCAGCGGCGGAGAGGGTCCATTCCGGCGGTGCGCTGCTGGTTTCCGGCTTCACCGAGGCGCTGGCCTTCGGGCTCCTGAAGAGTCCGGGAAGCCAGGGCGCCGACATCGTTGCCGGAGAGGGGCAGAGCCTGGGCATCCCCCGCTCTTTCGGGGGGCCAGCCCTGGGCATGCTCGCGAGCCGGAAAAAGCACATGCGGAGCCTCCCCGGCCACCTCGTGGGACAGACGAAGGACCGGGACGGGAAGCGCGGTTTCGTTCTCACGCTGTCCACGCGGGAACAGCACATACGCCGAGAGAAGGCGACCTCGAACATCTGTTCTAATAACAGCCTCTGCGCGCTCGCCGCCGCGATGTACATGGCCTCTCTAGGGGGGACCGGCATTCGGGAGCTGGCCTCCCTCAACCACGACAAGGCGGAATATCTGAAGAACGTCCTGCGGGATGCGGGATGCTCAATCCGTTTTTCCAGCCCCACGTTCAACGAATTCGTCGTCGGCTTTCCCGGCGGCTTCGACGCCCGATACCGGCGGCTGCTCGACCGAAAGATCGTGGCCGGGCTGCCCCTGGGCGCCCATTATCCGGAACTGGCGGATCACGGCCTCCTCTGCGTCACGGAGACGTGCAGCCGGGAAGAGATGGACCGGCTGGTTCGGGAGGTGACGGCATGAGCGAAGCACTCGGAACGACCGGACTCATCCTGAACGAGCCGCTCCTCTGGGAGCGGGGGAAGAAGGGGCGTTGCGGCTTCTCCATGCCCGCGGGCGATGTGCCGCAGAATCCCCTGCCCGCAGAACTGACGGGCGATGGACCAGATTTCCCGGATCTCAGCGAAATCGAGGTGGTCCGCCATTACACCCGTCTTTCCACCTGGAATTTCGGGGTGGATACCGGCCTCTATCCCCTGGGTTCCTGCACGATGAAGTACAACCCGAAGATCAACGAGAAGCTGGCGGGTCTCCGGGGATTCGCCGGGGCTCATCCGTTGCTGCCCTCCGAATTGTCTCAAGGAGCGCTGCGGTTGATGTTCGATCTGAAGCGGTTCCTGGCCGAAATCACCGGTCTCGACGCGGTAACGCTTCAACCGGCGGCCGGCGCTCAGGGGGAGCTGACGGGGATGCTGATCGTTCATGCGTACCATCGCAGCCGGGGGAAGCAGAGGACGAAGATCCTGATCCCCGACACGGCGCACGGGACGAATCCGGCCAGCGCCGCCCTCTGCGGCTACGCCCCCGTCCCGGTGCCGTCCGGGCCGGACGGCATCCTTCTCCCGAAGGTTGTGGCGGGGTTGATGGACGGGGAGACGGCGGGAATCATGATCACCAACCCCAACACCCTGGGGCTTTTCGAGGAGAATATCCGCGAAATCGCCCGTATCGTCCACGACCGGGGCGGGCTCGTCTACGGCGACGGGGCCAACATGAACGCCGTCCTGGGTCTTGTGAGGCCGGGAGAGATCGGCGTGGACATCCTGCACCTGAACCTCCACAAGACCTTTTCCACGCCCCACGGAGGCGGTGGGCCCGGCGCCGGGCCGGTGGCCGTCCGGAAGGATCTCGCCCGGTTTCTTCCCGTTCCCCGTGTCGTCGAAAGGAACGGGATGTATGAGCTTTCCGAAGATTTCCCGGAATCCATCGGCCGCGTCCTGGCCTTTCACGGCCATTTCGGCGTTCTTTTGAGGGCATACGCCTACATCCTCAGCATGGGGCCGGACGGGCTCAAAAAGGTGAGCCGCCTCGCCGTCCTGAATGCCAACTATGTCCGGGAGAGACTGAAAGACGTCCTGCACCCCGCCTTCGACCGCCCTTGCATGCACGAGTGCGTCTTTTCCGACCGGAATCAGCAAGGGACCGGGATCACGACCTTGGAGATGGCCAAGCGCCTCATAGATTACGGGTATCATCCGCCCACGATCTATTTCCCGCTCGTGGTTCACGGCGCGATCATGATCGAGCCCACGGAGACGGAAACGAAGGAGGATCTCGACGGTTTCATCGAAGCCTTCCGGTCTGTCGTCCGGGAGGTCGGGGAGAATCCCGGGGTCGTCCGGGAGGCGCCGTCCCGCTGTAAGGTGAAGAGACTCGACGAAACCGCGGCGGCCCGGAACCCCTGTCTTGCCGGGTAAGGTATCAAATTTGATGATCCCGTAAAAAGTCCGAAATCCCTCTCCCTCAATCCCCTCCCACCGGGGGAGGGGAAAATTATTCTTGAAATGATGAAGCAACTCAAGCAAGAAGAGAAATCCGTCCGAAAACCCGACTGGCTCAGGCGCCCGCTGCCGTCCGATCCGGCCTTTTCCCGGATCCGGTCTCTGCTGGACGATGGGCGCCTCCACACGGTCTGTCAGGAGGCGCGCTGCCCCAACTGCGGAGAGTGCTTTTCCCGGGGGACGGCGGCCTTCCTGATCCTGGGGGGTTCCTGCACCCGCCGCTGCCGCTTCTGCGCCGTGACCCAGGGAACGCCGGAACGTCCGGATCCCGACGAACCCCGACGGGTCGCCGAGGCGGCCGCCCGGATGTCCCTGGATTATATCGTGGTGACATCGGTGACCCGCGATGATCTGGCCGACGGCGGTGCCGGGGCCTTCGCGGAGACGATCCGCGCCTTGCGAGTCAGGCGGCCCGGGGTCCGCATCGAGGCCCTCATCCCCGATTTCGGGGGAGATGAGACCGCCCTGCGGACCGTTATCGATGCCCGCCCCGACGTCCTCAACCACAATCTGGAAACGGTGATGCGTCTCTATCCAGCAGTTCGGCCCGAGGCCGTCTATGCCCGCTCCCTCGAACTTCTCCACCGGGTCAGGCACCGTGCACCGGACGTGGCCGTCAAATCCGGGCTGATGCTCGGCCTGGGAGAGCGCCCGGACGAGTTGGAGACGGCCCTGAAGGACCTACTAGCCGCCGGCTGCAGGATCCTCACCCTCGGGCAGTATCTCCAGCCCCGGAAAGATTGTCTGCCAGCGGTCCGCTTTGTCCCCCCTGCGGAGTTCGATGCCTGGCGAAAGGCCGCCCTGGGTATGGGTTTCCACCGTGTGGCCGCCGGCCCTCTCGTGCGAAGCTCCTACCAAGCCGAAGAGCTTGACGCGCAGCGATCTGAATCATGGACAGTCACATGAAAACCTGGTTGCTCATCACCGAAAAAGCTGCGCTCCGGGGATCGCTGAACATGGCGGTGGACGAATATCTATTCGCGCGCGCACGGAAAGGGGACGAGACATTTCTCCGCTTCTACCGATGGGAGAAACCCACGGTCTCTTTAAGCTACGGGCAGGAAGCCGCCCGGGTGGCGGACCTCGACTTCTGCCGCGCCAACGGCATCGATATCGTTCGGCGCATGACTGGCGGAAAGGTCGTCCTGCACCTCAGGGAACTGACCTATTCCCTCGCTTCGTCCGACACGGAGACGTTCACTCCCATCCTCCAGGATTCCTACCAACTCATCTCTCTGGCCCTTATCAAGGGTCTCGCTCTCATGGGTCTCTCCGCGCGTCTCGCCCCGGCTTCTCCTCCCACCTACGTCCGGGAGACAATGCCGTGTTTCGCCTTCCCGGCAAGGGGCGAAGTCGAGATCGGCGGCCGGAAGATCATCGGCAGTGCCCAGAAGAGGACCGGTGCCTCTTTCATCCAGCACGGCTCCGTCCCTCTCGATAAGGACGAGACGCTCCTCAAGGCCGTAGCCAGGTTCGATGCGGAGGACACCGGGGTCAGCATGACCTCCCTTTCCGAGGCCCTCGGTCGGCCCGTAGCCTTCGACTGGGCGGCCTCGCGGTTCTCCCAGGGCTTCTCTAAGTTCTTCGGAGTCAAGCTGGAACCTCTATCCCTTGACGAGAAGGCTTGGCAAGAGATCTCGGGAATCGAGGCCGAACGCTACGGTAATGACGCCTGGACCCTTAAGCGCTAGGTTAACTTACCCGTATTCCATTCCGTATATACTATGCCATTCCGGGGATCCGCTGTCTGAAGCCGAAGGGGACTTTCTACGTCTTTCCCAATGTGGGAGGGGTTCCGGCGCTTCTTCGCCGCCGGGGAACATTTTTGTTAGCGACTACCCGACCAGCGGTAGACTGACCCGCACGAGATCATCGGGGACGCGGCTGCGGGTCATCCCCAGCTTTTCGCAAAGCGCGGTCATGCGGCCGTTCGTCGGTTCAAGAAATCCGTAGAATTCCTTCAGCCCGCGCTCCGCGGCGATCCCGATGAGCACATCCAGGAGCTTGGAGGCCAGCCCCCGTCCCTGAAAGTCGTCGTGAACGATTACCGCAAATTCCCCGGCGGCGCCACCGTTGGCGTCGATGGTGAGGCTTCCGATGCCGACGATGCGTTTTTTCTGATCCGTCCGCGTCTCGGCCACGATGGCCATATCCCGATCGTAGTCGATGTGGCAGGAGCGCACGTGCATGGCATGGCTGATCTGCTTGAAGTTCTGATAGAACCGGGAGCGGATGGTCGCCTCCGACACGGTGGTCAACATCTCATGTTCCAGCGGCTCATCCTCGGGACGGATGGGGCGGAGGATGACCTCGGTTCCGTCGGTCAGACGCCAGGGCGTCACGTACCGCGTCGGATAGGGGGTGATCACCAGGTGGGCGTAGGGCGATGCCTTTTCGGCGAAGACATTCGGATCCAGCAGGATCCGGGCGTCCAGCGCGATCGCCTTCCCCTGGCAGATGGCGAGGGGATTGATGTCCATCTCCCGGATCTCGGGGAAATCGATGATCATTCGGGACAATCCCACCAGGATCTTCTCCAATTGGCGGAGATCGGCGGGAGGTTTCCCCCGGAAGCCCTTGAGCATACGGTAGACGCCCGTCTCCTCCATCAGCCGCCGGGCCAAGGTCTGGTTCAGGGGCGGCAGGCCAACGGAAAAATCCCTGAACATCTCTACACCGATCCCCCCGTGTCCGAAAAGGATGACGGCGCCAAAATTGCTGTCCTTTTTCGACCCGAGGATGAGTTCGTAATCGATATGCTCGACCATCTTCTGGACCGTCACACCCCGTATCGTCGCCTGCGGGGCAAACTGGTGGACCCCGTCGAGGATGCGTTGGTAGGCGGTCTTCAGCGCCTCCTCGCAATCGATGGCCGTGATGACGCCGCCCACGTCCTGGCGGAAAATGATGTCGGGGGAGGCAACCTTGAGGACCACCGGGTACCCCATATCCAACGCAGCGGCCAGGGCGTCCTCCAGGGTGATTGCCATCCGGGAAGGGATGACGGGGATGCCATAGTTGCGGAGGAACTTCCGCGAGTCATCCTCCGTGAGGATTGAACAGGCCTCCCGGTTGGCGCGCCGGATGAGTGCCTTGAGATGGTTTTTCGGCGGGGCTTCGTCCAGCGGAAGTTCCGCCGGCGTCTCTTGCAGGAGTTCGAGGTTTCGCTCATATTGGGTCATATAAATATAGGCGCGGACGGCGGCCTCCGCCGTTTCATAGGCGGGGATGCCCTTCTCCACCATCCGCTCGCGTCCCCGTTGCACTTCCCGCCCCCCCATCCAGGCCGTCAGAAGGGGTTTGTCCGTCTTTGACGCCACCCCAACCAAGGCCTCTGCCACTTCCTCGGAGGGGGCGAAGTCCTGGGGGGTGTAGATGGCCAGGAGCCCATCCACGCCGGGATCCTTCAGGCAGATCTCCGCGGCCGCCGCATACCGGGAGGTATCGGCGTTGCGGAGGAGATGGACGGGATTTTCTCGGTTCCAGTGGGGAGGAAGGAGGGCATCCAGATCCCGGATGGTCTGTTCGGAGAGGGCCGCCAGTTTGCCGCCGGAGCACAACAGTTGCTTGCTGGCGATGATCCCGATCCCTCTGGCGTTTGTTATGATGGCCAGCCGTGGTCCCCGGGGGCGGTTGCGGGAGTAGAGGACGCCGGCGGCGTTGAAGAGGTCCTGGGCCTCGCGGACCCGGACGACGCCAAGGCGGCGGAAGAGGGCGTCGTAGACCTTTTCCGGGCCGGCCATCGCGCCCGAGTGGGTCAGGCCGGCGCAATCGCCATCCTCCAGTATCGGGGGTTTGAGCAGGATGATGGGCTTGCTGCGGGCGAAGCAGCGGACGGCGCTGACGAACCGTTTCACATCGCCGACGATATCCTCCATGTAGAGGATGATGCTCTTCGTGTGGGGATCTTCGAAGAGAAAATCGATAACATCCCCGAAATCCACGTCGATGGCGGAACCCAGCGAAACGACCATGCTGAAGCCGATGTGGGAGCTCATGCCCCAGTCGAGCAGGGTCCTGCCGAAGCTTCCCACGTCGGAGATGAATGCAATGTTTCCCTTTTCCGGGTTCTCCCGGAGGAAGGTGGCGTTGAGGTTCACGGGGGGCCGCATGATTCCGAGGCAGTTGGGGCCGATGATCCTCATGCCGTAGGCCTTGTTGATTCGGAGGATCTCCTCCTCCAGGCTCCTTCCCGTTTCGCCCGTTTCCCGGAAACCGGCGGAAATGATGATGAGCCCCTCCACACCGGCCCGGCCGCAGGCGTCGACGATTTCCGGGACCGTGGCGGCGGGGGTTGCAATTACGGCCAGATCGATCGGTTCGGGGACGGTGCCGATGTCCCTCCAGCAGGGGTTTCCCAGAAGAGTTTCCCGGTTTGGATTGACGGGATAGACCGTCCGATCGCCGGAAGCGAGGGCATTTTCCAGGACGGCCCGCCCGAACGTCCCTTCCCGTTCCGTGGCGCCGATTACGGCGATCGTCCGTGGATTGAAGATCTTCTGCAGATCACCCATGCCATTCTCTCCTTCGCGCGCGCAGGCGCAATGAGCCCGGATGCAGCAAGTGTGCACCGGCTCCCCTTTTCATGGGAACGACTATTTATACCATTCAGGGCGAATTTCAGAGGTGATCGCCATACTATCGATTGTAATGCGAAAATGCAAACATTTTTCCGATTGCCGGCAAGCTGGGAGGATCCGTCCGGATCGAGAACGCTTGAACCGGTCAGCCTTTAGCCGTCACTGAGGGTCATATCCGGCGCGATCTGCTGGATATGTTGGATGGAACGTTTTACCCAATCCTCGGGATCGCCGATCCGGTCCCCGGGGACCCCAAGCTCGAAGCTGATGACCAACTCGTCATAGCCGAAGCGTTTGACCCGCCGGTCGATTTCCATGCGGCGCAGCTCATCGAGGTAATCTTTGGTGCGCGTAAAGCCGGTCCCGATCACCTGGTTGGTATGCAGGAACGGCTTGTGGTCGCTGAAGTGGGCGTGGATGATCGCGTTGCCGAGCCCGGCCAGCTCCTCCGGGCCTTCGCGCGCCAGCGCCATGTGGCCGAGATCAACCAGCACCGTGAAGTTCCGGCGATCGACATCCTCCATCATCCGCACCGTGGAGGCGATGTCGTTCACCAGAAACCAGACGTAAGGCTCCGGTTCTTGAGCGATGAAAACCCCCCGCGGGGCGGCATAATCGCACACCCTCCGCAAGAAGCGCACCGACTTCTCCCATGCCGCCTGGCGCGTCATGCCATAGGCCCATTGACCCGCATTGAGCATGAGCTGGTTAACCCCCCAGGTCAGGGCCATGTCGATTCCCTCCCGCAGGCAGGTGAAGTTTTCTTCGAGCTCGACCTCATTGGCTGAGGGCAGGTTGTGCAGGGCATGCAGCACGTAGTTGCGCGGGATCAACCCAAGCGCTTTCATCTCCGACTTTACCGCCAGCCGCTCCTCGGGCTTCAGAAGCGCCGGCCCGCCATGAAAGACTCCGTGGATGTCCACATATTCGAAGCCCAAAGCCGCCGCCCTGCGCAGGCTATGGATCAGCGTCGCCCCTTCGGCGACAAACCACAGTCCGGTTAACATCCCGATTTTCATTGGCTATTTCGCTCGAAAGACCGGTTCGTTCGGGACCGCCGTTATCATGGATTTTCCCTCGTTATCCAGACCTGGGGAAGATCCATTCGGGCCAGTTCCTCAAAATGATGCTGCACTTCCGTGTAGAGTTTTTTGTACATGGGATACAATCGGTTGTAAGCGGCGTGGGCCTCGGGGTTCGGGTTGAATTCTTTTCCCGGAACCACGATCTTTTCGATGGCGGACGCGAGATCCGGATAGAGGCCCTGGCTGACGCCGGCCAGGATCGCTGCGCCCAGCACCTCCGTGTGGCTTTGGGTCAGGCTGACCACCTTTTTCCCCAGAATATCGGCGATGATCTGGTTCCAGACCTCGCTTGCGGCGGCGGCTCCTCCGATCCGCAACTCCCGGATGCCGACGCCGTCATCGGTTTCAAGAAGTTCGATCACATGGCGGATCGCAAAGGAGGCCCCTTCCAGTACCGACCGGAAAAAATCATGGCGATTGTGGCCCAGCGTGACGCCGAAAAAAACCCCGCGGGCATACGGGTTCCAGATGGGGGTCCGCTCGCCTGAAATGTAGGGCAGAAACAACAACCCCTTGCTTCCGGGAGGGGCCTGGGCGGCCTGGGCGGTGATCAGGTCATAGACATCCCGGCCGGTAAGGTCGGCTACCCCCTGCTCCATTTGGCAAAACGTGTCGCGAATCCACCGTAACGAGGAGCCCACCCCATTGACGGCCCCGATGTACAGCCAGAGTTCAGGAAGCACATGGGTGCAATTCATGAAACGGCTGTCAAAACAGGCTTTTTCCAGCGGACCTGAAACCCTGGCCGCGGTACCCATAATGACAAAACACTCGCCCTGCTTGATGACGCCGGACCCGATGGATGCGCCGATGGTATCCATGCAGCCGGCAATCACCGGAATCCCCGGTATTAAACCGGTCAAACGCGCGGCCTCCGCGGTTACCCTTCCGACCACCGCATCGGAAGGCTCCGGTCGGGGGAGCTTTTCCACAGGGATGTCGAGCGCCGCCAGGAAAGGCTGGTGCCACTCCTTCTTGCGAATATCGAACAGCAGGGTCGTCGAGGCCCGCGAATAGTCGATGGTGAACTCTCCGGTGAACCGGGCCACCAGGTACCCGCCGGGCGCCATGAGCTTATGGGCCGCTTGAAATGTCTCCGGTTCATGGTGTTTCAACCAGAGAATCGTCGGCAGCGAATAGGCGCCCGGCGCAACGGGATTGCCGGTAATGTTGAAAACCGTATCCGCATCCAGTAACTTTCTGATTCGGTCGACTTCAGGCAGGGCGCGCTGATCCCAGAGCATGATCGCCGGCCTTAGGGGCTTTCCCTGGCGGTCGACCGCAACGAGTCCATTGGTACAGCCGATGCCGATTGCCAAAATCTCGTCGGCAGGGACGTCACGGATGGCATCCCGAACCGCTTTAATCGTCGCCTGCCACCACGCCTCGGCATCATGTTCGGCCTGACCCGGTACGTCGCTGATCATTTTATACTCGCCATAACCGGTTCCGACCCGTTCGCCGCCAGCGGTGAAAACGCCCGCCTTGGCGCCGGTTCCCCCGATATCAATGCCCAGTAAATATGGACCCTGTTTCATGAATCATCCTACCTCAGGTTTCACGGCTTTACCGACTTTAGGAGAGCATCGATGGGTGGAACCGCAAGCCTATGGTTTGCGCGCCAACAAGTTGTTGATCTCCGGCGCGATAAAATCGAGACTGGAGAAGACCCTGCCTTGGATGGCGCCGGGCAGAGAATCCTTTACCCGGGCCATGGAAATCTGTGCGAGCATCACGACATCGACCTCTGCCAACAGCTCTTCAACGGTTTTGATCACGGAAAGATCATGCCCCTGGATATCGCCCTGGTTCAGTTTGGCAAAGGCATGCGGACAGAGGCGCGGGACAAGGGTTGCAGCCCGGCCCAACTTTTGGGAAACTTCCTGAAACAGTATTTTCGACGGGGCCTCGGTTGTCGGGTTTGTCATGACCAGCCCGATCCGTTCCGCATGGATCACGGCGTGTTCCATCATGGGCGCATCGATTCGTAATACCGGAATATCCACCTGTTTTTGAACCGCGGGAACACAGGGGGAGAGAGAGGAACAGCTCACCACGGCCATATCCGCGCCCGCCCGTTCGGCCGAAAGGACCATATCGGCGAGCCATTGGATGATCTCCGGAGTGATTTGTCCGGAGGTGGTCAGTTTTCGGAGGATGCCCTCGTCCATCAGATGGAAGAAATCGATGTCACGGCATTGCAGGGCCATCACCCGATGTATGGGTTCAATCACCAATCGTGTCGAGTGGATCAGTCCAACCAGTCGCATCTCTTTCAAGATCCTTTCGCCGCTTCGGCCATAGACGGAGCGTCGCTATGACTTCAGGCTTGCCGCCAGGCGGCCGGCAATCAGAAAAGCGCGGGTGATCCCCTCCGGATTGGCTTTTCCCTGTCCCGCAATATCGAACGCCGAACCCTGAGCGGGTGTGGCGATCGCCACCGGCAGGCCCGCATGCACGGTGACCCCGCGGTCAAACCCCAACAGCTTGGTCGCAATTTGACCCTGGTCATGGTACATGGAGACGACCGCATTGTAGTTCCCATTTTTGATGCGCAGATAGATGGTGTCTGCCGGGAAGGGGCCTTCGGCGCTGACGCCTTCCCTCCGGGCCATTTCAATGGCCGGCGCGATGGCCTCTTTTTCTTCCGGGCCGAACATTCCGCCTTCGCCGGCATGGGGGTTGAGGGCGGAGACGGCCAGCCGCGGGTTTTTTATACCAAAGGTCCGCAGCACGCCGTCCATGAAACGGATCGTGTTGTAGACATTTTCCCGGGTGATCAGGGCGCTGACCTGACCGATTCCGACGTGAGAGGTGACCCGGGTCGCCCAGAGGTCGTCCAGCACACTGACTTCGCCGGGAATATTCGGCCGGTTGAATTTTTCCTTGAAAAAGTCCAGTTCACTGTGATAGGGCGATCCCCCCAATCTCATCGCCTCTTTGTTGAAAGGCGCAAAGACAAACCCATCGATCTTTTTGGCCAGCGCCAGATCCACCATGAAGGAGAGGGTGTTCATCACCGCCTTCCCGGATTTGGGATTAACCTTTCCCATGGTAACTTCCTCGTCGGAAATGGTGGGGTAGTCGTAAAAAACAGGCCGGCCGATTTCGAATGGAACAGAATCCAGATGATCCGTTACCGTAACGGGCTCGGAGAGGTCGGCAATCTTCTGTCCCATGCGGAAAACGCGATAATCGCCAACGATAACCACATTGGCCAGTTCGTAAATCTCCGGACGGCTGATCAGTTTGGCAACGATTTCCGGGCCGATACCGGAAGAATCTCCCAGCAGTACGCCCAGCGTCGGTTTTTTATGCTTCACCGTTTATTCACCTTTTCATAGTCATCCAACTGATTCAGGATATGATGCCTCATCAGCGCGACGGCAGACTCTTTATCCCGTATTTTCATTGAGTTAATGATTTCATCATGGTGTTTGACATACAATTTCAATTTTTCCAGAGGGAGCTTCAGAACAAGCCTCAGCAGTTGGACCTTCGCGTCCAGCTTTTCATAAATTTCATACAGATGACGGTTGCCGGTGCGCCGCGCGATTTCAAGATGCAAAAGGCTGTCTTTTTCAAAAGTGGCGGCAATATCGCCTTCGGCAATCAACGCATTGCATTCCTGCGCCAGGAGATCCAGTTCTCTGAAATCTTCATCCGTACCGCAATCCGTCAATAGGCTCACCGCAAGGGTTTCCAGTTGTGATCGGATCACCGCAAGTGGGCCGGCCTCCCGGGGTTCAAGCGCGACAACCACCGCATGGGAACGGGGCTTGATTTGAATGAGACCGTATTCTTCCAGGCGGTGTAAGGCCCCCCGGATCGGCGTCCGACTTACACCGAATTGCTGGGCAACCTTTTCTTCAGGAATTTTTTCGCCACCCCGAATCTCCCCGGACAGGATGAGGCGCTTGATATAATGGTAGACCTGTTCCGAAAGGCTCTGACGATGAATTTCATACGTGACGTTGTTGGCCATTTTTCATTCATCCGCTTTCATTCATCCGCGACCGGCAGTTCGAGAGCCTGTTTCCCCTTTGAGAACCGGGATACCAGCAACGGCCAGACGAGTGAAAAGACAATCAATGCGATCAGAATGAGCGTGATCGGTCGCTGGAAAAAGATAGCAATGCTCCCGTGCGACATCTTCAGCGAAAGCTTCAGGTTCTTCTCCATGATCGGTCCCAGCACCAGGGCCAAGAGCAGCGGCGCTGCCGGATAGTCAAACTTGCGCATCAGGTAGCCAAAGAGGCCGAAGGCGAACATGATCCAGAGGTCCACATAGCTCCCGCCCACCGTGTAGGCCCCAAGCGATATGAACAACAGGATGATCGGGATGAGCACCGGATAGGGCACCTTGAGTATTTTGATCCACAGACCGATCATCGGAAGGTTGAGGACCAGCAGCATGACGTTGCCGATGTACATGCTGGTGACGACGCCCCAGAAGAAATCCGGTCTCTCCGTCAAAAGGAGCGGGCCGGGTCGCAAACCGTACATCATCAGCGCGCCCATCAGGATGGCCACCGTTGCGGATGAGGGGATGCCCAGCGTCAGGAGCGGA
>Ga0209638_1001950_pt1 | contig 12864 bp, 9 predicted proteins | sample BarGraNGADG00211_FD_184490 | JGI IMG/M metagenome (GOLD analysis project Ga0209638, IMG submission 184490) | Arctic peat soil microbial communities from Barrow, Alaska - Barrow Graham LP Ref core NGADG0002-211 (SPAdes) (version 2) | ecosystem: Environmental > Terrestrial > Soil > Wetlands > Peat... | reverse complement strand
AAGCGGCGATGCCGGCGAGAGGCCGATCGCGCGGGTACGGTCCTCGATTCCCTTATCGTGCTGCCCCAGCAAATGATAAGAACCGCCACGCGCCACGTACACTTCCGGGTTCTTGGGGTCGAGTTGCACCGCCTGCTGGCGATCTTCCAGCGATTCGGCGTACATCTTCATCCGCACGTAGACCGCGGAGCGCGCCATGTAGATGCGCGCGTCCTTGGGGTCGCGCTGCAGAGCCTCCGTGTAATCTACCACCGCGCCCTTGTCGTCGCCCAGCCGCTCGCGCACCGCGCCGCGCACGCGGCGCGCGCGCAGATCCTCCGGGTTCAGCTTCAGCGCCTGGTTGAGATCGGCAAACGCGTGGGTGAAATCGCCGATGCCGGTGGAGGCCAGTGCCCGCTCCACCCAGCACTCCTCGTGATCCGGCTTGCGCCCGATGCAGGAATCGAAATCTTCCAACGCGTCGCGATACTTGCGCTGTTCGGCGCGCGCGATACCGCGCCCCAGGTACGGTTCCGGATTGTCGAGGCGCAGCTTGATGGCCTGCGTGAAGTCCTCCTCCGCCTTCTCGAACTCCCGGACTTCGGTGTACGCCTTGCCGCGCACGGCATACACTTCGCTGCGCTCCAGCTTCAGGTTGATCGCCACAGTGTAATCGTGGATGGCGCGCTGCGGCTGTCCGGCCGCCGCAAAAAAACCACCGCGCGCCAGGTAGTTCTCCGCGCCGCCCGGCTGCGTCTCGATCGCCTGGTCGAAATCGGCCTGCGCCTTCTGGAGGTCGCCCGCGGCCTGGTAATCGCGGCCGCGCGCCCGCCACGCATCCACGTTGGAACCGTCCGCCTGGATTGCCTCGGTATAGGCGGCGATCGCCTCGGTGCGCTGCCCCGCATCGTCCGCCTTCTTGCCGCGCTCCAATGCCGCCTGCGATTTCTTCTTATCGGGCTTGGCGTCTGCCCCGCCGGCGGGAAGAAGCCAGCCCATCACGGCCAGCAGCAAGGCCAGTCGCGGAAGTTGGGAAACTGAAGTCCGCATGGAACTCTCTGTTAGCTAAGTACACTGTTCCAAAATCATCGCTCCCGACCCAGAGGGTACCCCGGTCGCGGCTCCGACTGGTGCATCGCGGCTCCCATCAGAGCCGCGCGCGTAAGCAAGCGATATCCCAATAGTGTACACTCAGATCGTAGTCGAAGTTTTCGTTGGTGCACGGGAAGCTGGTGAAAATCCAGCACAGCCCCGCTACTGTAAGCGCGGAGAATCGGCCGAACAAGCCACTGTTCCGGTGACGGAATGGGAAGGGCGGCAGATTTGATGAGGCGCAAGTCAGGAGACCGGCCAGCGAGTCGTGATCACTCGGCTCTCGAGGGAGGAGCCAGAAATGCTACGAAACGTTGCAGGCCTGCTGGCCTTTTGTTTGACTTTTTCCGCCTGCCTCTCGGCCTCCGGGATCAAAGGCAAAATCATCGACCCATCCGGAGCCCCGGTCTCCGGCGCGCAAATCGCCGCCGTCAACCGCGTCGGCGTGGTGGCGCGGACCACCGCCGCCCCCAACGGTAGTTTTCAGTTGGACGCTCCCGAAACCCCCGACACGCGGCTCGTCGTCGCCGCGCCCGGCTTCAGCACCCGCACCCTGGCGCTCGATCAGGCAGCCAGCGTGCAACTCGACATCGCCCCGCGGACGGATTCCGTGCAGGTGATCGGATCTACCATCGAAATCCCCGCCAGCCTGCAAGCATCCAGTGTGGACGCGATTCCCAGCAGCCGCGTGCGGTCAAGCAACGAGCCCTTTGCCATGGACCTGCTGCGCTACGTTCCCGGCGTGGCGTTCAATCAATCCGGCGCGCCCGGCGGCGTGACCAGCCTCTTCCTGCGCGGCGGCAATGCCAACCTGAACCTGGTGGAAATCGACGGCGTCCCGGTAATTGGATTCGGTGGCGGCTTGGGTTTTGATTTCGCTCACATCCCCAGCGAAGCGGTGGACCACATCGATGTCGTCCGCGGCGCGCAATCCGCCGTCTACGGCTCCTACGCCAACTCCGGCGTCATCGATTTCGTCACGCGCCGTCCGGAAGCCGCCCCCCAGCTCAATCTGCTGGCCGAAGGCGGCAGCCACAACGAGCGCCGCTTCGCCATCACCGGCACGGGGACCGTCGCCGGCTTCGGCCTGTTGGTCTCCACCTCGCGCTACGATAACGATGGCCTGGTGACCAACGACGATTACCGCAACGAAGACGTGCTGTTGAATCTCACCCGGCGTTTCGGCCGCCATAGCCTCTCCCTGCACGGCTACTTCGATTCCAACGAAGTCGGCCAGCCCGGCGCCTGGGGTTCCGATCCCAAGCACACCTTCAGCGGAATCGACACCGTGAGCCGCGCCAAGAACAATTTCTCCGAGTACGGCGCGCACTACGTAGCCGACCTCTCGCCCCGCGTGCGCCAGGAATTGTTCGGCAGCTTCTTTCTCTACAACAGCGGTTTCCAGAGCCAGTACGGCTTCAGCTTCGGCAAGGATCTGCGCGGCCAGGGCGAAGCCCGCACCATCGTCAGCCTATCGCGCCACGACACCGCCTCGTTCGGCGTCACCGGCGCGCACGAATCCGTGACCAACAGCTACATCACCGACGCCGGCTTCTCCACCTTTCCAATCGGGCGCAACGAAATCGCCGTCTACGCCGAGAACCGCTATGAGGTGGCAGGCCGCCTGTTCCTCAGCGGCGGCGTGCGCGCCGAGTTCTTCCGCACGCCCTCGATTCCCGCCGACGGTTACACGCGTCCGCTCTTCCCGGCAAGCAGCATCTCGCGCGTGAATCCCAAGCTTTCGGCGGCGTATGTCGCCTCTGGCGCCCGCCTGCACGCCTCGTTCGGCATGGGCCTCCGTCCGCCCTCGGGCTTCGAACTGGCCTTCACCGACAACCCCGCGCTCAAACCGGAGCGCACGCGCAGCATCGATGCCGGCGTGGAGCGGAAGTTCGGCAATCTGCTGACGCTCGACGCCACTTACTTCTACAACCGCTACTACGACCTGATCGTCACCCTCGGCGGCTCGCTGGCTGCGTTGAGTCACTATACATCCGCCAACCTCGCCAACTCGCAGGCCCAGGGCGCGGAGTTCTCGGCGCGCCTGCGGCCGGCCCGTTGGGTGCTCGTCACCGGCTCGTACACACTGCTCGAAACCCGCATCCTTTCGCTCGATGGTTCTAGCTCCCAGGCGCCGCTGCCCTTTGCCGTGGGACAACAGTTGACGCGCCGTCCCGAGAACTCCGGGAATGTGGTGGCCACCTTCACGCGCGGACAGTTCGCCGCCGATATCTCCGGCTACTTCCGCGGCCGCACGCTCTACGAGGAGCCATACCTTGGCGCCAGCAATGGATTATTCTGGAATTCCGGATTCGCCAACGCCGGCGTCAACCTGAATTACACTCTCGGCCGGGGCGTGACCGCTTACGGCAACTTGCGCAATGCGCTCAACCGCCAATACGAGGAAGTGTTCGGATTCCCCTCGCCGAAACTAAACTTCGTCGCCGGCCTCAAATGGACCATCGCGAGGGCGCAATGAAACTCGAAAAGTTCTATTCAACGCAGAGACGCAGAGAACGCAGAGATCGGCGCAGAGAAGAACAAGCGCAAGAGCAAGCTCGGGTGCCACCTTTCATAGTCGTTGCTTCTCTGCGCTTTCCTCTGCGTTCTCTGCGTCTCTGCGTTGAAGGCGTCTTCTGGTTTGGTTCGGGAGCTACCCATGAATAAAGAGCCCTTCGACCAACCCCGCCTCGCCATCAACCGCGTCTACACCCGCCACGGCGATAGCGGCGACACCGCTCTCGCCGGCGGCCAGCGCGTTCCCAAGGATGACACGCGCATTGCAGCCTACGGCACGGTCGACGAGCTGAACAGTTTCCTGGGAGCCGCGCGCTCCACCGTCAACCAGCTCACCGTTGAAGAGCCGCGCCTCGCCATGCTGGCCGCCATCCTCCTGCGCGTGCAGCACGAACTCTTCAATCTCGGCTCGATTCTCGCCACCCTTCCCGAGGACGTCCATCCCCGCCAGCCACGCGTCACCGATACCGAAATCGCCCAGCTCGAAACCGAAATGGACCTGATGAATGAGGACGTGCCGCCGCTGCGCTCCTTCGTCCTGCCCGGCGGCAGCCGTCTCGATGCCGAACTCCACATCGGCCGCACCGTCTGCCGCCGCGCCGAACGCATCGTGGTCGCGTTGGGCCGCGCGGAAAGCGTGCCGCCCGAAACCATCCGCTACCTGAACCGTTTGAGTGATGCCCTGTTTGTCTGGAGCCGCTGGGCCGGCCACATCTCCGGCGCCCCCGAAACTTTGTGGGAGCCAAACCAGTCCGCCTCCGGGCAGCCGGATAATGGATAATTGAAAGACAAGGAGAAATCGATGCAGAATGATACGGCGAGGCCTTTGGCCTCTGGTCTGACCGTCCTGGGAGCCTTGGCGCGGGTGCTGCCGCACTTGCCCAACTTTGCGCCCGTGGGTAGCATCAGCCTGTTTGCCGGAGCCCGCATGCGGGGATGGCAGGCCTATGCGCTGCCTTTGGTCCTGATGGCCGTGACGGATCCGTTCGTCGGCGGCTACAGCGCCGCCACTCCGTTGATCTACGCCAGCTACCTGATCAGCGTGTGGATCGGCACCCGCCTGCGCGGCACCGAGAACCCGTTGAAGATCGGCGCCGGCGTCCTGGCCGGTAGCCTGGTGTTCTTCCTGCTCACCAACTTCGCGTGGCTGGCCGGCAGCAGCATGTATCCGCACACGCTCTCCGGCGTGATGCAGTGCTACATCGCGGCGATCCCGTTCTATGGCCGCACCCTGGCGAGCGATTTGCTCTATTCGGGGGCGCTGTTCGGCCTGCACGCCTGGCTCAGCCGCCTGGTGGCGCGCTCCGAGCGTGTCACTGCCATGCAGACGGCCTCTGTAGCGTAGCCTTTCAGGCTGCCATGCCCCCATTCGTGGGGGCATTCTTCCTCTGCGCCTCCGCGGTTGCCTCGCTCCGCGAGTTCGCATCGGTGAAGCTATGAAAAAAGTCCTGCTTGCCTGGAGTTCCGGCAAAGACAGCGCGTGGACCCTCCACGCGCTACGCCGGCAGAACATCGAAGTCTCTTTACTCCTCACCACGCTCAATGAAGCGGCCGATCGCGTGGCCATGCACGGTGTCCGCGGCTCCCTGCTCCAACAGCAGGCCGACGCCATCGGCCTGCCGGTGTGGCAGATCCCGCTGCCCTGGCCCTGCACCAACGAGGAGTACGAAGCCCGCTTGAGCGACGCCTGCCGCCGCGCCGTCGTCGAGGGCTTCGGTACCATCGCTTTCGGCGATCTCTTCCTGCAGGACGTCCGCGCCTACCGCGAACGCCAGTTGACGGGCTCGGGACTGACGCCCGTTTTCCCGCTCTGGGAACTCCCCACCGCGATCCTCGCCCGCGACATGATCGCCGGCGGCCTGCGCGCACGGCTCAGTTGCATCGATTCCCGCGTGCTCGATGCCTCGTTCGCCGGCCGCGAATTCGACTGCGCCCTGCTCTCCGCCCTGCCGGAATCCGCCGACCCCTGCGGCGAAAACGGCGAGTTCCATACCTTCGTCTACGATGGCCCCATGTTCCGTCAGCCCCTTGCCATCGCGACCGGAGAAGTGCGCAACGTGGATGGCTTCATCTACACGGATCTGCTGTGACCCGTCGTCCTCCGGACGTGGCGCAGGCACTCCTGCCTGCCGCGTCGGCACTCTTGCCGACGCTCGCTGCCCGAGCGTGCAGAGGCATCGAGATGGTTTTTCGACCCATCGGCGTGCCGCGCGCTATGATGAGCTTGTGACATGGCGCTGATCGCGGTTTCGGGTCATCCTGGGTGCCGTTTTGAAGAGGTGGCGCGGTTCAGCGCGCAGCGGCTCGGCTTCGAGTTGCTGACGCAATCCCGCGTCGGCTCGCTCGCCAGCGAAGAGTTCGGCGAGGACGCCAAAATCCCCGACAAGGCATACCCCAGTCTGGTGACCTCCATTCTGGCCCGCCTGGCCACCCAGCACCATCTCGTCTTCTGTGCCGTCGGCGGCGAACTGCAAGGCCGCCACTTCCCCGGCATGCTGCGCGTCCACATCGTCGCCCCCGAGAATGCCCGCATCGGCAACCTGATGCTGGATCGCCGCTTGGAACGCCCCGCTGCCCGCCAGTTGCTGCTCGATCTGGAAGCCGCCGACCGCACCGACCGCAAAGCCAAGTTCGGCAAAACCAAAGCCACCGCCGAACTCTTCGATCTCGTGCTCAACGCCGAAGCCCTGACTACCGAACAGATGGCCGACGTCATCGAAGCCGCCATCGCCGCCACCGGGATCAAGCAACGCGGACTGCTTTCGCCCGCCGCCGAACAGCAACTCCAGTTCCAGGTCCGCCTCAAACTGGCCCGCTTCGGCATCGTGCCGCACGGCAACGCCACCCTGCGCCAGAAAATGTTCGCCCACCCCAGCGAAGAGATGTTCGCCAACCTGCTGGATTTCTACCGCATCGCCTGGGACTACGAACCGACTAGCTTCCCCGTGAGTTACGCTCCGGACGGCAGCGTGCTCGAAGCCTTCACCCCCGATTTCTACCTGCAGGAGTTCGATCTCTACGTGGAACTCACCACCATGAAGCAATCGCTGGTGACCCGGAAGAACCGTAAGGTGCGGCTGCTGCGCGAGCTGTATCCTCACCTCAATATCCAGGTCTTTTACCAGAAGGACTTCGAAAACCTGATCTTCAAGTACGGCCTCGCCGCGCGACCGGTGCCCGCATGAGCGGCGATCCGATCCCCGGGATCGAGCGAATCCTCTTCACCGAGGAGCAGATCGATGCCCGCATCCGCGAAGTGGCGGCGGAGATCTCACGGCGCTATGCAGGCCGCACGCTCACCCTGATCGGCGTGCTGAGGGGCTCGGTGTTTTTCCTCACCGCGCTGGCGCGCCACATCGAGGTTCCCGTCAAAATCGATTTCCTGGCGATCTCCAGTTTCTCCAACAAGAGCGGCTCCCCCGGCGTGGTGCGCATCGCCAAGGATCTGGATGAGAGCATCGAGGGCGAAGACGTACTGTTGGTCGAGGATATCGTCGATACCGGCTTCACCTTGCGCTACTTGCTGCAAACCCTGGCCGGCCGGGCGCCGAATTCGCTGTCGGTATGCACGTTCCTGGACCGCAACTCGCGCCGCATCGTGCAGGTCCCGGTGGACTTTCGCTGCTTCGAGATCCCCGACCGCTTCGTGGTAGGCTTCGGCCTCGATTTCAACCAACTCTACCGCAATCTGGGCTACGTAGCCGTCATGAAACACGAAAAGGCCTAGAGCCTGTTGCCGCATTCCAATCCTGGCTGGGGAGCCCCGGGTTTCGTTCCGCCGTACATGATAAACTACAACTTACGCCCCAAATCGCCAAGCGCGGTAGGCTGCGCACTTGCGCCCCAATTTCCGATCAAGAAGTGATTCATGACAAGCAGCAACCCAAATATTCGCAATATCGCCATCATCGCGCACGTAGATCATGGCAAGACCACCCTGGTGGACGCCATGCTCAACCAGAGCGGCATTTTCGGCTCTCATGAGGAGCACGTCGACCGTGTGATGGACTCCAACGACCTGGAGCGCGAGCGCGGCATCACCATCCTCGCCAAGATCACCGGCGTGCGTTACCACGGCGTGAAGATCAACATCGTCGACACGCCCGGCCACAGCGATTTCGGCGGAGAAGTGGAGCGCGCTCTCAAGATTGTCGACGGCGTCATGCTGCTGGTGGACGCCAGCGAAGGGCCCCTGCCGCAGACCCGGTACGTTCTCAGCAAGGCCCTCGAAAATAAGCTCCCACCGATCGTCGTGATCAACAAAATCGATCGGCCGGATGCCCGCATCGCGGAGGTCCTCGACGAGATCTACGATCTCTTCATCGACCTCGACGCCACCGAAGATCAGCTCGATTTTCCGGTGCTGTACACCATCGCCAAGACCGGCGTCGCCAAGTGCAACATGGAAGATGAGGCCACCGATCTACGGCCCCTGTTCGACGCCATCCTGAAGCACATCCCGCCACCCGTCGGCGACCCGGACGGCGTACTGCAGATGCTGATCGCCAACCTGGATTACAGCGACTATCTCGGCCGCCTCGGCATCGGCCGCGTGGTCAACGGCACGCTCAAGTACGGGGACAACGTGACCATCGCCAAGCGCGATGGCACGATGCACAACACCAAAATCACCAAGCTCTATTCCTTCGAGGGACTGAAGCGCGTGGATGAAACCATCGGCCGGCAGGGCGACATCCTGGCCATCGCCGGCGTGGAAGGCATCACCATCGGAGAGACCGTCACCAGCGCGGAAACTCCCGAACCGCTGCCGCCGATCCAGATCGACGAGCCCACCATCGCCATGGCGTTCACCATCAACACCTCGCCGTTCGCCGGGCGCGAGGGACAGTGGGTGACGTCGCGCAACCTGCGCGAGCGGCTCGACAAGGAACTACTGACCAACGTTTCCATCCGCGTCGAGGAGCTGGGCCATGACACCTTCAAGGTGATGGGCCGCGGCGAATTGCAGCTCGCCATCCTGATTGAGATGATGCGGCGCGAAGGCTACGAACTGGCGGTGGGCAAGCCCGAGATCCTGACGCGCACCATCGACCACAAACTCTGCGAGCCGGTGGAACACCTGATCATCGATTGCCCGGAGAGTTTCCTGGGCGTGGTGATCGAAAAGCTCGGCTCCCGCAAGGGCAAGATGATCAAGATGGTCAACCACGGCTCCGGCCGTGTGCGGCTCGAATTTCATGTGCCCTCGCGCGGTCTGATCGGACTGCGGGGCGAGATCCTCACCGATACGCGCGGCACCGCCATTATGAACTCGCTCTTCCACGGCTACATCGAGTGGCAGGGCGAAATTTCCTCGCGCCCCACCGGTTCGCTGGTGGCGGACCGTGCGGGAAGAACCACCGGCTACGCCATCTTCAACCTCCAGGAACGCGGTGAGATTTTCGTCTCCCCCGGTACCGAGGTGTACGGCGGCCAGATCGTCGGCGAAAACGCCCGCGATTCCGATCTCGACGTCAACATCGTCAAGGAAAAGAAGCTCACCAACATGCGCGCTTCCACCTCCGACGAAGGCATCCGCCTGGTGCCGCCACGCCTTCTCAATCTGGAGCAGGCCATCGAATTCATCCGCGACGACGAGTTCGTGGAAGTCACGCCGCTCAGCATCCGCCTGCGCAAAAAAATCCTGAAATCCAACCAGCGCTAGCACCGTAGCGTAGCCTTTCAGGCTGCCATGCCGCCATTCGTGGCGGCATTCTTCGCGCTACCCATTCCACCGCTGCCACGTATAATTCCCATATGGATAGTGTCCGGCGGGAACTCCGCGCGGCCATCCGGGTGTTGGCCCGGAAGCCGGGCGTCACCGCATTGGCCGTCGCTTCGCTAGCCCTGGCAATCGGTTTCAGCACAACCGCCTTCAGTGTTCTGGACGCCTTCGCGCTCCGCGACCTGCCGGTTGCGGAGCCCCACCGTCTGGTGCGGATCTCCGTCACCGGCCGGGAACAGCGCGCCGACCTCCTGAGTTGGATCGAGTACCAGGCGGTGACCTCGCGCACCCACCTGCTGGCCGGCGCCGTGGCGGAAAGCCGGCGCGGTCCGAAAGTGCGCCTTCCGGACCGCGATGATTTCCCGATCACCGGCAACGTGTCGGACAACTACTTCGACGTGCTGGGAGTGAAGGCCGCGCTGGGCGATGTCTTCCACACTGGCTTGGGCCAGGACGGGACCTTGGTCCTGTCGAACCGGTATTGGAAGCAGGCGCTGGGCAGCGACCCCAACGTAATCGGGCGGAACCTGGAAGTCGGCGGCGCGTTGCTGCGGGTCATCGGGGTGCTGCCTCCCGGATTCACCGGGACCAACCGCGGCCTGCTGGTGGACCTGTTCGCGCCGCCCGAGACCTCGTTCGGGTCCCTGCGGATGGCGTCCCCCAACGACGTGCGGTTCACCGATTACGAAATCGTGGGACGGCTACGGCCCGGCGTCGGACCGGACCGGGCGCGCGCCGAAGTGGACGCCATTCTGCGCCAGGTGGAAAAGGACGGGCGGGCGCCGGCGCCGGAGCGGAGGGCGGCGATCGAGCCGGTCACCGAGAGCGGCCTGCGGGCCAAGATCGAATCTAATGCGGCGGCGCTGGGCGTGGTGGTGCTGTTGGTGTTGATCGCGGCCGCCAATCTGGCCAACCTGCGGCTGGTGGACAACGAAAGCCGGCGGCACGAAACCGGAATTCGCCTGGCGTTGGGCGCGGGCCGCCTGGTTCTGGCCCGGCAGCACATGGTCGAAACCCTGTTGCTGAGCGCCATGGGGACGGCGGCCGGCCTGGTGGTGGCGGCGTGGCTGATCCGCGCGGCGCCGGCGCTGCTGTACGGCTCCGAGCGCTACACCGATTTCGGCATTCGTCTGGACATGCGAACCTTCCTGTTCAGTTCGGCGGCGCTGCTCCTGGTGGCGGTGATCGGCGCCCTGATCCCCTTGGGCGATGCCTGGAAACGGCGGGTGGTACCGGCGATTCAAGCCAGCCGGCAAGCGCGGGCGTCGCGCTGGCTGACGGGCCTGGTAGTAGCGCAGATGGCGCTGGTCACGGGGGTGGCGTGTTCGGCGGCGCTACTGTGGCGCAGCCTCGACAACCTGGCGGCCATCCGTCCGGCCATGGACCCGAACGGCAGGCTGTTGATCGTCGAGGGAGACTTGCGGGCTCGCGCCCCGGCGGCTCGCGCGGAGTCCCTCGCCCAGCAACTGGCGGCGCTACCGGGCGTGGAACAGGTGGCGTGGGCGCGCCGCGCACCGCTCAGCGGGTCGGGGGGCGGCGCCATCGTGGACGTGGAGATGGCGGGCCATCCGAAAGCGTCGTTTGCCTTCAACCAGGTGAGCCCGAATTATTTCGCGGTAACCGGCGGGCGGGTGCTCGGCGGACGCGCTTTTCAGACCTCCGACGGTCCCGAGGCCACGCTGGTGGCGATGGTCAACCTGGCGTTCGCGAGACGCTTCTTCGGTGGCCGCCAGCCGCTGGGAGAATGGGTCACGGTGGACGGGAAGGATCGCCAGATTGTGGGCGTCGTGGAAGACGGCCCGGCGAACCACTTGAAGGAACGGATCGAGCCGTACCTCTATTTCCCATTCGCACAGAAGCCCACCAGCGACCTCACTTTTTTCCTGGCGTCGCAAAAAGATCCCGGGCTGTTGGCCGATTCCACCAGGAGCTTCATTCGCGGAAACGAAAAGGCCTACACGATTCTCGACATGGTGACCCTGCGGCAGCACATGCGCAACGCACGCAGCGACGAGCAGGCCACCGCGGAAATTGTCGGGTGCCTGGCCGGGATAGGCCTGGTGCTGGCTGCCGCGGGACTGTTCGGCGTCACGCTGTACGCGGTGGCGCGCCGTACTTCGGAATTCGGTCTGCGGGTGGCCCTGGGGGCGACGCCCGGGCGGCTCCTCCGCCAGGTGTTGAGAGAGGCCGGGATGCGGATCGCCCTCGCCATTCCGCTGGGGTGGGCGCTGGCGTGGGCCGCCCGGCACGCCATGGAGCGGCTGCTGTATGGCGTCGCCCCGGACGACCCGTGGATGTTCGCGCTGGCGGCAGCCGCGGTGGTGGCGGTGGGATGCATTGCCGTGCTGCCTCCGGCGGTGCGCGCCGCGCGCATCGACCCCATGGCCGCCTTGCGGCACGAGTGATGAACCCCTACATCTTGGCGAGGTCCGCGAAATCCACGTTGCCGCCGGAGATGACCACGCCCACCGATTCGATCTCCGGGGGAAGTTTGCGGAACAGGACCGCGGCGATCGGTACGGCGCCGCTGGGCTCGACCAGGATCTTGAGGCGCAGCAGCACGAACTTGACGGCGGCGCGAATCTCGTCTTCGCTCACCAGCACGATGCGCTCTACCAATTGCTGCATCACGGGAAACGTCAGCTCGCCGGGTTTGGGCGCGCGGAGCCCGTCGGCGATGGTGTCGGGGTGCACCGAGACGCGCTCGCCCGCCAGCATCGAAAGAAAGGTATCGTTGGCAGATTCCGGCTCGGCGCCGAACACGCGGATCGCGGGGTGCTGCGCTTTGGCAATCGTGGCGCAGCCAGCCAGCAGGCCGCCGCCGCCCACTGGCGTGATTAGGGCCTCAAGGTGGCCGGTTTCGTCGAGCAACTCCATGGCGGCTGTGCCCTGGCCGGCCATGATCATGGGGTGATCGAAGGGCGGCACGAGGGTGGCTCCCGTCTCCTTGAGGATGCTCTGGGCGATGGCTTCGCGGCTGTCCTTAAACCGGTTGTAGGTGACGATGCGCGCTCCCTGGGCGCGCGTGGCTTCCATTTTGGATTGCGGCGCGTCCTCCGGCATCACGATGGTCGCAGGCACGCCGACATATTTGGCGGCGATGGCGGTGGCCTGCGCGTGATTGCCGGAGGAGTAGGCGACCACGCCCCGGGCCAGCGATTCCCTGGAAAGGGATAGCACCAGGTTGGCGGCGCCGCGGATCTTGAAGGCGCCGCCGCGCTGCAGGTTTTCGCACTTGAAGAACACGCGCGTGCCGGCTTCGGCGTCGAAGCTCGCGCAAGTGAGCACGGGCGTCCGGCGCGCCAACGGCCGGATCCGCCCGGCGGCGGCGCGCACATCGTCGGCCTGAATGGCGAGAGGCATCCCTTTGAGTCTACCTGGGGACTGACAAGACTGACATGGATTTCTGGCTGACTTTGCCGGAAATTCGCTGTCAGTCCTGTCTGTTGGGATGGGCGTTCCGCCCGCGAAAGCTCATGAAAAACTGCCATGGTGACTTCATCGCCACCCACGAGCACCCCCGGGACTGACAAGACTGGCATGGATTTCCG
>Ga0209638_1001949_pt1 | contig 12870 bp, 8 predicted proteins | sample BarGraNGADG00211_FD_184490 | JGI IMG/M metagenome (GOLD analysis project Ga0209638, IMG submission 184490) | Arctic peat soil microbial communities from Barrow, Alaska - Barrow Graham LP Ref core NGADG0002-211 (SPAdes) (version 2) | ecosystem: Environmental > Terrestrial > Soil > Wetlands > Peat... | reverse complement strand
GGATTGGGCGTGGCACAGGGGGCGGTGCCGGTTGTCCGGGGATTGCTTGAGCGCATTTCCGCACTGCCTGTTTTCTCACTTTATACTCATCGGGTACGACCACAGACGCTCCAGTTGCGCCAAGTGCTTACTGCCGCCAAAAGCCCTGAGAAACTTCTCTACATTGATCTTCCGATTGCGCTTGGATGTCGACCCATTTCTGATGAGGGATCGGTGAACACTACCTCCATGGACGAAACGTCCGCCTTCTTTGAGCGACTCAACGTAGGGCTTACTGATCTCTCTGGAGCTTATGGTAGACTGCTTGAGTCCGTCGGTCAGGCCATTCGGGCTTCATTTGGAATCCTCGATTCCGAAGACGACTGGAGACAGGCGATTGGTCAGAAGGCTTCCCTGTACGCGACAGTAGCTACTGATGCCCAATTCAGGATTACGCTCTTGCATGCTCAGAATATTCAATCTAACGATGAGCAATATCTTGAGTCGCTGGCGGCAACGCTTGTGGGTTCAAGTCCAAGAGACTGGACCGACGAAAACGTCAGCGATTTTGAGCGTCAGACCTCAGCTCTACGGGCGACCGTCCTGGAGACCGAGGCGAGACTGTCTCTCGAACAATGTCTGGGAGGAAGGCCCGGCTTGCTTGTTGCTCTTCGGCGGAGTAACAGGGCTTCTAAGACTGTTGTCTTGGACGAGAGTGAATTGACTAGCAGAACGGTTGCCAAAGCAGTGGTTGAAATTCGACGAGCCACGTCAGGCCTCACAAATCGAGAGAGACTGGCCTCATTGACACGAGTGCTAGATGACAACATCAATGGACCTCCTTCCAAAAAGGGTGACAAGCGATAATGGGCAAAGTGCGTCGGATATTGTCGGTCTCTGGAGGAAAGGACAGTGCTGCCCTAGCCATATACATGTGCGACAAGATAGTGGACATGGAATACGTGTTCTGCGACACCGAGAAGGAACTCCCTGAGACCTATGAGTATCTTGCCAAGCTTGAGCTGGTACTTGGCAAGCCCATACTAGTTCTGAAGAACGATGGACGAGGCTTCGATCACTACTTGGACCTGTATAGGGGCTATCTTCCTTCGCCGGGGATGCGATGGTGCACTCGGAATCTGAAGCTTGAGCCGTTTGAGCGCTACGTTGGAGACGACGAGATCGAGAGCTACGTGGGCATTAGGGCTGATGAGGACAGAGAGGGGTATATATCCACGAAACCCAATATCAGGCCCATCTTCCCCTTCAAAGAAGCTGGACTGGGCTACAGTGACATTGTGGGAATTCTGAACGAAGCAGGGATAGGATTGCCGTCCTACAGGAAGTGGCGCTCACGTTCCGGATGTTACTTCTGTTTCTTCCAGCAGAAGATAGAGTGGGTAGGATTGCTTGAGAATCACCCCGATCTGTATGAACTTGCTAGTAGGTATGAGAAAACCGATGAGGCGTCGGGGAAACGCTTCACGTGGTGCAGTCATGAGAGTCTCAAGGAACTCGCCCTTCCTGAGCGAGTTGCGGCTATCAAGGCGGAGCACGAACGGCGGCTGAAGCATGTGCAACAGTCTTCGTCAGATCGACTGCTAGACATCTTTGACGATTCGGACGAGCCCAAGGCGTGTGCCATATGCAGCCTATAGTCCGCTGTAGCGCACGGCGGCATGTCGATTCATACGCAGCAGACGATCTCGATAAGAGGTGTCTAGAGACTGACCATATGAGAAAGGAGACGAGATGGTGACCAAAGAGGACCACCACTTCTACATAGACAACGCATCGCTGCGGGAAGTGGCCACTGCTCTCCGGGTTCTCTCTGTTGACCGGCCACTTAGACCGGCGGCAATCCGGGAAATCGCAAAGAGAGATTTCAACTACACCATCCAGAAGGATGCCACCTATGCCCCCAGGCGACTCCGGGACTTGGGACTCGCCTTACCTGACAATACCGGGGGAGGGGGATGCGTGCTGACTGCTGTTGGCCTCAGGCTCCAGTCAATACTGCAGTATGATCAAGATCTTGCCTACGAGTTGTTCCACTACCTGCACTATACTGGGTTTGCAGGGCATCCTGACGCACGCAAGCTGCTTTGGAGCTACCGTCGTTGTTGCCAACTCTTGTGGGACGCCGGACACGTCATTTCGACGCGCATGGTGGCAAGCACGATCCTTAGTGAGGCGGCCGATCAGTTTGCCGACTGCCTGGTAGGGGTGGGCTCCCAAGGTGGCTTCAAAGCTAGTGCTGTCGGGAGTGTGTACTCTTGGCTGAAGCAGCTCAAGCCATCGCCACTGCCAGCTTCTGACCAGCCGGACGCTCCAATAGCAAGGAGACCTCTCATGACTCCGGCACTCGCTGGACTAGCCCTAGATGACCTATACCGCGATAGGGACATCCAGTATGGTGACCAGGTCATCTTGGACGATCAGATCGTCGATGCCCTCGCACAGGTTTTCTTTGCGACTCCTGAGAGCGTCTACGCAGGTCTGACTGAGACAGCGAAGCGCTCTAAGAACTTGAGGTTAGTCGAGACTCTCTCCGGGGTGGCCGTGGAACTTAGGCAACCGTTCGGGCTCTCTGACGTATAGAACGATGAGTGAGTATATCCGATGGCTTAACCTGATTAAGGCCAAGTCCAGCCTGGAGTGGCTCACCGACTCCCAGCGCAAGAGTGAGAAGGAATTGGAGTACGTGTGGAACACCGAGCGTTGCGCTGTGTTGGTGGGGGAGGCGGGCGCTGGAAAATCGTTCATTGGACGCCTACTGAGTCAGTCGTCGAGCGGCCTGTATGTTTCTGGCCTGAGTGCACTCACAGAGTACCACTGCGACGGCAAGTACATTGTCCTGGATCTTGGCGGCGATGGAGTCTATACACGAGGGTTGAGGCTCCTGATTGAGGAGATGAACATGGGCCGTCTCCTTGTCTTGACACGGCACATGCCTCGCGACACGGTGCGAACTGTCTGGCTGCAGTTGAGTGAACACGATGTGCAGCAATTCAGACACAATATGGTTGAATACGGTGTGCTAGAGGCATTCTGCACAGAGCCCAGAGGGGTCGACCTCGCGGAAGACCTTCGACGGGAGGCTCTGAGTCGTGCCTCTCGCTCGGCTGCAGGGGTTGCTCTCGAGGATCACGACGACTGTAGCCACAGCGAAGACGAGTAACTACGGCGGGGAGGGGAACATGGGATTTGAAGACCTGAACGTGCTGCTAAACAAAGAGTGCATTATCGGCACCTATACGGCTGGCGAGCTACTCGTCGACCCGGGCCTAGTCGAGCGCGTCTACGAGACGTATGCCCGTACGCACATTGCGCTTGGCGACACGGCGACGTATGTGAGCACTATGAAGCAGTACTTGACGGGTACGTTCAAGAAGGCCTTCATTGGTAGTGTCGTTGGCGAATTCGGACACGGTAAGACGAGCTTCTTGGTACATGTCTGGCATGAGTGCTCCGCCCAGAAGATACTGTGCATTCCGCCGTTCAAAATGGACCGCATCGCAAGATGCATGCAGACCGTGTCTGAGTGGGTGGCTTATGCCTTGCGTGAGGAACATGCCGACTTGTCTGAGCAAGCCCTCGCTCTAGGCCGCGAGTATAAAGACGCGAATCTTGAGGAGACTGCCCGCAAGTATGCGCAGGATAAAGACCAGGACTATGACACGGTACTTGGCATACTTAGAGAAATGGTTGAGACGGGGAGACTCACCCTTGACTTCGAACACAGGCCCGGGGATTTCCTTGACTTCCTAAACCGCATGACCGTCATAGTCCAGCAGGCAGGATGGAAGGGATTGCTGGTTCTGGTTGATGAACCACAGCATGCTGCAAGCCTTCCAGGGATGAGCGTTGGCATTGTACTCAATCTGATATTTGACTGGGCAGATGGTATGCTTCACCGAGAGGGGAACTACGGCATCTTTCTTGCAATGCCGGAGAACTTCTATGCTAAAGCTGTTGCGCAGTTTGCAGCCGTAGTCGCCAGACTGCAACAATGCAGCTGTCTTGTTCGCCTGAAGGAGCTGTACGGACAGAGCTTCGCACGCGACCTGTGGGAGCGCTATTCAAAGGAGTTTAGGTTAGGGAAGGACGCTGTGCGTGTCGTCCCCGACTACACGCTTGAGGCGATAGGGCAGGTAGGATCGTCCGAACGAACGGACCTCTCTTATGGACCGCGGACGGTCGTCTCTGCGTTCAAGCAGATGGTGTACCACTTTACGCAGACCAACCAACCCTACCAACCCTCTGATTTCGTTGTTGACTGCCTGAACAAGGCGATTTTCGTCATGCCTGAGTATACAACTCGAGTCCAACAAGCACTTGACGCTGTAGAAGCCCATCAGGTGAGCCGTGACACGTTGCTCACCCTCGCAGCGTTCCCGAACGGTCTTACGGACGACAACGCTGTAACCCTAGGCATACTTGAGGATGTGGCGATACTAGCTCAGGCAAGGGAATACGCGTATCACAAGGGCAAAATCTCCGGTCTAGACGCGCTGCGACGTTCTGGGACTACGACGGAGAAAGACGAGCTCAAGGAGCGTCTCGTTGATATCGCAGACACGTTCTCCCCGAGCCCGGCGACCTTCCGCAATGTGCGGACGGCCTTCATCGAGAGTATTCTTCCTCGGCTCTTCATTGACCGCAAGGGCAGGAGCCTCTTGGGATGGAGTAGCCCCAAAGCCGACGATTGGAGACCTCTTGGCGGGAGTACGGTAGTGGGTGAGTACGAGGGGTCGTTTGAACAGACTGTACAGGTCTTTCCGCGACGGACCGTGCTAGTGACAGTGGGGGACCAAGCCGATAATGCAGATGGCAAGTACAAGAAGGCGATTGATATCAAGGACACTAAGTCCTTTGCCGATATCATCATCCAGTTCTGTCTGCGCTGGGATCCTGAGTCTGTGGAGGCGCCGCAGCCAGTACTATTAGACGTCGGCGAGAACACCACTGAGCATCGTAGAGCTGCTAGAATAGCTCTGTTCCTTGATCTCACAGGCTCTGACGGAGACGACAATCCAGCGGCTGTGTATCCGGAGACAGCAGAGTTGTTTCAAACAGCCTTTGGCACCTTGTACGCTATTGCCATAATCGAGAAGGAACCGCTGCAGCGTGACGCCGCAGCCGCTTGGTTCCCCCTCAAGGAACAGGCGATTCGGTGGTTGGTCCAGAGGATTCTTGGCTCCTCCGAGCTGCGCACCCAGGCAGAGCAGCTCAGTGGTCATCAAATGCCAGGCGACGCAATAGCTCTCTTGGGCAGCCTCGCACGGTCGATCCTACTGGCTGAATATCAAGACTACCACACTCTCATTCGTCAAGTCGAGTGGGAGAAGAGGCTTGACGACTATATCAATGCACTCAAGAACGTGGATGTGCCGATGCCGTGCAAGCGCGGAAGGGAGTGCTGGACGGTGCCAAGCGGCACGGCCGCCTCGACGTTCAGAACAAACGCTTTGTCGCTCAATGACTACTTCATAGGTTTTGAGGAACTGGTGGAGATCAGACCATCGTCCACCAAACCGAAGTACGCAGATATTCAGTTTCACGTTCATCCTCACGAGAAGCACATCATGGAGATGGTGAGCAGCGTTAGTTCTGGACAGAGAAGACAGATCCAAGGGAAACTCTGCTCGTGGGTCAGGTATGCGGACGTGAAACGAGCCCTCATATTTGCGGGATACTGCGAACTCGAGATTCTGAAGCTCATCGAGATAGGACGCAGTCGGGGCACGTTCGAGGCCACGGCCGATGATGGCGAGAGTATCCTGTACTGCCGCCCGCTCGACCCCGTTCAAATGAAGACCCTCCTTACCGGACTACTCGACGAGTTTCAGAACGTACAGGAGCAATTTCTGAAGCTGCCTGGAACGAACATTCTTGCCGAGACCGGCGTTCTGCGGAAGAAGCTCGACGTTGCCAAAGCTGAAGAAGAATACGACACCATACAGATAACCCTCAGGGCAGCACGTCAAAGCCTTGAAGTTAGCATTCCTTTTCTGTATGGCTCCTTCAAGACCCGTGCAAACCCTGTGTTGGTGCACTTCCACGAGCTGAAGGCGGCAATTGCCCAGGAACCTCTAGTGCACTTGGTAACCATAAAGCAGAAAGCGTCGTCGGGTTGGGTCTCAGCTCTGAATGGGTTCGTTGCCGTTGCACTCACTGGCAAGATAGAGAACCTCAGAGATCGGCTTCAGCACGCTGCTGAAACTGTGTCCAGTCTTGAGAAAGTGGAGGCTGTAGCCATTCCCGATGCTGCAGAATCACAAATAGCTGCCTTGCAGAAGGCCGAGACAACCCTTGGAGAGTTGAGACAAGACGAGAACCAGCTGGACACAGACTGGAAGCAGATGCTGTCATATCTCAGAGAGTACGAAGCATGGCTGAAGCTGTTGGCGAGATCCGATGGGTTGAGCGATCAGCTCTTGGAGATGAAGAAGGACAGCAATCACAAGCAGCGAGCGACGGAGCTGCTGACTGCATTTCGGAAGGTGAGCGACGAGATCGATACTCACCTTCGCACGCACAACGTCCTGGGTCTACAAGCTCATGGGCAATACGAGGCTCGTCTGGACGAGATAGACAAGAATCGCCATGACTATTTAGGTAGCCTGCGTACGGCGTTTGAACGACGCAAGGCCACTCTTGTCGAGCTAATGACCTCCCTTGCGGAAACCGATGATTTCCGTCCTCGGGCGACCTTTGACCCTGAGGACAGCAGTGGAAGTCACGCGCGTCTGGAGGAGGAAGCTCTCGATGGTGTCCGTCTGGCAGTGAAGTCCGAGCTCAGCGAAGCCAAGTACAACGAACAAGAGCTTCACTACGCGTGTGACGTGCTGAACACTGTGTCAGAGGCTGATACCAAGCGACTGGACGATAAGTTGCAGGACGCAAAGGGTCGGGTTGATCGCATGCTGTCTGGGGCTAGTTTGAAGTGGCTGGACCACGTGGTAAGCAGTCCCGAGTTATCCACTGCAGCTGCAGCGGACGTTGATTTCGCTCGCAAGGTGAACCGAGAAGCCCGCAAGTCCATCTTGTCATGGGGCAAGCCAGCCGGGGAACGACCAGAGCCATCTCGTGATGCTCAGGACGTGCTTAAGCAGCTGAATACAAGTGAACAGCTGGACTTGAAAGAGCTTGTCCTACAGCTAATGGGCCAGGGTGCTAAGCCGAAAGATGCTCTGGAAATAGCTTTGAAGGGTCTGGTTGAGCTGTTCAGACAGCTCCGGGTCAACGTGCAGATCAAGGCAATCGATCCTTCAGAAAGCGACCACCATGCCTCAGGACGATCTAAGTGACTTTGAGCGTGCCCTAGACTGGTACCCGCCCGCCTACTGGGGCAATCGGCTGAACCTGCTTCTTCTGGCTGATGCAGAACCACTTGTTGATCCACGTGACTACCTGCGCAGACTGGACCAACCCAACCTCGTAGGTGAAGCACGGGAGTTTAGTATCGAGCCTGAGCTTGCATGGCCCTTCCCCACATTTCGAGTTGACACGCGACCCTCAGCGCAGCAGGTACAGTTGCAGCTGGCTGATGGGGTAGAACGTGCCAAGCGATTCCTGCCGACGCAGCGAGATCTAGCAGGCATGATTTCTGCCCAAGCGACCTTGCTGCATCCTGATGTTGTCGCCCTGATGGTGGTAGATGGACTGTCCTACTACGATCTTGACGAAGCTTCGGCTGCTCAACCGATCATCGTCGATGGCGTCACAATCACCGACCACGGGTACCGACAAGTGATTGGCAGCCCACCTGTGTCAGCGCGCCTATTCCGAGCCGGATACATGGATCAGCGAGGTTACTCCTTTTTCGACAGGAAGGCCAATGACCTTGCAGCTGATCTGTTCCATCCCTTCGCTGATATCCAGTTGACGCGCGTGCGCCAGTTTGCAGAGGTTCTTGCGGATCTGGAGGCGAGGCCGGTCACACACACATACGTTCAAGTGACCAGTCCAGGATTGGACGGCATATGTCACCAGCACCCCGATGCCCCCCCTGTGCAGTACTATCTTCAATCTCTGCTGCAGAAGTTCACAAAGCTAGTTGAGTGCCTAAGCGCTCGCCACAGCAGTGTACTTGCGTTTCTGACCTCAGACCATGGCATTCTCTGGCGCGAAGGGTTTGAGCCTGGCACGTGGCGCATTGCGTCGGGCCTAGCGCCTGAGGATTGCATCAGAGGGCGCTATGTTCGTGGGGCCATCATGCGTGACTACACGGTGGTTGTCCAAGGAGATGGCTCAACGTATTCCCTACTCAAGTATCCGTATCTGGCGCGCGATTGGAGATCGAACGAGTGGGGTATGCATGGTGGAATCTCGGCGTGGGAATCGATTGTCCCTTTGATCACAAGATTCACAGGATAGTTAGTCAATGGAGGTCTACTCATGAATGCTGCAACTGAAATCTTGCTCGGTCACAATCGCGACGATGGAAGCCCGTATGGCATCGACTGCTCGACTTCACAGAGGATCCTCGTGTGCGGCAAGACGGGTACGGGGAAGTCATACACACTAGGAGTGCTCGTAGAGGAACTAGCTGCCCATCAGCGTGACACTGTCCTCCTGGTGGATCCCCAGGGAATTTTCTGGTGCATGTCCGAGAAGAATGGGGTGAGCAGGGAGACAGACCCGTTATGGGAGTACGAAAGGGAACCGCGCGGGTTCAACGTCAATGTTCTCGTTCCGGGTGATCCAGTGGAGCGATACGGCGATGCTGAAATCGTCCGAGAGATGGAACGTCGCGGCATTGCCATCACGCCACTCCGCATCAATCCCGCGGACCTGAGCCCTGAGATGTGGCTTGAACTGTTCAACCTGGACATCAACGAGCTGCAGGGAGGGATGTTGTTCAAGGTTGTCCGGGAGTGTGTGCAGAACCTTGGTCATGACTTCTTCCTTGACGACATGGCCGCACAGGTAAAGAAGACAAGAGGACTTGACGCAACGAAAGAGGCTATACTCCGCAAGTTGGACATGGCGCATGATTGGCAATTATTTGAGGACAAGGCCTACCGAGAAATATGGGAGACGCTGAGGCCAGATGCAATCAATGTCTTGGACCTTAGTGTGCTCGACCAGGGTCGATATGGGCTCCGCAATCTAGTGCTTGCTGTGCTTGCCCGTTTCATATTTCGAGTGCGGACCGTCGCGCGTCGTAGGGAGGGATTGGGGTTGAGTTCTGACACCAAGAAGATCTGGCTTGCAATTGACGAGGCACACAACTTCTGTCCAAGTGGCAGAAGTACTCTCTCCAAAGAGATCCTGATAAGATGGGCCAAGGAAGGACGGCAACCGGGTCTCTCTTTGATTGTGGCCAGCCAGCAACCTGCAGCTATTGACTCTGAGATTTTGACCCAATGCGGCATTCGCATCGTACATCGCATTACCTCGAAAGATGACTATAAGGCGATTGATGCGCTCAGCCAGGATTTCCTGGCTGATGGGCTAGCGACGCGCATCAAGGAACTGAACCGGCCAGGTGAGACCCTCGTCATCGACGACCTCCATGAAACGGTCATCCCTGTCCAGGTTCGTCCTCGACAGAGTCAGCACGGAGGGTCTAGCGCATAGGCGAATTCCTATCGACTGGACAGCCAACCACGTGTTGTTTCAGGATCAGGAGAAGTACGTTCAACTGCTCATAAGTCGCCTCTTGGAGCCCGTTGACTTTGCCAAGAACGCACGGTTGGATTAGTTCCCTTGAAGGGGGCGCAACATGGATGTTAGGACTGAGATCATCAGGGAGTTCGAGAAAGCATTGTTGGCCAAGGACTCGTGTACGCCCGAATTCGCGGCTCGTCTGTGTGACTTGATCAGAGCAGGGAATGGAATGTCTCAAAAGGAACTGGTGTCATTGGTCGAGAGTGAGTCGCATGACAAGCATTGATGAGATTGACGTCAACTGCCTGCGTGGCATCACATCCTCCAGCCTGAGTCTTGATGGCAAGTGGCTATATCTCCTTGGCGAGAACGGCACCGGCAAGAGCTCTTTCGTCGATGCGCTCGAATACTTCTTCACCGGGGGCGTGGGGCACCTCCAGGGGAGCCAAGGGATATCAATAGAGAAGCACCTTCACCACGTAAACCACCAAACGGGTGACATGTCTGTGAGAGTCCGATTCCACGGGAATCCGGCATTTGAAGTCACGCGACAGGGTCTGGGAACGCTAAGCTCCATTCCAGAGCATCTGAGCGAGTACTTTGGAAGCGCATCGCCGGGCACGTTCGTCCTGCGACGTGAACGGCTGCTCAATTTCATCTCTGCTGCGCCAGCCGACAGGTTCAGGGCACTTGACGCCATCATCGGCATCGAAAGCCTGGACGCCATCGAGCTCAACATGAAACGCGCTCGGGATGAGATGGAAGGCCGAACTGCAGCACGCAAGCAAGAACGTTCCCGGCTGCTTGCCCAAACAAGCAGCGAATTGGGCGTCGCAGTGGCAGACGAAGAGGGCGCCCTGACACAAGTCAACACTCTCCTTATGGGGGTTGGTGTACCGGCGTTGCGGTCTTTCTCTGATGAGAACACTGCTATTGACGCGCTCATGCTGCGGGTCAAGAACGCCGCACTCAAAGATGAAGAGAGCAGACTCGACCTGCGTATCCAGGCTACAGCAACTGCGTTGAGTTGGGATCTCGATTTTGGTTCGAAGATCAGCATTCTCGAAACCGCGAGGTCATGGCTTGCAACTGAGAAGTCGAGACAAGGGTCCAAGTACGTAGAGTTGTTCAGAGCGGCTAAGTCGTTGTTTGGTGACGGATTACCTGACGAAGTTGTCTGCCCGCTGTGTGGCCAAGATACGAATGGTCATGAGTTGCTGAGTCGTGTGGATACCTATCTGAGCGACAATGCCGCTTGGACCAGCAAAGCACAGATTCTCAGGGTCAAGTCGCAGGAAATCGTTGAGGATCTGAAACTGCAAGCGGGGCACGTTGATGACCTTATCACTCTGCTGGAAAAGGCGCCAGGCTTCACTGAGATTGTGCCTGATGCGAAGTTGCTACGGGAACACGTTACTGGCCTGCTGGCGCTGGTGAGCAGTGTTGGGCATGTCGACAAACCAGTCGATGTACAATCATTTATCAAGGTTGGAGCGCAACTACAGAGACTGAAGCAAAAGACGCTCGATGCCGTGACGAGTCACATGACTGGCTTGAAACTCTCTAAGGAAGATCAGTCTGCGCGTGAGCTGAATGCCAAGATCACGACTGTCAACGTCTATGTCAAGCAATTGAGAACGGCAGATGTCGGGCTAGTGTCGGCTGAGGCGAGCCTGCACGTTGCAGATACTGTGTATGAGTGCTTCAAGTTGGCAAAACAAGCCGTTGTTCAAGAGGTGTTCGATCGCCTGCATAGTATCATCTCGAGTTGGTATACACGTTTGCACCCGGATGACGAACATGGAAATGTCAGCATCAGTGTCGATTCAGTGCGGAGAGCAAGTGCTAAGCTGCTCATCGATTCGTTTGGCGAGCGCGATCAGGACCCACGTGCGTACACCAGCGAGGGGCATTTGGATTCGCTCGGGCTGGTGATTTTCTTGGCATTTGCCAAGGAGTTTCAGGGAGCTTGTAATCTTCTTGTCCTTGACGACGTGGTAAGTTCGGTCGATATTCAGCATCGCCTCAGGATCTGTGATCTGCTCACGGATGAGTTTCGGGATTGGCAGGTTGTCGTGACAACACATGATGAGTTTTGGCTGGAAGAATTATGGCGGAATACGGTCAATTGCAACATGACGAACAACGTGGTCAGGCAGCGCATCGTGCGTTGGTCCCGAACGGAGGGACCAGTTCTTGCACCCTTCCTGACACGGCGAGAGAGGATTGACAAGCATCTTGAGGATGGGGACAAGGAAGCAGTTGGCAATCAAGGTCGCATCTATCTGGAAGCCACATTGAAGAACATGTGTGAGGGAACTGCTGCGAGTCTCAGGTACAGGGACAAGGCAGACTTCATGGTTGGCGAGCTGTTGGAGGGATTACGGCATCGCCTCGAGCAGATGATCGATTCTCCATTCAAGACGACCTTAGGCCAGCGAATCAATGAGTTGTGCGGACTCGCCTTCTTGGGCAATATCTTGTCTCATGAGAACCAAGCGCTTGGTTTGGTGAGTCTTGACGAAGTGGCAGCGTTCTGGAATGCCGTCAAGGCCCTTGACGACGTCTATGTTTGTCCCGGGTGCGGCCGGCACAGCTTGGCCTTTGACGAGACGATGTCTACAATGGTCTGCCATGCCCGAGGTTGCGAATTGAAGATCGTGGCGAAGTTCAGAACGTAGTGGGGCTAATAGCGAGACGGCTCGCGCAGCAGCGATGCCGTTCATGTCATGGGAATGTGTTCGGGTCCGATTCTTCCGGGAGGAATTGATGAGTGATAGACGTCAGGGAAGCAGCCTGCTCGATGATCAATACGACGGCTTGAAAGACGCATTGGACAGAGTCAACTTCGCTCGCACATTCTCAGTAATTGCCGGAGTTGTGTTCTTGGCGGTTGTCGGTGCAGGGGGATGGCATCTGTATGACGTGTGGTTTGCGCGCAGTAAGGCGCTGGGATGGCTGGGCGTCGGGTTCCTGGTCCTGTACGGCTTGGTCCTTCTCGTTCTCTTGCCGCTGGACCTGCGGCCGGTCGTTCACAAGCACAACGAGGAGATCGGCACCAACCGTCGCGAGCGCGCCGCAGAAAATCGCGTGGACGAGATCCTGCGCACGCTCGATGAGACGAAGTACGCCATCTTCCGCAATGTCTACATGGGGTACGGCGACATCGATCACGTCGTTGTTGGGCCGACTGGCATCTTCGTCATTGAGACCAAGTCCAATCGTGGGACTGTTGAGATGGAGAACGGGCGCCTTAAGATCCGGGGCCTCGAC
>Ga0209638_1001948_pt1 | contig 12874 bp, 14 predicted proteins | sample BarGraNGADG00211_FD_184490 | JGI IMG/M metagenome (GOLD analysis project Ga0209638, IMG submission 184490) | Arctic peat soil microbial communities from Barrow, Alaska - Barrow Graham LP Ref core NGADG0002-211 (SPAdes) (version 2) | ecosystem: Environmental > Terrestrial > Soil > Wetlands > Peat... | reverse complement strand
ATGCTTGGCATCGGGGAATGGTTCGACTGGCAGGCATTCGAGGACGTACCGGCTTCGTACCTTAGTTCCTCATAGCGGGGAAGAATCGATAGTCGGGTTTCAATAGGAACGGTTGCAGAACCCTCTCGTTTCGCCATGATTTCTTCGTGATGCAACGAAGAGAGTTCGCGATGAATCAAGATGAAGCTACGCACTGTTGTTTGTGACTTCGCAGTCAAGGTATACTCTCGTCACGAGGCCGTTTGTACCGAATGCAGCAGCGATAGTTCAAACGTCCCGACTGGGAGTCTACGGCGAGGTACTGTCTGTAAGAGCATTGATGATTGGCCGTGCCTGGCTACTTCTCTGACGAGAAACGCTTCTCCGGAGGGATCCTCTCCGCCTTCACCCTGTTCTTTGCGTTGCCCTCATAGATGTCGTCGTTCAAGAACTGCATTTCGGCCTCGAACTCGCTAACCGCAATGGAAGTATGCCAAGCTTTCGGCAAGCCGTTGGACCCGTCGCTCCACTGATACCTCCGTGCTTTGAGCACGTCCTTGGTGCTGTACGGTGCATCGACGGCCCATATGCGGACATCATCAGACATGGCGCGATCGAGGAGTGGCTTGAGTATAGGCCTCCCCGAAACAGGGAGAGTACACGTCAGGGTGTGCAATAGAGCAAGGCTATCATCCAGCGCTCTATGCGCATCGTAGAAGAAGCCTAGCCGCAGCGCGATGAGCTCCAACTTCTGTGATGCAATGCCCTCATCATACCAAGGTATGTGCTTCATGGAGCATCCCCACGGCTTCGTCCCGAATGCTTTCCAGTGTTTCTCGACGAAGGCCCGATCGAATTCCGCGTTGTGCGCAATAATCACCGAGGCGCGTGATACGAACGATTCGAGGGCCGATTCATCTATGGTGCAACCATGCACCATTTCGTCGGTGATTCCAGTGAGAGCGGTTGCTTCTGGCGGGATTGGGTATCCGGGATCCCTGAACTCGTCAAACGTGTCGACTATGCGGTATATACGCCCAGTCGCCGGAGCGTACTCGAACAGGACCATGCCCAGCTCAATAACCTCATTCCTGAAGACCTCAAGACCGGTCGTCTCCGTGTCGAGGATCAGGCCCAGTTGTGTAGCTGCACCATCAGGTAAAGCATAGGTGTCTCGTCTGTAATACTTACGTACAACCCTGTAGTCGCTGGATTTCTCCAGTTCCTGTGCCATGGTTTCCAAGTTGCTCAGCATGTCACCCCTCCGTTGTTTCGACTTCCGTAACGCTTGCCCAGTCTATCACGGTTCTGATTGGGTTCCAGGCGCGTCTGCCTCTCTTGGGGTGTGGCCCCGAGTCACTACGATCGTGCGTCTGCTGCTGTGACAGACTCCCGTGGCGCGTAGTGACTGAGAAGTCTGTTGCAGGGACGGAATGTGCCATAACAAGCCGGACGATAATCTCTGAGAAACATGGTATCCTTGCAACATTCGGAAGTGGTGCAGTTGAGAGGTCACACTCTGCTTGCGAAAGGAGGGACACATGACTGGAATTATGTTCTACAAAGGGGATGCTGATACTCTTATCGATCTGAAGTCCATCCCTGGCAAAGGGTGGTTTCCTTACTATTGGCGACCAAACAAGTCACCACAAGAGATTGACGACAAGGTGCTGCTCGACGAGCAATGGAGCATCGCCTGCATCATCGACGGAAAGGAAGGCAAAGCGATGTCTCGCAGGGACTTCCTGCTGCTGGCTCGCGGGTGAATCCTGAGAGGTGACGCCAGCGAACAAGCACGTGAGAGCGTCCGATACCACGCAGTCTTTCGACGCGAGCCACAGAGGCACTACCGGCCAAAAGTGGGAGTACGTGGCCCTGCTTCCGTGCCGGGGGTTGCTGAGATAGCGCCGAAGGATACACGTTGCGTGGGTTTCGCGGGATTCTGCTGCACATACTTCGAGGCTGCCTGCTCAAGACAGCGTGACACTGACTTGAGGAAATGGTGAGTGTCACGAGAAGTCCCCTGCAGCAACCGAAGGTGCCTCTCCTCCAAGACAGCGCAGAGTCTCTGAGTTGTTGTAGTGATCGGTCAAAGGAACAAGCACCTGAGTCGCATCTCTGAGGAATTCCTCCAATTGACAGTTCTTGTCGGATGTCTTGAGTCCATGCGTTATATACCGCATCTTCCGATGCAGGGAGTCTACATCCCACCGGGGCTTGAAGTACTGACTAGCATTCTTGTAGTATTCGGGAGTCCCGGCAGATGACCCCGCCTCGGAGTCGCTAGGGTCCCGACCAATGCGGAACTTGACGCGATGGTTCTCTGACATCTCTCCTCCCACGCTTGTTTGCCATCATTTCAGCAACTCACACGATTGAGTGCGATGGAATCAGAATCCCACCGACGCGTCTTCACTGAGAGATCGCATGCTACTCCTAGTTGTCTAGTCTTCTGAGGATGTGTTCCGCCTCTTCGACGGTTCGTCCGTTGCCCTGACAAGGTCGATCGTCAACGGAGGAAGGCCCATGTCGCTTGTGGCAGTCTGGACAACGTGCCGGAAGTACGGCCAGCTTGTCATTAGAGCGTTCTGTTTCAGAAATGACCTAGACTCGTCTGAAAGCTTCCCGTCGAATGCGTAGCTGACCGTATAGACCGCTAGCACTCTCATAGAGGTCTTGGTGGCATTGGCTCCTTTGGGAATGGCCCTTACCGAGTAGTGGCACAAGATGTCCGCAGCTCCATCTTCTTCACGTTCGACCGTGGTCTTGGGTTCCGTAGTGATCGTGGCAGGAAGCGCGAAACCACTCTTCTTCTCGGACGTAAGACTCACGAGCTCCACCGACTTCAGGTGAAGTCCCGACACAAACGTCAGTAGAGAATCCTTCGCTGCAGTCAGTTCTGTTTCCAGGCCTTTTGCTTGTCTTCCCACAACATCCTCCCTGACTCTATGACGTGATCTCCACTTGCAAGGATCGTGGTACGGAGCAGATTGCTGGGCGACAACAGTCCAGGCAAGGATACCTTCTCGTGCGCCGGCTGAACGGCATGCTCAATACAACTCTGCACCCGTTTCATCACATCTGACCTTCCTGCCTCCCCGCTCAGAAGCGTGACGATGAGGGTATTCAGACTAACCCCTTCCTCCCTCGCCTGCGTGGCAAGCGTGCGATGAAGAGATGTCGGGACGCGTATGACGAACCTTCCACTGAACGTGACATCCTCGCTAGGCTTCGGTATCTCGAGTCCTTTCAACAGGGCGGTTGCAAACCAGACATGCATCGATTCGCGGACGCTCGACAAGGCTTCTTCAGCTGTCTCTCCGTCTCCAACGCAGCCGGCGAGTTCGTCAACGCGAGCCAAGTACCTGCCCCACGAGTTCTTCCTGATGCGGACGGTCCAAGGCATCGAGACATATTGGGTAATCAACGTTTCCTGCTCAGTGTTTGTTGTCTTCATGCCAATCCTCCAGATTCAACTGTTCAATGATGTTGTCAAACTCGTACACCTTGCCGTGGTGAACTACCACGATAAGCGGTACCTTCATGTCGATGTTGTCATTCCAATAGGAGAAATGAGAACCATTGCTCGTAGGCAAGATGTAGTATCCGAATCGACGCAAGAGAGCGTCAACAGTGGAATACTCCATCTCGCTAGGGTCACTCAGAATCCTGTCAATAGTCTTCTTAAGCTGTGACACGCATTTGCCCTCCCATTCGCCGACATATGTATTATACTACTGATAGTACTATGTCAATACCTCATCGATCTCGATGTTCCAGCTCGGCAATTGTGCACAGCAATACGTACTCCTCAGGCATGACTCCCTGCGTCGCGAAGAACGCCCGCACCTGAGTCTCAGAATCGCTATCAACTCTGCTGTTGCTGGTGGATCCAATTCTCTGGAAGTCGCCCATGATACCTGTCCTCGAACAATCTCAATTCGCCTAGCAGAATCCCTGACCGGCTTCTGATCCGGGCTCCTGCTGGCCTCGATGAAACCTTCGAATCGTTTGAGCTTCCACAACTTTGTGGTCTCGGTGCAAGGAAGGGACCCTCAGGGCACCCTGTCGTCCGTCTCCGGTTTTCCGGCCTTGTAAGCGGAAATCAGCGTGGAGGAGACGCGTGAGACCAGTAAGTCGTTGAAGCGTTCCCGGATGAGGTTCTTGCGCTCTGAGATGAAGTCCTCAAACCGGTCAAGTTTCCACAGGGCCGGATCAGGGGGGATCAAGTGCATGTCAAGATACGACCGGTCCTTCCCCGCGAACCATTCCTCCGGCAGCATATCGGTTTTGCCTCCTGGACCGTTCTCCTCCTTAGTGAGAAGCATACAATTTGCAAGCTGGTTACGTTCGGTATCACCATACTTCATGGCCATGCGACCTGTCTCAGCGTTCGGAACTCTTACCTGTCTCAGAACACTCTGTGGAAAGATGTGGTCCACCTGAGGCAAGTTGTTCTCGTAGGAGGGTATATAGCCGAAACCGCGATACCACAGGTTGAACAGCAGGTGAATCGTATCGGACCCGTAGCCCATCTGCCAGAAGCGGTCCTCTGTCAAGACCAGGCTGCGCCGCTGGTCACCTATGACACTGTATGCGAGGTTGGCGTCGAACCCTCTCAGCTCGTCAAGTGCCTTCACCATGGCATCGATCAACGTGTCCGAATAGCCGCCAAATGCACTGGTCAATGAACATCGCAAGATGTAGCTATCGACGTCCTTCGCCGATTTCCAGGCATCGGGAAACTTGTACCGCACATTGATGAGTGGGATGAGCACGAGGTAGGAGGGCAGCGCTTTGCCACACTGGATATACGTCTTGTTCCGCACGAAATCGAGGACATCCTCGATCGCTTCTGCAATGCCGTCCCACTGGTTCTGAATCTCCTCGCGCACGCCTGGCACGCGGAACTTCTTCACTTCGTACCCCGCGTGCTGGTTCAAGAGCACAAGACAGGTTTTCAGGACGAAGTCGCGGTCAAAGGAGAAATCGTGGTGGTTGAGCGATTCCAGTAGAACCTCCATCTTCTCGTCTGCGTTGTCCCAGGTCCTGGTAAGCAGTGAGAACATGAGATCTGCCTTTCCTAGCTTCGTTCCTCCTGCATTGGCGCGTATGAAAACCTCAACGACGTCATCCTCCGTGTACAATAACGGATTGTCAACGCTGTCGAGTTCCTGATACGTGATCGCTTCGTCCTCCTTGAACGTCTGGTTCACCTGGGCGATGTTATCCTCGATCCTACTCACTTGCCACTCCTCAAGCGCTGTGCCTGTTTCTGCTATGATGTCATCACGGAGTACGTGAGGTTTGCGTTCCGTAAAGACAAGATCTTTGAACCTGACCCATGGAAATGTAATGCTCGTGGGATCGACGAACTTGAACTCATACTTGATGTCATCTGGGGGCGCAGCATCGCCACTCAGGATCCTGAGACAAAGCTCCTTGCCCTCGAAACTGCCATGAAGCCCAATGCATAAGGCTTGAAGCCGTTGTTGCCCGTCCAACACCAGGCACTTCCTTTTGCTATTGTCAGGTACATAAAAATCACTGATATGGTCACTGAAAGATGCCTTCCAGTTGTCGATGAACTTCCTGTGCCTGATGTCGCTCATCGTCTTCCAGACCAGGAGAGTGCCAATCGGGTATTCGCGCATGATCGAGTCAAAGAGCTTGTAGATCTGCTCCTCCTTCCAGACGAATGGCCTTTGAATGTTGGGGAGCCAGAACCCGCCATCTTCGTCTGGGTTGTTGAGGAATCCCACAATCTTGCGGATTGTCTGGGTCCGATTCTTCATTGTGCGTCTCCTTCGGTCATCCGGAATTCAGTTGCCCTGTCACTACTGGAATGCGGCGGGGAAACCGCCGGCAGCGGCGATGACTCGGTCGATTTCGGCGTAGAGCTCGACGGTCTCGGCAATCGCAGTGACGACCTTACGGTAGTGGGGTATGTCATCGGGCGAGCCGTCGCGTTCCTTCCTCGAGAATCAGTTGTGGACTCTGTTTTGGAAGTCCGTCGCTGCGAGCCGAGTATCCGCCCTGTGGACCACGAACTTCACACCTACTACTGCCAGTGCATTCTGCAAGTGCGCCCTGTCGCTTGCACACACGGGAGCGGCACCAGCTGTCAGTCGGAGGAAGATCTGCGGGTGTATGCCAGAACTACGGTATCCCGGACATGCCGCAATGAAATCCAGAGCTTTTCGCAGGGCTGTTTCCCACTTCAGAACTGTGCCTCCGGCGACGAGTACTTCGGATCCATCGGCGATCCGGTATAGCCATAGAAGCTTCGAAGCGTGCTTCTCAACCTCCGCGACCGGACCGGGAAACTCGCCCCTGACGTCCACGATAGGACTTGCATGGAGGCTACCCGCGCGTCTCTGCTTGGCATAGGCGTTCAGGAGCGCGTCCTTGATGTAGGTTCTGACCGATTCCCTCGGCATGTACTGCAGCAGCTTTCCGCCGACATTCTCATCTTGCACGAGTCTCCCAATGAATAGCCCGTTGACCGTCCTATCTTGTTCAAGGTAGTGATGCTGATCGGCCTGATTGAACACCTCCGCCTTGACTTGACTCTGAACACTTCTTGGCACGCTCATGAAAAGCCCCCTATTCCATGTCGGGGAAGACAAGTTGATCGTCGTCCCCTATGCTCCCCAGATCTGAGATGTCAGCCAGCCACGCCTCAACAAAAGTGCGGGCCTCGGTATTCGAGAAACTGACTGACGCCTCACTGAGGTACACGACTTCCTTGTTCGACTGCTTGGCCGTCACCTCATGACCAAGATCGGCAACGTCCGCCATCCTCCGGATATCGGCCACGAAATCCAGAACCCTGACAACGCTTTTGTCCGCCGCTATACGCAGTCCTCGTCCCAACTGCTGAACGAATATCCGTCGTGAATGTGTCGACCGGAGGAATACGATCATGTTCACGTTGGGTAGATCGATTCCCTCGTTGAGTACATCAACAGCAGTCACCGCAGAAATCGAACCGCTTCCGAACAGAAGCAGACGCCTGTGCCTCTCGTATCTGTCCGTGATTGACAGATTGACTGCAGGCATACCCACGCTCGAGAGGAACTTGCAGAATCTCTCGGCGTGGTCAACAGACGGGCAGAATACGATGGTGCGGGGGTTGGGCAATTCCTTCGCCTGACGAGCGACTTCCTGGGCAACTGCCTCGTCGCGTTGAGGCAGAAACAACCGCTTGTTTAGGTCGTGTACCGACAGTCGCTGCCGAGAGAGCTGATGGACGGTTGCCCAGTCGATGTTGTCGCAGTACAACCGATAGTCAACCCGGGCTAAGTAGCCCATGTTCATACCGTCGACTAACGAAAGGCGCGCGATGGGCTCACCGAATACTTCATCTATCGACAGCCCATCTCCGCGCCAAGGTGTCGCAGTCATCCCCATCAGGAGTGATGGTTGAAGAGACTCGATGCACGTACGGAAACCATGGGCAAGAGCGTGATGGGCTTCGTCAACCACCACTATGTCAAAGGTGCTAGGATCCATGTTCGCAGCGTAGTTCAGCAGAGTCTGGTACAAGCCGAAGTTGACTCCGTCGCCAAGCAGTGGTGGCGCGCCAGCCATGAAGACGTGAGTGGGTACGTCCTTGGACAGTTGAGGCCAGAATCCCTGCTCAAGCTGTAGAGCCAGTTCCTGCGTGTGACAGAGCACGAGAACTCGTCTTAGCCCCCGGTCCCACAGGCGAGACACGACTTCTGCGGCGACAAGAGTCTTTCCGAGTCCTGTCGCCAACACGTATTGCACTCGCCTCGCGCCAGCCAAGAACTCGGCTACGCAGCGGTTCGAAATTGCCTCCTGGTACTCTCGTGGAGTCCGCCTGGAGAAGCTCTCGATGGGCCATCGAAGCAGCAGTTCCCGTAAGAATGCGCCGTTCCATAGCCGCACGTCAAAACCACTCGCCCGCAGTTGGTTGCAGCGCGTCCTTGCCGATCCTGTGAAATCGCCGTTCGTGGCCACGACCGCGACGTTTGTCCCATACACCGATTGTGCGCGCAGGGCCTCATTCACAGACCCCACGCCAACGTAGTTGCCACCGGTAACCGCCTTCACCTGGATGACCCACGTCAGATTCCTCTGGTTGTCCTGGCGTGTTGCGAGGATATCCGCTCCCATATCGCCAGACCCGCCGATCACAGAGACATTCTCCCACCCACAGTGCATGGCCAGCCGGGCAACAGCTCGTTCTAGCGCGCGCCAATCCGTTCCCTTTAACAGATCCTCGGTCAGAAACATCACGTGCCAATTTCCTGCGCCAACAGACTGATGCTGTGAGAGCAACGGGCCAGCTCATGCGATGCGCGTCTCGCTGTGGTTACCAAGCCAGTCTGACTGAGTATCCATTGCGCGTCCTTCAGAAAGGAGAGTATGCGATCCTTCGACTCATTTCTGGTACGTTCCGTCGCACGGGTATCGTTGAGATCGATCTGTTGGTAGGGGGCCGCGAATACGTGCCCGTCGAATAGCCTGTCCGCGAACCGATCCACTATGCGAATTAGCGTCCTGTGGGGCGAGTGCAAGAGCACGCCAATGGATTCTGGCGTACGGTTATTCAAGGCGGCCATCAGAGAGCTATTCGAGAGAGCGAGCGTCGTATAGAGCTCCTCCCATTCTCCCTGCGACTCGCGAATACACTCAAGAACTGCGAGATAGTCATCCACCAAGGCGGTGCAAAGGCGTTCGGCGAGTTCAGTGAAGAGGCTGGCAGCCTGCTCTTGAAGCGCGCTCTTGTCCATTCGAAGGTCCGGGCACTTCGCTAATAGCAGGTTGCAGAATGCGTCTACACCACTGGGTAGCGAATCTCTTAGCTTGTACTTATCAGCCAGGCATGTCGCGAGCACTGCGCGCGGATCGATGACGTATTGGGCAAACAAGGGGCTTCGTGGGTCATAAACGAAGTCGCAGTCTATACCATCCATGAAGAACATGCTTGGCTCGCCTCGGCCCTCTCGCAGTATGTTACCTTCCCGAAGTTCCCATACCTTAATGCGGTAGCTGGGCATCATCGGATCGTAGGGCCACGAACCGGACCAAGAAGCTATTTGGTTGGACCGGTCTGTTAGGGAGTTCAGACTGGATGTCTCGGGAACTGGCTCAGTCGTAAGTGATACACTTGACAGAGGCAGCGTCCTGGCGGGTTGGCTCTCGCCGGACTCTGGGGAAAGTCTGCTGAGGTAAGCATCTGGATTGTCCGTAAGTTGTGTCCCTCCGTCAACTTCTGGGCTCGAGTCTGCGCCTACAGTCGCTCTCTCCCGGTCTGCCTCTTGAGCTGCTTCCCACCACTTGGCGTCACCGAGATAATCGCCTTCTCCACGCCTGAATCTTGCCGTGAAGTCCCTAGCCACGGTTCGCTCGACAAATAGATTGCGAGTGCCGGGTTCCGGGCGACGATAGGCGTTCACGAGTCGACCGAGAGGACTGGCGTTTGCCCCCATGAATCCCGCTCCTGCCCGGGTCCTAGGTAGAATCGGCCCGATGCCTCTTAGGGCTTCAAATGTCTTCTGCCACAAGGGATCTGTCCGGTCGAAGTCGTTTTTTTGGTATGTCGGACGCAGATAGTCAACGTTGAGTTCGCCTACTATCCGGCCTCCTACAGTGCTTCCCAGTTCAATAGGATACTCAAGCGTCGACGTTCCTGTCATTGGGTTCTCATAGCTGAAGAGCCTCTTGTCCCCGATGAGGATCTTCCGACCGTTGCGGATGAAGTCAATGCCAAAATCGTTCGGATCCGAGTAGCGCTGAATCCCAAGCCATCCGGTTAATCTCCGGCGGCGTTCAACGATAGCCGTTGGCCTTTCGATTCCCCTTTGGGTTGCGCTACTTAGCTCCGCTTCTTCGTCGGGGGACAGATAGGCGTTTCTCTCCAGGTCGAAGAGCGCCGTTCCAAAGTCCTCATCAACATCTATGCGAGCGGGTACGACGTCTCCTTGGTGGTTCACGTGTCTCTCTGCGGACCACATGCAATGTGGCCTTGGGTTGAGTCTCCTGCCTTGAACGAGTACCTCAACCCCCCCCTCGGTTAGGAGAGAACTGTACACTGTCTCGAGTTGCCGCCTGATTTCTGTTTCCCGGTCCCTCAGGTGTGTGTATATCCCCTCCTTGAGGCGAGATACCACGACTCTCGTTCCGTGGTCGCTTGGGTTGTTCTTTGGAAGGTGCACCAGTGGAGCTTGGAAGCTGTGTTCTGCGATAAGGTCGTGGAAGTCAATGTCTATTCCTGTCCACTCTGAGTCCTCCGCGCGAGCTGACACAAACAGGGTATTCTCGCCAAGCCTTGCGGTGGCTATGTTGAAGCCCATGCCAAACAATCCAAGGTTATTCACGGGATCATTGCCTGAGTAACCGGCGCGCGCGGCGTTCTGCAGTTTGTCCACAGTCATGCCAGGTCCAGTATCGGCAACCTCAATGGTTCTCTCGTCTGATCCCACGGCTTCTGACGACCATGCGACAGCCACTTGCCTCTGATTAAGAACCACGCCCTCTCGTTCGGCGGTGGAGAATGCGTCTATGCCATTGTCAACTAGTTCAGCCATGCACTGCCATGGCAGAAACGGAATCTCGCCAAGCGTCCTAAGGATGCGAGGCGTTGGGGTAATGTCGACTGACTGCTGGCTCATTGTGCCCTCCTCATGTGTCTTTGTCTGGACGTAGGAACCGCGCTACTTCCCGTGCGACCTGGTAGGCCAAGAGCGGGGGCACGGCATTGCCGATCTGCATGATGTTTCGGGTTGCCGAATGCGGGAACCTGAAGTCGTCTGGAAAGGTCTGGATGCGTGCGCACTCACGCACCGTCAACCGTCGATCAAGGATGTAGTGGAACTGGATCCGCGATTTTGCGTTTGCCCTGACGGTGTAAGCTGGTTCTTGTCGCTTGTTTGTCTCGTCTCCTTGGCCATTCCCTTTCTTCGCTTTGGTTGCCCTGAAGTACTGGCTTTGGTTGGCTACAGTCTCATCCTGCACGTCCAGCAAGTCATTGATCGCCCATTCAATGCTGCGATAGGGCTTCCCGTACCTTGTGCGCGGCTGGTGTGGGCGGCCGACGATGTCACTTCGCACGCCGACCGCAAACAGTCGAGTCCGGCGCTGGGGCACACCATAGTCTGGAGCGTATAGACGCCATACGTTGAATCGGTAGGCGCCTTCCAGCGAAAGATCGTTCAGAATTGTGCGAAATACTTGTCCACCTCGCATGCGCTCCAGGTTCACTACATTCTCTGCAACAACGACGGCGGGTCGGTGAACCTCCTCATAACGCATCATGGCCTCGTACATTCGCCCTCTCGATGACTCAAGACCGTGCAGCGGCCCGCACGAAGAGAAGTCCTGACAAGGAAACCCTCCGATTAGCACATCGGCATCGGGCACGCCCTCCATCGACTGCGAGGTTAAGTCTGCGAGCTCTGCATGGCTGTTTCTGAAGTAGGACCGGTACGTCTCCAGACAGAGCGGATCATTGTCGTACGCAGCCACGATCTCAAACGGTAGCTTCGCATAAGTATGTTTTCCATATCTGAAGCCGCCCAAGAAACCGAGGTCTAGTCCACCGCAGCCACAGAAGAAGGACACGACCGAGATCGGTAGCCCTATCACTCCTGACGCGGACCCAACCACATTGCCTTTTTCGGATCGCATATTGCCTTCTCCCATGACGTCAGTTTTCGAGAAACTCAACGATTCGGCGTTTGACACTGTCCATGTCAACGAGTTCACATTCCCAAATCACCAAGCATGTCCATCCCTGCTCACCGAGCAGCCGGAGCTCCTGCTGGTCACGATCGCGGGTCGCGTCGATCTTCGACCGCCAGTATTCCAAACGCGACTTTGGCGAACTGCCGTAGCGACCCACTCTGCATTCATGCCCGTGCCAGAAGCAACCGTTGACGAAGATCACCTTGCGCCTATTAGGAAATACGAGATCGGGCTTCCCAGGCAGGCTCTGAACGCGAAGCCGGTACCTGTAGCCTAACCCGTACACGGTCTTCCGCACGGCGATCTCCGGTTCAGTGTCCTTGGAGTGGATGCGGGCCATGAGTCTGCTTCTTTCAGCAGAACTGAGTCTGTCCATGCTGTCTCCTAGTCCACTCCTTACCATGGCAGATAATCTGTCTCACTCGTTCAGCTGGCATCGTCAGAAGACTCCCCACAGTCTATCTGCTTGAGCCCGATTGCTGCAGTAACTGGAAACAGTCCAGACCTCGATATGTGCATACGTCCATCAAAGCACTTGAGCCCGCCCCAAGCACTTCGCGATAGACTAACCATGTCCAAGTCAGCGGGCACGTGTGAGGTCTACGTTTGAATCGCTCATCTTCAGCACGACTTCTGTGCACTAGTTCAGACGTCGCCAGAGCGTCGGTGGCAGGACATGCAATGTTCTCGTCAAGACGGTTTCACCACGCGCTTCCCACATCATCGGAGGGTCGATGAACCAGTGGTCACCCGCCTCCAAGGTCGGAGCCTGTCCCGGGCAGTTGCAGCTGTACCACCAATCGCTGAGTTCGCGGCTAGTGATGAAGCGCCCCTGGCTTCCGGGGAAGTACGATTGCACCTTCTGGGCTTCTCCTGCATGTTGCACTACGCCTCTCTTCATACTCTTAGTATAGCCAAGGTTGCCGCCGAGGCTACAGTTCGCATTCGTCTGTCCAAAGCTGGGTTTCTTTGCCAAAGCAATCGATGCCCCGCATCCGTCAGCAGTCCGAACGCGACGTGGTACGGCACACGTTCGCGCAGAGACCGTCTATGTGCCGGGCAGACGTAGCCAGCTTCCACGCCGCCCACCAACCATGGCATTTTCCTGCAACATAGCATTTGGGCCCCATTTCGCACCCTGGGGAGAGCAACAATACCCCTTAGTGAAACAGAATGGGGA
>Ga0209638_1001946_pt1 | contig 12888 bp, 12 predicted proteins | sample BarGraNGADG00211_FD_184490 | JGI IMG/M metagenome (GOLD analysis project Ga0209638, IMG submission 184490) | Arctic peat soil microbial communities from Barrow, Alaska - Barrow Graham LP Ref core NGADG0002-211 (SPAdes) (version 2) | ecosystem: Environmental > Terrestrial > Soil > Wetlands > Peat... | reverse complement strand
CCTCCTTTAACCTGATTTCCGAGTACCACGCCCGAAAGCCATGAACTGCCACTCGAGCGAGGCGGCTGGGCAGGTCCAGTGCGATTATGTGTCCTGCCCGCACTACAATGCGGCGCCATCCCCGGTTGAACAACGTCACCGTGCCCGATTATCGGCAATCCGCCGCAACCGGAGCCCAGCGCAACATTCGATTGGGCCGGCCGCTCGAGAGAATCTGCCGTCTGCACGGGGCCCTCTACTCTGATTACCGGAAAGCGGAACCGAAACCCGTAACCGCGCGAGCTTTTATTTCTGATATGATCGGTTCGCGATCGACCATGGAAGAAGCCTCGCAGCGCGACATTACGCGGTTGCTCCAGGACTGGCGTAAAGGCGATCAAGGCGCACTCGAGCAGCTTGTTCCGTTAATCGGGCGCGACTTGCGGCGCATTGCGAACCAGCGGCTGGGGAGGGCCGGTCAGGCGGATGCCAGTCTGACCGCCACCTCACTGGTGCAGGAAGCCTACATTCGGCTGTTGGGCGACCAGAAGGTGGACTGGCAGGGGCGCGCTCACTTCTTCGCTCTGTGCGCGGAGATCATCCGCGGCATTCTGGTCGATCATGCGCGCGCCCGGTATGCCGCCAAGCGTGGCGGCGGAGCGCCCCACGTTCCTCTGGAGGAGGCTTTGGGGGTTTCCGAGGAACGCGCTCCCAACCTGGTCGCCATTGACGATGCACTCCGGGAGTTGTCCAAGATCGATCCACGCAAGGGCCGGGTGATCGAGTTGCGTTTCTTCGGAGGGTTGACCGTCGAGGAAACGGCCGACGTCCTGCATATCTCGCCGGACAGCGTGGCGCGGGACTGGCGACTGGCAAAAATGTGGCTGATGCGGCAGATCGACGGGGCGGCTTTCCATGGCGCAAGCTGAATGGCGGCGCGTTGAGGAGTTGCTCGAGCAGTCAATGGCGATCGAGCCCGCCCGGCGGCCCGCGTTCCTGGAGCAAGCCTGCGCCGGCGACGAGGGGTTGCGCCGGGAAGTGGAATCGCTGCTGGCATACGAAGGACGGGTCGAGCAGTTCATGCCGACCCCGGCACTAGATATGCTCAGCGGCGGCATCGCCAGCGAGCCGGCGAGATTCCCGGAAGCCCAGGAAGTCGGCCCGTATCGCATTGTGGCGCTGATCGGGCGCGGTGGCATGGGAGAGGTTTACCAGGCCAGGGATACGCGTCTGGACCGCGATGTAGCCCTGAAGTTTCTCCCTGCGCATTACGTGGATACCCCGGATGCAGTGGTGAGGTTCCGGCGCGAGGCGCAGGCTATCTCGTCGCTGAACCATCCGAACATCTGCACCCTCTACGATCTCGGGGAACATGAGGGGCAGCCGTTCCTGGTGATGGAACGGATCGAGGGCGAATCGCTCAAGCAGCGGCTGGCGGGTGGCGCACTCGCGGTGGGCGAAGCGCTCTCCATTACGTCGCAAGTGTGCGACGCTCTGGAGGCGGCTCACACCAAGGGCGTCGTGCACCGGGACATCAAACCGGCCAACATCTTCATTACCTCACGCGGACCGGTGAAGATCCTGGATTTCGGGCTGGCCAAGCTGCGCTCCGAGCCCCAGCCGGCTCCCGAGGCAACGTTGGACTCCGCGGCCTCGCCGCACGAATCCACGATCACCACTCTGGGGCGGGCCATGGGCACGGCGAGCTACATGTCGCCGGAGCAGGCCCGCGGCGAGGATGTGGATGCCAGGAGCGACCTCTTCTCTTTGGGTGTGGTGCTGTATCACGTTACTACGGGTACGCGGCCATTCGAGGGGGACACGCCGGCGAAGACGGTGGAAGCGATCCTCGCCAGCAAGCCTGTCCCGCCGCGGCTCCGGAATTCCGCTATCCCCGTAAAGCTGGAGCGGATTATCCTCAAGGCCCTGGAGAAAGACCGGGCGGTACGGTACCAGACAGCCGGGGAACTGCGAGCCGACTTGGAGCGCCTTCGGATGCCGGCATCCTGGCGCGGCCGGTGGCTGCTGGCCGTGGCGGTACTGCTGTTATCGCTGGGGGTCACACTCGCCGCTATGAGACTCGGGTGGATCGGGGCGCCATCCACAACGCCTGATCTGAAGGTCCGGCAGGTTACGAACAATCCGCCGGAAGATCCGATTCCTCGAGCTTCCATCTCACCCGACGGAGCATCCCTGGCGTATGTGGACCTGACCGGTCTCCACGTACGCAGGATCGATACGGGAGAGACTACTAGCTTTCCGCCGCCCGAAAACTGTTGTTTCCGGTGAACGACCGTAAGCTGGTTCCAGGATGGAACCAAATTACTGATCAGCGGACCGTTCGGGCCCAAGGATCACGGGGGGATCTGGGTTTTCCCGCTCGGCGGCGCTGCGCCACGGAAGCTTATCGATGGCGCCAATTCCGCCGTGTTGTCGCCGGATGACTCCCAAATAGCCTATCTCGGCGGCGGAGGCGCGATCTGGCTGGTAAACGCCTCGGGCGAGGCCGCGCGCAGGATCGTTGCCGCTCCACCCGGTTACTCGCTCGACGAAACGCTCGCCTGGTCACCGGACGGCCGGCGGGTCGCGTATGGAAAGCGCAAGCCGGATGAATTCAGCATCGAAAGCTACGATTTGGACAGCGGCCAGACCAACGCGATTCTTTCGGATCCAAAGGGGGCGAGCTTTGGCTGGGCGCGGGATGGACGGATCATTTACGCCCGACAGGAAGAGCCGCCGAACGAAACCAGCTCCAACCTCTGGGACATACGGGTCGATCCCCGGACCGCGCGGGCTCGCGGCAAGCCCCGCCGTCTGACCAACTGGGGCGGCTATCTGTTCGACATACTCAGCACCGGCGCCGGCGGCTCCCGCCTGTCGTTTGTCCGTAAGCGCTTCCGGAGTACTGTTTATGTGGGAGAACTGGAGGCCGGCGGCGCCCGGTTGAGCACGCCACGGCGCCTGACTTTCGATGAATGGATGAACTGGCCGACGGGGTGGAGCCATGACAGCCAGTCGGTCTTGTTCACTTCCGACCGCGGGGGCCGTCTGGATATCTTCCGGCAGGACGTTAACGCGCCGGTGCCGCTGGCATTGGTCACTGGCGCGGAAGAGAGAAGGGATGCGCGGTTGAGTCCTGACGGCCGCTGGATACTGTACCTGACTTCGTCTGACACCCAAGGGCAGAGGCAGGCTGCCGAGGGCCGTCTCATGCGGGTCGCGCTCCGCGGGGGTTCGCCCCGACTCGTGCTCCTCGTGCCTGGCTACCCGGCGCTCTCCCGGGTGGCTGCCGCGGGTGAGTCCCCCGGTACGGCTCTGGTGGGCCTTCCACGGTTCCGCTGTCCCGCGGCGCCGCAATCCCTCTGCGTCTTGAGTGAGAAGATTCAAAACCAGGTGATTTTCACGGCATTCGATCCTTTCGAGGGCAGAAAGGGTGAATTGGCAAGGATCGGCGCCCCACTTGCGGACTCCTGGGACTTATCGCCGGATGGACGGTGGATTGCTTTAGGCCCGGGATGGGGCGGTAGCCGCATCCGGCTCCTGCCTCTGGCTGGCCAGCCGCAACGCGATATCTCTCTGGATGGGTGGAGCAATATTCAATGCGTGGCGTGGGCGGCGGATGGAAAGGCTCTGTTCGCGACCTCGTGGGCTTCGAAAGATCCGCCCCTGCTGCGCATATCACTCGATGGCGAAGTGAAGCTGCTGCACAAGGGGCTGTTCCACGTGGAGGACCCTATCCCGTCTCCCGATGGCCGCTACCTCGCGTTTGGAGAAAACACGATGGAGAGCAACGTCTGGGTGGTCCAGAATCTGCGGTAACGCCAGTTGGTTTGCGGCGTAACGGTGTAGTGAATTGCTGGACTCGGCGATCCCGCGTTACGTGTTCCTGACGGGACCTGGGGCTTTCCAGCGCGGTGGGTGCGCGTCGTCAGTTTCCAGGTCGCTGAAGCATTCACGTCACAACTGAGGCCTTATCGTAAGCAGATGTCGTCTGTACGCCGCGGATCGTGTTTGGTGACGATCGATCCGGAAGTCTCCAGCCGCCGGCTGCGCCAGGTTGTCTCCGGGGCATTACTCCTCCCTGACGCCGTAGTGTTTAGAAAACCAAGCCCCTTCCCACGAGTCCGACAGGCAGCAATCGAGTCTGATGGGGCGTCGCGGTTCTTGCGGACGTGGGTGCCGGGGTAGCTAAATCGCCAGCCGCGCGCCGGTCAGATCCAAGCGGCGATCAGTGGACCAACAACTGGAGGTGCGCCGTTCCCGCCTGACCGCCAGACCGTGCGCGTCCGCGAGGGTGAGCTTCTGGTCCGCGTACTTCTTGACCAGTTGCGACGCCTTGACGAGTTCATCGGAATCGAAGGCTCGGATCGTGAGGCCGGGCAGCGCATCGAGGAAGACCAAAAACTGAACCGCGCGGTGCTGGTCGTAGCGGCGCAGAAACCACCCATGCCCTTCGGCGACTACCAAAGCTGAAGTCACCAGGGGAGGCGGGTCCGAGTACAGCTTGCGGAACAGGCCGTGATAGCTATCGGAGCCATCCAGGAATGCAATCCAGGCGGACGTGTCGACGTAGCACTCAGTCTTTCGAGCCATAAACGATTTCGTCGATGGACTGGCTGGAATTCGGGTCGCCGGACGCCACAAAGCCCGCATAGCGCATCCAGGGCGCCTGGCCGTCTACCGGAAGGGCCTGTCGCAGCGCACGGCGCACGAGTTCGGCAATGGGGATACCGAGCGCCGCGGCCTCCTTCTTGACTAAAGCGTACTCCTGTTCATCCAGGCTGATTTGTGTGCGAATCATGTTATCGCCAGACGCTCAGATGATAACATCTCTGCTTCAGGCGACAACGAAGTCGGCGCGATCGCGCTTCAGGTTGCGCTTGTGTCGCGGCTGCGCGCCGGGATATCATGTTCCCGGCGGAGTGACGTGAAACCGGCGAAATTACCCTATACCGAAAAGCAGGGACAGTACCTCACTTTCATTCACAGGTACATCAAGACCCGCGGATATTCGCCCGCCGAGTCGGATATCCAGATGCACTTTGGCGTCTCCGGGCCCACCATCCACCAGATGATTGTGAGGCTCGAAAACATGGGCCTCATCGAGAAAATTCCCTACACGGCGCGCTCCATTCGTCTCCTGCTTCCGGAGGATCAACTGCCTGTCGCCGTGGCTGCGCGAGCCGGCTCCGCTCCACGCTCCAAGGCCAGGAAGACCACACCTTATACCTCGACACAGGGGCAATACCTGGCATTCATTCACCACTACGCGAAGGTCCATGGGTATCCGCCGGCCGAGTCGGATATCCAGAGCTATTTCGGCGTCTCCGCGCCCGCGGTCCATTTGATGATTGTGACTCTCACCAAGCGCGGCCTCGTGGACCGGATTCCGCACACCCCACGTTCGATTCACGTGCTTCTGCCGTTAGATCGACTCCCGCTGCTGGAGTAGCATCAGCCGATGCCCAAATCGTCGATGCGCTCCAGCGGCGTGCCGCATGTCCGGCAGATGACGGCGTGGCAATCGCCGCGCGCGATGGGGTCGGGGACCGGCTTGGCGCACGCAGGACAGTAGAAATCGGGTGTTTCCATGCTACTTCGCGGCGGCGATGGAATCGACTTTCAGGTTCTTGCCGGCAGCGTCGAGCGTGCCCACCACGGTCACTTTCCTGGCGGCGAATTGTTCCGGCGTCTTCTGGTCGCTGAGCACGTACGACTTCTTGGCTTTGGCGTCGTACAGCACGTACTTGCCGTTCATGCCTTTGACGCAGTCCAAGACGCACTTGGCGTCGGAGGCCGCCTTCATGTCTTTGTGGTCGCCGGTGGCGCACATATTGTCCGTGATGATGCCGGCGAAGGTCTGCGGCCCGGCGGCGAAGGCCATGGCGGCCGCGGCGAAGACAACTGCAATCTGCTTTTTCATTGGATTTTCCCGTTCTTTTTTTTCGATTTCCAGCCTGTAAGGGTGTGGCCCAGTCGGTGGCACAATCGCCGGCCATTTTCGCTATTGTACCGCGTCCCGCCTTTCTCCCCCCCGGCTGCTAAACTGGATTTCTGGTGGGACCATTTTATAGCCGCGCGGAATTAGTCGAACAACGTGCCCTCTGGAAACGCCAGGGCAAGACTGTGGTCTTCACCAACGGCTGCTATGACCTGCTCCATCCCGGCCACGTTCGTCTCCTCGAACAGGCGCGCAGCCTCGGCGACATCCTGATCCTGGCGCTGAATTCGGACGCCAGCGTGCGCCGCATGAAAGGTCCGTCGCGCCCCATGATCTCTGAAAGCGAGCGCGCCGCCATGGCTCTGGCCCTCGCCGCCGTGGACGCCGTCACCCTCTTTGACGAAGATACGCCGCGCGAACTCATCGCCGAGGTCCTCCCCGACGTCCTCGTCAAAGGCGCCGATTGGTCGCACTTCATTGCCGGCCGCGGGGAAGTGGAGGCGGCTGGCGGGCGCGTGCTGACCGTCTCCCTGGAACCCGGCTATTCTACTACTAATATTGTCGAAAGATTGATCAACCAGCCTTGATTCATCCTGTCGTTCGAGACCTGTTCGTCGACCTGGCACGCCATCCAGGATTCCAGGAGGTGCTGCATTGCGTCAGCACCGGCGGCAACGCATCCCTGTCCGGGCTGACGACCACCGCGAAGGCGGTCTACGCCGTACTCTTATGGCAGTCCGCCGGACGTCCCCTGGTCATTGTAGTAGATGGCAATAAACAGGCCGAGGACCTTTCCGAAGCCGTCAACAGCTTTTTCAACCTGCTCGTGGCCGATGACCGCCATGGCCCGCAACTCCTTCCCGCTCTAGATGTTCTGCCCATGCAGAACCTCTCGCCCCACGCCGAAATCTGCGAGCAGCGCGCCATCGGCCTGTGGAGCTTGGCCACCCAGCGGACGCCCATCACCATCCTGCCCGTGGCTTCCGCCCTGCTCCGCATCGAGCCCGCCGACTACTACCGCCAGCTCACCCTCCGCATCCGTGCCGGAGAGGAGTTGCCGCTCGAGGAAGTGGTCTCCCACCTGGAGAGCATCGGGTACCAACGGCGCGAGCCCGTCGAGATGGTCGGCGAGTACTCCGTGCGTGGCGGAATTCTCGACGTGTTTTCCCCCGAATCGCAGAAGCCCGTGCGCATCGATCTCTTTGGCGATCAGGTGGAGTCCATCCGGCGCTTCGACGTGGATTCGCAACGCTCCGTCCTGAACGTGGAAGACTGCGTGCTACTACCATTGACGGAGTATCAGAAGTCGCGCCCCTTCCTGAGCCAATTGCAGGACCTCATGCGCCATGCCGGCATCCCCGGCCGCGACCTGCCACCTCCCGGCGAGGCGTTCCCCGGCTGGGAACTGGTCGCCCCCATGCTCCGGCCCCGCCACGCGTCCGTCTTCTCCCTGATGGACCGCCCGGTCGTGATCTGGGACGAGCCGGATCAGGTGCAGTCGGCGGTCAAGCGGCTGTGGACCCGATTGGAACAGATCGAGCGCTCCCCGGCCTACGATCCGGATCGCGTCTTCTTCCGCTGGGAGGAACTCGCGCGCCTGGCGCTCGGTGGACCGCAAGTCGTTTTCCAGCAATTGGATATCGGATGGTCGCCCTCCGGCCGCGAAACCAGCACCCACATCGCAACCCGCCCCGCCATGAGCTTCCACGGGAACGTCCAGGTGGCGGTCGCCGAAGCCCGGACGTTGGTGGAAGCCGGCAATAAGGTGGCCTTCTTCGCCTCTGCTACAGGTGAAGTAGAACGCTTGGCCGACATCTTTAACGAGTACGCGATTCCCTACCAGCTCGGCCTGGAACAGTTCGAATCCACACCGGCGTATCTGGCGCAGCGCGCCTACATGTCCGGCACGTCGGCCCACATCTACCTGGTCAAAGGCGTCGTCCGCCACGGCACCGCGTTTCACGATTCCAAACTCGTACTATTCGGGTCGGAGGACCTTTTCGAGACCTCCGAACTGATCTCCCGCGGCCCATCGTCCAAAACCGCGCGTGAGGCCTTTTCCGCCGACATCATCGACCTCAAGCCCGGCGACTACGTGGTCCACTCGGAACACGGCGTCGCCCTGTACCTCGGTCTGCGCGAGATCTCCGGCGGTGAGAACAAGGGCGATTACATGGTCCTGGAGTACACCGGGGGAGCCAAGCTCTACCTTCCGCTCACCCGCATGGACCTGGTGCAGCGCTTCCGCGGCGCGGGCGAGTCCAAACCCGCGCTCGACCGCATGGGCGGCGCCACCTGGACCCGTACCAAGTCGCGCATCAAAGCCAAAATGCGCGACATGGCCGACGAACTACTCAAGCTCTATGCCTCCCGCAAGATGACCGAAGGCTTCATCTACTCTCCGGATAGTAATTGGCAGCGCGAGTTTGAGGACGCCTTCGAATTCACCCCCACCCGCGACCAGATTACCGCCATTTCCGAGATCAAGCGGGATATGGAGAGTCCTCAGCCCATGGACCGCCTGCTCTGTGGCGACGTCGGGTTCGGCAAGACCGAAGTCGTCATGCGCGCCACCTTTAAAGCCCTCGGGGATGGCAAGCAGGTCGTTATCCTAGCACCTACCACAGTATTAGTATTTCAACATTTCGAAACCTTCAAACGCCGCTTCCAGCCCTTCCCGGTGCGCGTGGAGATGTTCAGCCGGTTTCGCACTCCCAAAGAGTTGAAGGCTGCGGTAGTGGATCTGGCCGAGGGCAGAATCGACGTCGCCATCGGCACCCACCGCCTGTTTTCCGAAGACGTCCAGTTCAAAGATCTGGGCCTCGTAATCGTCGACGAGGAGCAGCGCTTTGGGGTCAAGCACAAGGAGCGTCTCAAACACCTCAAGAAAGACGTGGACGTGATCAGCATGAGCGCCACACCCATCCCTCGCACACTACATATGTCGTTGCTTGGCCTGCGCGACATGTCGGTGATCGAGACGCCCCCAAAGGATCGCCTCGCCATCCACACCGTGGTGGCGCCGTTCCAACCCGAACTCATCCGCCAGGCGCTGGAACTGGAGTTGGCACGCGGCGGGCAGGTCTACTTCCTGCACAATCGCGTGGACTCCATCTGGACGCGCGCCCACTCCATACAGGAAATGGTGCCCGGGGCGCGCATCGGCGTCGGACACGGCCAGATGGGCGAGGCCGAATTGGAGAAGACCATGCTGGGGTTCATGCGCCACGAGTTCGACATCCTGGTCTGTACGACAATCATCGAAAATGGTCTGGACATTCCCCTCGCCAACACCATGATCATCGAGAATGCCGAGCGCTACGGCCTCTCCGAACTCTATCAGTTGCGCGGGCGCGTAGGCCGGTCGAACCGGCGCGCCTATGCCTACCTGCTGGTCCAGCCCGATACCGAGCTCACCGAAATCGCTCGCAAGCGTCTCGCCGCCCTCAAGGAATTCAGCGACTTGGGCGCCGGCTTCAAGATCGCCGCCCTGGACCTGGAGCTGCGCGGCGCGGGCAACCTCCTCGGCGGAGAGCAGCACGGCCAGATCAACTCCGTCGGCTTCGACACCTACGTGCGCCTGCTCGATGAGACCGTCCGCGAACTCAAGGGCGAGGAAGTCGTGCCGGAGATCCGTTCGGCCCTCAACTTGAGCCTGGATATCCGCATTCCCCCCGAGTACATCGCCGACGAAAACCAGCGCCTCCGCGCCTACCGGCAAATCGCCAACGCCACCGACGACACGGCCCGCGACCGTGCCGAAAAGGAACTGGAGGATCGATATGGCCCAGTGCCGGAGCCGGTGCACAACCTGGTGGTCTACTCGGCGCTCAAGACACTGGCCGAGCAGATCGGCATTGAGGCCGTGGACCGCCGCCATAACCTGTTGAATATAAAGTTCCACGCGGAAACTCGCGTCGATCCGGCGCGCCTCATGAATATCGTCGGTAAAACCCGCGGCGCGCAGTTTACTCCGGCAGGCGTATTGCTATTGCCTTTGGATGGTCAAACCGCGGCCGGCGACATCCTCCGCTTCCTCACGGAGAAACTCTCCCAACTGCGCTAGGGGACAGACCAGACTCTGGGGACAGACCTGCCTGTCCCAAGGCGCGCTTTTTGCGCCGCGTGGTGGGTGCCCTCTGGGCACGGGTCTGTCCCCGGGTTGTCGTCCCCTGGTTGTCCCCGGTCCGCCGTCCCCGTGTCTTGCCATGCTTTGCTAAAATAAAGGATCAGCTATGTTTCGTAGGTTTGTAGTACTCATCGCGTCCAGCCTCGCGGTTTGCGCCGCGGCAGACAACGTCAAGATCGTCGAAGAGATCGCCGCCAAAGTCAACGGCGATATCATCACCCGCGGCGAACTTGCCAGGAAGCGCCTTGAGGCCGAGGCCGAGGCCAAGCGGCAGGGCCTCAGCGGGCCCCGCCTCCAGCAAGCCGTCGACGAATATGCCGCCCACGCGCTCAGTGATGAGATTGACACACTGCTCCTCGTGCAAAAGGGCAAGGACCTCAATATCAACGTGGACCCCGAAGTGACGCGCCGCCTCGCCGAAATCCAGGTGCAGCAAAAGATCTCCGACCCTGACAAATTCCAGGCCTTCATCCGCGAAAACACCGGCATGACTTACGAGGATTTCAAGCTCCAGATGAAGAACCAGATGCTCACCCAGCGCGTCATTGGACAGGAGGTTGCGCGCACTGTCAACGTGCCGGAAGCCGAGGCGCAGAAGTTCTACGAGGAGCACAAATCCGAGTACATGCGCAGGGAATCGCAGGTGTTCCTCAGCCAGATCGTTATTTCCATCCAGGGCAAAACTCCCGAACAGGTGGTGGTCGCCGAAAAGAAAGCCAAGGATCTGGCGGCGCGCGCCCAAAAGGGCGAGAAGTTCAACGAACTGGCACGCGACAACTCCGATGACGTGGAGACCGCCACGAACGGCGGCCAGATCGGACCCATGTCCAAAGGCCTGATGGACAAACCCATCGAAGACTTGGTGTTCGCGCAGAAGAAGGGCTTTGTCAGCGACCCCATCCGCCGGCCGGCTTCCTTCCTGATCCTGAAAGTGGATGATCGCGTCGAAGCCGGACAAGCATCCTACGAGGAAGTAAAGGGTGAGATCCAGGACCGCCTGACCCAGACCAGGATGCAGCCCAAGGTGCGCGTTTACCTCACCGCGCTGCGCGAGGATGCGTTCCTGGAAATCAAGGAAGGCTACATCGATAGCGGCGCCGCACCCGCCAAGGACACGCGCTGGAAGGACGTCGCCCAGTTGAAGCCCCAGACCACCACCAAGGAAGAAGTCGCCGCGCGCGTGAAGCGGCACCTCCTGTGGGTGATTCCGGCCGGCACCGTGAAGCAAACCAAGCCCAAAGTGCCCCCCTCGCTCGCCCCCGCGAAAGCCGCCGCCGCCGACAAAGCCTCCGCCCAACCCGCGGACAAGCCCGCCAGCCTCGCCGCGGTTGCCGAGAAAAAATGAAATCGCCTTACGTCAACGAGCTCAAGCCGAATCAACTGGTCGAGACCAGTTTCCTGGTCCAATCCAAGGAGATCCGGCAGAAGAAGGGCGGCGACCTGTATCTCTCGCTGTTCCTGGCCGACCGCACCGGCGAACTCGACGCCAAGATGTGGGACAACGTGTCCGACGTCCTCAACGAATTCGAACGCGACGATTTCGTCAAGGTGAAAGGCATCATTCAGGTCTTCCACAACAAGCCGCAGATGACCATCCACAAAGTGCGGCGCTTGGACGAAAGCGAGGTGCAGTTCACCGATTACTTCCCTTCGTCCAAACGCGACGCCGGCGAGATGTGGCTCCAACTGCGCGGCATCGTCGCCGCCATGCGCAATCCGCACCTCAAGGGACTGCTGGAGGCGGTGCTGGACGATGAAGACATCGCGCGCCGCTACCGTCTCGCGCCCGCCGCCAAGCAGATTCACCACGCCTTCCTCGGCGGCTTGATCGAGCATGTGCTGAGCGTCTGCGGCATGGCCAAATCCGCCGCCGCCCATTACGCCAACATCGACTACGACCTGCTGATCGCTGGCGTCGTGCTCCACGATATCGGCAAGATTTACGAGTTGAATTACGAGCGCGGCTTTTCCTATTCCGACGAAGGCCAGTTGATCGGCCACATCTCCATCGCCATGCGGATCGTGGGCGACAAACTGCGCGCCCTGCCCGATTTTCCGCCGCTGGTGCGCTCGCTGGTGGAGCACATGATCCTCAGCCATCACGGCAGACTGGAATTCGGTTCGCCCAAGGTGCCGCAGTTTCCCGAGGCGCTCCTGCTGCACTGCCTGGACGACCTCGATGCCAAGATGGAATCCATGCGCGCGCTGATCGAGAACGATCGCCAGTTGGAAGGCTGCTTCACCACCTACAACCCGGCGCTGGAGCGCGCCGCGTTGAAGAAGGATCGCTACTTGAATCCAGCGCCCGCCGCGGACGCCGCGTCCTCCACAGCGGACGCCAAACCCCCGGCGCCGGCTCCCGCGGCTCCGCCCCGCGCGCCCGTCGCGGCCGGCAACTCCCTCATGGCCGAGAAAATGTTGCAGGCCGGCCTGCTCCGTCCCAAGGCAAACTGATGTTTAAGACCCCGCACGATGTTCCTCCGCCGCTGGAGTTGGCGTGCCTCAAGGCGCTCTGGTCATTGCAGGAAGGCAACGTCAGGGCCGTGCAACAGGTGGTCGCGCTCTCCCGCCCCCTGGCCTACACCACCATCATGACGGTGTTGGACCGCCTGGTCCACAAAGGCAAGCTGACGCGCCGCAAGGTGGGCCGCGCCTTCGTCTATTCCCCCGAAGCCTCCCGCGACTCCATGCGCCGCGCCGCCGTCAGCGAATTGCTCGACGGCTTCTTCGATGGCTCCGAAGCCGAGTTGCTGGAGTTCCTTCGCCCCGTCGCCGTGCCCGCCCCAAGCGCTCCGCCCGCCCACGAAGACCGCCAGATCGACACCGTCCTGCTGTAGGG
>Ga0209638_1001943_pt1 | contig 12895 bp, 15 predicted proteins | sample BarGraNGADG00211_FD_184490 | JGI IMG/M metagenome (GOLD analysis project Ga0209638, IMG submission 184490) | Arctic peat soil microbial communities from Barrow, Alaska - Barrow Graham LP Ref core NGADG0002-211 (SPAdes) (version 2) | ecosystem: Environmental > Terrestrial > Soil > Wetlands > Peat... | reverse complement strand
AAGCCTGGTCATCAGGAAACCAGGACCGAAACTCCTGGTAGGTCCTCGGGTAGTCGATCCCGCCTACTGGGTGAGCGCTCGGCGGCATTCCCGAACCCTACTGCACTCAAGCAGAGATGCAGGACATATGTCCAGTGTAGCCTTCGCGACCGACAAGCGCAAGGCCCAGCGGCACGAACATCGTTGCGAACACAAGAAATTGACGTCATGGACGTGGCCCGGCGGCGTCTGCGCCGGGGAACGGAACCGGGCTCACTCGTGGGCGAGCAGCTCCTGGATGCGCGCGGCCAGCGATGCGGGGACGACGGCATCTGCGTCGCGCAGGGCGCCCAGGGCGGCCCGAGTGCCCACGAGGCCGGCATACAGAGGCGGGCAGGTGGGACACGTCTCGAGGTGGCGTTGCACGAGGACCCGATCGGGGGCCATGAGCTCATCGTCGAGAAAGTCCGAGACCTTGCTGCGGGCGTCCCAACAACGCAGTGGGACTCCGCGAAGGGCGGCCTGCCGCTCCCGCCCTTGCGCGAGCGCGTCCACCAGCATCATCCGGCCCCGCCGCAGCCGCGCCTTGGCTGCAGGTAGCCCGATGGCCTGGACGTCGGCGATCTCGGCCACCGTCATACCCTCGGCGTCGTGCAGGACCACGGCGGTCCGATAGATGACGGGCAGGCGTACCAGGGCGTCCTCGAGCTCCTCGCGGGTCTCGGCCCGCTCGACCACGATGGCCGCGTCAACGGTGTAGGAGTCATCACGCCACCTCTCCTCCACCTCACGTTCGACGTCTTCGGTGGCATCCTCACGGTCCCGTCGGAACAGGTCGACCGCGAGATTGTGAAGGATGCGGTGAAGCCAGGTGGCCAGCGACGCCTCGCCCCGAAAGGAGTCGGTCCGTTGAAGGGCCCGCAGCAATGTCTCCTGCACGAGGTCCTCGGCCACCCGATCGTCCCGCACGATCGTGCGGGCGTACCTGAGAAGGCTGGGGACCTCGGCTGAGAGTCGGCTACGAACGTCGGTGGCGGCCACGACCGAGACGCTAGCGCGTGACAGCGCCTTTCGCGTCGGGGGTGCCGGCGTTTTCCAGCGGGCAGGTGCGCAGCCCGAAGAGCATGTACAACGGGCAGGTGCCAACGACGGCGGTCACCAGCATCACGACCGCCACCGCATAGAGCACGACTGCCAGCCAGCCTGCGGGGCCGAGCAGCAGTCCGGCCACGACGAGCACCGGGGCCACGACGAACGCACGAATCTTGCTGTCTGCTGAACCCATGTTCTTCTTCACGGTCTTCTCCCTTGCTTGGAACTGGTACGCCTCATCGACGCAATGGAACCCGAAAGGGATACCGACCGGGCACGTGATCGCCGTCACAACCGATCCGCCCGAGGTCCGGCGTTGAACGGTGTGCAGCCTCGTGGGGGTAGGGGACTTCGGTCATAGCTCCAACGAGCGCCCGCGCCAATGGGTGCGGGCGCTCGTTGTCGGGGAACGGAGCCGGGGCTCCCTTCGGTCAGGTCGTGCTGGAGGGTGTGCTCGATGTCGCGCCGGAGGTGTTCCCCGTGGACGAGGACCACCCCGCGCCACCCATGCCGCGACCCTGGCCGCGACCGGGTCGCACGCCGTTGACCTGGTCGGTGATGTGCGCGGTGAGCGAGCTCTTCATCGTGTCGGCCTGAGCCTGTGTGATGGTGCCTTCTTTCACGTCGGTGGCGAGCTCACTCTCGGCGGCGGCGACCATGGCTTTGACCAGCGAGTCGACGCTGACCTTCTGGTCCTTCGCGACATCCGCCAGGCTCTTGCCGCCCTGCACGGCGGCGTACAGCTCGTCGCTGGTCATGCCGAGGGCCTTCGCGGCGGCGTCATGGGTCTGGGTCATGCCCATCCCGCCGGAGCGACCGCCCATGCCTCCCATGCCGCGCATGGGCAGCTGGCTCTCGAGGGTGCCGGCGACCTTGTCGGCCTGCGCCTGGGTCAGCGTGCCGTTGGTGACCAGGCCGCTCAGTGCGCTCTTGATGCCGGCGAGCCTGCTGGTGACCACGTTGTCCGAGGTGGTGGCGGACGCGGGTGTGATGGCCACGGCGCCAACCGCGCCGGTGACGAGAATGCCGGTGAGAATGAGGCCGGTGGTGCGCTTGTGCATGGTGTTCTCCTTGGGATCGGGTGCTTCGTGCTACCGATGCTCGACGGAGCCGCTGTGAAGGCCATGTGCTGGATGTGGAGGTGCTGTGTAGATGCGTGCGGCACGAACCGCACGATCCACTACCGCTGCGCAGCGTCGGTGAGGGCGCGCCATACCCGGTATGGCGCGCACGGCACCTCGACCTGGGCGACTCCGAGGACGCGAACGCGTGTTGGTCCCGTGATCGGTCGCTCGACTGCGCTATCAATGGAGGGACCCCGCCAAGTATGAGTTGGCGGGGCCCCGTTGTGTCGTGGTGTGACGTTCCCCGACGTGCCGGTCAGTGCGGCAGGATCCCTTCGCCCCGCCACGAGCGAAGCTGGCGGGTCGGACCGCCAGTTACAGGACCTCGTTTACTGTCCGTCGACGCCGCCCGTTACCGGGTGCGCACTTTCAGTTCTACGCCCTGTCACGGCTGGTTCGCAAGAGGTCGCTCTGATGCTCGTGCTGGCCGTGCTGGCCGTGCTGGCCGTGCTGGCCGTGCTGGCCGTGCTGGCCGTCCTTGGCCGTGCTAACTCGGGGCCTGTGAGGTGCTCAGTAGCCGATTCTGTCCAGGTTCCAGGCCAAAGGGCACTGTCGAGATGCCGGCGGGACCCAGACGAGCCAGAACTCCGGACCCTGGTTTGATGCAGCCACGCGGCGTCCGTTGCAGGGCACGATCCCGTCCCGGTTGGCGTTCGGGCAGCGGCCGTCCCGTGTGAGCCCGAAGCAGTAGTCGACGACCTCGCCGGTGTCGGCGTCCAGGACGTCTACGCGGGTCTTGCTTATGGCGATGTCTACTCGGGCTTTGCTCATGACTTAACTCCTCGGCCAGTCACGTATGTGGCCATGCTAGACGCGCAACCGCTCGGCCACATCGGGAATAGCTGCTCGGCTTCTCAAGCATGAGGGCTCGCCGGACCGGTCGAGATAGCACCGGTCCCGGCGTCAGCGGGGCGGCATCCGAAGGGCACCGTCTAGCCGGATGACCTCACCGTTGAGCATCCCGTTGTCGATGATGTGCGCGACCAGGGAGGCGTACTCAAAGGGTTGGCCGAGGCGGGACGGATGAGGCACCTGGGCCTCCAGTGCGGCGGTCGCCTCCTCCGGCAGCCCTGCCAGCATCGGTGTCGCAAAGGTCCCCGGCGCAACCGTCACGACCCGAATGCGCTTGTCCGCGAGGTCGCGTGCCGCAGAGAGAGTCAGGCTCACAATGCCCCCCTTGGACGCGGCATAAGCAGCCTGTCCGACCTGCCCGTCGTAGGCGGCGATGGACGCTGTCATGACGATGACCCCACGGTCACCGTCAACCGGCTCGTTCTCGAGCATGGCCGAGGCGGCCAGGCGAAGGACGTTGAACGTCCCGATCAGGTTGATATCAACCACCCTTCGGAAGGACTCGAGGTCGAGCGGCCCCTTCCTGCCGACGACCCGGCCGGGCGTGCCGATCCCCGCGCAGTTGACGACGATGCGCAGGGTGCCGAGATCGGAGGCCACAGCGATGGCGGCCTGGACCTGTGCCTCGTCGCGAACGTCCGCAGGGGAGAAGCTGACCCGATCGCCGAGCTCCGCGGCGAGGGCCTCGCCGCGGGACGAGGGAAGGTCGACGATGACCACGGCGCAGCCGGACTGGTGCAGCCGCCGGGTCGTGGCCTCACCGAGGCCGGAAGCGCCGCCGGTGACGAGCGCCACCGTGGAAGCGTTGATCTGCAAGGGTTTCTCCTTGAACGAGAGTTAGGCGCGGAGCAGCTGCCGGGCGATGACGAGCCGCTGGATCTGGTTCGTACCTTCGAAGATCTGGGTGACCTTTGCCTCGCGCATGTAGCGCTCGACGGGGAAGTCACGTGTGTAACCGGCGCCACCGAGCACCTGAACCGCGTCGGTCGTGACCCTCATCGCGGCATCCGTGCAGATGAGCTTGGCCACGGCCGCCTGCCGGGTGAACGGCCTGCCTGCGTCCTTGAGCCGCGCCGCATGGAGGTATGTCGCCCGTGCTGACGTCACGGCGGCCTCCATGTCAGCGAGCAGGAACGACAGTCCCTGGAACTCGCTGATGGGCTTGCCGAACTGCTCACGCTCCTTGCTGTACTTCGTGGCCACGTCCAGGGCTGCCTGCGCCAGACCCGTTGCGGCTGCTGCGATCCCGAGGCGGCCGGAGTCCAGCGCGTGGAGGGCGATCGACATGCCCATCCCCGGTCGGCCGATCAGCCGGGCGGAGTCGACCAAGGCTCCCTCGAAGGTAACCTGGCGCACGGTGTCGCAGGCCAGGCCCATCTTGCGCTCGAGCCCGCCGAACGAGATGCCCTCGGTGTCGCCGGGAATGACGAAGCAGGACAGGCCCTTGCTCGGGTGGTCGTCGGTGCGGACGAACGCGGTGTAGTAGTCGGCATGGCCGGCGTGCGAGATCCACGCCTTGGTGCCCTTCACGCTGTACTGCGAACCGTCTGCCGCGGGGGTTGCCCAGGTGGAGATCGCGGACACGTCGCTGCCGGCCTGCGGCTCGGAAAGGCAGTACGCGCCAAGGGTCTGGCCGCTGAGCATGGCCGGGAGCAGGTCCGCCCGTTGCTGGTCGCTGCCGTACTCGGCCACCGGGAAGCAGGTCAGGGAGTGCACGGAGACGCCCACGGCCACGCTCATCCAGGCCGAGGCGATCTCCTCCACGACCTGCAGATAGACCTCATACGGCTGGCCGCCGCCGCCGAGCTCCTCGGCATACGGCAGGGAGAGCAGTCCTGAACGGCCCAACAGGGCAAAGGTGTCGCGCGGGAACTCGGCTGCCTCCTCGGCAGCATCCACCTTGGGTGCGAGCTGGTCCGCGCAGATCTCCCGGGTCAGGTCGATGAGGTCCTGGGACTCCTCGGTGGGCATGACACGTTCCGCTGGCATGATGCAGACGATACGGCTCCGCCCAGCCAGACCTTGACCAGACCGTTCTCCGAAGGGATCCACCCATGAGCACGACGCCTGACCTGACGGAACCGCAGGACCTCGCTGACCTGGTCCTCGTCGTCGCCGGTGCGACAGGCGCAGCCGGGCCGCCGTTGGTCGAGCGGCTGGCTCGCGCGGGTGCGACCGTGGTCGCCGCCGGCTCCAACCGTGAGCGGATCGATGCGGTCGCCGCAGACATCACGTCGCGGGTGCCATCTGGTCGGGTCCAGGCCGCTGTCGTGGACCTGCTCGACGAGCAGGCCACGCGCGACTGGGCCCTTGCGGTCGGGAGCGAGCACGAGCGGGTCGACGGGCTGGTTCACCTTGTCGGTGGTTGGCGCGGTGGCCCCGGCATCGTCGACGCCGACCTGGCCGACTGGACCTGGTTGAACGACAGGCTGATTCGTACGTTGCAGCACACCTCTCGTGCGTTCCACGATGCCATCAAGGCCAGCCCTCGTGGCCGGCTCGTCCTGATCTCGACGGTGCAGGCGAGCGCCCCGTCCGCCACCAGCGCCTCGTATGCCGCAGCCAAGGCTGCCGCTGAGACGTGGACGCTCGCCGTCGCGGACTCCTTCAAGGACAGCGCCGCCGCTGCCGTGATCCTGCAGATCACAGCGCTGCTCACCCCGGCCATGCGCGCGGCCAAACCTGACTCCACATTCGCGGGCTACACGCCGGTGGACGAGCTGGCCGACACCATCCACGACCTGTGGCTCACTCCTGCCAGCGGGCTGAACGGACGGCGGCTGTGAATGACTCTTCGGTGACCCGCACGCCACCGTTGCACGACCCTGAAGCCCGAGGATTCGCCAGCGACAACTACGCGGGTATCCACCCCGAGATCCTCGAGGCCATCTCACGGGCCAACGGTGGACACCAGGTGGCCTACGGCGCCGACGTCTACACCCAGCACCTGCAGAGCGTCTTCCAGCGGCACTTCGGGGACGTGGCCACGGCATACCCGGTCTTCAACGGGACCGGCGCCAACGTCGTCTCGCTGCAGGCGATGACCGAGCGCTGGGATGCGGTCATCTGCGCCGAGTCCGCGCACATCAACGTCGACGAATGTGGCGCCCCCGAGCGACTTGGCGGCCTGAAGCTGCTCAGCGTCCCGACCCCGCTGGGCAAGCTCACGCCCGACCTGGTCGACCTGCAGGCGTGGGGGTGGGGCAACGAGCACCGGGCGCAGCCCAAGGTCGTCTCGATCACGCAGAGCACCGAGCTGGGCACTCTCTACTCTGTGGAGGAGGTCGCCGCGATCGTCAGCCACGCCCACGAGCACGACCTCCTGGTGCATCTTGACGGTGCCCGGATCGCCAATGCGGCTGCGGCCCTTGACGTTCCGCTACGCGCATTCACCACTGACCTTGGCGTGGACGTCGTCTCGTTCGGTGGCACCAAGAACGGTCTGATGCTCGGAGAGTGCGTCGTCGTGCTCAATCCCGAGGCCGTGCGCGGGATGACGTTCCTGCGCAAGCTCTCGATGCAGCTGGCCTCCAAGATGCGGTTCGTGTCGGTGCAGCTCGACGCGCTGCTGTCCGGAGACCTCTGGCTGCGCAACGCGAGCCACGCCAACGCCATGGCGGCTCGGCTCGAGGCCGCCGTCAGCGGTGTCGACGGGGTCGAGGTGCAACGTCCGGTCGAGGCCAACGCGGTGTTCGCGATCCTGCCGCCGTCGGTGACCGAACGGATGCAGAAGCGTTACCCGTTCTATGTCTGGGACGAGTCCACAGGCGAGGTCCGCTGGATGACGTCCTTCGACACCACGGAGGCAGACGTCGACGGGTTCGCCGCGGCGCTCCGGGACGAGATGGCCACCGACCACACGACGTAGCAGCGACCACCCACCGTGAAGTGACAACCAGGAAGATGCCGATGTTCGCACACGCCGTAAGCGCCTCAGTGGTCTCGGGCACCTCGATCTGGCAGAGCATGTTCGGTTTCGAGATCCCCGCGACGGAGAAGATCCTGCGCACCCTCGGGGTCTATCTCGGCCGGCGATCATCATGCGGCTGGCAGGCAAACGGCAGCTGACCCAGCTGAACTCGTTCGACCTGATCGTCATGCTGCTCCTGAGCAATGTGGTCCAGAATGCCGTGATCGGGCCGGACAACTCCCTGACCGGGGGACTGCTGGGGGCGGTGGTGCTGGTCGGTTTCAACGCCGCACTGGAGCGGGTTGCGACGGCGACAAGGCGCACTCCGACCATCTTCGAAGGCATCCCGACCACCCTTGTCACGGACGGGAAGGTTGTGGAGAAGCAGGTTCGACGCACAGGGCTGCGCGACGCCGAGGTCGTCTCGGCGCTGCGCCATCAGGGCGCCAGCACTCTGCGGGACGTGCGCCGGGCGACTCTGGAGCCGGGAGGCAGCATCTCGGTCGAGCTGGCCCGCGAGGCAGAGACCGCGACCTATGGCGAGCTGCGTCAGGCCGTCCTTGACCTGCAGCGCCACCTCGACGAACGGCTCTCAGTCCTCGAGCGGGGTCAGCGTGGGGCGCTTGGCGGAGATGGTGTCACCGGATGACTGCCCGCGCACCCGGCGCCGCACCCACGGTCCGAGATACTCCCGTGCCCACTGGGCATTGGCTCGGGCCGCGTCGGCTCGGGAGAGCGCCGGAGCGGGTGGCAGGGGAATGGCCCAGCCGGCATCCGGGGCCGTGAATCCCAGTGTGGTGAAAGCGTTCAGCGCCACCCGCCGATGGCCCTCCGACGTCATGTGAATCCGGTCGGGGCCCCACAACCGCCAGTCGCGCAGGGCGCCCATGCCCCACAGGTCGATGACCGAGGCGTCGTGGCGAAGGGCGATCGACCAGATGTGCGCGGTGTAGGTCGCCGCCCGTCCCCGGCTCGCCCGGATCAGCGGCGCGTCACGGGGGTCGGTGGGGGTAGCCATCAGGACGTCGGCGCCACCGGCACGCAGCCGGGCCACCGCATCCTCGAGCCGGGCGGCCAGGGCGTCGACGTCAGCCCTGGGCCGAAGGATGTCGTTGCCGCCGCCCACGATGCTGACCAGGTCCGGCCCCAGGGCAAGGGCGTTGTCGACCTGCCGGCCGGCGATGTCGACCAGGAGCCGGCCGCGTACCGCCAGGTTGGCATAGCCAAAGTCGTGGCCGTCCTCGCGGGCCACCCGCGCAAGGTGCGCGGCCAGGCGGTCGGCCCATCCGACATACGTGTTGGGGCGGTGGGGATCGGCGTCGCTCATCCCCTCGGTGAAGGAGTCCCCGATGGCCACGTAGCGCGAGAAGGCTTGTGGCTCGCGGTGTCGTGATGGTGACATGCGGGCCGGCGTATCGTCATGCACGGATGGGTCGTTCAAGGCAAGGACCAGTCGATGGGGTCGGCGCCTTGCTGACGCAGCAGGTCGTTGGCGCGGCTGAACGGCCTGGAACCGAAGAACCCGCCATGGGCGGACAGAGGTGAGGGGTGCGCGCTCTTGATGACGGGAACCTGCCCGAGGGCCGGCTCGAGGGTTTGGGCCTCTCGCCCCCACAGGATCGCCACAAGCGGTCCGCCGCGCTTGACCAGGGCTGAGATCGCCTGCGTTGTCACGGCTTCCCAGCCGACGCCGTGGTGGCTTGCCGCAGCGCCGGGACTCACGGTCAGTACCCGGTTCAGCAGCAACACACCCCGATTCGCCCAGGGGGACAGGTCACCGCTGGTGGGTCGGGGCAGGCCGAGATCGGTCCCGAGCTCCTGGTAGATGTTCTGCAGGCTGCGGGGGATCGGTTGCACGTCCGCGGCCACCGAGAACGACAGCCCGACCGCATGGCCGGGACTCGGATAGGGGTCCTGGCCGACGATGAGAACGCGCACCGCGTCGAAAGGCCGCGCGAACGCCCGCAGGACCAGGTCACCCGCCGGAAGGTATCCGCGGCCGGACGCCCGCTCCGCTCGCAGGAAGGCTCCCAGCGCGGCCACCTGCGCGACGACAGGGGCCAGCGCCGGAGCCCATGACGGATGCACCAGCTCAGTCAGTGCGCGGGCGGGGGGCACGAGCGTCAATATATCGAAGTGCGACCACCCATAGACTCCGGCGGTGCACGAATTCAACTCAGACACCGAGGTCTTGGGCGAGGCGATCCTGAAGTACGCCGAGGAACGCATGCGGCTCCACCCCGTACCGCTGGACGGGCCCAGGACGCTCGAGGAGCTCCAGGCCGTCGCGGGCAACACCATCACACCCGAGGGCATGGGCGGCCTGGGCGCCTTGAAGCTGTTCGGTGACAAGCTCGCAAAGGCCTGCCTGTCGAACGACCACCCCCGCTACCTGTCCTTCATCCCGTGCGCGCCCACCGAGGCCGCGGCGATGTTCGACCTGGTCGTCGGCGCCTCCGGCATCTATGCCGGATCCTGGCTCGAGGGGGCCGGAGCCGTCTATGCCGAGAATGCCGCCCTGCGATGGATCGCCGACCTCGCCGGGCTGCCGCCCGAAGCCGGTGGCGTGTTCGTCCCCGGCGGCACGGTCGGCAACCTGTCGGCGTTGGTGACCGCGCGCTCGGCAGCCCGAGCACGGCATACGGCGTCGGGCTCTCGCAGGCCGCGACCGAACAAGGTGGCGGCGCAGCTGGAGGCACATTCATCGATCACAACGGCATGCGAGGTGATGGACGCCGAGCTCGTCGGTGTCCACAGCGATGAGCACCAGCGGCTCAGTGGCGACAACCTGCGGGCGGTCCTGGAGGCGGAGGGACCCGAGACCTTCTTCGCGGTGGTGGCGACGGCGGGCACGACGAACTTCGGCATCGTCGATGATCTCGACTCGGTGGCGCAGGTCTGCGCCGATCTCGACATCTGGTTCCACGTCGATGGTGCGTACGGCGGGGCGGGCCTGGCAGCGCCAACCGTTCGTCATCTGTACGCGGGTGTCGAGCACGCCGACTCGTTCATCGTCGACCCGCACAAGTGGCTGTTCGCCCCGTTCGACTGCTGCGCGCTGCTGTATCGCGAACCCGCCCTCGCCCGCTCCGCCCACACCCAGAAGGCGTCGTATCTGGATGTGCTCACCGATGGTTCGGAGTGGAACCCCAGCGACTACTCGATCGGACTGACCCGTCGCGCTCGTGGGCTGCCGCTCTGGTTCTCGCTGGCCGCGCACGGAACCAACGCCTACACTGCGGCGATCGAGCGCACCCTGGCTGTGACGCGTTTCGCGCAGTCGGAGATCGCGCGGCGTCCGTATCTCGAGGCGCTCCGTGAGGCCGACCTGTCCGTCCTGGTATTCCGCCGGCTCGGCTGGGAGTCCGAGGACTACTACGCCTGGAGCACCGAGATGATCCGCGAGGAGTTCGCCTTCGTCGTGCCCACCTCACACGATGGTGAGACGGTGGCGCGCTTTGCCATCGTCAACCCGATGACGTCCGAGGACGACATCAGCGCCATCCTGGACACCATGGCCTGAGTCGACCCGCTGGTGTGACCGGTGTGAGGGGTGTGACCGGTGTGAGAGGTGTGGCGGAGAGGTCGCGCGAGCCGCGGCGAGGGAATGACACCGTTGTTATTTGTCGGGCTACGATGGGCTCGCACGCTAGAAACCCGGAGGGCCGCAATGGAAGCAGCACGACAGATCGAGATCACGTCATCGGGCGAGCTCAGTGACCGCGACCGCGACATCATCGCCTTTGAGCGCCAGTGGTGGAAGTACGCCGGCGCCAAGGAGCAGGCCATCCGCGAGCTGTTCGACATGAGCGCCACCCGGTACTACCAGGTGCTCAACGCCCTCATCGACAACCCGATCGCTCTCGAGGCCGACCCCATGCTCATCAAGCGTCTGCGGCGCCTGCGCGCGACCCGTCAGCGTGCGCGCTCGGCCCGTCGTCTCGGCATGCAGATCTGAGCGAGGCGCTCGCAGGGAATCCACGCTCGCAGGGAAGGCATACCGTCCGCTGGCCCTGCTCGCAGGCTCCCTTGATGGGCGGCTCGGCATGCAGGTCTGAGGGAGGCGCGCCGCAAGGAAGGCATGCGGGCCGCTGGCCCTGCTCGCTGGCTCCCTTGATGGGCTGCACGGCCCGCATACCTTCCCTGCTCTCAGGGTCCCTTGATGGGCTGCGCGGTGCTCATCCCTTCCTGGCCATCCCTCATACCGGCCGGCCATTTGCACTCGAAGGGGTCGAGTGCTAATCATTGGGTTAGCACTCTCACCATGAGAGTGACAATCCTGACCGTTTGGTGAGGGCCGGAGAACGCGTGCGAACGGCGTACGCCGGATCTGGTCCGTCCGTCGCGGGCGCCACCGGTCACACATCCGTTTCGCGTGGGAGGTACCACCCGAATGGCCAAGATCATCGCTTTCGATGAGCAGGCTCGCCGCGGTCTCGAGCGGGGAATGAACATCCTCGCCGACGCCGTCAAGGTGACCCTCGGTCCAAAGGGCCGCAATGTCGTGCTCGAGAAGAAGTGGGGTGCCCCCACGATCACCAACGATGGTGTGAGCATCGCCAAGGAGATCGAGCTTGAGGACCCGTTCGAGAAGATCGGCGCAGAGCTGGTCAAGGAAGTTGCCAAGAAGACCGACGACGTCGCAGGTGACGGCACCACGACAGCAACGGTTCTGGCCCAGGCGATGGTGCGCGAAGGTCTGCGCAACGTTGCCGCCGGCGCGAACCCCATGGCACTCAAGCGTGGCATCGAGCAGGCCGTCGTGGCTGTCTCGGACGAGCTGCTGAAGATGGCCAAGGAGGTCGAGACCAAGGAGCAGATCGCTGCGACCGCCTCGATCTCGGCCGCTGACCGTCAGATCGGCGAGATGATCGCCGAGGCCATGGACAAGGTCGGCAAGGAAGGCGTCATCACCGTCGAGGAGAGCCAGACCTTCGGTCTCGAGCTCGAGCTGACCGAGGGCATGCGCTTCGACAAGGGCTACATCTCCGCGTACTTCGTCACCGACGCAGAGCGCATGGAGACCGTCCTTGAGGACCCGTACATCCTGGTCGTCAACTCCAAGATCGGCAGCATCAAGGACCTCATCCCGCTGCTGGACAAGGTGCGCCAGGTCGGCAAGCCCGTCCTGATCGTCGCCGAGGACGTCGAGGGCGAGGCTCTTGCGACCCTCGTGCTCAACCACATCCGCCGCACCCTGAGCGTCGTCGCCGTCAAGGCGCCGGGCTTCGGTGACCGCCGCAAGGCCATGCTCGGTGACATCGCCATCCTCACGGGTGCCCAGGTCATCTCCGAGGAGGTCGGCCTCAAGCTCGAGACCACCGAGCTGGAGTCGCTCGGGCGTGCGCGCAAGGTTGTTGTCACGAAGGACGACACGACCATCGTCGAGGGCGCTGGCGACGTTGACCAGATCGCTGGCCGGGTCAAGCAGATCCGCGCCGAGATCGAAAAGTCCGACTCGGACTACGACCGCGAGAAGCTCCAGGAACGCCTCGCCAAGCTTGCCGGTGGCGTTGCCGTCATCAAGGCGGGCGCGGCCACCGAGGTCGAGCTCAAGGAGCGCAAGCACCGCATCGAGGACGCCGTCCGCAACGCCAAGGCGGCCGTCGAAGAGGGCATCGTCGCCGGTGGTGGGGTGGCTCTGCTGCAGGCCACCGACGCTGCATTCGCCAAGCTGGAGCTCGACGGTGACGAGGCCACGGGTGCGAACATCGTTCGCGTCGCGGCTGAGGCTCCGCTCAAGCAGATCGCTTTCAATGGTGGTCTCGAGGGTGGCGTCGTGGTCGAAAAGGTCCGCAACCTGCCTTCCGGCTGGGGCCTTGACGCTGAGACCGGCGACTACGTCGACCTCATCGCCGCAGGCATCATCGACCCGGCCAAGGTCACCCGTTCGGCGTTGCAGAACGCGGCATCCATCGCCGCGCTGTTCCTCACCACT
>Ga0209638_1001941_pt1 | contig 12899 bp, 12 predicted proteins | sample BarGraNGADG00211_FD_184490 | JGI IMG/M metagenome (GOLD analysis project Ga0209638, IMG submission 184490) | Arctic peat soil microbial communities from Barrow, Alaska - Barrow Graham LP Ref core NGADG0002-211 (SPAdes) (version 2) | ecosystem: Environmental > Terrestrial > Soil > Wetlands > Peat... | reverse complement strand
ATCCTGAGGGCGAGGCTTACATAAAGACGCCCGAGCTGGCCAAGGCTTTTGTCGAGCAGCTTCCCCGCACGTGTATTCCCGCCAAATATGTCGTGGTGAAGCCGCTGGACGAGGTGGACCCCGAGGTCGCGAAGCCTGAGCTTATCGTTTTCTTCTGCGAACCGGATCAGCTTTCGGCTCTGATAGTTCTCGCCAACTACGGGCGCGCCGGTGGACAGAACGTGATCATCCCGTTTGGCGCGGGCTGTCACACCGTCTGCCTGATACCTTACGCTGAGTCATTGAGCAAGGAGCCGAGGGCCGTCGTTGGCGTAACCGACATTTCCGCCAGACCGGTGGTTGACCCCGATGTTCTCTCCTTCACAGTGCCGTTCGGCATGTTCGTGGAGATGGAGGCCAACGTGCCAGGCAGCTTCCTTGAGAAGGAATCGTGGAAGAAGGTCCGAGCGAGGATACCGGAGCCGCTGTAGGGCGTTGGAATGTTGGGGAGCTTACTTGGTGAAGCATACGTCCGCGATCACCGGGCGGTGGTCCGACCCCTTGAGCGGAAGCACCTCGGCGTGGAGCGGAGCAAGGCCGTCGCCCGCCCAGATGTAGTCGATACGCATCACTGGTAGGTCCGAACGGAATGTGTTGCCGAACCCCCATCCCGCGTATGCAAAGCAGTCCTTGAAGCTGCCGGCAATTCGCCTGTAGATGCGGCCGCGCGGCGGCGTGTTGAAGTCACCCGCAATGACAATCGGCCCGGCAATGCCACGCGCGATCTCAAGGACTGCATTCACCTGCTGAGACCTGACCCGCGTGGAACCCCGGAGGTAAGAAGCCGTCGACCCGTGGTGATGCGCTAGTGATGATGCATCAGCAGCAGTACTAAGATGCAGGGCGATGACAATCAAACGCCTGCCACGCACGTTGAGCCCAACCTCCAAGTACACGCGAGATAGTTCCACGGGCGGATAGTGGACCTTGGAACCGGTGATAGGAAACCGCGAGAACACCGCGAGTTCACCGCTCGACACGTGATTCCAACCTGTTAGTAGCCTCGTAAGCTCGACTTTGGGATCGCGTCCACGGCCATCACTGTTCGCTTCCTGGAAACAGACGACGTCCACGCGAGCCGCCTTTACCTCGTCCGCGATCGACGACACTCCCCTGGGCATGTGATGGATATTGTAGGTCATTACGCGGACCGAAGGCCCCGCCCCGTGGTCGCGGGAGTGAAGCGGAATGCTGAAGCCCAACACGGCGACGAGGAAGAACAGCATCGCGACAGCGTTCATCGATGCAATCTTCCAATGCCTGCGTCCAACCGACCAGACAAGAAGCACCAAGACCGGAAGGCCGAACAACTGCTGGGGAGCATACGTCACCAGAGTAGTCAGCCAGCACCGTTCGGCGATGAACCTCTCACTCGCGTAAAGCAAGAGCAGGAAAACCAGATTCGCGACCGTCAACACACCAAGCAAGCTCCGCCGCTTGCTGTTAATGCCTGTCATCTACCACTCCCGAATCCACAGTCTTAACCCAACACTGGCGGTTCCGAGGGCCGTCGAACTCGCAGAAGTAGATCCCCTGCCATGTCCCAAGACACAGTCGGCCCTTCTCCACGATCACCGTGAGAGAAGGGGCGATCAGGCTCGATTTGAGGTGACTGTCCGAGTTGCCTTCGCTGTGCCGATAGTCACCGTGCTCGGGGATCAGCTCTGTAAGAGTGTGCAGCACATCTCGGACCACATCCGGGTCCGCGTTCTCGTTTATCGTGACGCCCGCCGTGGTGTGCGGAACGAAAACGCATACGAGCCCATCCTTCAGACCCGCCCGCACCACAGCCTGCTGAACCTGATCGGTTATGTCCACGAGCTGATTCCTTTGAGTTGTCCTAACCGGGATTGCGTCCACGAATACTCTCCTTAACCTCAGTATATCCAGGTCTGCATTAGGCGCTTCCATCGAAATTCCTGCAACAAGCGCGCAAGCATAGTATTTGACGGCATGTGTATATAGACGCCTTCTTGGTGTTTGACAAGGGACCGGTAGGGGGTAACGTCTAGGCAAATGGACACATATTCGCAACATATTGCCTACTTGCCATAGGGAAAGGAGGGATGACTGAAGGCGAGTTACCCACGATCCACCGAGCGGCGAGAGAAATTCTGCTTACTATCTCACCGCCGCGCTGTCTTTGCTCATCCTTTTACAAATCGTGGCATGACTGCGACAGCCGCCGAGCGAGAGCCGTCCTGCTGCGAACATCACGAAAGTACGTGCAATTCCAAAGGAGGATACGAATGAAACGCTACAGTCTTGGGTTGGTCTTGCTGATTCTGGTCCTGGCGCTGGGAACAGCGGCATTCGCCGTCTTCCCCGTACCGGACTCAACAGCCACATTCAACGTTCAGCAGGGGTTCGGGCCAGACGGACAGCTCGCATGGTTCTTCTGCACTGACACGAACTCCATCGGCATGGCGAGCTTCATGCAGTTCCCATTCCGCCAGATGACGCTCGCGCCGCCGCTGTCAAGTGTGTATAGACCGCATTTGATCGGCGGCCTGACAGGGGCTCCGCAGGTCTACTTCAATACTTGCACTCAGCAGGGGCCGATCTTCAGCGCACTTCCTGGTGACCCGCAGTACTCAGGGAAATGGTCAGTGGTGTTCATAAAGTTCCTTCCTGGCCAGTGCCGCAGGGTCTGCAACCTTGATCCGTTCGATCCCATCCACAATCCGTTCGGCTTCCCGATATTGAGCGGCCCGCATCAGCAGGCGACGCTGAGCTCATCATATGGCACCGTCCGTACAGGGACCGTAATCGATTGTCCGATCGTGGCCGTAGGCAGATTCCCGGTGACCGGCCCGTGGTTCGGCGTTGGCACGAACTCCAATCCGTCGGTGCTCTACCGGCTGCCGCAGGTGGTTGCTTACAATGCCTACTACAAGACAGTCACTCTGCCGACGTACTACGTGTACTGCCAGGAACAGATCAGCAGGTACATCGACAGATGCACGTTGATCATTACGGAAGCCTCAGATCCCATCCTTGCCGCCAGACTGAAGGCGACCTTTGCCCCTGGGTTACTGATCCTGGACGAGGACAATGCGCAGGATTTCACTGTCATCGACGGAAGGGTCTTCGGGCAAACTCCGCCGCTCCCGTTCGTGCTCGGCGGACCTGTCGGACCGTTCCGAGCGGTGAACCAGTTCCCGATCATCGAGCAGTGTCCCACTGGACCTGGTGCGCAGAACAGCAATCGCCTCTACACGCCATTCATGGAGGTGGATCTGTTTGAGCTTACCAATGCGCCGAACCCCGGGGCTCTGGCCTTGTGCTTTGTGAACAATGCAGGCTTCGCGGATATGCTTGAGGATTCGGGATTCTTCACAGAAGTCGACGATGGCTTTATCAACGCTCCGGTGCTGGACTGCACCAAGATCTTGCCGCCGAGCGGAGCGTGCTGCCATCCGTAAGTGAAATACCGACCAGAATAACAGGCGGGACCGGCTCCAGTCGGCCCCGCCTTTTTTCGTCTGCCTGCGCTTGAGAGGAACTCGGTGTATCGGGAACTTTATTCCCGATACCGCAGAGTATTAGTTTCGGGAACAAGCTTCCCGAAACACCGGAGTCCTCTGCAGATCGGCAATCAAGGCGTTCCACACCGCGCTCCACGCTGCACGTTCGGCTCTCTTGTTGGGATTCCCTTGAAATCAGGTATAATTAACTGTTGGGGTTGGGTAATGGCTTTTGCAGCTCTTCAGGAACCCCTTCCACACGGATGTACGTAACATAAAGCAGCGCCGCGCGGATTATGCATGAAGCGCACAGTCCGGGGCTCGGAGAGCCTTATTCGCGCTCATCGTGAATAATGCGGGATAGGGGAACGCTATGGGAAAAGTTAACGTGGTCGTGGTGGACACGACCGGCAGCAAAGAACAAGATGCAACTCTTCCGGACGATGTGCCGATCGCGAAAGTGATCGACAAGCTGGTCGAGGTGCTTTATCTTCCCGCAGTGAACACCGCCGGAGTGCCGATAACATATAAGTTCCTGCACAAGTCCACCGGGCGACACTTGCTGGATAATATGACCCTCGCACAGTGCGACGTGCATGATGGTGATGTCTTGCGGCTTATCCCAGAGATCACGGCGGGCGGCAGTTAGCCACTATTATGAGCTCCACAACTCCCGGAAAACCTTCCGATCAGGCCCGAGAGCTGAGCCTTGCTGAGGATCGCTACTCGCGTCTTCGTATGATCCCCTGGTGGGATCAGGACCTGCTGCGCCGCTCAAAGGTGCTTGTCATCGGCGCGGGAGCCCTCGGCAACGAGATCCTCAAGAACCTGGCCCTGCTTGGGATCGGCAACATACTGATCGTGGATTTCGATGAGGTCGAGACGTCCAACCTCTCCCGCAGCGTGCTCTACAGGCTGGAAGATGACGGCAAGTCGAAAGCACACGCCGCTGCCGCGGCAGTCCGCGCGCTGAACCCCGATTGCACCGTTTTCGCGCTGAATGCCGATATATGCTCAGGCGTTGGCGCGGGCGTTTTCCGCTGGGCGGATGTGGTAATATGCGGGCTGGACAACCGGCAGGCGCGCATGTCGGTGAACGCGGCTTGCTGGAAAGTGAACAAGCCTTGGGTCGATGGCGCAACGGAGAGTTTCCAGGGCATCGCGAGGGTCTTCCGACCGCCGGATGGAGTCTGCTACGAATGCACCCTGAGCGAGCACGATATGAAGCTCCTGAACGTGAGGAACTCGTGCGGATTCCTGGCAAAGGAAGCGCTAAGAAGAGGCCGCACGCCTACGACACCGACCACATCGGCCGTTGTCGCCGGCGTCGAGGTTCAGGAGGCGGTGAAGCTCCTTCATTCGCCGGATCTGCCGGGGCTCGTCAGCAAAGGCTTCTTCTTTGACGGCAGCACCTACGATTGCTTCACGATCGACTATGTTCGCAGGGATGACTGCCTGAGCCACGAGACTTACGAGAAAATAGTTGAGACAGACCTATGCAGCGATTCGGCTACCCTAGCTGACGTTCTAGAGATCGCGCGGCAGCATCTCAGGGGTGAAGTCGTTCTCGATCTGCCATCGGAGATGGTGACTGAGCTCTATTGCAGTTCCTGTGACAAGCGCGAGCCGTTCTTCAGGCTGCTGGACGCGGTGGAGGAAGACGAAGCGAATTGCGCGGTCTGCGGGAACCTGAGAGTGCCTGACGTAGTAGCCGAGTGCGAGCCTGACTCGGAGTTCGCCTCCATTCCGCTGGGCGAGCTGGGGTTTGGCATATTGGATATAATAGCGGCGCGCTCCGACGATGAGACAGTCGGAATTGAGATATCAGGAGATCGGCAGGCGCTTTTCGGCGGCTAATATATGGAAGAATGCCCGTATTGCCTGAATCCTATACTTGAGACCGAGGAAGTGACAACGTGCCGGGTCTGTGGCACTGCATATCACGCCGAGTGCCTTGAGGAGAACGACGGCTGTGCGCTGAAGGACTGCGAGAAGCGCGTCCGCGCAGAGCCAATAGAGATAGCAGTGGATGCGCAACCGCGCACGATGCTCCTGCTTTCGCGGGAAGCCGTGGAAAAAGCGCCCGAGGTTAGGGCGAGAAAGCAGCCAAATCCATGCTTCAAGTGCGGAATCGAGCTGCCTCTCGGCGAGATCTACTGTCCTGACTGCGCGCCGATCAGCGAGGACAGCATCAACCCCAGGAGCTTGTGGCCAATGCTGGTGATAGTCGCGATTATCGCACTCCTTGTTGCATGGATGGCGATATCGCTGCTGACGCCGGACGAGGACACTATGGCCAGGCCAGCATCACGCGAGGTTGATCGTTAGCCCGCAAGCACATAATCCGGGTCGGCGACCAGACAATCTATGGAAAAATCAAGAGAAAGCTCCATTTGCCCATATTGCCTGAGCCCCATAGAGGACGGAGAGGAATACATCCTCTGTCCGGCATGCGGGGTGGCACACCATGCCGAATGCTGGCGGATGAACGGCAAGTGCTCGGTCTACGGGTGCGATGGGTGGCAGGCATGGAGCAGCAGTATTGCGCATCGGATCGCTCCGAAGCTTACTGGTAATGTTGAACTCGATGAAAATGACCTCGAGCTTTCGCCGCGGGCTCACAGTGGCCCCGTGTGTATGGAATGCGGGAAGCCGGTCAGGCGAGGACAGCTCACGTGCATCAGATGCCGAATGAAGAACCTGCCATTCTATGACAGTTGCTTCGGGACAAGTATCATGTTACTGGGCGGCGTCGTTACCATTATCGCCCTGCTAGTGAAAGGACTGAGCTGACCATGCCTGATGACGATTTCCAGATTGAAGTCGGAGAAGCAGTCCGAAGACATATTCTGCGCCGGTCCAACCCGCTGAGCGATTCCACGAAGGCCGTGGCGCCTTACGACTCCCCCAGCACCGACCCTATACCGGTATTCGTCTCCGACCAGGTCCTGCAAAGAATGGAGCGACAAGCTCTCTCCGACAAGGAACGTGAGATCGGCGGGGTGCTGCTGGGCGGCTTCTATCGTAATGATGACGGCTCTTTCGTTGAGATAACCGACTACGTGGAGGCGGAGAGCGCTAAGGGAACCGACGTCTCGCTCACGTTCACGCACGAGACCTGGGAGCAGATCCACGCCAAGATCGCCCAGCGCAACGATGACAGTCTGCAGATAGTCGGCTGGTATCATTCCCATCCGGGGCTGGGTGTCTTCATGTCCAAGGATGATGAGTTCATCCATTCCAGTTATTTCTCCGACCCGTGGCACGTCGCCATCGTCCATGACCCCATCTACACCAACTGGGGCTGCTTCAAGTGGGCGGATGGTGAGCTGGAGCGCGCGGGCGGGTTCTACATCTACGCCGAAAAGAGCCACGGAAAGCAACTCCGAGACTACGTGAAGAACCAGCTCGCGATGCGGCAGGCTCCGCCGCGCTCCGCCAGCCACAGCGCGGATAGGCTCGTAAGGCCGGCTTTCGTGCGGGCGCCATCCGTGTGGACAGCGGTGATCGTGATGCTGCTCTTGCAGCTCCTGGTAGGGTGGTTCTTCGTTTCGAAGCGCGGAGCCAGCCCGCAGGTCGATGAATACAAGACTGCGATTCAGATGCTGCGGTGCTCGAATCTGAGCGGCGCGCAGGAGCACCTGCGTCAGGAATTGGCAGCCCATCCGGACAACATCCGCGCCTACAAAGACCTGCTTGCGCTCTGTCGCGCAATGTCCAGCCGGACGGTGGCGACGTTCAAGAACGACGATTTCGACAGACAGAATATGATCCTGGCACTAGGCGATGAGCTGGCTCTGAAGCAGAACGGCAAGCCAAAGGACTCGGAGCCGGTTCACGTGCGGACACCGAACGATTCCGAATTCCGATGGGGAGACAAGGGACTGCCGGCTACGTCTGACTTTGTCGGCGACGACCCGCTGAAGATGGTCTTAGACGCGTATACGAAAGCTGCGGCCAGCCGCGCCGACCGAATCAGCAGGGCAAAGGCAATCCACGCTGCCGCCAAGGCTGCGTGGTCTCGCGAAGCCGTGCAGTGGCTGGAAGAGGAAAGCCTTAGGCAAATCGCCTATGGCAAGCAGGTCGTTCCGCTGGAGTATCAGGATCAGTATAAGAGCCTGCCGAAGGATAAGAAGGCTATCGTCGATGGGGTGCTCGGGGGTAAGCCATGAATATCCGCATGCGCAGGCTATCGAGAGACTACGAAAAAGTTTGTGTGGAGCTTGCCGGAAGTGAGTTCGTAAAGGTGGAGGCAGTATCGGGCAATCCTCCGAGTTCCTACCGCGTCACATACAAGGTGAGCGGCCTCATGTGGGATGACACCGTAGCTGACGCCAGGCCGATTCACGAGCACATCGTGGACATCTACCTGCCGTTTGGATACCCCAAGAAGCAGCCGAACTGCACAATGCGAACCCCGACCTGGCACCCGAACATCGGCGACTATGTCTGCATCGGAGACTACTGGTCGGCCGGCGTCACGCTCGTGGACATCATCGCCCACATCGGCGATATGCTTCAGTATAAGACCTACAACCTCCATAGCCCGGTGAATAAGGCCGCCGCGGCTTGGGCCACCGGCCGAACCAAGTCATTCCCGGTCGGGAACAGGAGCGTTCTGTCCGCCGACCATGGCGTGGAGATCGGGATCGTGAAGGACGTAGTGGAGCTGATGCGGTTCAAGGACGACCTCGACATAAGCCTCGGCCCTGCTAGAGAGCGATATTAGCCTAACTACCCCCACGCTAGGAGCATCGATTGGTGTCGGGAAAGCGGAGTGGTATGCATGTGTTTCGCCTCGGCGGCAGATTCCCGCCATTCGCTGGCTGCTGGATATCGTTGTGCAACAGCCCATCACTTCCCGAGCAAGTAGATTATGAAGTATGGCACGCGGAGGTTGTCCGCGATTTTTGGCCACTTCGCGACCTGCTCGGGTGACGGCTTCGGCTCCCGAATCCCGTCCAGCCGAAAGCCTGCCCCGAGAAAGCCATTGATGTAGGTGGACAGCGTGCGGTGGAAGTTCTTGACCTTCCCCCCGCGCATCGCCATCTCGCGTGAACTCTCATCGAAGTAGCTGTCGAGCTTGAAGTGGAGCTTGGCACCGGTGCCATCATTCATCCAGCAGTTCGCGGCTGTGTTCATAGGTTGCAGATTGCAGACGATAAACCTGCCCCCGCACCGCAGCACTCTATGCGCCTCGCTTACAGCGCTCGCGAAATCCGGCATATCCACGAGGCTCACGTAGGATACAGCCAGGTCGAAGCTGTTGTCGGCGACGGAGTCCAGGCACTGGGCATCTCCGAGGACGTAGGTCTCATCGCCGACCTTATGGGCGTTGGCGTGCTCGATGAAGCGGGCGATCGGGTCGATCCCGACGACACTTGCTCCGCGCTCGGCCAGCATCCGGCAGAAGCGCCCTTCGCCGCAGCCCAGATCGACGACCCTCAGCCCCGCGACGTCTCCCACGGCCCGCATCATCCATTCGTCCAGCAACCCCGCGCGATGCGGATCCTCATCGTCATTCATCACGCGGATCCACGCCTCCGCGATGCTGGCCCATTCCTGATTCAGCGTCTCATCAGCATTCATCATGCTTACTTCAACGCCAGGTCGCGCGATTCCTCGTGCCTTATCCCCGGTCCTCGCATCCTGCCCCCGTGGAACCGTTTGACGCGCGCGTGCGTCCTATGTTATAGTTAGGTTGTCCTAACTTAGCCGTGCCTAACTCAACGTATGGAGGCGACAGCAATGCCGGTCGGAGACTCTCAGCTTTCCCGCTCGATGGAAGACTACCTGGAGGCCATCTACAACCTCAAGGTCAGGACTCAGTTCGCGCGGGTGAATGAGATAGCGCGTGCGATGAACGTGAGGATGCCCTCGGTGACGGGCGCGCTGAGGTCGCTGGCCGCCAAGGGGCTTGTGAAGCACGAGCCATACGAGAACGTTGAGCTGACGCAGGCCGGGCTCGACCGCGCGCGCAGTGTCGCCCATCGGCACAGCGCGGTGAAGGAGTTCCTGACCAGCGTCCTCGGGCTGGCTCAGGAGGATGCTGAGGCTGAGGCCTGCGGGCTGGAGCACGCGATCCACGCCGATACCCTCGATAGGCTCCTCAAGTTCGTGGACTTCGCCCGCGCGCACGGCGACGGTGGATCGTTCAGCTTGTCTGATTTCCGTGACTACCTGGCGGATGGAACAGATCCTGATGGTCATATCCCGTCGGAAACTTGCTTCCTGCCTTCGACCATCAAAGCCACCAAGCTGAGCGAGCTCTGCCCCGGAATGAAGGGGAGAATCGCGTTTGTCTCCGGGCAGGGAGCTATACGGAAGCGGCTTCTGGAGATGGGGATGACCACGGACACGCAGTTCGACGTCGTTCGCACAGCGCCTATGGGAGACCCGATTGAGATCAAGATTCGCGGCTACAACCTCTCCCTCCGCAAGAGCGAAGCAGAGCACGTAGAGGTGGAAGTCGAATAGGGACAATTACGAATTACGAATTATAAGTTATGAATTGCCGGACGCGTGGCCCTTCCCCAATTCGTGATTCGTAATTCATAACTCATGATTGGCGAAGCATATGGCCGTCAATGAACCCAGTGAAATAGTGATCGCGCTTGTCGGGAATCCGAATTCCGGCAAGACCACCGTGTTCAACGAGCTTACCGGAGCCCGTCAGCACGTAGGTAACTGGCCCGGTGTCACGGTGGAGCGCAAAGAAGGCTCCACGCGTCATAAGGGCCACACGTTCCGAGTGGTGGACCTCCCCGGCATCTACAGCCTCGCCGCATACTCCCAGGAAGAGGTCGTAGCGCGAAACTTCCTCTTGAACGAGCACGTCGATGCGATAGTCAACATCGTCGATGCAAGCAACCTGGAACGTAACCTCTACCTCACGACCGAAATCCTCGAACTGGGTATTCCCACGATTGTGGCCCTGAACATGGTCGATGTGGCCGAGAACATGGGCCAGCAACTCGACCTTGACAGATTTGGAAGCCTGCTCGGAGCCCCGATCGTCCCTGCGGTCGCCGCCAAGGGTGAGGGAATGAGCGAGATCCTCGACCGGGTCATCGAGACGATCAGAGACGGGGCAGGATTCGGAAATCCCGCCCCAGAGATGAAGCAGCGCAGCGCCCGGCACACCCCGGAAGTCGAGATAGAGGTATCGAAGCTCGCGGAACGGCTGCGGTTGGACGAATGCGGCGTTGGCCCCCTGAGATGGCTGCTGATCAGGGCGGTCGAGGGCGACAAAGACGCCCGACTGCGCCTGTCCCAATGCGCTCCTAACCCGGAACAAGCCTTGAAGCGAGTCGATGAGACTCGACGGCACCTCGAACAGGGCTTCGGCGGCGATATGGAGAGCGTGATCGCGAATGGCCGATACGGTTTCATCGGCGGGTTGATGCGAGAGATCGTCACGCGCAAAGCCACGGCGGACAAGGTGGCGGCCTCTGACAAGATCGACGATATTCTCCTCCACCGATGGCTGGGGATTCCGATCTTCCTCGCGCTCATGTGGCTCACTTTCGAGCTGACATTCACCGTTGGCGGGTTCTTCCAGCACTGGATTCAGTTGGGCATATCAGCATTAGGCACGTGGGCATACGCGGCGCTGCCTCCTGGCCCACTCGGCTCGCTGATCGTGAACGGCGTGATTGCCGGGGTCGGCGGGGTGATCGTGTTCATCCCGAACATCGCGATCATATTCATCATGATCTCGCTGCTCGAGGACTCGGGCTATATGGCGCGCGCGGCTTTCCTTATGGACAGATCGATGCACATGGTGGGGCTGCACGGGAAGTCGTTCATCCCGCTGCTGATGGGGTTCGGCTGCAACGTGCCGGCGGTGATGGCAACCCGCACGCTCGAAACCCGCGAGGACAGGCTGCTTACGATCCTTATCAACCCGCTTATGTCCTGCACGGCGCGCCTGCCGATCTATATACTCTTCACCGGCATCTTCTTCTCGGCCAATGGGGCCATGGTGATCTTCTCCATCTATGCCCTGGGAGTGCTGCTTGCCGTGGCTTCCGGAAAGCTCTTCAGGCGCGTATTCTTCCGAAAGGCGGCATCACCGTTCGTGATGGAACTGCCGCCGTATCGAATGCCCACGCTGAGAGGCACAATCCTGCACGTCTGGGAGCGAACGGCGTTGTTCCTGTCCAAAGCCGGGACCGTAATCCTGGCGGCGTCAATCGTGATCTGGACTCTGGGGTCGCTCCCGTGGGGGGTGAAGTTCGCAAGCGAGGGCAGCCTGGTCGGGCAAATCGGAAGAGTGATAGAGCCGCTTGTCAGGCCGCTTGGCTTCGACTGGAAAGCGGCGGTGGCGCTGCTGTTCGGAATCGGCGCTAAGGAAATCGTGGTGAGCACGCTTGGTGTGCTTTACGGCGGTGGCCACGCAGGCGGATTGCAGAGCGCGCTGGCGAAGTCATTCACACCGCTGACGGCCTACGGCTTTATGGTCGTGAGCCTGATCTACATTCCGTGCATCGCGACAATAGCCGCGATCAAGCGCGAAACGAACTCATGGAAGTGGACGACATTTGCGGTTGGATACTCCCTCGCACTGGCTTATGCCATGGGCTTCGCGGTGTATCGGTTGGGAATGGTGGTGGGGTTCAGATGAGCGAGATCGTGCAATGGATAATGGTCGCGGTGATAGTGGCGGCGGCGGTGGTGTATCTGGTGAAACACCTGAAGCCCTCGAAGAAGGGCTGCTGCTGCTCGGGATGTCCATACGCGGGATCATGCGCGAGCGAGAGAGAGGATGTTGGCGACTGCCCCGTGCCTCCGGATGCCAGGACCGATCAGGGACATGAGTGAGGGCAGGATTCGGAAATCCTGCCCCAGAGCTAAGCAGATTCCTTGCGTTGCTCGGAATGACCCCAAAAAACCGGACCCGCCTTCGCTTTCGCTACGGCGGGCGGAAAGGGTAAAAGGGCAAAGGGCTACGCCCGGCGCCTTCTCATGCCCAAGAGTCCTACCAAACCACCAAGCAATGCGATAATTGATGACGGCTCAGGAACAACTTGGGAGACTCGGAACCCGACATTGTAGCCCTCGTCACCCGGGCTGACGCCGGTGTAGCGGCCCGCCGACTGCAGGTTGCCGTTGCCGCCGTCGACCGAACCACCGCGCAAGCCGCGATAGGCGTAATCCGTACCCTGGTATACAATAGCCTCATTCCACTCCCACACATTGCCGCCCTGGTCAAACGTGCCGTAGGCGCTCGCCGAGTTCTCGAACTCACCTGCGTTGGTTCGGTAATAGGGGCTGCCGATGCTGTAGTTGTTGATGTAGTAGTTGGCGCTGTTGCCGGGGTCAGTGGCCAGCACTTGATTGGCGGGAGCGGTGTTGCTCTTGGTGGGATAATCCCAGTAGCCGGCGGTGGTT
>Ga0209638_1001936_pt1 | contig 12918 bp, 10 predicted proteins | sample BarGraNGADG00211_FD_184490 | JGI IMG/M metagenome (GOLD analysis project Ga0209638, IMG submission 184490) | Arctic peat soil microbial communities from Barrow, Alaska - Barrow Graham LP Ref core NGADG0002-211 (SPAdes) (version 2) | ecosystem: Environmental > Terrestrial > Soil > Wetlands > Peat... | reverse complement strand
ATTCCCAAGGCAACCAGGATGTAGATGCAGCCCATGGCGAGACCAGCGACCAGCATCTGCAGATTCGTGGAAAGATCCATTCAGGGCGCCTCCATGCTACTTTTGGCCTCGGCTGGGGTGCCTGGGCCAGGGGTGGTGGCTCGGAGAGAAGCGGAGAGCCGCATCTCCATCGAAATTGTGGATGCTAGTCTCCGACGTTGCCGTACGTTCAGGCGGAAGTGGCGTCGAACTCCTCGGTGTACTGTCGCTGGATCACAGCGACGTCCTCGCCTCGTCCGGTGCCCTGGTGGGTGCCGGCGTGGGGGAACCTGTGCCACCGCAGGCGGTTGCCGCCACAATTGCTAGCTACGCTGCTAGAGCCATCAAGACGATGCGCTTGGGATTCGCCATAGAAACCCCTTACTTACCCCCCCTCGTTGCTGGAGGATTAGGGCGGCCATGCCGGGTCCGGGCCGACGCTGGATTCCGGGCCGCTGAAGGCGCCACTTGGGCATCAGGATACACCCTTACGGGCCATTGTCAAGAGCGTGGTATAGTGGTAGGATGGTCACAGCAGTAGACCACGTCCGCCGCGGCGGATTGCCGCTTCACAACCGCGGCCTTTGCTGCGAGAATGGTCTCGGCCTTGTGGCTGTGGTCGCCCGCCTCCCCGCTTTCTCGGCGGCCGCTCTCAGCAATCGGCGATCGGTTCATCTCTATATCGCCCACGCGCGCCAGCGTGGATTGACAACTCGGCACCCCTTTCCCCGCGCAAGTCGGGATAATACTCACCGATGGAGGGTGGAAGCGGCGATGTCAACAGGTGCGTTTTCTGGCAGTTCTCCGAGCGACTACGGCTTCTGGTGTGGCGCCTCCGCGGCTTTCAATTGGGAAACGCCTTTACCTCTCTTTCGCAGGGTCCACCAGCATTTCCCCAGGCCCCAGGTCACCGACATTCCCTCTGCTGTCGCCAGCGCTATGGATTCCGTCGGCGGTGCCGCCAAGCTTGGCGGCGGCAAACGGGTAGCCATTACTGCAGGCAGCCGGGGCGTAGCCAGTATCCCCCAGGTGCTGGCAGCGGTTGTCGCCCAGGTCCGCCGCTACGGCGGGCAGCCTTTCATTGTTCCCGCCATGGGGAGCCATGGCAGGGGCACCGCGGAGGGACAGCGGGAGTTGCTGGCTGATCTGGGCATCACTCCCGAGTCGGTGGGAGCCCAAATCGAGGCGTCGATGGACGTCGTGCAGTTGGGGAACCTCCCCAACGGGATGCCGGTGTATCTCGACCGGATCGCCTCCGGCGCCGACGCCATAGTTGTGGTCAACAGGGTCAAGCCCCACACCGATTTCAGCTCTGATTGGGAGTCCGGCCTGGGCAAGATGATCGGCATCGGCCTCGGCAAGCGCAAGGGGGCCGACACCATCCATCGCTACGGCATACCTGGATTGAAGGAACTGCTCCCCGAGTGGGCCCGGTTCGTCGTCCAGAAGGCGCCCATCGCCATGGGGCTGGCCATCGTAGAGAACGCCTACGACGAGGTCGCCATGATCGAGGGCGTCTTCCCCTCGGGGATCGCTGGCCCTGAAGAGCAGGCCCTGCTGGTCAAGTCGAAGGATCTGATGGCTTCCCTGCCCTTCGATGACATCGACGTCCTGGTTATCGAGGAGATGGGGAAGAACGTTACCGGCTCCGGCATGGATCCCAACATCCTGGGCCGCATGCGGGTCTTTGGGGTGCCGGACCGAGCCAGGCCACAGATCCGCATCGTCACGGTGCTGGACCTGACCAAGGAAAGCCACGGCAACGCCACCGGAGTCGGGTTGGCCGACGTGACCACCCGGCGGTTGGTGGAGAAGATCGATTTCGAGGCCTTCTACGTCAACGGCTTCACCTCGGGTATCGGGGCGGTTCAGCGGATCTGCCTGCCCATTGTGGCCCCGGACGACCGAACCGCCGTTCTGACGGCGCTACGGACCTGCGGCCGCCACGATCCCCAGAACGCGCGGATCGTTAGGATCAAGAACACGTTGAAGTTGGCCGAGATCGACGTCTCCGACAGCCTGATGCCGGAAGTTGCACGGCAGGATCACCTGGAGGCCATCGGCGATCCATTTGCCCTGCCCTTCGAGGCAGACGGCAGCCTGCGACCATTCGAGAAGACCCTGTAGCGGAGAACTGCTCATGAAAGCGCTGCTCAAGTATGCCGCAGGGCCTGGATCCATGGAGGTCCGGGAGATGCCGGAGCCCTCCATCCGGCCTGGCCACGTGATCATCGAGGTCGAGGCCGCGGGCATTTGCGGCACCGACCTGCACATCCAGTCGGCGGAGTACCCCTGCAATCCGCCGGTGATCCTGGGACACGAGTTCAGCGGGATTGTGGCCGAGGCTGCGCCCGACGTCACTCAGTTGAAGGTTGGGCAGAGGGTTACCTCGCTGCCCTATTTCAGCACCTGCGGGGTATGCGAGCCCTGCCGCACCGGACAGTGGAACCTATGCGCCGACCGCAAGTCGGCGGGCAGCGGAACCCACGGCGCCTTCGCCCGCTACCTGTTGATGCCGGAGCGCAGCGTCCGGCCGCTGCCGGAGAAGGTGGACTTCATCGCCGGTGCGGTCACGGAGCCGCTGGCATGCTGCGTCCATGCCCTGTTGGAGAAGGCGAGCATCAAGCCCAGCGATCTGGTTGTGGTGACCGGTCCCGGTGCCATTGGCCTGCTCAGCACTCAGGTAGCCCTGGCGTGCGGAGCCACGGTGGTGCTTGTTGGCACCGGCGTGGATGCCCCCAGGTTGGAGATGGCCAAGCAGCTGGGTGCCCACTACACGGTCAACTTGGAGGAGCAATCGGTTGCAGCCCTGGTGAGCGATCTCACCTCGGGGCGGGGAGCCGACATGGTTGTGGAGTGCTCCGGCGCGGGGGCCGCGGCCAGGTTGGGGTACGAGCTGGTGAAGCGCCGTGGCCAGTACGTTCAGATCGGGCTGTTCGGCCGACGGATCGAGATGGATCCCGATCTGGCTGTGATGAAGGAGGTGGACATCCGCAACTCTTTCGCCTCCACCTGGGCGTCCTGGAACTACGCCCTCCGATTGATGCAGGAGGGACGGGTTCAGACCCGACCACTGGTAACCGACCGCCTACCATTGGGACAGTGGGAGGAAGGGTTCAACCGATTCCGGAACAAGCAGGGCATCAAAGTCGTGCTGCTACCCAAGTCCTGACGAGGTATGGAGAGGATGTTTTCCCCACCGACTCTAGCGCCCGTGGTTCGTGAGCGGCTGTACGAGCAGGTTGCTCAGCAGATCCAGGAGTTGATAATCGCCCATGGGTGGCCTGCGGGCAACAGGATTCCCACTGAGCGGGAGTTGGGAGAGCAGTTCGGTGTCAGCCGGACTGTCGTGAGGGAGGCGCTGAAGGCGCTCTCAGAGCGCGGCCTGGTGATCATCAGGCCGGGCAGGGGCACCTTTGTGGCCGACATGGGTGCGGGGGCGCTCCGCGAGCCGATGAGGCTGTTCTTCCAGCGGCACAACGTCTCCTACGAGAACCTGGTGGAGGCCAGGAGGGTGCTGGAGGTGGAGATCGCCGGGTTGGCGGCGGAGAGGGCCGAGTCCATCCACATGTCTGAGATGGGGGACGCCATCGAGAAGATGGATGCGGCGCTGGCAAGCTCCAACAGGGAGATGTACGTCGAAGCGGACCAGACCTTTCACCTGGTAATGGCTCAGGCGACCCAGAACAAGATGTTCGTGATGTTGACCGAGAGCATCTCTGGGCTGCTGAGGGAGAGCCGGTGGCTGATCTTTGACGTGGGGGGCGCTCCGGCGCGGGGCCAGCAGCACCACGGTGCGCTGCTGGAGGCGATACAGCGCGGGGATGTCCCCGGGGCGCGGAAGGCAATGCGCGACCATCTGGATCAGGTGGGCGTGGACATCCACATGGTTGAGGTGGATCACTAAGTCACCTAAGGGCCCCGGATTGGGGCTTGGCAGGTCGAAATGGTTTCTGGCGCTAGTAGCCAGCCAATACTTGGGACTGCGGGAGGGCCTGTGGACAAGAAATTTTTGCTGGAGTTGTACCGGCGGATGGTGCGGATCCGCAAGTTCGAGGATGGCATAGTTCAGGTTTACCTCCGGGGGCTGATGCCCGGCTTGGCCCACACGTATAGCGGCGAGGAGGCCGTGGCAGTGGGCGTTTGCGCCGCCCTGCACACGGACGACTACATTGTGAGCACGCATCGTGGGCATGGCCACCTGATTGCCAAGGGCGGCAAGACGGACCGGATGATGGCGGAGGTGATGGGCAAAGAGGCCGGCTACAACAGGGGTCGCGGCGGCACCATGCACATCGTCGACCTTTCCCTGGGTATCCTAGGCGCCAACGGCATCGTCGGCGGCGGCCTGGGGATCGCGGCGGGCGCCGGATGGTCCGCCAAGCAGTTGGGGAACGGCCGGGTCTGCGTCTGCTTCTACGGCGACGGCGCGTCCAACCAGGGCGTGGTGATGGAGTCGATGAACCTGGCCTCCATCTGGAATCTGCCCGTGATATTCGTTTGCGAGAACAACCAGTACGGCCAGTTTACCTCCCGAGCCCGGTCCTCCGCTGGGGAGCGGCTAGGCGCAAGGGCGGAAGCGATGGGGCTGAAGGCCACCGAGATGTACGGCCAGGAAGTGCTCTCCGTCTACGACACCATGTCCGAGGTTGTCACGCGGGTGCGCGGCGGCGGCGTCCCGGAGTTCGTGGAGTTCAAGACCTACCGCTACGGCGGCCACCACGTGGGTGACCCCGGCAAGGCGTACCGGCCGGCCGAGGAGATCGAGGACTGGAAGGCAAACCGGGACCCGATCAAGCTGCTTGCCGGCAAGCTGACCCGCGACAAGCTGTGCGCCGTCGAGGAGATCGAGGCGATTGACCAGGAGATCCAGAAGGAAATCGACGACGCGGTGGAGTTCGCCAAAGCCGCCCCATTCCCCAACGTGAGCGAGGTGTCTCGATATGTCTACCCCTGATCGCGAAATGACCTATGCCGAAGCCTTCCGCGAGGGCCTCGCTGAGGAGATGAGGCGCGACCCCACCGTCTTCGTGATGGGGGAGGAGGTTGGTGCGGCCGGCGGCACCTTCAAGTCCTTCGATGGTATGTTCGCCGAGTTTGGCCCCAACCGGGTGGTGGACACCCCGATCACCGAGGAGAGCTTCACCGGCCTCGGCGTGGGCGCGGCCATGACCGGCATGCGGCCCGTTATCGACCTTATGTTTGGCGACTTCATCACCATGGCGATGGACCCGGTGGTGAACCAGGCCGCCAAGCTGTACTACATGACCGGCGGCCAGGTGACCGTGCCGATGGTGATCCACACAACCATGGGTGCAGGCCGAGCCTCGGCGGCGCAGCACTCCCAGAGCCTTCACGCCTGGTTCGCCCACATTCCGGGCCTCAGGGTGGTGTTGCCGTCCACGCCCCACGACGTGAAGGGGCTGATCAAGACCGCCGTTCGCTACAACGGCCCCGTGCTTTTCTACGACGACAAGATGGAGTACAAGCGCAAGGGTATGGTGCCACAGGATGAGTACCTGATCCCCTTTGGCGTGGCGGACATCAAGCGCGAGGGGACCGACGTGACGGTGGTCGCCACCTCAAGCATGGTGCATGTGGCGCTGGAGGCCGCGGAGATGCTCGCCAGGGAGGGGATCAGCCTTGAGGTGGTGGATCCTCGCACCGTGAGCCCCCTGGATATCGATACAATAGTGCGCTCCGTCAAGAAGACCCACCGCGCCCTGGTGATCGACGAGGCGTACAGGGGCTTCGGGACGACGGCAGAGATCGCGGCCCAGATCGGCGAGCTGGCCTTTGACTTCCTGGACGCGCCCGTGAAGCGTTACGGGGCAATGGACGTCCCGGTCCCCTTCAGCCCTGCGATGGAGTTCGCGACCATCCCGGATGCCAAGGGTGTGGTCGAGCTGGTGCACGGGCTGACTGCTGGAGGGAACTAACCATGGCATTCGAGGTAGTGATGCCGCAGCTCGGTCTGACAATGACCGAGGGTACGGTTGTCAAGTGGATGAAGAAGATCGGCGAGTCTGTAAAGAAGAACGAGCCTCTCTTCGAGGTGGAGACCGACAAGGTGGTGCAGGAAGTCCCCTCGATGGATGAGGGACTCCTGAGCAAGATAGTGGTTGGGGAGGGGAAACCGGTTGCAATTGGAACCGTGATCGCCTTCCTTACCGCTCCTGGGGAGAGTGCACCTGAGGATGGCGTGCCAGCGGCGGCCGCAGCTGTGGCGGCCGCTGGTCAGACGGCAGCTGCAACCGTGGTTGCGTCGCCCGAACAGTCTCCTGTTGCTCAGGCGGCGGGATCGGTTCGAGCATCCCCTGCGGCCAAGAAGCTGGCGGCGAAGCTGGGTGTGGACATCAATCTGGTGCGCGGCACCGGCCCCGCCGGCCGAATAGTCGAGGCCGATATCGAAAAGGCTGCCGCTGCCACGACCACCCCTGTGGCAGTGGCTGCGGCTCCGGTCTTCCGACCCGTTGTCCCCGCGCCGGCTGGAGCCGGCGAGAGGATCGAGCTGCGGGGCGCCCGCAAGGTGGCGGCGGAGCGAATGGCGTACAGCTTCTCCACTGCCCCTCACTTCTACCTGACGGTAGAGGTGGAGGCAGCGGCCCCGGTGGCCTTCAGGCAGCAGATTGTGGCGGCCGTGGAGAAGCGCTTCGGCGTCACCCCGACCATAACCGACCTGCTGATCAAGGCTCTGGGCATCGCGCTGAAGGAGCAGCCGGACGTGAACGCGGCTTGGGCAGACGGTGCCATTCAGCGCAACCCTGCCGTAAACCTGGGGGTTGCAGCCTCCATCGACGCTGGGCTGGTAGTTCCGGTGATCCCGGGCGTCGGTGCACTCTCCTTGGGCGGGATCGTCCAGAAGCGGAGGGCGCTGGTGGAGAAGGCCCGGGCCGGGCAGCTCGTGCTCTCCGACCTGGAGGGTGGCACCTTCACCCTCTCCAACCTTGGTATGTTTGGGATCGACCAGTTCCAGGCCATCGTGAACCCGCCCCAGGCCGCCATCCTGGCGGTTGGGCGGATCAAGGATCGAGTGGGCGTGGTGGACGGCCAGGTGAAGGCGCGGCCCACGATGTTCATGACCCTATCGGTGGACCACCGGGTGTTGGACGGCGCCGCCGGGGCGAAGTTCCTGGCCCGGGTGGTGGAGCTGCTGGAGAACCCCGTGGAGCTGATGATCGGGGAGTAGTCGGCGGTCTCGGAACAGAATACCACGAAGTGACGAAGGGCACGAAGACGAACGAGTAGTCTTCGTGCCCTTACCCATTTGGTCGATCGAGTGTCGACGTAGTCGGTGTTGACGTGCGGCTCAGCCTTCGTTGAGCACGCGGGCAATTACGGCCAGACTCTTCTCCAGTGCCTCCACCGGGGCATCCTCGGTCACGCCAATGACAAATCCGCGCTTGCCACCGGCCTCCTCCAACAGTTGCCGGGTGTGGGCCTCGATGACCTCGGGCGACTCGATGTGCACGCTGCTGGTGAAGTTGAGCCATAGCCCCTTGTCCGGCCAGGCCTCCCGAGCCTCCCGCACCGAGACGTCGCCCATGTAGGGAGGGGTCAACGCCTCCACGAAGTCGATCTCTGACTCCCCAATCTCCTTCTTGAGCGAGGCGAGCCTCCCATCCATGTGAATTCCCAGCAGCTTCCCGGTCCCAGAGAGCCTCTCTCTCAGCCGGCTGTACACAGGCATCAGATAAGATCGGTAGCGCTCTTGCCCAACGACATCGGCTGTGATGTTGTCCGCCAAGGTCACAACCTCTACCGAAGATCCGGCGACCAGGTCGTACAGCTCCTCGTAGCGTCCCACCATGGCGTTGTGGAGGGAGTCGAACTGGTCACGGTGGAACTTGTAGTCCACGGCGAACTGCTCCATTCCCAGCATCTGGTACAGCATCTCCTGGATCGGGGCCTTGCCCGCCCGCACGTACACGATGCCGTCCCCGCCCAGCCGCCGTTGGGTCTCCCTGATGACCTCGTAGTTGTCGCGGTAGATGGCATCCCGAACCATGAACTCCATCACTCGGTAATCTTCGGGACCCTTGATGAAATGCTCCAGGATCCAGACGCTGTCGTAGGCGCCCTCGGGATCGACTATCTGCCACACCTCTCCGACGGGGGTGTGGATGGACTTCCGGATCAGCCTTCGGCCCTGCTCCCAGTACTCCGTGGAAACGAACTGCACGTGGGGATACTCCACCCTATGGGCCGGCAACCGCATGACCAGCCCAACCCCCATGTCGCGGAGCTCCCGTTCCGCTATGCCACGAGGTAGTATCCAATCGTAGACCGTCAGGGCCACCCTGTCCGGCTCTCCCCAGTTGAGTGCCGTGAGCACTCTTTCTCGAACGTCCATCCAGACTCCCCTTCATCGCGAGTTCAGGCAGAAAGCAAGTGTCCTAAGCGCTTCATCTTCCCCCGATGGGCGACAGGCGGCCTCCTTCTACGACTTTGACAGTTTGACAAGTATATGATATCATAACATATCATATATGTGATGTCTGCTGAAATGTAGCATTGCTCAGGTGGCTGTCAGTAGCCTGGTTCGGAATGTGCCGCTCAGCGGGGCACGGATCCCCGCGACAGGGGCGGAGGCGACTCGCCTGTGTCTTGCTGGGATCTCGATCCACTATCGACTGGGCCACTTTGCCTGAAGGACCGTATGGCCGAGTACCGCAGGCTGGGATCGGATGGGCTCCTGTACGAAGCCCTGGTCGACGAAATCGAACAGATAGTGGTGCCCTGGCCACGGATTCATATGGCGGACGGGCGCGAGGCCAGCGTATCCACGTCAGCAGTTGACTGCCCGCACCGCCGCGGTAAGCAACAAGCTCGCTACTTCAGACGCTCGACGATTGTCCTTAGCAAGTAGCTTTGGAAAGGGAGTGGAGCGAGGATAGGCGTCTCCAGCCCAGGCTAAGCTAGCCACAACGGTCTCAGTCCTGTTGCGCCAAACAGTCGTGTGCATTTGCGATACCGGTTTACCCAGCGGTCAGTTCGTATGGCCGGTCATCGGGGTTCGCTCCCGACGGCCTCCCTCAGGGAAGTGGATAATTGGAATGGAGGAGCGCAGATGGGGAACGGAGAGTCGTTCAAGGACGGGATCAGCCGGAGGCGTTTCTTGGAGGGCGCCGTGGCGGGCGCGTTGGGACTCTCAGGGCTTGCCGCGCTGGCCGGCTGCCAACCGCAGACAAGCGTGCCCGTGGCCGGCGCGACCAAGGCGCCTGAGGGCACGGCGCCCGCGCAGGTCAAGACCAAGGCCGAAGGCAATGTGAAGTACCTTACCTGGTGGTGGGCGGAGACCGGCCGCAATGACGTGTGGCGGACGTTCGTGAAGGACTTCCAGGGCGAGAACCCGGGCATTACCATTCAAGAGGTGAGCATTCCCTTCTCGCAGTACGGGGATACAGTTGCGACGCAGTTTGCCACCGGCGCCGTGAACGCTGATTTGATGTCGGCTACGGATGACTTCTTCATCAAGCTGCAGGCTACGAACCTCCTCTTCAACCTCGACAAGGTGGTGGATTACGGGCAGTACAAGGACCGCCTTGAGGGTGAGAACGACGCCGCTGTGAAGGACGGCACACGCTACGGTTTCGCCGTCGCCACGGTGCCCCACGCCCTGATCTACAACAAGAGTCTCTACGACGCGAATGGGATCACGAAACCGCCAACCACACCGGACGAGTACCTCGCGGTCGGGGAGAAGATCCAGAAGGCGCCGGATATCTACGGCTTTGCCGCTCGCAACACTATCCCAGAAGCTGTTGGGTGGTTCGTCGACCTGTGCAACTATGTCTACGGCTTCGGCGGTCGCTGGTCGACGAAGGATGGCAAGCCCGCCCTCGATAGCAAGGAGGTCGTCGCCGCGATGACCTTCTTCAAGAAGCTGTACGACAGTCCGGCTTTCCCGCGTGGGGCGACCGCCGGGGATTACCGGAAGATGGCTTGGCAAGGGAAACTGGGCGAGTACATCGACAACGGGGCGAACATGAACATCCTCAAGACGGGCAACCCCGAGGTGTTCAACGATATCCGCACCGATGCGCCACCGTTCGAAAACAAGGCGGCTGTCTTTCAGGGCCAGTATCTCTGCATTCCGGCGAAGGCCCAGAACCCCGGCGCGGCCGGAAAGGTTCTCGAATACTTCCTCCGGCCCGAGGTCCAGACGAAGATGGCGGTGTCGGCGCTCGATGTCAAGGGAACCCTTAAAGATATCCTCCCCAAGGATTATCTGGAAAAGAACGTGTGGACCAAGGGGTATCTTCTCTCGAAGACGTTGACCCTCGTGCCGACTGGGTTCGAGACCAAAGTCCCCGAATTCCGCAAGATCGTTACCGACACCATGTCGCAGGTGCTCTCCGCCAACAAGCCGGTTGCGGATGCGATGGGTGAGGCGCAGAAGCAGGCTGAAGCTTTGGCTCAGCGCTAAGCGGTCTGGCTGGATGGAGATATATCTCCATCCAGCCAGACTTATCCTTGCTCGTGTGAGGCGAGACCGACCACTCAGGTCTACTGCTGAAGGGTTCGAGGTACTCCATGTCTGTCCGTATCTCCCCGCGAGAGGCCGCGCTCGGTCCGAGGTCGCGCAGGCGCATCGACTGGCTCCCCTACCTACTCGCCCTCCCGTTGGCCGTTTTCCTGGGAGCCGTCCTCCTGGTTCCCATTGGGCGTGGCATCGTCAGCTCGTTCTTCAGCATCGATTTTCTTGCGCCTGAGCAGGGGAAGTTCGTCGGCCTCGCCAACTACCAACGGATGGTGCAGGACCCTGGCTTCTGGCATTCTGCTGCCACTACCCTCCTCTATACCTCCCTGGTCGTCTTCTTTGTTCTGCTCACCGCCACGAGCATGGCCCTACTGGTCAATCGTCCGTTCAAGGGTCGAGTGCTTGCCCGTGGGCTCATCACCCTGCCCTGGGCGTTCCCAGAAGTCGCTGCTGTGCTCCTCTGGTTGTGGATGTTCAACCAGCAATACGGGATCCTGGGCCTGGTCGCGCGCACTTTGCACCTTGCGGGCGACAGTACGCCCTGGCTGACCAACCCCAATTGGGCCATGATGTCGTTAATCCTGATGACCGTGTGGAAGATATTTCCTTTCTACACGTTGGTGATCCTGACAGCGCTGCAGACCATCCAGCAGGAACTCTACGAGGCGGCCAAGATCGACGGCGCGAACCCCATCCAGTCCTTTTTCCACGTCACGTTGCCGGGCATCATGCCGGTCTTCTCGATACTTACCCTCCTCGTGACCATCTGGTCGCTGCAGCGCTTCACGACGATCTGGCTGCTGACCGGTGGTGGTCCCGCCAACGCCACCGAGACCCTAGTCATCAAGGTGTACAACGCGGCATTCCGTTTTTACGACCTCGGATATGGCTCGGCGCTCGGCGCTGCAGGCCTGCTGCTCTCGTTGGCCGTGGCCAGCCTGTACTTCATGGTGGAGCGTCGATCCGCAAGCGAGAAAGTGTAACCTGCCATGTCCATTCGACCTCACCGTCTCAGCAAGCGTGCGATCTTCTACCTGGTGGTTGCCTTCGCGGTCGTTATCGTTGTCTTCCCTTCTTACTGGCTGCTGGTGACCTCGCTTCAAGAGGAGAAGTATCTGCTCGTCTATCCACCCTACCTCACCCCTCAACTGTTCAACTGGCGCTCCTACCTCTCACTGTTCGAGGCGACGCCGATGGTGCTCTGGCTGAGGAACTCGATCATGGTGTCCCTAGGGGTGACGGCGTCGGCCCTGATTCTGAGCGTGCTTGGTGCCTACGCCCTTTCCGGCTTCCGCTTCCGTGGTAGAGGCCTATTCGTGTTCTTCCTCCTGGCGACCCAAATGTTGCCCCAAGCGCTCTTGGTGACTCCGATGTTCATCCTGTTCCGGCAGATGGGCCTGATCGACACGCTTCAGGGGTTGGTTGTGGTGGATACTGCCTTTGTGGTGCCAGTAACGGTCTGGATCATGAAGGGCTTCTTCGACTCTATCCCTCGAGAGATCGAGGAGGCGGCCCTAATCGATGGGTGCAGCCGCATGAGTGCTCTCTTCCGCATCGTCCTGCCCCTCTCTCTGCCGGCCGTTGTGGCCGTGTGCGTCGTGGCCTTCTTTGAGGGGTGGAACGAGTACCTCTTCGCCGTGACCTTCGTCTCGAGTTCCGACAACTGGGTCGCCACCATGGGACTGGCCTCGTTCATCGGTGAGTTGGCGACACCCCTCGAGCTGGTGATGGCGGCGGCAGCCATCTTTTCGGTCGCCCCGGTGGCCTTCTACCTGTTGATGCAGCGGTACATCATTAGCGGACTCACCGGCGGGGCAGTTAAGGGCTAACGCTCTCCTTATCTTGGAGGCCTGTCTTTATGGGTCACCCGAGCACAGGCTCGTGGGACCGAATCTAAGTTCTTGGAGGTAATCATGGCTGGAGCGAGCATGAGTGCGGATTCTGTGGCCTTGCCCGACGTCGAGCGGTGCCGCGCCTTCTGGGCGCGCGAGGAGGTGGACCGGCCACTGCTGGCCGCCTGGATCGGTTCCTACGAGGCTGCCAGCCTGTATCCGAGGGGGCTGGCTCAACTCCCCGAGGGTGAGCTGAAGCCCAGCGACCTTGACTTCGAGCTCTTCCGGCAGGACTACGAGGCCCTGTTCGAGAGTCACCGCCAGGCGGCAGTCGACGTACCGTGGAGCGCCTTCCCGCTGCTGGTGATGCCTTGGCTGGAGGCGATCGCCGGGTGCCGAGTAGTTCACCGCTCGGGCAACGTCTGGGCAGAGCCTTGGCTTGACAGCTACGACCGTCTGGATGAACGACTGCAGCCTCGCCTGGACTGGCTGGCAAAGCTCACCGAGTTCACCGAGTGGCTGGTGGCGCTGTCCCATGGCCGCTTCCCCGTTGGCGTGAGCCTTCTGCGCGGCCCGGCAGACGTT
>Ga0209638_1001934_pt1 | contig 12920 bp, 11 predicted proteins | sample BarGraNGADG00211_FD_184490 | JGI IMG/M metagenome (GOLD analysis project Ga0209638, IMG submission 184490) | Arctic peat soil microbial communities from Barrow, Alaska - Barrow Graham LP Ref core NGADG0002-211 (SPAdes) (version 2) | ecosystem: Environmental > Terrestrial > Soil > Wetlands > Peat... | reverse complement strand
ACGCTTTACGCGAAGATGGCACGGAACCGATGCGGGAGGCTCGCGCATGACCTTCGGAACGCTCGCCGTCATCTCGGTCATCGCTGTGCTCGGCCCGCTGCTCGCGTTGCCGAAACGGTGGCACCAACCGGTGGTTCTCGGCGAGCTGATCGCCGGCATCCTGCTCGGTCCCACCGGGATCGACCGGCTGCCTGCCGGGGACGTCACGCTGACGTTCCTGGCCCAGATCGGGTTCGCCCTGGTCATGTTCGTCGCCGGTTCGCACGTACCGGTTCGCGATCCGCGGTTGCGGGAGTCGCTGCGCATCGGCGCCGTCCGCGCAATCGCGGTCGGCATCGTCGCAGCCGTGCTCGGCGTCGTCATCGCCAACATCTTCGGCACCGGACACGCTGCCCTGTACGCCCTGCTGATGGCGTCGTCGTCCGCGGCGCTGATCCTGCCGATCGTCGAGTCGTTGCGGCTCGGCGGGCTGCCGGTGCTTCAGCTGCTCCCGCAGGTGGCGATCGCCGACACCGCGTGCATCGTGGCGCTGCCCCTCGTCATCGACCCTCAGCACGCCGCACGCTCGGCTCTCGGCGCGCTGGCGGTCCTGGCGAGCGCGGCCGTGCTGTTCGTCGGCTTGCGACACCTGGAGCGGACCGGAGCCCGGAAGCGGGCGCACGACGTCTCCGAGGAGCGCAAGTTCGCGCTCGAGCTGCGGACGAGCCTGGCGGTCTTGTTCGGGATGGCGGCGCTAGCGGTCAGCACGCACATCTCGATCATGCTGGCCGGGTTCTCGTTCGGGCTCGCGGTGGCGCTGGTCGGCGAACCTCGACGACTCGCGAGGCAGCTGTTCGCACTCACCGAGGGGTTCCTCGGGCCGCTGTTCTTCGTCTGGCTCGGCGCGTCGCTCGATCTGCGAGTGCTGGGCAGCCATCCGTCGTTCATCGTGCTCGGGGTGGCGCTGGGGCTCGGCGCGATCGCCGCCCACGTGGCGATGCGGCTGATCGGTCAGCCGATGCCGATCGGCGCCCTGGCCGCGGCACAGCTCGGCGTTCCGGTCGCTGCCGCCACCATCGGCACCCAGCTGCACGTGCTCCAGGCCGGCGAGCCGGCCGCATTGATGCTCGGGGCGATCGTGACCATCGTGGTCGCCGCGGTGGGCGGTGCACTGGCCGCGCGCGCGGGCTTGGTCTCTGCGCCCGCGACGGCGCAGCCGAAGCGGCCGACGACGAGCGGTGACGTGCTCTAGACGCGACTTGTCACATAGCGAGGGCCCCGGGAACGGATTCCCGGGGCCCCTGCCATGCGTCGATCAGATGTCGTAGTAGAGCTCGAACTCGTGCGGGTGCGGGCGAAGGCGGATCGGGTCGATCTCGTGCTCGCGCTTGTACGCGATCCACGTCTCGATCAGGTCCTCGGTGAAGACGTCGCCCTGAACCAGGTAGGCGTGGTCACGCTCGAGGCTGTTGAGCACCTCGTCGAGCGAGCTGGGCACCTGCGCGATCGCAGCGTGCTCCTCCGGCGGCAGCTCGTAGAGGTCCTTGTCGACCGGCGCGGCCGGCTCGATCCGGTTCTTGATGCCGTCGATCCCGGCCATCAGCATCGCCGAGAACGCGAGGTACGGGTTCGAGGACGGGTCCGGGACGCGGAACTCGAGGCGCTTCGCCTTGGGTGACGTGCCGGTGACCGGGATGCGGATGCAGGCCGAGCGGTTACGAGCCGAGTAGACCAGGTTGACGGGCGCCTCGAAGCCAGGGACCAGGCGGTGGTACGAGTTCACCGTCGGGTTCGTGAAGGCCAGCAGGCTCGGAGCGTGCTTGAGCAGGCCACCGATGTACCAGCGGGCCAGGTCGGAGAGGCCGCCGTAGCCGGTCTCGTCGAAGAACAGCGGCTTGCCGTCCATCCACAGGCTCTGGTGCGAGTGCATGCCGGAACCGTTGTCGTTGAAGAGCGGCTTCGGCATGAACGTGGCGGTCTTACCGTTCTCCCATGCGACGTTCTTGATGATGTACTTGAACTTCATCACGTCGTCGGCGGCGGTCTTCAGCGCGCCGAAGCGGTAGTTGATCTCCTGCTGACCTGCGGTGCCGACCTCGTGGTGAGCGCGCTCGACCTCGAGTCCGACCTCTTGGAGCACGCGGACCATCTCGTCACGCAGGTCGGCCATCTGGTCGGACGGCGAGACGGGGAAGTAGCCGCCCTTGTAGCGGGTCTTGTAGCCCTGGTTGCCGCCCTCCTCGACCCGACCGGTGTTCCAGGCGGCCTCGTTCGAGTCGATGTGGTAGTAGCTCTCGTGCTGGTTGGTGGCGAACCGCACCTCGTCGAAGATGTAGAACTCGGCCTCCGCGCCGAAGTACGCGGTATCGGCGATGCCGGTCGAGCGCAGGTAGGCCTCGGCCTTGGCGGCGATGTTGCGAGGGTCGCGCGAGTAGGCCTCGTCGGTGAACGGGTCGACGATCGAGAAGTTCACGATGAGCGTCTTCTGCTTGCGGAACGGGTCCACGTAGGCAGTGGTGACGTCCGGGATGAGCTTCATGTCGGACTCGTGGATGGCCTGGAAGCCCCGGATCGACGACCCGTCGAAGAACAGACCGTCGGTGAAGGCGGACTCGACGAACGCCTCCACCGGGATGTTGAAGTGCTGCATGACTCCCGGCAGATCGCAGAACCGGACGTCGACGAACTTGACGTCCTGCTCCTTCGTGAACGCGACAGCCTCTTCGGCGTCCTTGAACATCCGCATGCTCCTTGGTTCGGGATTCCCGGTCTTGGTCGCCTCGACGCTACGGCGAGGTCATTACCTGGTCGTGTATTGGGTGTTTCCGGTGTGTTACCAGCCGGCACTGGCCGCGCGGGCGCGTCGCTAGGCTACCCCGGTGGACAGCTCGCGCGAGGACCTCGGCTCGTGGCTGGACGGCGGACCGCGCCCGAGTGGCGAGTATCCGGGTCAGCGCCTCGGGCTGGCGGAGCAGGGACCCGGCTCGCTCGCGCCGCTCGGACGCCGGGTGCTCGCGCTCGTGATCGACTGGGTGCTCTGCGTGGTCATCTCGAACGCGGTCTTCGGCCGCAACCCGTGGGGGCCCCTCGGCGTGCTCGCACTCGAGAACGTGGCGCTCGTCGGCACCATCGGTACGACGATCGGCCACCGAGTTCTCGGGCTAAGGGTCGTGCGGCTCGGCGGGGGAGTGGCCGGCATCCTTCGTGCCTCGGTTCGAACGGCGCTGCTCTGCGCGGCCATCCCCGCGGCGGTGTGGGACGCCGATGGGCGCGGCCTGCACGATCGGGTCGCGGGCACCGTGCTCCTGCGGACCTAGCTCGCGCCGGTCGACCAGGGTCCGCTGACGCCGCTCTCAGCGGCCACGCATCCCCTTGCGATCCGGTCGGGCCCGGGTCGGGTCGATGCCCTTCGGGATCGGCAGGCGAATGCCGCCGAGCGACGTGAGTCGCTTGCCGACCTCGGAGACCTCTTGCTTGGTGAGCTTGGGGCGGAGCTTGCGCACTGTGTTCGCGAGCTTCCGCAGCGTCACCTGGCCCTCGTCGTTGCCTGACTGGATCAGGTGGATCGGGACGCTCGGCAGAACCCGGACGGTCTTCTTGCGCTCGGCCTCGAGCAGCTTGCCGACGCGGTGTGCCGGACCCTCACTGATGAGAACGATGCCGGGGCGCCCGATGGCGCGGAAGACCAGGTCCTGGGTGCGGGGGTCGATGGCGACCGGCTCGTCGCTGAACGTCCAGCCACGGCGGATCGTTCCGAGCGCGGACCGGCTCGCTCCCGGCTGGCCGTCGAGCTGCTGGTAGGCGGCCTTCTCAGCCCGCCGAGTGAGGATGAGCAGCGCCGCGATGAGGGCGAACGGAACCCCGAGGATGATCATGTAGGTGAGGTGGTTCTGCCAGAACGAGCCGATGACGACCGCGACCGCCAGGATCCCGACGAACGCGCCAAGCATCCACCAGGTGACCGCGTGGTCCGTCTTGCGCGTCATCTGGTAGGCCTGCCAGATCTGGCCGTACCAGCGGCTGCCGAAGGGCTTGCGTTCCTTCTTGCCCTTGGGGGCAGGCGTCGATCCGGCTCGGCCCTTGGGCGCGGGGGTCGGTGCGGCCTTGCTCTTGGGGGCAGGGGTCGATGCGTCGTTCTTCGTGCGGGCCATGGGGCAGGAGTCTAGTGGTCGCACCGGCCGGCTCGGGCCGCTCCCGCGGGTGAAGGGAGCCCCGTCGACGGACCTGCGGGGGTCAGCGCCGCGCCGGTTGAGCGCCGTGCCGGCTCAGCGCCGCGCCGGGTCAGCGTGCGAGCAGGCTGGCCGCTTCCTGGCGTGCCGTCATCGGCTGCGAGAGGTGGGCGAGCTCCGCGGGGATGTCGCGTCCCATCCGCTGCATCGCCTGACCCCAGAGCCGGCCAGCCCGATACGACGAGCGGACCAGTGGCCCGGACATCACGCCGAGGAACCCCAGGCGCTCGGCCTCGCCGGCCAGCGCGACGAACTCCTCGGGCCTGACCCAGCGATCCACCGGGTGGTGGCGCACGGAGGGGCGCAGGTACTGAGTGATCGTCAGGAGGTCACACCCCGCCTCGTGCAGGTCGCGGATGGCGTCCGCGGCTTCCTCGGTGGTCTCGCCCATGCCGAGGATGAGGTTGGACTTGGTCACCAGACCCGCGTCGCGCGCGGCCGTCAGGACGGACAGCGAGCGGTCGTACCGGAATGCCGGTCGAACCCGCTTGAAGATCCGTGGCACCGTCTCAAGATTGTGAGCGAGCACCTCGGGCCGGGAGGAGAAGACCTCAGCAAGAAGCTCGGGGACGGCGTTGAAGTCCGGGATGAGGAGCTCGACGCCGGTGCCCGGGTTCAGTGCGTGGATCCGGCGCACCGTCTCGGCGTAGAGCCAGGCCCCGCCGTCGGGCAGGTCGTCCCGCGCGACGCCGGTCACCGTCGAGTAGCGCAGCCCCATGGTGCGGACCGACTCGGCGACCCGCCGCGGCTCGTCGGCGTCGAAGTCGGCGGGCTTGCCGGTGTCGATCTGGCAGAAGTCGCAGCGTCGGGTGCACTGGTCGCCGCCGATCAGGAAGGTGGCCTCTCGGTCCTCCCAGCACTCGAAGATGTTGGGACAGCCGGCCTCCTCGCACACCGTGTGCAAACCGCCGGAGCGGACGATGCTCTTGAGCTCGTTGTACTCGGGTCCCATCGTCGCGCGGGTCCGGATCCACTCGGGCTTGCGCTCGATCGGGGTCTCCGCGTTGCGGGCCTCGACGCGCAGCATCCTTCGGCCCTCAGGTGCGATCGTCACGCGTTCTCCTTCAAGATGTGCGGCTGCCGGCGAGCGCCGGAGCGAGTTGCGGCCCGGACGTCCTGGAGCGCGGACTCGAGGTGCGCGCAGGTGTCCTCGAGCACGTCGGCGATGGTCACGCGGCGTCCGAGCTCGTTGCTGAGCGACGTGACGTCAGCGTCCGGGATGCCGCACGGCACGATCCGCCCGAACTGGTCCAGGTCGGAGTCGCAGTTCAGCGCGAAACCGTGCATCGTCACGCCCTTGGCGACTCGGACGCCGATCGCCGCCACCTTGCGCTCGCGCCGGACGTCGTCGGCGGCGAACCACACGCCGCTGCGCCCGTCCACCCGGATCGCGTCCAGACCGAGGTCCGCACACAGGTCGATGATCGTCTGCTCGAGCGCACGGACGTAGTGGACGACGTCGATCGGCTCAGCGAGGCGGACGATCGGGTAGCCCACCAGCTGGCCCGGCCCGTGCCACGTGATGCGGCCGCCCCGGTCCACGTCGACGACGGGCGTACCGTCCATCGGGCGGTCCCAGGCCGCGGTGCGCTTGCCGGCGGTATAGACGCTCTCGTGCTCGACCAGCAGGACCGTGTCCTCCTGCTCCCCGGACCCGACAGCGGCGTGGGTGGAGCGCTGCAACGCCCAGGCCTCGTGGTAGTCGACGAGGCGTTCGCCGATCCCGAGGTTCACGAAGCGCACGAGCCCAGGTTACGTCCGGTTTCCCACGGCTCCGTCATCCGTGGCCCCTTCCCGAGCCGTGATCATCGTCACGAGGAGCTCGCGCAGCAGCGTCACCTGGGCGGGGGAGAGGCCACGGGTGGCGATCGCCTCGGCGGGCCCGGCGTCCGATGCGTGGCCGACCACCGCCCGGCCGGCGTCGCTGAGTCGCACCACATGGCGTCTCCGGTCAGTCAGGTGCGGGACCCGGACGACGTACCCGGTGCGCTCCATCCGGCGGAGTACCCGGCTCATGGTCTGCTCGGTCACGTCCATCGCGTCGGCGAGCTCGCGCTGCGAGTGGTCGTGCCACGAGAGCATCACCAGGACCGGCAGGCTGGCGTGGTTGAGGTCCCAGGACGCGAGGTGCGCGTTCCAGTCGCGGGCCGCCCCCCGCGCGGCCGCGCCGAGCAGGCGTCCCGTCGGCCAGCGCGAGACGTCGTCCGACACGCTGTCATCACCGCCGTTCGCTCGAGGCGCATCCGGAGCCACGCGTGAGACTTGCATGGCTCTCGGACAGCACGGATGATACTCAGCGTGCTGAGGAATCACCGTACCGGTCTCCGTCACACGCTCGTGATCCTCGGGCTGATCGCGCTCTGGATGGCCATCGGCTCGGTCGGCGGCGTCGCCCAGGGCAAGCTCAGCTCGGTCCAGAAGAACGACAATGCCTCGTTCCTGCCGACGAGCGCCGAGTCGACCCTCGCCGACCGGGCGGCGCGGCGCTTCGAGAGCGCGCAGACGGTACCGGCGCTGGTCGTGCTCGAGTCGGCGAACGGCGCCGCGGTCACGCCCGCGCAGCTGGCGGACGTCCAGGCCTATGTCGCACGTCTCTCCGGTGTGGACCTCGCAGGTCAGGCCTCGAAGGCGAGCGGCGAGGCCGCCCAGCTGGGGGATCTGATGGTGAGCGCACCGGTTGCGGTGCCGTCGCAGGACGGTCTGGCTGTGCTGGTGCCGATCGCGATCTCGCCGGAACCGACCGGCATCACCATCGCGGACGGCAAGAACCCCACCACCGTCGTCGTGTCTGCCGTGCGAGCGTCACTGGCCTCGGACCTCGGCGCCGCCCCCACGGGCGGGACGAGCGGGTTGAGGGCCTGGGTGACCGGACCGGCGGCCTACGTCGCTGACCTCGTCGCGGCCTTCGGCGGAATCGACGGCGTTCTGCTGCTGGTCGCACTGGCGGCGGTCTTCCTGATCCTGGTGCTCGTCTATCGCTCGCCCTTCCTTCCGCTCGTGGTCATCCTCACCGCGGTGTTCGCCCTGACCGGAGCCGGCCTGGTGGTGTACGAGCTGGCCAAGGCAGGGACCATCACGCTGAACGGCCAGGCTCAGGGCATCCTGTCGATCCTCGTCGTCGGCGCGTCCGTGGACTACTGCCTACTCATCGTGGCGCGGTACCGCGAGGAGCTCCGGCACGTCTCTAGCCCGCACGCGGCGATGGTCCGTGCCCTCCGCGCCTCGATCCCCCCGGTCGCGGCCAGCGCCGGCACCGTCACGGCCGGCTTGCTCTGCCTGCTGTTCTCCGACCTGTCCTCCAACCGAGGGCTCGGCCCGGTCGGCGCAATCGGGATCGTGTCGTCCTTCCTCGCCGCCACCACCCTGCTCCCGGCGCTCATGCTCATCGTCGGCCGACGCTCGCGGGCTCTCTTCTGGCCTCGGGTGCCCCGGTTCAAGCACGACGACTCGACGGACGGCGGACGCGACGCGCTCAAGGCGGACGACGCCGCTCACGACCCGGCCGGCTCGTCGGCACTGTGGAGCCGCGTCGCCCGCTTCGTGACCGGGCACGCACGGCTCGTCTGGATCGGCACGGCCGTCGTCCTCCTCGGCGGTGCCGCGTGGCTACCGACGTTCAACGCCGACGGCGTCAGCTCCGCCGAGCTGTTCCTCACCCCGGTCGACTCGGTCGCCGGCGCCACGGTCCTCGAGGCCCACTTCCCGGGCGGGGGCGTCCAGCCTGCGACGATCGTCGCGCCGGAGAGTGGGCTCGACGCCGTCGTCGCGGCTGCGAAGGCCGTACCCGGCGTGGTCAGCGCGACGCCGTTCACTGCGGCCGCGCGCGACGCTTCCGGTGCCCCGACGGCCAGCGGACCGGCGCTCGTCGTCGACGGAAAGGTGAGGATCGACGCAGTCACCGCGGCGGCGTCGGACACCCTCGACGCGGGGCGGACGGTGCGTGACCTGCGGGCCGCGGTGCACGCGGCGGCGCCGGGAACGATGGTCGGTGGCGCCGCCGCCGAGAACGTGGACGTGCAGGCATCCGGTCAGCACGACCTCCGGATCATCATCCCGGCCGTGCTGCTGGTCATCCTGCTGATCCTGATGCTGCTGCTTCGCTCGGTGGTCGCCGCCGCCGCGCTCATCCTGGCGAACGTGTTGTCCTTCGGCGCGGTGCTCGGTCTGTCATCGGTGGTCTTCCAGCACGTCCTCAACTTCCCCAACTCGGACCCGGCCGTGCCGTTGTTCGCGTTCGTCTTCCTGGTCGCGCTCGGGGTGGACTACTCGATCTTCCTGATGACCCGGGTGCGGGAGGAGTCCACCCGCTTCGGGACCGATGCAGGTGTCCGGCGAGGGCTGGCCGTGACCGGATCGGTGATCACTTCGGCCGGAGTCGTCCTTGCGGCGACCTTCGGCGCGCTCGGCGTCATCCCGCTGAGCTTCTTGGCGCAGCTGGCCTTCATCGTCGCCTTCGGCGTGCTGCTCGACACGATGGTGGTTCGCAGCCTGCTCGTTCCGGCGATCGTCGCTGACCTGGGTGACCGGGTCTGGTGGCCCTCTCATCTGAGGCGGCCCAACGCCTAGATTGGGTCGCATGGCTCGGCTGCGGATTGCGATCATCGGGTACGGCGATTCTGGGCGCGGGATCCACGCCCGCCTCCTGCGCGAGATCGGCGAGGAGGTCTCAGCCGTCGTCACCCGGAGCCGCGAGCGGTCCGCCGAGGCGGTGGCCGACTGGCCTGCCGCGCAGGTCTTCGCAAGCATCGAGGAGCTGCTCGGTTCGGGACCTGCGCCCGACCTGGCCGTCGTGGCGACGCCGACCGGTCTCCACACCGAGCATGCCCGGGCACTGGTCGAGGCCGGCGTCCCGCTCGTCGTCGACAAGCCGTTGGCGACCACCGCCGCGGACGCACGCGACGTCGTCGTGAGGGCCGAGCGGGACCAGGTGCCCCTCACGGTGTTCCAGAACCGGCGTTGGGACACCGAGCAGCTCACGCTTGCGGCGCTGCTCGAGCGCGGTGAGCTGGGTCGCGTGCACCGGTTCGAGCGCCGCTGGGAGCGCTGGCGCCCGATCTCCAAGGATCGCTGGAAGGAGAACGCCGTCGACGACGGCGGGGGTCTGCTGCTCGACCTGGGACCGCACCTGGTGGACTCGGCGGTGCAGCTGTTCGGGCCCGTCAGGCGGGTCTATGCGGAGGTGCGCGCCCTGCACACCCCGGCCGATGACGACGTCTTCCTCGCCCTCGAGCACGAGAGCGGGGTGCTGAGCCATCTCAGCGCGGGTTCTCTGGTCGGTGCGCCCGGTCCGCGGACCCGAGTCCTCGGCGCCGCCGGAGCGTACCTGGTGGCCGGGTTCGAGGCGGATCCCACGCCGTTCGCGGTGCTCGACGACGGTGCTCCGGCGGATACGCACGGATGGCTCGTGCGCGGCGAGGCCCGGGTGGCCGTCCCGGTGGCTCCCGGGTCCCACGCCGACTTCTATCGCGCGGTCGTCGAGTGGGTCGCGGATGGCGGCGCTGCGCCGGTCGACCCGTGGGACGCGGTCCGGACGGCCGTCGTTCTGGATGCGGCGCGCGAGAGCGCCACGAGCGGTCGTCGAGTGGTGATCCAGCCCTAGGGCCGAGCGGTAGCTGTGGATAAGCCCCATGGCGCTCGTCGCCACGCTGTGATGGGCAGATGGACCCCGGCGCACTCCCGCCCGACGCCGCGGCCGTCGTCGCGTCCGTCGGCTTCCAGCCCAGGCGTCGGCTCGGGGTGATGGGCGGACTGGGTCGCTGGCGGGTCGTGTCTCAGCACGACGAGAGCTCGTGCACCGCTCTCCTGCTGCCGGCCGAGGTCGCGTCGGAGGAGCTGGACCGGCGGATCGAGGCGTTGACGACGGTGCGGCACGCGCACCTCGCCGCGACCTACCGCTCGTTGCGCACCAAAGGTGGCAGTCGAGTCGTCCTGGGCGCCGAGGTGGACGGGCTGGGTCTGGAGCTGCTGCGCGACCTCCGCCCGAGATGGGAACCGGGGGAGGTCGTCACGCTCGTGGCACCGCTCGCCGACGCTCTTGCGTGCCTGCACCGGAATGGCCTGGTCCACGGGGCGTTCGACGTCCACGCGGTGACGATCGCCTTCGACGGTCGGCCGATGCTCGAAGGACTGGTTCGCGCCCAGCCGCCGACCGTGCCGCCCACACCTCGCGCCGACGTCACGGCGCTGGCCCGGCTCGGGCTGGGCCTGCTGGACGACGTGCACAGCGCGGTGCGCGACGTGCTCGCGGCTGCCGCGGCAGGTGCGTCCGTGGCGGTTGCCGAGGGCGATCGAGCGCCTTCTGGCGATGCGACCGACCTGGCCCGCGCGTGCGAGCGAGCAGCCATGGCGCTACCGATCCGGCTGCCGTCGGCCGAGGTGTTGGCGGCCCGAGTGCTCAGCGTGCGAACCGCGGGAGCCGAGCCGACTCCGCCCGGCCGGCGACCGGCGTTCACCCAGGCGGACGTCGATCCGAAACCCGGGCGCCGGCGAAGCACCGTGATCCGCTCTCTTGCTGCGATCGCTGGTCTCTCGGTCGCGGTGCTTGCGCTCGGCCAGCCTGCCGTTCGGAGCGCGTTCGCCAGGACGCCTGGCGCAACCGATCCGGCGGCGGCCACCAGCGGGACTGCGACGAGCGCGCCGGCCGATCCGGTCGCCGCCGCGCGAGACCTCACCAGGCGACGCGACGCCGCGATCGAGGACATGGACGAGGGCGCGCTGAACGAGGTCACCGTCGAGGGGTCGCCGGCCCGCGAGCAGGACCTGACGTTCTTGCACCGGCTCCTCGACGCGGGGGTACGCCTGGACGGACTAGCCACCGAGGTCGTCGAGGCGGTCGAGATCAGCGGCCCGAGCTATTCCGAGTCCGCCTCCGCCCGAGTCCTGCTCACCAGCCGGATCGGCGCTCACCGCGAGCTGGGGCCGGGTGGGCAGGTGCTCCGCGAGCTTCCGGCGTCAGCGGCCTCGCAGGTGGTCCTCGACCTGACCTGGACGCAGAGCAGGTGGCGGGTCAGTGCGGTCGAGCCGGCACACCCGTGACCCACTCGGCGACCTCGGTCACGTCGCCGTGACGGAACTCGAAGCCGCTCTCCGTGAGGACTTCCGGCAGGACTCGTTGGGAACCGAGGATGTCGCTCGCGAACTGCCCGAGTGCGAGCCGGAGCGCAGGCGCCGGCACCGGCAGCACGGCGGGTCGGTGCAGGGCGGCGGCCAGCGCCGCCACGACCTCGCGATGCCGGGTGGGCGCGGGCGCGGTGGCGTTCACCGGGCCAGCGATGGACGTCGTCATAAGGTGGGTGATCGCCCGAACCTCGTCCTCGAGGCTGATCCAGCTCCAGAACTGCTCGCCGGAACCGAGCCGCCCGCCCAGCCCGAGCCGAAGGATCGGCAACAAGCGGCCGAGTGCCCCGCCGCGTCGGCTGAAGACGAGTCCCGAGCGGAGGTGCGCGACCCTGACGCCGGCCGAGGCCGCCTCAGCCGTCTCGGCTTCCCACGTCTCGACGACCTCGGCGAGAAAGCCCTGACCGCGCGGGGAGGCCTCGGTCAGCACCTCGTCCCCGCGGTCCCCGTAGTACCCGATCGCCGAGGCCTGGACCCACGTCAGAGGCGCACCCGGGACGGTGGCGAGGGCGTGCCCGAGGGTCCGGGTGGTCCCGGTCCGGGACTCGAGGATCTCCTGCTTGTACTGCTTGGTCCACCGGTGGTCGCCGACGCCGGCACCGGCCAGGTTCACCGCGACGTCGGCCCCGGCGACCGCGCTCTCGTCGATCGTCCCGGCCCGCGGGTCCCACCGGAACTCGTCGGGTCCGTTCGGCGCGCCGCGGACGAGGAGTCGCACGCGATGGCCGTGCTCCGCGAGGGTCTTGCGCAGGGCGCTGCCGATCAGGCCGTGCGAGCCCGCGATGACGACCTCCATGCGGTCAGGGTAGACCGCGGGGCTCCCACCGGCGTGTGGTGGAAGCCCCGCGTGACGTGCCCTGGGGTGCTACAGCCCGACCTCGGACTCGAACGCGCCCTCCTCGATGCGAGCCTTGACCGCAGACAAGTACCGAGCGGCGTCCGCTCCGTCCACCAGGCGGTGGTCGTACGACAGCGAGAGGTAGCACATCGAACGGATCGCGATGGTCTCGCCGCCGTCGACGTCCGAGATGACGACGGGGCGCTTGACGATCGCGCCCGTCGCCATGATCGCGACCTGAGGCAGCGGCACGATCGGTGTGTCGAACAGCGCGCCACCCGAGCCGGTGTTGGTGATGGTGAAGGTTGCGCCCGCGAGCTCGTCCGGACCCACCTTGTTCGCGCGGGTGCGCGCCGCGACGTCCTGGATCTTGCGAGCGATGCCGGCCAGGTTGAGGGCGCCCGCGTCACGGATCACCGGCACGAGCAGTCCTCGGTCCGTGTCGACCGCGATCCCGAGGTTCTCCTCGCCGTGGTAGACCACCTGGTCTCCGTCGATGCTCGCGTTGACCTTCGGGTGCGACTTGAGCGCCTCGACCGCGGCCATCGCGAAGAACGGCAGGAAGGTGAGCCTCGCGCCTTCGCGCGTCTCGAACGCCTCCTTTGCCTTGGCGCGCAGGCGTGCCACCTTCGTCACGTCGACTTCGACGACGGTCGTCAGCTGTGCGCCCTGCTTCAGCGAATCGACCATCCGCTGGGCAACGATCGTCCTGAGTCGCGACATCTTCTCGGTCGTGCCGCGCAACGGCGAGACGTCGG
>Ga0209638_1001932_pt1 | contig 12928 bp, 9 predicted proteins | sample BarGraNGADG00211_FD_184490 | JGI IMG/M metagenome (GOLD analysis project Ga0209638, IMG submission 184490) | Arctic peat soil microbial communities from Barrow, Alaska - Barrow Graham LP Ref core NGADG0002-211 (SPAdes) (version 2) | ecosystem: Environmental > Terrestrial > Soil > Wetlands > Peat... | reverse complement strand
GGCGCTTGACGCGGCTGTACTCGGCGGAGACCTTGGAGGCGGCGTCCTGGTCGTCCCAGAAGTCGCCCGCGCGCATGCGCTCCTCGAGGGCTTCGAGGTTGGCTGTCAGCTTGGGGGGGTCAAAGATAGCTCCGCAGCCATCCCAGGCGCCCGGAGGCCTCCTTGAGACGCTCACGGAGCGAGTCGAGCTGTACGAGTGCTTCTGAGGCGGCGGGGCTCATGACTGCCGTAGTCTACCCCAAATGCGCTCGTGCTTCAGCCGGGACCCTGTCGAGCCGAAGGCTCGACTATGCCCCGTGGCACTTCTTGTACTTCTTCCCGCTGCCGCACGGGCACGGGTCGTTGCGCCCCACCTTGTCGTACACGACCCGTTGCTGCACGGCCACGGGGCCCGTGCTGGTGGTGGCGCCGCCGCGCTTGCCGCCTCCGGCGGCCACGTTGCGCGGCGGCGCGTCCGCGAAGCCGTCTTCGGCCGGCGCCCCGGACTCGCCGGCGGCCAGCGCCGCGCCGGTGAACGAGGTCTGCGTGATGAGGTCGTCGCCGCTCGTGTAGTTCAGGCTCATGAGCGGCTCCTCGAGGGTGACGGCCGTGAACACGGCAAGATCCTCGGGGTTGTTCTTCATGAGCGTCGTGACCGTGCTCGACTTGACGCTCTCCATCATGTCCTGGAAGAGGTCGAACCCCTCGCCCTTGTACTCGACCAGCGGGTCGCGCTGGCCGAGAGCGCGCAAGTGGATGCCCTCCTGCAGATAGTCCATGTCGAGCAGGTGGTCCTTCCAGCGTGTGTCGATGACCTGCAGCATCACGGCGCGCTCGACGCTGCGCATCTGCTCCTCGCCGATGAGGCGCTCGCGCTCGTCGTACTGGGCGAGCGCGTCGTCGACGGCGAGGTCGATGACTTCCTCCAGCGTCGCCGAGCTGAGATCGATGTCACCCTTCTTGAAGGCCGGGTCGTAGATCTGCCGGAGACCAACGAAGAGGGAGTCGAGGTCCCACTCCTCGGAGAACTGCTCGCCCTCGAGGTGCACGCGCACCGCGCCCTCCACGAGCTCGCTGACCATCTCGCGGACCTGCTCGCCGAAGTCCTCGCCCATGAGGATGCGTTGCCGCTGGCCGTAGACCACACGCCGCTGCTCGTTCATGACCTCGTCGTACTTGAGCACGTTCTTGCGGCGCAGGAAGTTGAGCTCCTCGACCTTGACCTGCGCCTTCTCGACCACGCCGCTCAGCATCTTGGCCTCGAGCGGCTCTCCCTCCTTGGGCCCCAGGCGGCTGAGGATGCGGTACATGCGGTCGCCGGCGAACAGGCGGATGAGCTCGTCCTCGGCGGACAGGTAGAAGCGCGTGTCACCGGGGTCTCCCTGCCGGCCGGAACGGCCGCGCAGCTGGTTGTCGATGCGCCGGCTCTCGTGGCGCTCGGTGCCGAGCACATACAGGCCGCCGGCCTCGATGACGCCCTCGCCGAGCTTGATGTCGACGCCGCGGCCGGCCATGTTGGTCGCGATCGTGAGCGCGCCCTTCTGGCCGGCGTCCTTGATGATCTCGGCCTCGCGCTCGTGCTGCTTGGCGTTCAGCACGTTGTGCTGCACGCCGTGCCGCTCGAGGAGACGCGAGAGCATCTCGCTGACCTCCACCGAGACCGTGCCGACGAGCACCGGCTGACCCTTCTCGTAGCGCGCGACGAGGTCGTCGACGACGGCCGCGAACTTCTCTTTGGCCGTCGTGAAGATGAAGTCGTTCTCGTCCTCGCGGACCATCGGCGCGTTGGTGGGGATCTGCACCACGTCGAGGCCGTAGATCTGGCGGAACTCGTCTTCTTCGGTCTTGGCCGTGCCGGTCATCCCGGCCAACACGTCGTACATGCGGAAGTAGTTCTGCAGCGTGATGGTGGCGAGGGTCTGGTTCTCCTCGCGGATCGGCACCTTCTCCTTGGCCTCGATAGCCTGGTGGAGGCCCTCGGAGTAGCGACGCCCATCGAGGATGCGGCCGGTGAACTCGTCGACGATGAGCACCTCGCCGTTCTGCACCACGTATTCGACGTCCTTGTGGTAGAGCGCTTCGGCGCGCAGGGCCTGGATGAAGTGGTTGACCAGCCCGCCGTTGGTGTCTTTGTAGAGGTTGTCGATGTCGAGGGCGCGCTCGACCTTGGCCACGCCGCTCTCGGTGACGGCCACGGTGCGCTGCTTCTCGTCGACCTCGTAGTCCTCGACGGGGTGCAGGCGCGGCACGACGCGCGCAAACTGACGATATGTATCGGCGGCCGTCTCGGGGGCGCCGCTGATGATGAGCGGCGTGCGCGCTTCGTCGATGAGGATGGAGTCGACTTCGTCGACGATGCAGAAGTGATGGCCGCGCTGCACCATGTGCTCGCGCCGCATCGTCATGTTGTCGCGCAGGTAGTCGAAGCCGAACTCGGAGTTGGTGCCGTAGGTGACGTCGGCGTTGTACTGCGCGCGGCGCTCCTCAGGCGTCATGTTGGCCTGGATGACGCCGACCTGCAGGCCGAGGAAGCGGTAGACCGCGCCCATCCACTCGGCGTCGCGCTTGGCCAGGTAGTCGTTGACGGTGACGAGATGGGCGCCGTGGCCGGCCACCGCGTTGAGGTACATGGGCATGGTGGCCACGAGCGTCTTGCCCTCGCCGGTCTTCATCTCGGCGATGTCGCCGTCGTGAAGCACGATACCGCCCAGCACCTGGACGTCGAAGGGCCGCATGTCGAGCGCCCGTTTGGCCGCCTCGCGGGCGACGGCGAAGGTCTCGTAGAGCAGCTCGTCGAGCAGCTCGCCGTTGTCGTGGCGCTGCCTGAATTCAGCCGTCTTGGCGCGCAGCTCCTCGTCGCTGAGAGCGGCCACCTCGGCCTCGAGCTCAGCGACCCTGGCGGCCTGCTCCCCGAGGCCCTTGAGGCGCCGGCCCTCGCCGGCGCGCAGCAGCTTGTCGACGATCTTGATCACGGACGCGGCACTCCCGGTTCGCTCGATGGCGCTCAGCAGTCATTGTCGCACACCGCGCGGCCGACGTCGCACCGCCACGCGGACGAAGAGGTTCGCGGGCACGTGGGCCGGCCACGCAGCGGCCGGCCTCAGGCCTCAGTTCTCGGTCGGCTCGATGAGGCCGTAGTGGCCGTCGTTGCGCCGGTACACCACGTTCGTGCGGTTGGACTCGGCGTTGGTGAACACGAAGAAGGCGTGCCCCACCAGCTCGAGCTGCAGGGTGGCCTCGTTGACCGTCATGGGCTTGAGCGCGAACTGCTTGGTCTTGACGATGCGGCCGTTGTCGCCGGCGTGCGCGGTCTCACCGGCGAGCTCGTCGGCCAAGGTCGCCGCCGCGGCCACCGGCGCGAGCTCGGGAGCCAGTTCGACCTCGACGGCGGGCTTGTCGTGCCCGTGTCGTGTCTTGCCGTGCATCTTGTCGTGATACTTCTTCACGCGTCGCGTGAGCTTGTCGGTCACCAGATCGATGGCTGCGTACATGTCGGTCGACGATTCACGCGCGCGGATCACCGGGCCGCGCGTGAACACCGTCGCTTCCGCTATGCACGGCTCCGGGATGCTGGGGTTCTTCTCGACCCTGAGCTCGAGCTCTACCCGCGTCACCTCGTCGATCTTGCGCTGCTGCAGGAGCTTGTGGACGTGCTCGATCTTCTCGTTGGCGTAGTCCTGCAGGGCATCGGTCACGGTGACGTTGCGACCCTTGATCTGGATCTTCATGGACATCGCTCCTTCTGTACGGCATGGTCTAGCGATGCTTGGGAAGGCGTCGCGCGAACGGTGCGCGCGAACGTGAAGACGTGAGGTTCGAGACCGGCGTGAGCAAGCACTTCTGCACAATGATTCAACGTTTCACCTGTGGTGTAGACGTCGTCAACAATGACCACTCGCTTGCGCTTTCTTGTTACCCCGTTAACACCCTCCCGCAACGCGAAAGCATGACGAACATTCGCCGCTCGCCCGGCGCGGTCGAGCCCGCTCTGGCGGGCCCCGTGGCGGACACGGCGCAGCAGGGGAGCATAGGGGAGCCCGGCACGGCGTGCAAACCCGCGCCCCAGCAGCTCGGCCTGGTTGAAGCCGCGCTCCAGCTGATGGTCGCGGTGGCCGGGCACCCACGTGACGAGGTCGACGTTCGCGCCGGCGGCGGCGGCGAACGCCGGCGAGGCCCGCCCCACCATGTCGTCGGCCAGCGAGCGCAGGGCACGGAACTTGCAGGCGGTGATCAGCGCCTTGGCCGGCCCCTCGTAGGTGAAGGCGGCCGCGGCCGAGCGGAACGCCAGGCCGCGGCCGCCGCACTCGGGGCAGCGGCGGCCGGCGCGGTGACGCAGTCTGGGCGCCGCCCACGGGCCGGGGGCGCCGCAACGCGGGCAATGCTGCGCCGGCAGAGGGCGGAGGTCGCCGGCGCACGGCTCGCAGAGCCAGCCGCCGGCCGCTCCGCACTGCACGCAGCGCCGGGGAAACACGAGGTCAAGCAGGCCGTCCAGGATGCCGCCCGAGGTCATCCGCGGCCTGCCCTCAAGTGCGCTGCGAGTCGCGCCAGAAGCCGTCGGGGCCGACACATGAGCGCGGCTCGATCCGCGCCCCCGGCACAACCAGCGCGTGGGGTGCGACATCGGCGCGGTCGCCGATCACCGCGTCCTCGTGGACGACCGCCTCGTGATGAACGACCACGTTGCGACCAAGGATGCTGCCCATGAGGCGCGAACCGCGCCCGGTCTTAACGCCGTCCCAGCTGATCATGCCCTCAAGCACCGCGCCGCGCTTGATGACGCAGCCGTCGCCGACGATCAGCGGGCCGATGAGCTCCGCCTCGGACTCGACGAGGCAGCCCGCGCCGATGAGCACGGGCGCCTCGATGCGCACGCCCGGATCGATCTGCGTCCCCAGGCCGACCCACACGCGGGGCTGGATCTGGCGTCCCGGCACGTCGAGCTTGACGCGGCCGAGCAGCGCGTCGAAGTTGCTGAGCCTGTACTGCTCGATGTTGCCGACGTCGTTCCAGTAGCTCTCGAGCCGCCAGCAGTAAAAAGGTGCGTCGGCAGCCAGCAGGCCCGGGAAGACGTCCCTCGCCCAGTCGACGAAGACGCCGGCGGGCACGTAGTCGAAGATCGCCGGCTCGAAGGCGTAGATGCCGCAGTTGCAGAGATCGGAGAGCGCATCGCCGGCGGCGGGTTTCTCCTGGAAGCCCGTGATACGGCCGCCGGCGTCGTGAACGACGACGCCGTAGAGCGACGGGTCGTCGACCTGCTTGACGGCCAGGGAGGCGATGCCCCCGTTGCGCCGGTGAGCCGCCACAAAGGCCGTGAGGTCGATGTCGGTGAGCCCGTCGCCGCTGACCACGACGAAGGTGCCGCCGCCGAGGAACTCGCGGAAGGCGCTGGCGCCGCCCGCCGTACCCAACAGTTCCCGCTCGAGATTGTAGCGCAGGTCGACGCCGAAGGCGGAGCCGTCGCCGAAGTACGTGCGGATCTTGTCCGGGTGATAGTGCAGGTTGGCGGCGGCCTCGCGGATGCCGTGCCGATGCAGGAGATGGAGCAGGTGCTCCATCACCGGCCGGTTGAGGATGGGCACCATGGGTTTGGACGTGCGTCCCGTGAGCGGATAGAGCCGCGTGCCCAGACCGGCGGCCATGATGTAGGCGCGCAGCGGGGCGGCGGGCGCGCCTGCTGCCGGCCGGGCGGCGCTCACGACCCGCACTCCCCGGTGGCGCAGGCCGTGGCCAGCGACTGTTCGAACGGCGCGCGCAGCACCCCCGCCTCGGTGACGATGGCGGCGATGTTGGCCGCGGGTGTCACGTCGAAGGCCGGGTGGTAGGCGCGCGCGCCGAGCGGCGCGACCTGGCGGCCGTGGAACGACGTCACCTCGGCCTCGGCGCGCTCCTCGATGGGGATGCCGGCGCCGCTGCCCAACGTGAGATCGACGGTGGAGAGCGGCGCGGCGACGTAGAACGGGACGCCGTGCTCTTTGGCCAGCACCGAGACGGTGTACGTGCCGATCTTGTTGGCCGTGTCGCCGTTGGCGGCGATGCGGTCGGCGCCGACGACCACGCCGTCCACGGCGCCGCGCTGGATGAAGTGCCCGGCCATGTTGTCGCTGATGAGGCGGTACGGGATGCCTTCGACGCCGAGCTCCCAGGCCGTGAGCCTGGCGCCCTGCAGCCAGGGGCGCGTCTCGTCGACGAGGACCGAGATGCCGCCGTGCCGGGCGAAGGCCGCGCGGACGACGCCCAGGGCGGTGCCGTAGCCGGCCGTCGCCAGCGCGCCGGCGTTGCAGTGCGTGAGGATGGTGTCGCCGGCCTTGAAGAGCGCGGACCCGTGCTCGCCGATGCGCAGACAGCGCTCGATGTCGTCTTCGAGGATCGCCTGCGCGCGGGCGAGCAGCAGGGCCGCGCAGGCGGCCGGAGGCTCGTCGCATACAGTCCAGACGAGCCGCATCTCGTCCACGGCCCAGCGCAGATTGACGGCGGTGGGGCGCGTGGCCAGCAGGCCGCTCGCGGCCTGCTCGAGCGCGGCCCGAAAGGCGTTCTGGTCGCCGGGGCTCGCGACGGCGGCCGCGGCCGCCGCGAGCGCCAGCCCGCCGGCCGCCGTGACGCCGATGGCCGGGGCGCCGCGCACCGTCATATCGGTGATGCGCGCGGCGACCTCCTGCCAGGTATGGCAGCGCACGTAGCGCTCCTCGTGCGGGAGCGCGAGCTGGTCGATCAGCACGACCTCGCCGGGCAGGATCTCGACGGTGCGCACGCGCAAGCGCGAAACGTCCTCCGGCACCCCGCCGCCGCCGAGTGGTTCAGCCATGCCGCCGCCGGCTCAGGTGCCCTGGTCCCAGGAGGCGAGGTACTTGGCCTGCTCCTCGGTGAGCGTGTCGCACTTGACGTTCATGGTCTCGAGCTTGACGCGGGCGATCTCGTCGTCGATGTCTCTGGGCACCACGTAGACCTTGTTCTCGAGCGTGGCGTGGTTCTTGACCATGTACTCGGCGCTCAGCGACTGGTTGGCGAAGCTCATGTCCATGACGGCCGCCGGATGACCCTCGGCCGCCGAAAGGTTGACCAGCCGACCTTCGGCCAGCAGGTACAGACGGCGGCCGTCGGCCATGGTGTACTCCTCAACGAACTCGCGAATGGTGCGCTTCTTCACGGAGAGCTTCTCGAGGGCCGGGATGTCGATCTCGACGTTGAAGTGGCCGGTGTTGGCGATGATCGTGCCGTCCTGCATGACCTCGAAGTGCTCGCCGCGCAGCACGTGGATGTCGCCGGTGGCGGTGACGAACAGCTTGGCCACCTTGGCGGCCTCGGCGACGGGCATGACGCGGTAGCCGTCCATGACCGCCTCGAGCGCGCGCAGCGGGTCGACCTCGAGCACGATGACGTCGGCGCCGTGGCCCTTCATGCGCATCGCGAGCCCGCGCCCGCACCAGCCGTAGCCGGCCACGCACACGGTGCTGCCGGCGATGAGGATGTTGGTGGCGCGGATGACCCCGTCGAGGGTGCTCTGGCCGGTGCCGTAGCGGTTGTCGAACATGTGCTTCGTGTTGGCCTCGTTGACGGCCACCACCGGGAACATGAGGCGACCCTCGGCCTCGAGCGCCCTGAGGCGGATGACGCCGGTGGTGGTCTCTTCGGTGCCGCCGATGATGTCGGCGGCCATGTCGGGACGTTCGCCGTGCAGCACGCCGATGACGTCGGCGCCGTCGTCCATGGTGATGTTGGGCCGGTGATCGACGCAGGTGTTGATGTGCGCGTAGTACGTCTTGTCGTCCTCGCCCTTGATGGCGTAGACGCGCACCCCGTACTCCTTGACCAGCGCCGCGGCCACGTCGTCCTGCGTGCTCAGCGGGTTGCTGGCGCAGAGCACGACGTCGGCGCCGCCGGCGACGAGGGTGCGCATGAGGCCGGCCGTCTCGGTGGTGACGTGCAGGCAGGCGCCGATGCGCACGCCCTCGAGCGGCTTCTCCTTCTCGAAGCGCTCGCGGATGGCCCTGAGCACGGGCATGTGCATGTCGGCCCACTCGATGCGCAGCACGCCCTGGGGGGCAAGACCGATATCCTTGATGTCGTAGTCTGAAGCCAAGAGACCCTCACTCTTCGTCGTTATCGTCCGTCCGCGGGATTCCGCAGGCGGCCAACGTGAGACCGTAGTACGCAGCTACGATGGCGGACGGGACCAGGGAGTCGGAGACGACGAAGACGCCCGCCTCACGGAGTGCCCCGGCCTCGAACGGCGTGAGCCGCCCGGCGTCGGCGACGCCCGCCACGACGACGCCGGAAGAGTATACCCGAGCCCCGCCGCGGGCACGAACGACGGCGGGTTGATATATGCCCGTGAGCGCCGGGAAGGCGCGCGGCACGGCGGCCGGCCAGCGGCCGCTGAGCGGGCCGCGCAGCTCCAGGTTCACATGGTCGGCGACGGCGAGGAGCGTGCCCGTGGGGAGCCTGACCGGCGCGGCGAGGCCGGCGGCGGCGGCGTCCCCGCGCCAGACAACCGGCACGACGAGACCGACGCAGCTCCCCGCCGGCTGTTCGCCGAGGAGCGTGAACAGACGGCCTTCGAAAGGGGCGACCGGACGCAGGTCTTGCCGCATCAGAAGGCGGTGCTCGGCAGCCGGGAACAGCTCCTCGCCGGCGCGTCGCGCGGCCGGCTCGTCGGCGGTCAGCACGAGCGCGACGGCGACGCCGGGCATCCCTTCAGGCGCCGGTGGCGCCGGCGAGCTTGGCCTTGAAATCCTCGATCGCCTCCACCGGCGTCGGGTCAACGCCGTACAGAAGGGCGAGATAGAAGGACGCGTAGTCGCCGAGCTGGACGAGCGAGAACAGGCGCGCGAGCCGCGACGCCCCCCGCGTCTCGACCCGCTCCACGGCGACGCCTCGCGCCTCCAGCTCGGCTGCGGTCAGCTCGGCGCGCCGCAGAAGGCGCGCCTCGCCCTGCGCGTCTTCCAGAAAGACGGCGAGCGTCGCGGCCGCCACGTGCGGCAGGCTCGTCCAGCCCATGAGCTCGTTGTGGTCGAGCTCCGGCAGCTCGTTCCAGAATGCCGGAGCCTTGGCGTTCTCGTTGACCTGGCCCTTCCAGCGACGCGCCGCCGGCACGGTCAGGCCGGCGCCGTAGACGACGGCCTGCTTCTCGTGCAGGCGCCTGGCGAGCTGCATAGCGGCGTTCGTCGCGTCGGGGGCCTGTGGCCCCAGAGCCTCGTTGCCCGCACGCAGCAGCGCGACGGTCTCGCCCACGTCGGCGGAGAAGTCCGCGCAGAGTCCAGCCGCCGCGAGGGTCGCGAGCAGCGGCATCGAGAGGTAGCCCAGCGACGCGCGCGGCTGCCCGCCCGCGGGGACGGTGAGCAGGGGCAGGCCGCGCTCGCCGGCGAGCGCGGCCAGCGCGCCGCCGGAGGCAACGCAGACGGGCGTGCAGCCACGCTCCAGGGCTTCCGCGACGCACGTCAGCGTCTCCTCGGTGTCGCCCGAGTAGCTGACGGCAACGACCAGTGCGTCGGGGCCGACCCAGGCGGGCAGCCCGTAGCCACGCACAACGGCGGCCGGGACCGGCAGCCCCGGAAGGCAGGCGAGCACGAGGTCGGCGCCGATGGCCGAGCCGCCCATGCCGCACACGACGACGCCGGTGGGCCGCGACGGCGGAGCCGGCGCGGCGGCGCCGGCCTCGCCGAACACCCCGGAGAGGCCGGAACGCGCGACGGCGTACCCCGCCGTGAGCTGCCTGGGCAGGCCGGCGATGGCGCCGAGCATGTCGCTGCGGTCGAGCTCGGCGACGCGCGCCGGCCCGAGGTCGGTCAAGCCGGCCACCTCAGCGCTCGCGGATCACGCCGAGGACGAGGTCGCGCTTCTCCTCCATGAGCTCGCGCGTGTCGGCGCCGAGATTGAGCCGCAGCAGCGGCTCCGTGTTGGAGGGCCGCACGTTGAAGTGCCAGCGTTCGTAGTCGACGGAGACGCCGTCGAGCTTGGTGATCTCGCCGTCGGCGAACCGCGCCTCGAGGCGAGCCAGCGCCGCGCCGACATCGTCCACCGTGGAGTTGATCTCGCCGCTGATGAAGTACTTGGTGCGCAGCGGCTCGAGCAGCTCGGCCATTGTGGCGCCTTTCTGCGAGAGCAGCTCGAGGATCAGCAGCGCCGGGATGAAGCCGGAATCCGCGTTGTAGTTGTCACTGAAGTAGTAGTGCCCGGAGACCTCGCCGCCGAACAGCACCGGCTCGCGGCGCATGCGCTGCTTGAAGAAGGCGTGCCCGACGCGGTTGAGCAGAGGCACGCCACCGTTGGCGCTGATCACGTCCGGCACCGCACGACTGGCGCGCAGATCGTAGAGGATGGCGGCGCCGGGGTGCTTGAGCAGCAGCGCCTCGGCGAGCAGCGCCGTGACGAAGTCGCCGGGCACGAACTCGCCGTGCTCGTCGATGAAGAAGCAGCGGTCGGCGTCGCCGTCCCAGGCGATGCCCAGATCGGCCTTCTCGGCCACGACCCGCTCGCGGATCTCGCGGCTGTTCTCCTCGAGCAGCGGGTTGGGCGCGTGGTTGGGGAAGGCGCCGTCCACCTCGAAATACATCTCCACGCGGTCGATGGGGGTACCGTCGAACACCAGGGGAGCGAGCTTTCCGGCGACTCCGTTGGCGGCGTCCATGACCACGCGATAGGGCCTGAAGGACGCGCTATCGACGAGGGCGCGCAGGTGGGCGACGTAGGCCGGGTACAGGTCGAGGCGCTCGTAGCCGGCGCCGGCGCTGCGCGCCGGGAGTTCGGCGAGCGCCTGGCTCCGCTGCTTGAGCTCGGGGATGCCCTGCTCGCCGCTGAGCGGCAAGGCCCCGGCGCCCACGAGCTTCATGCCGTTGTACTGCGGCGGGTTGTGCGAGGCGGTGATCATGGCGCCGCCGTCGAGGCCCCGCGAGGCGACGCCGAAGTACAGCATCTCCGTAGGCACGAGGCCGAAGTCGACCGTGCCGGCGCCACCGGCGGCGGCGCCGGCCGCGAACGCCTCGAGCAGGCTGGTGGACGACGAGCGCGGGTCCATGCCCGTGCCGAGCCGAGTCGCGCCAAGCTGCTGCGCCAGGGCGCAGCCGATGCGCTCGGCGGCCTCCTCGTCGACCTCCTGCGGGTACAGCCCGCGCACGTCGTACGCCTTGAAGATGCCGTCCGGGATCGTCATCAGCCCTCCCTGCCGCGAAGCTGCTCGTGGAACTGGATGGAATTGTCGGGAAGCGTGGTCTCCGGGTACACACAGATGCCGCCGACGAGGCGGTTGCCCGCGCCGACCCTGCAACCTTCGCCGATCACGGCGCTGTGCAGCTGCGTGCCCGCGCCGACGCTGCTCTCGCGCACGACGATGCTGCGCTCCACCTGCGCGTACGCGCCGATGACAACGCCGGCCTGGATCACCGATTCGAGGATCGTCGCCCCTTCCGCGACCACCGCGCCGGCGCCGAGCACGGCCAGAGGGCCGACCCGAGCGCCGGCGTCCACGCGCACGTTCTCGCCGATGTAGCAGGGCGGCACGACGCGCGCCCTGGCGTCGATGTCGGCCGACGGGGCGACGTACAGGTACTGCTCGCCCAGCATGTCGGCCACCGCCGTGTTGACGGTGCGCTCGAGGATGTCGAAGTGAGCTTGGAGGTAGCTTTCGGGCGTGCCGATGTCGCGCCAGTAGCCGCTGTCCACGTACCCGTACAGCGACCCCGCCTGGGCCAGCCGCGGGAACACGCCGCGCTCGATGCTGAACAGGCGCCCCCGCGGGATCATCTCGAGCACCTCGTGCTCCAGCACGTAGACGCCCGCGTTGATGAGCGCGGCGCCCTCCCACTCGCCCGGTTTCTCCAGGAAGCTGGCGACGCTGCCGTCCTCGCGCAGCTCGACGAGACCGTATCTTCTGGGATCCTCGACCGGGGTCAGGAAGATCGTGCCCATGCCGCCCTTGCCGGCGTGCAGCGCCGCCAGCGCCGTGAGGTCGACGTCGCTCAGCACGTCGCCGTTGAACACGTAGAAACTGCCGTCGTCAAGCTTGTCGGCGCAGTTCGCGACGGCCCCCGCCGTGCCGAGCGGTTCTGTCTCGACGGCGTAGTCGACTCGCAGACCGTAGCCGGCGCCGTCGCCGATCTGCGCCTCGATGGCCGCGGCGAGGAAGCCGGTGGAGAAGATGGCGCGCTCCACGCCGTGCCGCGCGAGATCGTCGAGGATGTAGGCGACGAACGGGCGCTCGACGACCGGGGCGACGGGCTTCGGCACGCGCGACGTGACGGGGCGTAGCCGAGTACCCTCGCCCCCGACGAGGATGATGGCCTGGGTGGGGATGCGGCGACCCGTGCTCATACGCGCTCGATGCTCAGCTGCCGGCGGGCGCCGACCCGGGGTCGCCGAGGCCGATGCCCTCGTACTCCAGGCCGGCCGCCGCCGCGACGGCGGGGTCGACGAAGTTGCGCCCGTCGATGAGCAGCGGGCGTTTCATGACGGCGGCCGCGGCGGACCAATCAAGGCGCGCGAACTCCGGCCACTCGGTGACCAGCACGGCCGCGTCGGCCCCCTCGAGCGCCTGCAGGGGCTCCTCGGCGATGGTGACGCCGGGGAACAAGGGATGGTCGCCGGCGTCGAGCATCGGGTCGTAGGCGCGCACGATGGCGCCCTCGTGGATGAGGCGCCCCGCGAGGACGATGGAGGCCGCCTCGCGGAGGTCGTCGGTGTGCGGCTTGAAGGTGAGGCCGAGCAACGCCACCGTTTTGCCGCGGAGCTTGCCCAACCGGCTGCTGAGTTTGCCGAGCACGCGACGTTTCTGCAGGGCGTTGACCTCAATCACGGCGTTGAGCAGCTGGAAGTGGTAGCCGCTGTTGCCCGCGAGCTGCTTGAGCGCCTGCACGTCCTTGGGGAAGCAGGAGCCGCCGTACCCGATGCCGGCCTGCAGGAAGTGCGGCCCGATGCGGTGATCGAGACCCATGCCGTGCGCCACGGTGCGCACGTCGGC
>Ga0209638_1001931_pt1 | contig 12928 bp, 15 predicted proteins | sample BarGraNGADG00211_FD_184490 | JGI IMG/M metagenome (GOLD analysis project Ga0209638, IMG submission 184490) | Arctic peat soil microbial communities from Barrow, Alaska - Barrow Graham LP Ref core NGADG0002-211 (SPAdes) (version 2) | ecosystem: Environmental > Terrestrial > Soil > Wetlands > Peat... | reverse complement strand
CCCGCCTCTAAGGAAGTCGCATCACGTAAAGCGTGCGGCCCTCGTTCGGCGAGGCGTCAGTTTTTCGGTTCGGGTCATCTTGCACCCACGTGAACCAGTCGCCGACGAGTTGCGGCGTTTGACGGCTGAGGTCGTTGTCGACAAGGTGCCGAATGTCAGTGGCGGGGTCGTAGTATCCGCCGACTTCCTCTTGCCCCCAGGTCATACAGCTCACTCTGAGTCTCGACGGGCTTACTAGCCCCGTGAAGTCGTTGGCGAACTCGTGCGCCTGGCCGGTCGTAAGGTCGATGATGGCCTTCCTCCACGGGTCGCGGACGGTGCCGAACTGGTCGGCTGCCGGGCGCTCTGCGCAGACAGCCCTGCGGGCGTCGCTCAGGAGGTAGCAACTACCCACCGGCCATGGCGTGGCCACGACCTCGCGAGTGCCTGATGCGAGGTTCAGGACGACCAACTGCGGGAGTGCCGTAGCCGAGGACTGCTCCACCCATGCCACGCGATCGAGTGCCATGCTGCCCGACGCGAGCGCCCAGGAGTTCTGTATCCCTGCAGTCCAGCTGATGGGTCCGGCGACCGCAGTTCGGCTCCCTGCCGCCAGGTCGAAGAGGTCCATCGTGGCCGTGTACTGCGAGTTCTCGTAGATCACATGGTCCAGCAGCAAGCGATTTCCGGTCAGAAAGACACGCAACATCATGTCGTTGATCGAAGATGCCTGCGCGACGGTCGTCACCGCATTCGTGGTGAAGTCCCGGATGGAGAGCGTCCAGTTCATGCCGTTGAGATGAGCCGCCTGTATGACTGCCCGCGAGTCATCGAAGGCGACGATGCCCTGAAAGTCACGGCTCGTATTCGTCCAGGCGTCCCTGAAGGCGCCGGTCTTCGGATTCCACCAGACAAAGCGCTGGTCGTAGCTGCTGGCACCCTGCTCGACCGGTTCGCCAGGCGCCGGATAGACTCGCCGCTCGGCATCGAGGAGCAACTCGTCGCCGCGTGCCGCAACGGGCCACCACGAGCGCCCGTCGCCACCTTCCGGCAGTGCGACGGCATCTGCTGCGTGGATGTCCGCGACTGTCATCGTGCCAGTGCCGCTAGCGGCAGGGGTATTAGGCGCCGCAGTGCTCGCCGCTGGGGCAACCGTGGCTGGCGTAGCGTTAGCGGGGGCCTTCGTGCCACCCGCACAGGCCGCCAGGAGCGACAAAGGGAGTGCGAGCGCACAGACCAGGACGGGTTTCCGCCAACTCATGTGGCCAACACTACGCCCCTTCGCAAAGGGGGGAACGAATCAGACAGCCGCTGGCGAGGTCAGTTCCCGCGCGAGGCGCGTCCCATACACGGCGAATACCGCCAGCGAAACGATGCCCCCACTGAGGAGCCCCCCCGCCCCTGAGGTGTTTGAAAAGACGATGTTCAACGAGCTCACACCCAGGAGGGCGAGTGCGGCCAGCCCAAAGAGCGCCGTCCCGACGATCGGGCTGAAGCCGTGGGGGAGGCGGGCCTGGCCCGACTTCGAACTCCGCCGGGCAATGGCGTAGCCGCCAAGCACCATCAGCCCCAGCACACCGACGGCGATCCTTTGGCCGACGATCTCCCAGTAGTGGTCGAAGAGCGCGGCCTGTGTGCAGTTGGTCGCGTTCGGGCTGATCTTCAGGTACTCCGCGCAGCGCTGCGCCGTGTAGGTCACTCCGGACTTGTCGCCCGCGACAAACGTCCAGCCGAAGAAGTGTCCGAAGGCCCCCGCCAGCGCCCCGCTGATGCCGATAGCGATGAGCCCGACCGCTGCCATCCCGGCCAGTGCGATGACCAGCTCCCGCCCGACTGCCACGAGTGGCGGCCTGAGCTCGGTCGAAAACCGGCTTGCCACGACCTGCGGAGTACCGAAGCGCTCAATGGCCAGGCGGGCGGCCTCGTCTTCGTCGACCCCGGTCGCGCGGATGTCATGCGTCGCTTCGCGGAGGTGGTCATCCGTCTCGGCCAGCACGCGACGCGCTCTTGCGGGGTCGATCTTGAGCGCCCGCGCGAGGTCATCGAGGTAGGAGTCGATGTGATCCTGTTCGCTCATGCCATCTCCCGAAGAATAGCCCCAACGCCGGAGGCGAAGTCAGACCATTCGCGGCGTTTTACCTGGAGAGCTTCGCGCCCCGCCGCCGTCAGCTCGTAGATGCGTCGCTTTCGGCCTGCGGCGGCCGCCCAGTGGCTCTGGATTGAGCCGGCTACCTCCAGCCGGTGGAGCGCCGGGTAGACCGTGCCCTCGGGCAGGTCGAAGGCGCCGTCGCTCCGGTCGCGAAGGGCTTCGATGATCGCGTAGCCGTGCGCCGGCCGCTCCCCGACGATTGCGAGGAGGAGCAGGTCCAGGTGCCCTTTGAGCGTCTCGCCTGACATTACCTAGTGATGCTAGGTAATAGCGAAAGGGGCGTCAAGCCAGTCCGAACAGCTGGTCCAGGCCCGACACGAGATGGTCCAGCTTCATGACCTCGCGCGTCGCCATCATTACGCCCGGCATGAACGATTCCCGCCCCGTCGTGTCGTGGCGGATGGAGAGGGTCTGGCCCAGCCCGCCGAAGAGCACCTCCTGGTGCGCCACGAGCCCCGGCAGGCGCACCGAGTGAATCGCGATGCCGCCATACTCGGCCCCGCGCGCACCGGGGAGGGTCTCCTTCTCGGAAACCGGGTGGGTGAATGCATTCTCACGAGCGGCACGCATCCCCTCGGCCGTGGTCTTCGCCGTGCCGCTGGGTGAATCGACCTTCTGGTCGTGGTGGAGTTCGATGATCTCGGCGTTGTCGAAGAAGCGCGCGGCCTCCTTCGCGAAGTGCATCATCAGGACTGCGCCGATGGCGAAGTTCGCGGCGATAACCCCGCCCAGTGCCCGGGCCTTCATGTCTTTCGAGAGGTTGGCGACGAATTCGTCGCCCAGTCCGGTCGTCCCAATGACCATGCGGACACCGGCAGTGAGGGCGGCTTCGGCCAGTCTGGGCGTCCAGTTCGAGTTCGTGAAGTCGATGACCACATCGCAGGGCGCTTCGCGGAAACAGGCGTTCGCATCGTTGAAGACGGGCAGGCCATCAAGCGTCCCGTCCGCTGCGAGCCCATCGACGAAAGCGACGCCCGTGAGGCCCGGCTCAGCCGCGACTGCAGCGGCCACCTGCCTGCCCATCTTACCGGTGCCCGAGATGACTACCCTGATGTCGGCCATGGTCTTCGATTGTACGAGTCCGCTTCGGCGGGGGCGAAGTGGGCGATCTACTTGGTGATCACCGGGATGACGAAGACGTCGTACACGTATGCCGTAATCACGCCCCAGACGGCAACGCCGACCACGAAGAAGGCGCGGGCGAGTTCGCGCTTTCGCCGCTCCCGGGACATCACGGTGCCCCCCGCCACGGCGAGCGAGGCAGCGGCTCCGACCAGTGCCAGCATGGGTACAAGGACAAACGAAGCGAAGGTAATCGCGACGAGTGGCCCCGGGAGCGTCGTGGAACTGGGCGCGGAGTCCAGCGGGTGTCCGGTCACGAGGTGAACGACCAGTACCAGGACAGGCATGCACACCGCCAGCAACGATGAAGCCATCGATAGCTCAACGAGGCTGCCCATCAGCCCCTGCGGGTGACGGCTCTGGGATGAAGACAGGAACGGCACTGGCACCCCGGTAGCTGATATCCGTTTGGTGGGGGCCGAACCTCGTTCAGATCCCGATCATCAGTGTCACTCCCCCGGAGTACGTCGACAACAAGGCGAGGTCCGTCGGCCCTCGGGCTGGCGGATGATGGTGATTCGTGTAGATGCGGTGAGCTTCGCGTTACGACGCGACATTGAGAGGAGTCCTCCTGCTGGTCTTTGGTCTCGCAACCGCAAACCAACGGGATCACCCTCTCACCTGTCAATAACCCTGGTGGGAACTACTGCTAGTCGAAGGACTCTTCGTCGTTATCGATCGTCACCGCGACGGGACTGTCGATCTCGTCGCTGGTCTCCGACCATCCGTCTTCGGACTCTTCCTCTTCGACCTCGTCATCTTCGCTGTAGTCGATGTCGAGGTCATTGCCGCGAAGAAGGCCCTTCCGGGTGTAACCGCGAACCGCGACGGTGGCGCGTGATTGCGGGAAGCTTACTTTGCCAATCTGAGAAGGATGCTGGAAGGTCTCGCTAATCGTCACTTTCAGCTCATCGGTCGTGCTGATGAGAGCGGCCACGTACTGGTTGCCGCCGCCGATCAGTTTGGCGAGGCGGAGGCCCGTCCGCGGCTCGACCATTCCGATATATTCGCCAGTGCTCTTGAGGACGTTGACGGCCTTTCCCTGGACCTGGAGCTCGACGACATCGCCGGGATCGAGGTGAGGGAGCAGTTCCTGGTCGACTGCCTGGAGGGTGGTGGTCGTCGACTTCCCGGTCTCTTCCACGAAGAGGCGCGTATCGACCTGGCTCGGCGCGGATACGCCTGACCCGGAGGCCTCCATCGTCGCGAGCCGATCGAGGTTGCGGCGCGCGATCGTATTGGTCGGGTCGACTTCGATCGCCTTTGTATAGGCGCTCCGTGACTCGCCGATCCGGCCGACCTCCGACGTGGCCTTGCCAAGACGGTTGTAGGCATCCGCGTCGTCGCCGAAGAGGCGCAGATAATCACGATTCAGATTCGCGGCCTCTTCCCAGCGACCGCTGATCGCCAGCTTCACCGCCTGGTCCGCTATCTGCTTTCGCAGGCGGGCTCGTTCATCAAGGGACATCGATTCGAAATTTTGCTCGTAGCTCACAAAGTACCGCCAACCGTTTCCGAGGAGCGCACAGGATACGAGTTGGCCGCACTTGGGGCAACGACCCGTTCGACCCCACTTCACCTGTCCATTCGTACGTTACGATGAGGCCATGCCGACGGTTTCAGAGCCCGCGCTCTCACGGATCACTGGCGCCTGGTCGCGGATCCGACCTCGCTTCACCGCCTATGAGCTGGTGCTGCCCGGGGACCCGATATTCGTCTGCCGGGCCAGCCAGTGCGAGGCCCACTGCTGCCGCGTCTTCAGCGTTGCCCTTGGCGACCGCGAGGTCGAACGTCTGTCGCGCACGGAGAACCGGTCGCCGGTCACGTTTCTTGAATCGGAAGATGGCGAGCCCATCAGTCTTCCTCTGCTCCAGCCATTTCTGCTCTCGCGAACCGACGGGCACTGTTCCCTCCTCGGCGCCGAGGAGCTTTGCGGCGCCTATGAAGGGCGGCCCGACGCCTGCCGGCTCTACCCGGACTTCGTTATCGCCATCGAAGAGGAAACCAACCGCCCGGTTCACGGCGACCCGGATGCTATCGAAGCTGCGGTGCGCTGTGCTCTCGATGACGCCTCCCCGCGATCACCGCTGGTGCCGCTCCTGCTCCGTCACCTGGAATGCCCGGGCTTTGAGGGTCCACCGCTGCGGGAGCCGGATTGGCGGACGCTATTCCTCGAAACCTTCAAGCTCCAGTACCGCCCCGGCTCGAACTGATCGAACGCCGGCCGTTCAGGCTTCGATGGGGAACGCCCAGGCGACTTCAACGTCGCCGGCGGGCATCGCGACAGTCGCGGCCCCGGTCGTGTACTCCGGTTCCCGCTTCTTCGTCGCCTTGCGTTCGGCGAGGTAGGTGGTGAGCGCCTTTGACGCATCTCGACCGACGAAGTGCACCTTGCCACAGCAGCAGTGTTCGAAGCCGGCTTGCCCCGCCGGGTCAGGCACCGCGACCGGTACGCACGTGCATCCGCAGGTGTAGGTGACCCCGGTGCCCTTGTCGCTCTCGATAACGCGGAAGTCGGGTGTGCTCATTGGACTCTCCCCCTCAGGACTCACTCCGCAGTTTCGTTGATCCACGGGTCCGTGGCACGGGGCCAGGCCAGCACTTCCTGCGGCTGGAAGAACAGTGCGACCTCGCGTTCCCCGCTCGCCGGGCTGTCGCTGGCGTGGACAAGGTTGCGCCCGCGTTCGAGACCGAAGTCGGCGCGGATGCTGCCGGGTGTCGCTTCCAGAGGGTTGGTCGCGCCGATCATGTTGCGAACGACCTGGACGGCGCCGGGCCCCTCAAAAACGGCGGCGACAACCGGACTGCTGGTGATGTAGTCGACCAGGCCGTCGAAGAACGGCTTCCCGATGTGCTCGGCGTAGTGCTTGTTAGCCAGGGCGCGGTCGATCTGGATGAGCTTCATCCCGGCGATCTTCAGCCCGCGCCGCTCGAGCCGACCGATGATTTCGCCTGCCAGGCCGCGCTGCATGCCGTCGGGCTTCACCAGCACGAGGGTTCGTTCGTGTGCCATGTCATCCTCCGGAATGAACTCGACTATTTCGTTAACTGTGGTGGCCGCTGCCGCGGGACCGTGATGTTCGGTTCCCTCAGGTAGACGGCTTCGATGCTGCCGGTCTCGCCGGAATCGAACAACGGTTGAGCGAGGAGGAGGGCCGTGCGGCATCGCTCAACCGGCCCAACCTCGGTCCCGCCGAGTGCGCCCGCACCCTCTCCCACCAGTGTCTTCCCGCTCAGCTCGTCCGCCGTCGCAATGTACAGTGGCCCTTCATGCACTCCCTCGCGGAATGCCTGGCAACCGAACTGCCCTCGCCCGGCGGGGTGGATCGCAATACCGTTCCGCAGGTCGGCCGCTGCCGCTGCTGCTTCGAGCGTCGATATGCCGTGGATGGGGAGACCGAGCGCCAGCGCAAGGCCTTCAGCCGTGGCGATTCCCACTCGCAGCCCCGCGTAGCTGCCGGGACCCCGCGCTACGACGAGGCCGGTCAGCTGACCGCGGTCGCTTTCGAGGATTACATCGATCGCCTTCAGCAGGAGACTCGAATGGCTCTGCAAGGAATCGCACGCGGCCGATCGGGTGACGACGCCGCCTGTCGCGATGGCGAGCGCGAATTCGGGGGATGAGGTATCGATTGCAAGGATTGCGCTCACGCCGCTCCGAGCGACCGGACGAGTTCTTCACCCCGCTGCCCGCGGCCGATGAAGCGGAGCTGGCGCTGATGGTCCTGGGCGCCATAGCGAAGCTCGACCACCAGCCCGTCCCCCGGGAGCAGTTCGGCGCCACGTTCTGGCCATTCGATGACCAGTACGCCCCGCTCCGCATAGTCCCACAGCCCGAGGTCGTCCAACTCTTCGATGTCTTCGACACGGTAGAGGTCGACGTGGAAGAGCGTCTCGCGCCCTGCGTATTCCTTCATGAGCACGAACGACGGGCTATTCACCGAGCCTTCGCACGCGAGGCCGCGGCCGATTCCCTGGGCCAGGCAGGTCTTCCCTGTCCCGAGGTCGCCGCTCAGGAGAACAATGTCGCCCTTTCGCAGGGCTTTGCCGAGTCGCTCGCCGAGGCTGCGAGTCGCTTCTTCGTCGCTGGTCGAGACTTCGAAGGCGCCCTGCTCATCCATGCCAGCCAGTATAGGCAACGCACCAGCTACACCCCATCGCACGCATTCCCGCAGGACTCTGCCGAGTCCGCATAGGAAGCATGTTTTGTACCTGCGAACGGGTTCGCGACGAGTTCTGTGTATTGCGCCCGCAAGAACAGTTGCAATTGTTGCGGGAGTCATCGTATTCTGAAGACAGCCGTTAGAAAGACGGCAACTTCTTCTGGCGTTGAGCCGCCACTCCTCTTAACCCCTCAGGTGACTTTGGACCCACAGCCTTCACCTCTTGGCGCGCCGCGATCCAACCGGCGGTTTTCTCGTAGGAGGCCTCGTAACGCCTCCAACGGAGCCCCCCCATTTCCTCAAGACGATGAGACCCTGGAACACGAAAACTCTATGACCGCACCCCTCAACATTGCCGAGCTAGAGGCAACCACCCGCGAGGACCTGATCGAAATCGCATCGGAGCTTGGCGTCGAAGGCGCACTCGACCTTCGCAAGCCCGACCTCATCTTCCGTTTGCTGCAGGCCCAGGCCGAAGCGCGGGGGAACGTCTTTTCAGGTGGCTTCCTCGAGATCAGCGACGACGGAAACTACGGCTTCCTCCGCGGCGAGAGCATGCTTCCCGGCCCGCACGACATCTACGTCTCCCAGTCGCAACTCCGCCGTTTCGCCCTCCGCGCCGGGGACTACATCACCGGCGCCGTTCGCCATCCCAAGGACAATGAGAAGTACTACGGCCTGCTCAAGGTCGAAGCTGTCAACGGCATGGACCCGGAGGTCGCTAAGCGACGGCCGTACTTCGAGAACCTCACCGCGATTTTCCCGCGCGAACAGCTGAAGATTGAGACGACTGCCGACAATCTCACCAACCGCGTGATCGACCTGGTGGCTCCCATCGGCCGAGGGCAGCGCGGACTGATCGTCTCGCCCCCGAAAGCGGGCAAGACGATGCTTCTCAAGAACATCGCCAACGGCATCTCCACCAACTATCCCGACGTGCATCTCATCGTCCTCCTCATCGGCGAACGCCCCGAGGAAGTCACTGACATGCAGCGAAGCGTCAGGGGTGAGGTGGTCAGCAGCACCTTTGATGAGCCCGTCGAGGACCATACCCGCGTAGCGGAAATGGCCCTGGAACGCGCGAAGAGGCTCGTTGAGGGGGGCAAAGACGTTGTCATCCTCCTCGACTCCATCACCCGCCTGACCCGCGCCTACAACCTCGCTCTTCCGCCCAGCGGACGAACGTTGTCCGGTGGCGTCGACCCCGTTGCGCTCTATCCGCCAAAGCGCCTGTTTGGAGCGGCCCGAAAATGCGAAGAGGGCGGATCGCTCACCGTCCTGGCGACCTGTCTGGTTGATACCGGCAGCCGCATGGACGAGGTTGTTTTCGAGGAATTCAAAGGCACCGGCAACCTCGAGCTGCGGCTCGACCGCCGCCTCGCCGAGCGTCGCTTCTACCCGGCCATCGACATCCAGGCCAGCTCGACCAGGCGCGAAGAGTTGCTTCTCGACGAAAAGACTCTCAAGGGTGTCTGGTTAGTACGCCGGATGACGGCTATGATCTCACAGAACTCGCCAAACCAGCTTGAAGCGACCGAACGCCTGCTCGAACGAATTGCGAAGACCAGTTCGAACGAGGAGTTCCTCGAGAGCCTCAAGACCGGCCTCTAGCAACGAGGGGTTCCGCGCCCGGGATGCGAGTCCGCCGGGCACTGCAAATGGTGGAGGGACGAGCTAGGTCAGGTTAGGCTCGGCTCAGCCTGCGGTGCTGGTTTCCTGCATTCCACACCGCCAACCCGACCACTCTATTATGGGCACTGAAGGAACACGGGCTCGCTCCCACGCGCATGCGCGGCTCCATGGACGAATTGCTGTTCATGTCGTTGTGGTGGCGCTCGCCCTGCTCGCCGTGAGTTTTACCGCCCGGTACCCCGCCCGCACCAGCGCCGCGCCCGCTTTCACAGCTTCTGCCTATTCCTTCTCCGGGCTCGCGGGAAACAGTCGAACCGACACCGATACCTATCTCCGTGCCGGGTCCAGCATTCGGACTAGCGATTCGATCGCCAACTATGTTCCTCGCGACACGACGGCCGTGCGCGCGGCCGGAGGCGTGTCGCCGACGGCCTCCTTCTCCTCTGGTGTTGCGGCGGCCTCCGCGAGTTCGGGGGAACAGAACGCGGGCGTCCGCCCACTCGCCGACGTCATCGACCCGAAGAAGCCCTACGTCCTCTACGAGACCCAGCCAGGGGATACGGTCAGCGGCGTCGCCCAGAAGTTCGGCATCACCCTGAAATCACTCCTGATCAACAACCAGCACATCGAAGATGTGAACCTCATTCAGAAGGGCCAGCTGCTCCTCGTGCCGCGCGCAGACGGCATTCTGGTGAAGATTGCCTTTAGCGACACTGTGGCATCGCTGGTGAAGCAGTACGACAACGTTACCGCGAACGATGTGATCGGCTACAAGCCGAACGCTGTCTCCGACCCGGCGTCGCTGGAAGTCGGCTCCTACCTGCTCCTCCCCGGGGCGACGCTTAAGCCGCCACCTCCTCCCCCGCCGCCACCCGTCGTTGCATCGACACCTTCCGGTCCGATTGTCGGCACTGGTTCCGCTTCCGCGATCCCGAGCAGCGGTGGCCGTTTCGGCTTTCCCCTGGTTGCCTACCACGGCGTCAGCGACCCGTTCGGCGTACCGCGTGGCGGTGGTACTTACCACACCGGCATCGACCTCGACCTCTGGGGCTCGGCGCTGCACCACTCGAATGTCTTCTCAGCCTGTAACGGTGTTGTGGCCGACATCGAGTACCTCACCTACAGCTACGGATACCATGTCATCGTTGACTGCGGCGATGGTTGGACGACGCTTTACGCTCACCTCGACCAGATCCTCGTCTCGCCGGGCCAACGGGTCAGTATGGGGACCACAGTCGGTATCTCCGGACTGACCGGAAATACGACCGGTGAGCACCTGCACTTCGAGATCCGATACAACGGCGCATACGTGAATCCGGCTGACTATCTCGACTTCAGCCAACTTCCTCTCAAGTAGGGGCCCCGCGAAGCTCCGGGTTTACTCGTGCGCGATAACGGCCATGGCGACGCGGTGGGTCAGGACTGCCCGCGGCACCGGCATTGGAGTGGGTGCCGCGCTGCCTCCGTAGAGGGTGAGGATGGCCGCAATGTCGTCGGATTGCTGGATACGATTGTTCGTCCCGCTCGTGTAACTGCCATACATCATTGCCACGCGGTCAGAAGCACTGCAGGTTGCCGGGTGAGTGAAATCGCAGGGATGTTTCAGGCCGAGCGCGTGGCCGAACTCATGTGCGACAACGCTCTGGAGGTCGACCTTGATGTTCGAGAGATTGGTGGTCCAATTTCAGCCCGGGTCGATCTCCATGTCGAACTCGGTCGCGTTCCCGGAGGAGTTCCAGTAGGTGCAGGTCATTGCGAGCACGGAACCGGACTGCGCGTACCACCCGACGGTGTTTCGCCCGTCCGTGACGTCCTGGCAGGTGCGCGGTATTGCGGTCGTGGGATCGTCGCTGCTGAAGTGGAAGTTGGCGCCGACCGTGGCCCACGATGCGGCTGCGGCCGCCACCGCATCAGCATCGCCGGTGAGTCCGGTTGGTTTCCCAGAAGGGTTGTAGCTCCAGGTCGCGGTCCTGTCGGCCCACCTGAAACTATTGAGCACGTACTGGGCGGAGACTTCGGCGTCAGCAATCGGGACGGCCCCGTCGAATCGTGCGATGACATCGGCTCGGGCAGCCGCGGCTTTTGTCTGGAAGTCCCCGGTCCCATCGTCCGCCATCAGCATCGCGATCGTGACGAAGGACCATTGCCCGTCGCGCTGGAGGGAGAGGGTGAAATCGGTGTCGTAGTACTGGGTCGGACCGTCCGCACTCGCGGAAGTGCCATGCCCGGCCAGGGAGGTCGCGAGGCACGCACTCACGAAGGCCACGAGCAGGACGGCTCCCATCAGCCGTGGTTGCGGCGCGCGATAGGCTTCAGTCTGGTTGGCCAATCTGCGCAGTCCCTGGGGGCATCTCTTGATGGTGGATTCCGGTGTCGATGCCCACTGTCGGTATCGGCGAGTGGAGTCTCTCCCAATACTACCGCTGGCTTCGTTCAGCGATTCTGAGTCGCGGGGCCTAGTAACATGAAGGCGAACGAGGAGGTCCCCCTGTGAGAGTTGGCACAGTTCGAGAACGCAAAGACGGCGAAAACCGCGTGGGTATGACACCGGAAGGCGCTCACGCTCTCCGAATCGGAGGCCACGACGTACTCGTCGAACGCGGCGCGGGAGAAGGCTCGGGCCACAGCGACGCTGCCTATGCGGCCTCCGGAGCGACGCTGGTAGACAGCGCATCGGACGTCTGGGGATCTGCCGACCTCGTGGTGAAGGTGAAAGAGCCCGTACCGTCTGAATTCGCGTTTTTGCGGGCCGAGTGCGCTCTCTTCACCTACCTGCACCTGGCGGCGGACCGTCCGCTCACCGAACGGCTGATCGAATCCGGGTGCACTTCGCTCGCCTATGAGCTGGTCTGCCGCCCCGATGGCTCGCTGCCGCTGCTGGCGCCGATGTCGCAGGTCGCGGGAAGGATGGCAGCCGAAATTGGCGCGCACCTGTTGAAGCACCCGGGACCGGGGCGGGGCAAGCTCCTGGGTGGCGTCGCGGGGGTGCCGCCCGGACGAGTCGTGATCCTGGGCTCCGGGACCGTCGCGACAGCCGCGGCCAGGGCCCTCATGGGGCTCGATGCTCGCGTGGTCGTGATGTCTCGCGACCTGGCGCGACTCACCTATCTGCAGGAGAACTTCGGAGGCCGGATCGCGACCCGCGTGGCCTCTCCCCAGGGCATCGCCGAGGAACTGGCCGGGGCTGACCTGGCGATCCTCGGGATCCTGGTACCCGGGGCTGCGGCACCGCGAGTTGTCACCCGGGAGATGGTCCGGTCCATGGGGCCCGGCGCCGTGATCGTCGATGTTTCGATTGACCAGGGGGGTGCCGCTGAGACCAGCCGGGTGACGACCCACAGCAATCCCACCTTCGTCGAGGAAGGTGTAGTCCACTACTGCGTGAGCAACATGCCTGGCGCCGTCCCGGCTACCAGTACGCAGGCGCTCACGAGTGCCACGCTGCCGTACGTCGAAGCGCTTGCCCGGCAGGGAGTGGAACAGGCCTTGCGCGCCGATCCTGCGCTCGCCCGCTCGCTGAGCAGCTACCGGGGGACGCTGGTCCGCGGGCCCGTGGCCGATACCTTCAACATGACGGCGGCGCCGAACCCGTTCCTGGGCTGAACCCGCTGGCTACCCGGCTGCTCGCATCGCCTCGACGGTCTGGCGAAGCCCTTCCTCGAAGGAGACGGTGGGTTCCCAGCCAAGACCCTGCTTCGCCTTCGCGTACTCAAGCCAGATGTCACGCACGTCGCCGGGTCGTGGCGGACCGTAGCGGGCGTCGGCTTTGCTCCCGGTCACGGCCTTCAATGTCTGGAAAATCGCGTTGACCGATGTCCCGCGGCCGGTCCCGATGTTGAACGCCTCGCCATCGCCGTGATGGAGGGCGAGGACGTTGGCGCGG
>Ga0209638_1001930_pt1 | contig 12931 bp, 11 predicted proteins | sample BarGraNGADG00211_FD_184490 | JGI IMG/M metagenome (GOLD analysis project Ga0209638, IMG submission 184490) | Arctic peat soil microbial communities from Barrow, Alaska - Barrow Graham LP Ref core NGADG0002-211 (SPAdes) (version 2) | ecosystem: Environmental > Terrestrial > Soil > Wetlands > Peat... | reverse complement strand
CTCGTCGATCTCGTTGGAGGACTCCATCACCTCTATATCCGCGCCCTGATCGTTGTCGGTCCAGAGCTTCTTCTCAGCGCGGCCCACATTGCGCTTCACGACCGCGTGGGCGGCTTCGAGGATCTTCTTTGTCGAGCGGTAGTTGCGCTCCAGCTTGTAGACCGCTGCGTCGGGGTAGTCTTTCTCGAACTGGAGGATGATCCCCACGTCAGCCCCGCGCCAGCGGTAGATGGACTGATCATCATCGCCGACACAGAATATGTTCCGATGCTTCTCCGCGAGGTTCCGCACCAGGGTGTACTGGGAGAAGTTGATGTCCTGATACTCATCAACGAGGATGTATCTGAACTTGTCCTGGTAGTGCTTCAGCACATCGGGCTGATTCCGCATGAGCAGCACCGTATACATTATGAGATCGTCGAAGTCCAGCGCCTTGTTGAGCGCAAGCTTCTCCTGATATGTCTTGTAGACTCTCCGCGCGACGTTTTCAATCGCCCCAACGAATCGTTTGCCGAACTCATCCGGCAGCACGAGCTGTTCCTTGGCTTTGGAGATCAAATTGAGTATATCGCGGGCCTTGTAGACCTTGGGGTCGATATCCTCGGCTTCCATGCTCTCCCGCACCAAGGCCATCTGGTCGGAGTCGTCGAAGATCGTGAAGTTGCGGTCGATGCCGATCTCGGCACCCTTCTCGCGAAGTATCCGCGCGCAGGTGCCGTGGAATGTGCCCGCCCACACGCCATTCGCGCCTTCGCCAAGTAGCGCGCCAATGCGCTCCTTCATCTCGTTCGCGGCCTTGTTCGTGAATGTGACCGCGAGGACATTGTACGGCCGCACGCCGCGTTCTTTGATCAGATACGCGATCCTCTGCGTAAGCACGCGGGTCTTTCCGCTGCCCGCGCCCGCAAACACCAATACGGGGCCTTCGGTGTGCGTCACCGCGGCCCTCTGCTGCTCGTTAAGCGAGTTCAAAATGTCGGTTTTCATACGTGCGCTATTATAGCAGAAAGCGGAGGGTAGGGGGCAGTTGCGAAGCTTCCTCGGTCGCGGGTGAGGGCACTAGGCAGTCTGATGGACGATCTCTTGCGGAGTAACCGGCGCTATGCCGTCGTAACGGGCGAAGTCAGCAGCGTTGAGAGTGAGTATCTGTGTGATCCCGTGCGCGAGCATTAACGCGGCTATTCGGGCGTCGTGGGCAGGCTTGCCCATTGCCTTGTTTGTGGTAACGACCTGCTGCCACCGATCCGCCATGTCTGCAGGTTCGGTCAGACAGCGAAAAGTGCTTCTAACTTTGCCTACGGCAGTCACGGCATCGTCGAAAGCGAGGCCGCATCCATTCACGTCACAGGGTCGAGTCAGTACAACCCAGAACTCTATCAGAATCTGCGCACAGACAGACAATCGCTCGTTTCGGCCCCTGAGCCGATCGACTGCCGCGACGCTTTCGTGATAGCGTGGATCAGCATTGTCTCGAAGCCGGAGAAGGACATTTGTGTCTACGAGGAAGCTCACAGGCCGCGATCCTCATACAGGTTCTCGCGTCGCAAAGCCTCGTCGGGGATGTTCAGGCCACTGATGGGGTGTGACTTGATCCATTCCCAAGCGTCGTCGGCCTTACTCGGGTCCCACGGCAGGCACTCGGGCGCAGGCGCAAGGTCGAATTCAAGGGGTTCGTTTATTGGCAGATCGACCGGTTCGTCAAGGATCAACGTCTTTCCATCGAAATGCGCTCGGATTCGCGTTGTCATGTTTCCTGCCTCCGAATCTATTATACCACAGGCGGCGGAGCGACGTTCGGATCAGACTATTGGCAATCGAAGCTAGTGAACCCTTCCGCCGTATTCTGCAACTAAGCACATGACAAGGGAAATCCGGTTGATGAGGAGAACTCTGCTGATACCTATGGCATCTTCCTGGGATGAGCGGAAACTGGTGACGGAGCTGAAAGCGGGAAACCGCGAGGCGTTCGAGCGGCTACTCGATCTCTACGAGGACAAGGTCTATGGCCTGGTTCACGGAATGGTCGGCGCTGTAGACGCCGATGACATCGCACAGGACGCGCTCATCGAAATCTGCAAGGCCGTGGTTAGCTTCAGAGGGGATTCGAGCCTCGCAACCTGGGTTCACCGAGTGGCGGTCAATGTCTGCCTGGAACACCGTCGAAAGCGCCATCCGCTGTTCGTTCCTTTTGAGGACGAACTAGCGGAGCCTGATCCTCAGGCCGGCCCATCCGAGGCGCTGGAGCGCGGGGAAGTGAAGGGCAGCGTGGACGCGGCGATCGGCAGCCTGTCCGATCTCCATCGGGACGTCGTCATCCTGCATGAGTTGCAGGGGCTGACGTATGCGGAATGCGCGAAGGCGCTTGGCTGCCCGGTGGGGACGGTAAAATCGCGGCTTTCGAACGCATTCGTGAAGCTGCGGGAGCTGCTGCAATCGTGTACCGTGGAAGGAGAGGTCGCGATATGAACTGCCTGAGAGTGAGTCAAGAGATGAAGGCCTATATCGACGGCGAACTCCGTCCGTGGACCCGATGGCTCGTCACTTGTCACATTACCTCGTGTGAGCAGTGCAGAAGGGAGATGGAAGCAATGAATGAGCTTACTAACGATGTCCGAAATGTGCAGCAAGTTTCCGCCCCGGACGGCCTCAGAGACAAGGTTCTCGGGGGTATCACATTCCAACCGGTGGGTCACGCGCCACGGGGAAGCTCGGTAATGCGCGGGCTAGGCACAGCGGCGGGCGGGATGGTGGCGCTCGTAGTCTTGGCGGCGATCATTATGCCTATCTTCTCTCGGGCCAGGGAGAGTTCGTCCCGTGCCAGATACCTAAATGCCCAGAGGATGGAGATGCGAGCGAAGGAGAGCAAAAGTATCGGAGTCGCTTCTGACTACGATACGCGGGTCATGGGCAAGGTTGCGCCCTCTGAAGCCGCCGCACCGGCGGCCTCGGCGCGGCTGCTGATCATCAAGACTGCCGATCTATCCGTACAGGTCAGGGACTTTCAGCAGACCAACGATCAGGCCGTATCCATCGCTAGGTCCGTTGGTGGCTACGTCACTGACACATCGGCCGAGAGTGACAGGGGCGTGCCGACCTCCGGCAGTCTGAGCATGCGCGTACCCGTTAGTGCTTTCGAGAGAACGCTGAACCGCCTTGCGAAGCTGGGCAGAGTGACTTCGCGCTCGATCAGCGGCGAGGACGTGACCGGTGAGTCCGTTGACCTCGACTCTCGGCTGCGCAACCTCCGAGCGGAGGAGCGGCAGTATCTCGACATCATGAACCGCGCGAAGCGCATCCCCGATGTGGTCACGGTGACCAACGAACTGAGCCGCGTGCGCGGCGAGATCGAGGAAGCCCAGGGGCGGCTGAAGTATCTGAAGTCCGCCGCTGCAATGTCCACGATCAACCTGACCATAGGCGAAAAGGCCAAGACCCAGCCGCGCAAGTCCTCAATCGAGAGCACATTCGGTAACGCGATTGCATCGCTCGGAGGAACGCTGAGCGCTCTCGCATCGCTCGCCATTTGGCTGCTGGTCTACTCACCATTCTGGGCGCTGCCAATAGCCCTCTGGCTGTATGCCCGCAAGCGCGGCATCTCGACTCAGCAGCAGTCCTGAGATTGCACGGATACAAGGAGGTAGATAGCCCGGATCGCAAGAATACTACCTGCGTGCCAGGTTCGGATCTCGAACCTTGGACCTCGAACTTCGAATCTCAAAGGAGAGCAACCAATGATCTGGGCTAATCTGATTCATCTTAGCTACAACATGTGGATCGACCGCGAGGCGCCGGAGCTGACTGGCTACGGTCAAGTCATAATCGGCGGACCTAAACTGCGGTTCGATAAGGCCGTTTGGGACGATCTGCTGCCGAAAATGGCCGAAAACGGCGTGAATATGCTTCTGATCGACCTCGGTGACGGGGTGAAGTACGCCTCCCATCCTGAGATCGCGGTCGAGGGGGCGTGGTCGGTCGAGGAACTCAAGTCCGAACTTGCCAAACTGCGCAAACTCGGCATCGAACCGATCCCAAAGCTCAACTTCTCAGCCACGCACGATCTCTGGCTGGGCCTGTACTCGCGGATGGTATCGACGCCGAAGTACTATGAAGTGTGCGCCGATCTGATCGGCGAATGCATCGACATCTTCGATAACCCCCGCCTGTTCCACCTGGGGATGGACGAGGAGACCTTCGGTCATCAGGTCCATCAGTCGTATGTGGTTATCCGGCAGTATGACCTGTGGTGGCACGACCTGATGTTTTTCGTCGAGCAGGTGGAGAAGAAGGGCGCACGGGCGTGGATATGGTCCGATTTCATCTGGAACCACAAGGAAGAGTTTTTGGAGAGGATGCCGAAGTCGATCCTGCAGAGCAATTGGTACTACGAGCAGAGCCTGGAGCCCGATTCGGAGCCGTGCCAAACCTACGTGAATGGCTACAATATCCTGGAGGCAAATGGCTACGACCAGGTGCCTGCCGGCAGCAATCACTCGACTCCCGAGAACTTCGGCAACACGGTTAGATGGGCCGAGGAACACATCGCGCCCGAGCGGCTGAAGGGCTTCTTCCAGACCATCTGGCGACCGACCACCGAGGAGTTCCGCCAGCGGCACATAGAAGCCATCGAGCAGATAGGCCGCGCCCGCAAGGAGTTCGAGGGCAAAGCCTAGTCGCGTGAGTGTTCTCATCCCTCCGGGTATCCTGCCTGGAGGGATGAAGCATAGGAGATACTGATGCTCAGATTCGCAGTATGTTTGGTGGCATGCACGGTTTTGGCGGCGGTAACCAGCCATGCCGGTAAGCTCATTCCAGTGGCAATAGTTATCCCCAAATCGCCGCTGCCCGTGGTCACTCTTGCCGCAAAGGAACTTCAGGGCTACGTCCGCAAGGCGAGTGGCGTGGTACCGCGTATCGCCACCGAGGGCAGCATTCCATCGGGGTGTTGAGCGCTGCTTCTACCTCGGTGCCACCCAAGCCGCACTAAAGGCCGGGATCGACCCAGCCAAGCTTGCTCGCGATGCCTATCACATCCGCTCGACCGGCAACACCGTTTATCTGGTTGGTCGCGACAGCGATGGCGACCCACTCCACAAGAGCCTCGCGACATCGGTCGGGACGCTCTTTGCAGTCTACGACGTGCTCGACAACGACCTCGGCGTCCGCTGGCTCTGGCCTGGGGAATCAGGTGAGGTCGTGCCCAAGCTCTCCTTCTCCCTCTCCTCTCAGGAGATGGCTGGGGTGAGGTCGCTCAAGATCAGGCCCCGCGACGAGACCGTCAAGCCGCGGTTCCGCTTCTGTGGGATCAGGACCAACAGGCCTGATGAGATACTCTGGCTGCGGCGGATGCGCATGCACGGAGCCGACGGAGTAGTCTTCGGTCACGCTTTCGGCAACTGGGGCGCGCAGTACGGCGCGGATCACCCGGATTGGTTTGAGATGGACTCGCAAGGCACGCGCCACCCTGGCTGGTCGATGTGTGTTTCCAACCCCGGCTTGCATAGGCAGATAGTCGGTAACTGGTGGGCGGCTCAGCAGTCCAACACCGGCGTGAGGCCAACTATCAATATCTGCGAGAACGATCGCAACGGCAACTGCTGCTGCCCCAACTGCCTTGCGTGGGACGGTCCCGAGGCGCCGCAGCCTCGACCGTCGTACTACAGCGGGGTTCACAATGTTTCTCAACGCTACGCGCGGTTTGCTATGTCGGTGCTCGATCTCGCCCCAGAGCACGACCCGAGCGCGGAAGTCTCGTGCTACGTCTACCTCAACTATGTCTTCGACCCGGTTGGGGTAAAGCTCGATCCGCACATCCTTGCCGGGTTTGTGGCTGATGTGTTCTACCCCCGCACGACTGAGGATCATCTATGGGTGCTCAAGCAATGGCAGGGATGGGCAAAGAGTGGCGCTTCGCTTTTCCTGCGACCGAACTACCTCTTGAACGGCTACTGCATGCCCGAGAACTGGGCGCGGCAGTTCGCGGACGAGTTCCAGTTTTGCGATCGGCGCGGGATGATGGGCTCCGATTTCGACAGCCTCAACGGCCAGTGGTCCACGATGGGGCCGGTGCTCTACGTCGCCGGACGGCTTCACGCGAAGCCGAGGATGCCGGTCGATGATATACTCCGGGAATACTACTCCGGCTTCGGCCCGGCGGCGACTCAAATCAAGGCGTACTGGGAGTATTGGGAGCGATATACGCGGCAGCACACCGACGTCCTCCAGGATGGCACTGCTCACTGGACAACGTATCCCAAGGATGTCTACAAGCGCTTCCCGCTGGAATCGTTCGATCCGGCGGACAAGCTGCTCTACGAGGCAGAGCGCGCGTCTGCGAACAACCCAGTGGCCATGCAAAAGGTCGCGTTCCTTAGGTCGGGGTTCGATCACGCACGGCTGTGCGTCGAGACAAGCATTGCGTTGTCCCAGACTGGCGCGGACGAAACCAAGCGAAAGGCCGCGATAGCAAAGCTCCAGGCGTTCCGGAAGACTCTCAAGGACCCGATGGCGGTCAACGTCGATCACAACTTCTTCTCGTGCGTGGACCGCGAGCGCGCCTCGGGCTGGCCCGAATAGCGCCCCGTCATGCTGAACTTGATTCCCTCGGACGACAGTGGATTCGGAGAACCCACGAGAGTCAGCACCTATCCCTTCGCGGGTCACCTAGCGCAGACTTGCCGCAGGCTTTCCCATATAGGCCAAGCCGAGGCTCGTGCTCTTGCCCTTGAGCGGCGACCAGGGCTCCAGCCGGAATCCGCCTGGGGTGAATGCGATGCCGTAGTACCCGCTGAAGAGGACGGTCTGGGTCGTGTAGGCGTCCGTGAGCATGCCCTCGTATCCGGACGGCGTCCCGTCCCATCGGGTCCATTCGCCGCCCTTGCCAACCCCGTTTTGGAACCCGCCCTTGGCATAAGTCGCCATCATCGGCCAGAGAATCCTGTCCGCCTCAGCCTTCCTGCCGAGCTTGTAGAGCGCCTGAATATAGTAGGAGGCGAAGCACGCAGTCGCGCCGCCGTGCTCGAAAACCTGCCAGGAGTCGGTGCCGTCCTCGCGCTTAGGCGAACCCAGGGTACCCGGTCCGTAGTCGCTCTTGGGGATCACAACCAGCGGGCCAGGCAGGCCGAGGTCGAAGCGACTGTACCCGACCTCTTTCATCTTCGCCTCAATGCGGTCCACGATCTTGTTGGCCAAATCATCCGGCACGAGCCCGTAGGCAATCGCGATGCCGTTTACGAAAGTGAAGTAATAATCGTGGAGCTTACCTTCGGAGTCGCGCCAGCCCGCGATCACGCCTGTCTCTGGGTTCAGGAACGTAGGCACATAGGCAGCCTTGATCATATCTGCTTGGCGCTTGGCCGCGGCAGCCTTGTCCTGATTGCCCGCAAGCGCTTCGAGGTCCGCGAGGCAATTCAGAGCCCGATAAGCAAGCGCGCACCCGTACGCGTCCTCGTGCCCGAAGTTGATCTGGTCCCACCAGTTGCTGGTCGGACACCGCGCCGTTCCCGAAACACCCGTGCGCGTGGATTCGGGCAGCCCGTTGCCATCGCGGTCCTGCTTCTCCATGGCCAGACGAATGCGCTCCAGGTGTGGCAGCCACTTGCGCAGCAGTGTCATATCGCCTGTCGTGCGGATCACGTCCCAAGCGGCGATGAGCATCGAGGGATAGGTGTCCATCTCGATGTCTTCCCACCCGACACCGTAGCCGGGCGCGCCGTTGAGATACCGATCGAGCGACTCCCGCACCATCCGCATTGGCTCGATACCACCGGGGAGCGCCTGAGTGTAGACTGCGACGTCGGCGTATTGGTGCATGCAGAAAACGCAGTTGTCGCTGACGATGTTATTGGCAAGCATGCCATTATCGGGCCGGTATTGGAACGAGTTCAGCCAGTGTCGCCCAAGCCCCGCGAGGCGCGGATCGGTCTTTGTCAGCGCGGGTACCGGCGCGATGCTCTGGACGGTTGCGGTCAGATCGAAGCTGTCGGTTCCCGACGGAATGATGATCAGGCCGTCGTCACGGCGCGCCGCAGCCGGCGCGGACAGCAAAGCGTTCCACTGTGCCTGTGGGCGCAGGGATTGCCCGATCATGCTTGCACTCTTGCGCGATGATTGCAGCAGCAGACTGCCGAAGTCGGTTGCGTGTAGGATGCAGGGGAGCGGGGCATTGTTGCCGGGCTTGGGATTCGCCAGCGGTGCGACCGGAGTCTTCGAGACATCGAACGCGAATCGCACCGAGACCGGGTCGTGTGCAAGCGCCCTCTCGGCTGCAGACGTGCTGACGGCGATCTGGATACCCTTCGCCGTGACGCGAGTCTCCCAATGAGCCTGGACGCCGCCGGGCAGCACCGTAGAGTATCTCACGACGTTGCCATCTACCTCCACCCGTGTTTCGGGATTTGAGTGCAACGGAAATCCCGAAACAGCCGTGGGATTTGAATGCAATGGAAATCCCGAAACGCCCGGGGGCTGCGGAAACACTGGCGCGGATGTCAGGCTTGCGCCGCCGTCAGGGCCGGGCTTGAGTAGGTTCTGGGTCACTTTGCCCTCGCCCAGGCTGTCCCAGCAGAGCGCCGTGATGCGGGGCTCCGTGCGCGAGAAAACTACTCGAAGCCAGTTGGAGCGGAACTCGATCTCACCGGCGCGCGACGTAACTGTAAGGCCGGGAGCATCGGTAGGCTTGAGAATACTGCTCCACTTCGGAGCTTCCGGCGTGGCTGTAGTTACAGCTTTCGGTTCGACGTATTCGCCGAAGACCTCAACCTCCGAAAGCTGAGCGAAGTTGGGCCGGGTGTACGAGGTATACGACGAACGAAGTATGCGAATGCGCACGTTGTCGGTTGTGACGGGGCTAAACGATCGCTCGATGCTGAACTCGTCAGGCCCCATTTGATTGTCCTTGATCGCGAAGAGTTGGCGGAACGTGACACCGCCGTCAGGCGAATACTCGCCGACGAGGTCGATGGGGTAGTCCTCGATCCCTCCCCGATGAATGACCACGCGGGATACTCTGGCGGGTTGCCGGAACTTGAGCCAGAGCCAATGCGGATGCGGCTTCTCAAGCGCCGCATGCCAGCGGTTCGAGCCCGCGAAATCGCCGGGGCCGAGCCATATACCGTCTATCGCCTTGCCGGGCACGTCGCCTGAGTAGACGGAGTCCGCGACGGCTGCACATCCCTCGCTCGCCAGCGCCACGTTCGTTTCAGCGCAGGCAGGCGCGCGCAGCAGCGGGCAGAGAATGCACAATATGATGATCGCGGTGCAGAGTTTGGACATTGGTTGGGGCCTTTCCAGAACAATGCAATGATGAGGCGTTCGGCAGAGGTGATGGAGTCACCTTCAGCAGACAAAGCAATGGTCGGTGCAGAAAGACGTGCTAGCTACCAGTACTCGATCTCCCGATACTCGGCCTTTTCCTCTCGGAACGCTCCCACTGGGGATCGTCGGTTCTCGCGGACCTGACGTTTGATCACCCAGTTGTCATACTCATCAAACTGATAAGTGTATTGCGACGTTTCGTCATACTCAGGAGATCGCCAATCTTCACGCTCAACAAGGCCATGAGAGTCATAGGAGCTGCGATCGTACGACTTGCCTGTTTCGAGTTTCCCCATGGAGGACGCAGAGATCATGACACCGTCCGCTGAGTACTCCGTAGTAAGACTGCCCCCTGAGAAGCACGTATCGATTTTGACACATCTCCGGTTCTTGTCGAATGTCATCACGGTCCGGAGGCGGGACTTCAACCCCTTCCCTTCGTCGCAATCCTGAGTGCGAATCAACTGATTGCCCTTCCATTCGTAACGACTAATGTCTGGCGTGGACCCCTCGCCGGAACTAGTTCCGATGAGATTATCCTTGTCGTCGTAGACGAACGTGACTGTCAATGGTGGGTCCGGTTTCTCCATGCCCAGGTCTTGGCTCTGCTGCCGAATGAGCAATCCGTCTGCATCATACGTGTACGTATGTTCCCACCCAATATGGCCGTGTGCATCATAGTGGAGCTCTCTTATTCTGTGGCCTTCATCATCATACTCATGCACTACGCGCCAGTCTACTTGCCCGTCACGCTGGTGTGCTGTTTCCTCGAGATGTCCGTCGCCGGTGAAAGTTAGAGTCTCATCCACAACCCGTGAGCCATTCACGATCTTGCCTTGAGTAACAATGTGCACGGGGCCGGAAAGATTAAAATCAGACATGCCTAGCGCTCGGGGTGTCCCGGGTTGAAGCCATTGCGGCAGCCGGTACCCAACCGTTGACTTGTGTACAGCATTTTGCGGCAGAGCGCGAGATGTTGTGACTTGGACCTTTGGTTTTGATGAGTGGGTGCGTGCGTGCTCCTGATTGCCGGCGTGACGCGATTGCCGCACCTCAGGCAACACCGAGAGACTGATCGCGAGGACTGGGAGCCCCAAGAAGATGACCCCCGCGAGAATAAGGCCATTGTTGCGCGGCCGCTGTTCTCTTCCCCGTGCATTAAGCTCAATGACGAGCATTGGTATGCCAATCGCTGCTCCCAGGCACGTGAAACAGAGTGCAATAGAAAAGATGATAACGGAAGCGCGAGGCGCGTGCTCATACACGCTTGTCGATTCCGCAGTTTGGCACTCATTTCCTGGGTATTGACCGGTAGGATCACCTGAACTGCACATGCGTTCTCCTATATCATCGCGCCAGACTCGCGTTCTCACGATGCCAATGGGGTTGACGTGGGGAGCACAAACGCTCCCCACGGCGGATGTCTACATCCTGTCAACCAGCCGCTCAACAAGGCGGATGACCTGCTTCACGCATTTCTTCTCGGTCTCTGCCTTGACCGGAGCGTGGTCGATGTGATGCTTTATTGCATCCCCAAGATGGACTATCTGTGCGTTGATCGATTTTGCCTGCTCCGCGAATGTGAGTTCGTGGAACTCCTTCGTATCATCCTTGTGCCGTCCTGCCATTTCAATACCTCCATTGCTATACATAGGATACGCTTGGTGCGGAACCCCAACTCGCACCGTATTCAGCGGGGTTGTTGTGGCGTCCCCCTATCCCCAGTACTTCCGGTCCAGACTCCGATACTGCACGGCTTCGGCGATGTGCTCTATGCCGATCTGTTCGACGCCGGCGAGGTCGGCTATTGTGCGGGAGACCTTGAGGATACGGTCGTAGGCGCGGGCGGAGAGGCGCAGGTGCTCGATTGCCTGCTTGAGCATGTTCTCGGCGTCCTCGTTCAGCTTGCACCACACCTTCATGTGCTTCGATGTCATCTGAGCGTTGCAGTATATCTTGGAGCCGGAGAACCGGGCGTATTGCATCTCACGGGCGGTCTGAACCCTCGTGCGGATGACGGTGGATGCTTCGCCTGGGGTCTTGCGCAGCAGTTCATCGTGTTTGAGCCGCGGCACCTCGACGTGGATGTCGATACGGTCGATTAGCGGCCCCGATATGCGCTGTAGGTAACGCGCGATCATCTGCGGGGTGCACGTGCAGGGACGGAGGTGATCGTTGAAGAACCCGCACGGGCAGGGGTTCATCGCCGCCACCAGCATGAAGGCGGCGGGGTAGGTAAGCGATGCCTGCGCGCGGGCGATTGTGACCTCCCCGTCTTCGAGAGGCTGCCGCATGACTTCGAGCACATCGCGCTTGAACTCAGGAAACTCATCGAGGAACAGCACGCCCCGGTGCGCCAGGCTGACCTCACCCGGCCTGGGATAGCTTCCGCCGCCCGTAAGGCCCGCAGTCGAAATCGTATGGTGCGGCGAGCGGAACGCCCTTCGCGTAATCAGCGCCTGATTGGGGCTCAGAAGGCCGCACACGCTGTAGAGCTTAGTGACCTCAAGCGCCTCCTCCATGTTGAGCGGAGGGAGTATGCTGGGCATCCGCCGAGCGAGCATCGTCTTGCCGCTGCCGGGAGGCCCGACCATCAGCAGATTGTGTCCGCCCGCCGCTGATACCTCCAGCCCGCGCTTGGCGGCTTCCTGGCCTTTGACATCCGAGAAGTCGGCTTCATAGAGCGGATCATCGAGCGCCTCGAACGCCGACACATCGAATATCGCGGGCAGCATCGTCTGAGGGTCATTCAAAAGGCTGACGACCTCGGTCAGGGTCTGCACTGGATAGACCTCGACCTCGCTTACGATCGCGGCTTCCTTGACGTTGTGCGCGGGGACGATCAGCTTTTTGAACTCGGATTCGCGGGCGCTTAGGGCAATCGGCAGCACGCCGCTAACGCCTCGCACCGCGCCATCGAGGCTCAGCTCTCCGACTATCGTGCAGCCACTAAGGAATTCCGGGTCTATCTGACCGGTCGCGGCGAGGATACCGACTGCTATCGGCAAGTCGAATGAAGGCCCCTCTTTGCGAACATCGGCGGGGGCAAGGTTGACCGTTATCCTGCGCGAGGGAAACTCCAGGCCGCAGTTCTTGATCGCGGCTCGGACGCGCTCCTTGGACTCGTTAACCGACGCATCCGGCAGCCCGACGATCGTGAAACCTGGCAGCGCGGGGGCGATATCGACCTCCACCTCCACCATATAGGCGTCGATTCCGTTTACTGCACTCGATTTCACCTGTGCGAGCATAAGCAAGCCGTCCTTATCGTATTCCCCTTGGAGATTATATGCGAGCTACCGGCAGAGGTCAAATCACCGTCAGCGTAAGCACGTATTCTTGTTTGTCCTTTGAGAATGGCAGGGTGACCACGATTCGCCCCTCTGCGGGCTTTGCCGAACCGTCCTTGACGTAAGGGTTGTGCGGCAGGACGGGCCATGAGATCGTGGCGTTGTCCGGAACCGTCAATCGCCATCCCGCGTGCTCGATCCACGCCCCCATTTCCTTGCTGGATAGCGTGAATGCTTCCCCGTTCAGCTTCTGCTCCACGCCGCCTTCGGTCCTAAGAGGCTTGCCAATGTGCGGAAACAGCGTCAAATGCGCCGCAACCGGCTGGCCC
>Ga0209638_1001928_pt1 | contig 12936 bp, 14 predicted proteins | sample BarGraNGADG00211_FD_184490 | JGI IMG/M metagenome (GOLD analysis project Ga0209638, IMG submission 184490) | Arctic peat soil microbial communities from Barrow, Alaska - Barrow Graham LP Ref core NGADG0002-211 (SPAdes) (version 2) | ecosystem: Environmental > Terrestrial > Soil > Wetlands > Peat... | reverse complement strand
CGCCCTGATCCGCGTATCGTCCGTGATGTTCAGGGAGCTGTCGAGGGGAACGTTGAAATCGAACCGGAACAATACCTTTTTCTGATGAATGTCAATCTCATCGATGAATTTCATGGCTCCTCCTGTATTGATTCTTGTGGGCAGGTTGCGATCCATTCTGCTAAAAAAAGTCGGACCAAGGATGACGTGTAATTTATATCTCACCAAGGCAGTCCCGGTCAAGATGGAATATGTTTTTACGCCGGGGCGGCGCCCTTTTCAACCAACAGGTGAGGATGCCGGGTGCACACCCTTTTTTTCAGGGAGAAGGCCCCTGCAATAACTCTTCAGCGTATCTCTTGGAGGGCGAGGGCTCTTTCCAGCCGTTTCAAAAGAGAATCCGTGCCGAGGAGGGCAAAGACCCGATCGAGTTCGGGACCATGGAGACGGCCCGTCACGGCCGCCCGGATCGGCATATAGAGTTCCTTTCCCCGGAGACCGGTCTTCTCGGAAACTGCCTGAATGAGGTTACGGAAGATCGTTTGATTCATGGCGCCTTCCGCTGGCGCCGTTCCGGAATCCCCGCGGCCATTCCGGGTTAAAAGAAAGAGCTCATCATGAAGGATCTGGAGGGCTATTCCCGCCTCCGCCCCCCGGATGATCGCCGCCGCATCCTCCCCCATCCGGTAACGTTCGTCCGCAAAGAGGTCAAGGAACCCGCCGATGTCGGCAAGGGTCATGAGGTTATCCTGAACGGCGGCGACGATTCCCACCAGACGATTGCGCTCGCGAAGAAGGGCGTCGTAACCGGCCGCACGGACAAAGGGGATCAACTTTTCGGCAAGGATCTCCGTTTCGTACCTCCGTATATAAGCCCCGTTCAGCCACAGAAGTTTCTCCTCGTCGAATACGGCGCCCCCCCGCCCCGTTCGGTTCAGGGAAAAGAGCCGGCAGAGCTCATGGGCCGTGCGAATCTCCTCGACGCCGCTGAAAGAGCCGCCCAGAAGGGCCAGGTAATTGAGGAGAACCTCAGGCAGGATCCCCCGGCGGCGGAACTCCCGGACGGAAACGGCGCCATGCCGCTTGCTCAACTTGGCATGATCATGTCCCGTGATCAGTGCGTGGTGGGCAAAAAGAGGCGTTTCCCAGTCAAGCGCCCGGTAGAGAAGGATCTGCGTCGCCGTGTTGGAGAGGTGGTCCTCTCCGCGGATGACGTGGCTGATCTCCATGAAATGATCGTCAACCACGACGGCGAAATTGTAGGACGGCATCCCGTTCGAACGGACGATGACGAAATCGCCGATGGCCTCCCCTTGAAATGCCATCGAACCGCGGATGAGGTCGTCGAAACGGATCGGCCCTTCCTCTACGCGGAAGCGCCAGACGGGAACACGGCCCTCCGCCTCCAGTCGCCTCCGCTCCGATTCCGTCAGACACCGGCATTTCCCCATGTAGCGCGGCATCATCCGCCTGGCAACAAGGTCCGTCCGCTCGGCCTCCAACTCCGCTTCGGTGCAATAGCAGGGGTAGACCCGGCCGGCCGGGATCAGTTTCTTCAAACAGTCATGATACAGCGCAAGCCGTTCGCTCTGGCGATAAGGCCCCCACGCGCCGCCGATCCCCGGCCCCTCATCCCAGTCGATCCCCAGCCAGTGGAGATCGTCAAGAAGATTTTCCTCGAAGGCCGCGGTCGTTCGGATTTGATCCGTATCCTCGATGCGGAGGATGAAAGCTCCCCCCGAACCGCGGGCGAAGAGCCAGTTGAAAAGGGCCGTCCGCGCATTGCCGACGTGGAGCTCTCCGGTGGGCGACGGCGCAAACCGCACCCGGATTCGGGGCGACGTCATGAGAAGCTCCCCTCTTCGAGCAGCACAACGGCGAAGGCCGCCGCGCCCTCCCCTGCGCCGACAAGCCCCATCCCTTCGTTCGTCTTGGCCTTCACACCCACCTGTGCGGCGGAAATTCGCAGGATGCGGGCGATGTTTTCCGCCATCTCCGGAAGATGGGGGGTCAGTTTTGGCTTTTCCAGAACAATCGTCGAATCCACATTGCAGACCTGGAAACCTTTCGCAACGGCAAGCTCCCGAACCCGTTCCAGCAGGACCAGGCTGGAGATCCCCCGATAGGCGGGATCCGTGTCCGGGAACTGCCGGCCGATGTCGCCCTCGCCGACAGCGCCGAGAACAGCGTCGCAGACGGCATGGATCAGGACGTCGGCATCCGAATGGCCCAAAAGCCCCTTTTCGTGTGGGATCTCCTTCCCGCCCAGAACAAGCCTTCTTCCCACCGCGAGGCGGTGGCTGTCATAGCCGAACCCGATTCTCATTCCACCCTTCCGCATACCCGAATCAATCCTTCTTACCCCTTACCATTTTTTCCCTGCGTGAACGGGGACACCTTGCGGCAAGGTGTCCCCATACGGCGGAGGATCATCTCGCCCCGCACCAGGTCCTCCGGCATCGTCACCTTGATATTATCCTCGTCACCGCGGATCATCCGGACGGGGATTCCCATTCTTTCAACCAGGGAGGCATCGTCGGTGCCGTAAAAACCGTCCGCCTCGGCCCTTGCATAGGCAGCAAGGATCACTTCTCTCCGGAACGCCTGAGGGGTCTGCGTCAGCCAGAGACCTTCCCGGGAGACCGTTTTGACCACCCCTCCCGCGGCGTCCACCGCCTTGACCGTGTCCCGGATCGGGACGCCGACGGTCACGGCGCCGAACTCCTTCGCCCCGGCGACGGCCCGCTCGATCAGATCCACGGTGACAAAGGGCCGGACACCGTCATGGATGACGATCTCCCCGTGTTCGTCACGCAGATGCGCCAGCGCATTTCTCACCGAGTTCTGCCTCTCCCTTCCGCCGTGAAGGACCAAACTGACCTTGGTGATGCGGTATCGTTGAACCAGATCACGCCGGACATCCGGGATGTCCCCTTCCGGGACCACGAGGAGGATTTCATCGATGAGAGAGGAACATTGAAATACGCGTAAGGTGTGAACGAGGATAGGGATTCCGGCCAGAGAGAGGTACTGCTTGGGAACGCATCCCCCCATCCGTTTCCCCGCACCCCCGGCGGGGATGATCGCGATCGTCTTCATGGCGCCGTCCCAAAAACAATTGAGGCCCGGCGATTGCGCATCACCGGGCCTCAAGATCGTTATGGTTTCGCATTCACCCCATAGGGTTTCTTGTCCGCAACAACCGCCTTCAGTTCCGAAAAGATCATCCGCCCGGCAGTCGTCTGCAGAACGCTGGTGACCAGCGCCTCCACATTCGCCCCCTGGTATTTCTGCGCGTTGTCCACGATGATCATCGTTCCGTCGTCCAGATAGGCCACCCCCTGCCCCGGTTCCTTACCGTCCTTGATGATCTTGACGGTCATCAGTTCGCCCGGCAGAACCACCGGTTTCAACGCATTGGCCAGTTCGTTCACATTGAGGATCTTGATGCCTTGCAACTCCGCAACCTTGTTGAGATTGAAATCATTGGTGATGATCTTGCCGCTCGTCTTCTTGGCCAGGGCGACCAGCTTGGCGTCCACCCCCTTGATTTTCGGGAAATCGTGGTCCACCACGTCTATATAGATCCCGCTGCTCCGCTGCATCCGATTGAGGATGTCCAGCCCCCGCCGGCCGCGAGCCCGCTTCATGGAATCGGAGGAGTCGGCGATGTACTGCAACTCATCGAGGACAAAGCGTGGAACAATCAGGTTGCCCTCCATGAAACCGGTGTCGCAGATATCGGCAATCCGGCCGTCGATGATGACACTGGTATCGAGAATCCGGTAATCGCTGATCTCCTTAGCCGGCCCCCAGCCGAACAGGCTGACCTCCTCCACCTTCTTCGAGCCGAGAACAAGACCCAGATAACCCATGGTGCCCGTTAGCAACGTATAGATCCAGGGCACAACCTGGCGTTTCTCCATGATATTGCTAACAAAACTCAAACCATAGGCAAACAGGAAAGCGATCAGGAGACCAATGATGATCCCCACCACCCCGCCCAGGATCACCCGCAGGGAGACCTTCCGTATGGCCTGCTCGATCTGGATGACAAAGATGGCCATGAGCAAACCAAAAACCGCCCCAACCGCCCATTGCCACCACTGGTTATAGCTGTGGTAGGCGATAGAATAACCGCTTAAGGAACATGCCAGGATCAAGAGAATCTTTACAATCACATCCAATCATCCCCCTTCCAATCCAATCGATTTGCCTGCGCCCCGTTTTGCACACGCCGCCCGAACCGCATAAAAGGGTCCTCGATCGATGAATGTTATCAATATTACGATTATTTATGTTCTCGTTTTCCTGCAAAAACCGTGGCTGACCCGTGAGGCGGGGTGGCGTCATTGTATGGTAAAGATCGTCTTCAGATCCTCTTCGATCTCGGTCTCCTCCGCATGGCTCGCCACCGAAATTTCCTTGATGAGCAGGCTCTTCGCCGTATCCATCATCTTTCTTTCCCCGAAGGAGAGATTTTTGTCGCTTTTCAGGATAAAGAGATCCCGCAGGACCCGGGCAATTTCGAATACCGATCCCGTCTTGATCTTTTCCAGGTATTCCCGGTATCTCTTGTTCCAGGTCTGCTTGTCAATCGTGACATCCTTGTTTCTGAGGATCGCGTAAACCTTGGGGATCTCCCTCTTATGAATGACCTCGCGGAGACCGACCGATTTCGCGCTATCCATCGGAATCATGATTTTCATGCCGTTGCCCATGATCTTCATAATATAGAATAGCTGCTTGCTTCCTCCGACCTCCCGGTTTTCGATCGCCTCGATGACCCCGACCCCCTGCGCTGGATATACCGCCAAATCGCCTACCTTGAACATGTTTACACCTAAAGAATTTATTTTGAACTTGGTAGGTTATCTGATTCTGATGGAATAGTCAATACGATTTACGATTCCTTTTTCGTCTCGCTGATTTGCCCCTGCTTCCCCGGCTCATGGCTGCCGGCGCCAAAGGGGGACACCTTGCGGCAAGATGTCCCCGTCATGGAAGAAAAAAAAGGGGATTCCTGGCCTTGTTGTTATGACGGATCTCGAAATGAAGAAAGGCTTCCTCCTTCGCGGCGGCCTTTCCGATAAACGCAATCCGGCCTCCCTTCTTGACCTTCACCTCCCCGCGGACGGTTCTGATCCCCAGATGGGCGTAAACCGTCGCGTAGTGATCCTCATGCTGGATGATGATCGTCTCCCCATAATCCTTGAGCGGGGCGGAAAAGATGACCACCCCGTCCGCCGCGGCCTGCACGGGCGCTTCTTCACCGGCCGCGATTCGGATTCCATTGAAATACATTCGGTTCGGCTGGATGCCGAATGGCGAAATCACCGTACCCTTGACCGGCCAGATGAAACGCTTTTTATCAAACCGGATTTGTTCCGGCTTTTCACCGCCTTCCTTCGGTCCGGCCGGCGGGCCTGCCGTTTCCCCGCTTTCCGACGTCCCGGCACTTTTGGGGAGGGAGATATCCCTCTCCGCCGCTCGGGAGGGGACCGGACGATCTTTCGCCGCCGCGTCGGCCGGCGGCTGCGGTCGGCGCTTTCCGTCCACCGCCGCTCCACTTTTTGGAATTTCCGCTCTGACAACGGCTGTTTCGTTTTTTACGGGCTTCTCCTTCGCTTGAAGCGTCGACGAAGGTTCCCGCGGCCGGGCAGCGACCATGATGTCGTCCAGAATCTGGTTCGCATCGGGGACGAAGATCACGCTATCCGGCTCGATCCGGTCGGAATGGCTGATGTTGTTAATCTCCGCGAGTTCCTGAAGGTCGACGCGATACGCACGGGCAATGGCGGAGAGTGTCTCTCCGCTCTTTACACGATGATAAACCCCGCGGGGCCGGGCGTCCCTGAAGGACAAACCCGAGCAGGAGAGGATCATCAGGCCGATCAGAAAGAAACCCATGAATTTCAAACGATGCGGGCTGCATGAAAAAACAGTGGCGAAGGGTGTCTCGCTCGTCAATTTTCCCATCCGTGTTCCCCGATCAGATCTACAAAACGGCACCCGCCCAGATCTTCCTGTTTCAGATCCTCCGGATCTTCCGACATGCGGGTCAGTTTGAGAAGGGCTTGGGAGTTACGGCTTCCCACGGGGACCACGAGACGACCGCCGACGGCAAGCTGCTCAATCAGAAGCCTGGGAATTCGAGGCGCGCCGGCCGTCACCATGATCGCCTCAAAGGGGGATTCCTCGCGCCACCCGTAGGTTCCATCCCCCACCCGGATAGCCACATTATAATCTTTCAGCACATCCAGAACCCTCCTTGCCGCGGTTGCCAGCACCGCAATGCGTTCGATGGAGAAAACCCGTTCGGCCAATTCGGCGAGGATGGCCGTCTGATACCCGGAACCGGTCCCGATTTCAAGCACCTTTTCCCGTCCGGTCAGCGCCATCGCTTCGGACATCAACGCAACAATATACGGTTGGGAGATGGTCTGCCGGCGTTCGATGGGAAGGGGATTGTCGTTATAGGCCTGATCGATCAGCCCCTCATCCACGAAGAGATGGCGTGGGATCTTCTGCATGGCCTTCAGGACCCTCTGATCCGAAACGCCCCGCACCCGGATCTGGGTATCGACCATCCTCATTCTCTGTTTCTGAAATCGGTCTGTCACGTTTCCGTCCTGATCATCGCAACGCCTGTGGAATGCATGCACCCTCCTTGAAAGGAATCGCGGTCCCGCCGAAAGGAATCGTACCGGAACCGGTCAACGGAATACCGTTGTCATAATATTACCATCAAAACGCCGATTTTTCAAGCACCGGGGAGCACCTGGCAGTTCCAGTGGATGATGCTCAGAAAAGGAGGTCGCCCATTTTCTTCTTCTTTTGTAACACCTCATGAAGGGCTTCCCTTGACCCGGACGGCAAACTGTGAGAAAAGCGGTCATGCGAAAAAGGGCATCGCAATCAAAACCTGAAATGATCGGGGAGATCCTTCGAAAAGTTCTCAAGAAGAGGAACATCCCCCATACCGAGACGGACCGGCGCCTCCTCGATCTCTGGACACGGGCCGTCGGTCCCCAGATCGCCGCCCGGACCTTGCCCGAAACGGTGAAACGGGGCGGGCTCTATGTCCGGGTCTCCGCCCCGGCCTGGCTGCATCAGCTCCAGTTCCTGAAAGAGGAGATCCTCCTCAAGATGAACGAACTCGCCGGGCAGGAGGAATTCCGGCGTCTTTTTTTCTCCATCGGCGAGGTTCCCGCGCCCCCTCCGGATGCGACCGCTCTTCCGCCCGGCACCCCCATCCTCGCACCGCTCCGGAAGCGCGACCGGGAGATGATTCGGGAGAGCCTCGATGCCGTCCGGGACCCGGAGCTCCGTGAGATTCTGGAGAGGGTCATGGTCAGGGAGATCAGCCGCCGCCGTGAGCGGGAAAAGCGGACAGTTCTCTGAAGATCTCTGTCATCTCCGGGGTGTAAACGCCGGCATCCTGATAGATGAAAAGCGGCGGCGCCACATTCAGCCCCTCCCGCCCTCCCTTCACTCCCTCCACCAGAACGAACTCCCCTCCCCCGTCGGGACGGGAGTAGACCAGACGCAGCCGTTTAGGTTCGATCCGGCATTCCCTCATCCTCGCGATCAACTCGGCCATCCGGACTGCCGGATAGATCGCATACACGCGGCCTTCCAGTCTAAGGGCGTAAACGGCGGCCGCGAGGAAATCCGCTACCGTTCCCTCGATCTCATGTCTGGCCACCGCTTTTTCGGGATCGGAATTCGTCCGTCCCGATCGGAGACGCCGGTAGGGGGGGTTGAAAACGGCCGCCGAGAAGGATTGCGGCTCGCAGAGGGTCTCCGGACACCTGACGTCCCCCCGACGGATCTCCATCCGCCCGGCAAGATCATTGAGAACAACATTCCGCTTCGCGATCGCGACAAGTTCATCCTGGATTTCGATCCCCAGGACACGCCCGCAGCGGAAGCGTTGCGCCAGAATCAGCGCGATGATCCCGCTCCCCGTTCCCAAATCGATCAGATCATCGCCATCCCGGAGGTCGGTAAAATGGGCAATCAGCAGCGCGTCGAGCGAAAAACGGTAACCCCTCTTCTTCTGGATGATCCGGAGGCGGTCGACAAGGATTCCATCGACCGTTTCCGCTGTCGAATGGAGAAGGTTCACGTCCATGATCACTCCAGCCGATAGACAAACAGGCCGCTCAAGAGTTTCGGCTCGAACCAGGTGGATTTGGGCGGCATCACCTTCCCTGCATCCGCGACGGCCATCATCTGCGCCACCGTGGGAGGATAAAGGGAAAAGGCGACGGCGAAACCGGCCTGGTCTACGAGCCTCTCCAACTCCGCCATACCGCGGATCCCCCCGATAAAATCGACCCGCGCATCCGTCCGCGGATCCCGGACGCCGAGGATCGGATCGAGGAGGTTCTGCTGGAGGAGGGAGACGTCGAGGCCGGAGATGGGATCGTCCTCCCGCAGAATCTCCGCTTGGGCTGTCAGACGGCGCCATTCCCCGCCCAGATACATCCCGAAATCATGGCGCCGCTCCGGGGATTTTGCCGCAAAATTCGGTGAGATTTGAAAATTCTCACCGACCCGTTTTAGAAACGCCGCTTCCGTGAGGCCGTTCAGGTCCCGGACGGCGCGGTTGTAATCCATGATCCGGAGCTGATCGCTGGGAAGCAGGACGGCCAGCAGGAAATGGTGCGCCTCATCCCCCCGATCGCAGGAATTCCGGGAGCTTCGAAGGCGGGCGACCGTGGCGGCGGCCGCGGCCCGGTGGTGGCCATCGGCGATGTAGAGGGCCTCGACCGGGGCGAACCCTTCCGTGATCGCCCGGAGCTCCGCCGGATCCCGGATGACCCATACGATATGGCGGACGCCGTTGTCCGCCGTGAAATCATATTCGGGCGGTCGTTTTTCAACCTGCGCCGTCAAACGGTCGATCGCCCCTTCCCCGCGGTAGGTGAGGAAGACCGGCCCCGTCTGCGCTCCGACCGTATCGATGTGAAGCGTCCGCTCCCGCTCCTTATCCGCCCGGGTGAATTCGTGGCGTCTGATCCGCCCGCTTTCATACTCGGCGAGGCTGACGCAGGCCGCAATCCCCGTCTGGATGTGATTCCCCAACTGCTGCCGGTAGAGATAAAACGCAGCGGACTCCTCCTGGGCGAGGATCCCCTGATGGATCAGGGCCTCCAGATTCTCTTTCGCCCGCTCGTAGATCCGGCGGTCCTCCACGCCGGCGGCATCGGGAAGATCGATCTCCGATTTCTCCACATGCAGAAAGCTGAGCGGGTTGTCGCGGACCTGCTCCCGCGCCTCCGCCACGCTCAGAACATCATAGGGCGGGGCGGCAACCTGACGGACAACAGCCTTTCCGGGTCTCAGGGCGCGGAATGGAACCACTCTGGACATGCGTCTTTCTCCTTTCGAAGCAATCGAAGTGTTCGCGAAAAAACGGCTTTCCGCGGCCGCCTCAGCGAATATTTCTTGAAAATTCCTAACACACCGGGAGATGGAAAGCAACTCCGAAACGCCCGGGCGGAAGCCTCCGCCAGCGATGCGGCCGCAGAACGAAGGCCGCCGGTTCGGCAAAGGGCTCATTCGGTTGATGCGTACTTCCTCCGCAAATCATCAGCCTCGGCGAATATGCTGGATTTCGTAATCATTGATGTTGTTTCCTCGATATTATGGTATGGATGGGCCGTTCCGAGAGTGGCGTGCGGAAACGTGATGCATGGTCTGGCATCTCTTTGCCACGAAGCTGGAAACGGCGTAAACAATGGAAGGCGTTGCCCTAAATATGCGCGCACCGTATTTCTACCCGACCTCGACTCAATCAATTCAATATAATATCCATTCAATGAAAGCATAGCGGTTAAAAAAATTTAAAAGAGGAGGGTTTTATGAAAAGTAAAAAAACGTTATTCATCGTGTTGTTGGCTGCTTTATCTATTTTTTTGTTTACAACGGAGGTCCTATCCGAAAATCCTGGTTTTGACGACAAGGAGATCCGGATAGCGCAATTCGGCCCTCAAACAGGTCCCGCGGCGCCCTGGGGGGCAGTCGCCAGAGGCGCCGGTCTTCTTTTTCAGATCGTCAACGAAGAGGGCGGCATTCACGGCAGAAAAATCAAATATTTTTCGAGGGATGACCAGTACAACCCCGCCCAGACCACCGCCATCGTGAAAGAATTGGTGGAGCGCCATGGAATATTCGCTTTCACCGGGGGCGTTTCGAGCGCGGGAGGAAACGCCGTCAAAGGGTACCTTGCGGAAAACAAGGTCCTCTGGGTTACCCCCGGGTCCGCTGCGGTCAACTCTGATCCCAAAGGGGAAATCGAAACCATTGCCAATCCCTATCGCTATTATTCGTATCCGCTTTTTCAGGACGAGGCGAGTGTTCTCACAAAATATCTGGTTGAAAAAATGGGATACAAGAAGATCGGGTTCCTGTATCAGAATGATTCTTACGGTAAAAGCGGACTGGCGGGATGTCTGCAGAGACTTGCCACCTACAACATGAAACTGACCGAGGCGATTCCAGTCGAACCTACAGACAAGGATCTCGCCTCCCAGATACTCAGGCTTAAGAACTCCGGCGCAGAGACTGTCATTATGTGGGTCAGCCCAACGCTTGGAGCCATTGCCATGAAGACAAGCGCGAACGTCGGGTTCAAAACTCAGTGGGTTTCTTGCGACGGGCTTTCCGATTATCCTCTGATGAACAAGATAACCGGCGGTCTCTGGGAAGGGGTGATCACTGGCGCATTTGTGCCCCCTCCTGACTCCAATGATCCGCTGGTTGTTAAATACCAAAAGGCCGCGCAAAGACTGGCCCCGGAGGAGAGATGGGGGGTTTTCTATATGGCCGGCTTACAGTTCGCCGAACCGCTGGTCGAGGCCCTCAGACTCGCGGGACCGAATTTAAGCACGGAGGCCTGCATTGAAAAGTTGAACACCTTTAAGAACTGGAAGGGCTTGGGTGGTGCAATAACGTGGAACAAAAACCGCCACCAGGGCACCGATTCCGTTCAGATTCACAAGTGTGGTCCGGGGGGAAAATCCATCCTGTTGCAGGACTGGACGTCTAATGAAATCGCCGTCTGGAAAAAATAAAGGCAATTTTTATTTGAAAGGGAGCCCTGCTGGCTGCACACAGGGCGGTCAGGACTCCCTTTCGCTAATTCTGAAGTTTACCGCTTCAAAAAGTTTTGTATGGGGCAGGTGGGTGCGTTGAAACGTGGACAACTTGCTGAAGTCTGCGAATCGCCAAATTCGATTAAGATGCACGACTTCAAGTCGTTATTGATGATATTGTTTCCTCGATAATTGTGGTATGAATTACCAGTTATGAGGAGCTGGAGCCAACGGATTCATGGTTGAAATATTGTGGCACCACCGGGAAACCAGGCGGTTAAAAAAAGAAAAAACGTCAACCTGACTGGAGTATCGGGAGAAACCGGTCTTCTCGACTCCAAATCAGTTTCGAGGAGGAAAAATGACACAAGCGGAAATGACGGCAGAGAACCGTGGTTTCAGAAGTAAGATCGCCCGCTTTGGTTTCGCATTGGGCATAGCCGCATCGCTCGCTGCGGTATCGGCCGGGCTCGGCAACCGCTTCGGCTGGTGGTCTTATCGCGATGCATTTGCCGTAATGCCATGGATAGTCTATAGCGGCATCGCCGCCGTTGTGGTCTCGTTTCTTGGTGTTGCAGCCAACATGAAGTTCAGCCATAAACTCACTTTGCTGGCTCTGATCGGCCTAATACTTGGCGCTACAGTCGTGTGGATTCCCTACCATGTCAGAGAGGCTCTGCGCGCCAGTCCGCGCCTCAGCGACATCACCACCGACACCGCCAACCCGCCAGCTTTTGTTACCAACCTGGAATTGCGCAACAAATCCAAGGCGACCAATCCTACAGTTTACACCCCGGAGAAGGCGACACTCCAGGCGATAAACTATCCCGACATCAAGCCGGTGATACTGTCGCTGCCACCCGAGCAGGCCTTCGACAAGACAGTGACAGCGATGAACGGCATGGGCTTTATCATCACCAGCACCGACAGGGCGACCGGCAGGATCGAGGCCTATGATCAGAGCTTCTGGTTCGGCTTCATCGACGACATGGTGGTGCGCATCTCCGCGACCCCCACCGGCAGTCAGGTGGATATCCGATCATCGTCGCGTGTTGGCATCCGCGATGCGGGCATAAATGCCAAGCGAATCGTCAAACTGGTGGCGGCACTCAAAGCAAAATAGCGCACGCGTCTGTAAATTACCGCCGAGCAATTTTGGTGGTTCCTTGATAAGAGAACTTTGCACAGTATCAGATCTAATCCAATACAGTGTGGATTATCTCAAAACAGCGGAGAAGCTCTATGAACTATCTGGCTGCAGGACTTGGGAATATCTGCATTCAGCCGCGTTTCTTTCGCATCTGGGTATCGAGCTGCTCCTTAAGGCTTGCCTGCTTCATTTCTAGGATGAGTTTCCTGCTGTACACGATTTAAAGCTATTATTCCGGCAGTTGCGTAAAAAAGGAATCAACTTGTCGGATCAAAACAAGAAATGGCTTAATTATCTCAATAATTGTAATACGCTAAGGTATCCCGATTTAGCGACGAGAACAGAAGTTGCTATAAATCATTGGGAAAAAACAAAGGCTCTGTTCGAAGAACTAAGGGCAAATGTGCCTGTGGAAATTCAGAAACAGATTGTTTCAGATGAACGCTACCGTTCAAATTTAAAAAAAAGCGGCAAAACAATCTGGCCAGAAAATAAAGGCCGAACAACCGCATTGTGAGCGATGGTAAAAAGCCGCCGCATCACATGCCGAACGTTACTTTGTTTCAATCCGGAATTCTCAGTTTTAATGAATCACTACGGCTGAGCAGTTGTAGGTGAACGAGATGAAGGACATTGCGCGCGCATTCATCCACGGTCTCGACAGCAGCAGCCGGGGAACGAAGGGAAGTTACTTCCGGGTGA
>Ga0209638_1001927_pt1 | contig 12936 bp, 11 predicted proteins | sample BarGraNGADG00211_FD_184490 | JGI IMG/M metagenome (GOLD analysis project Ga0209638, IMG submission 184490) | Arctic peat soil microbial communities from Barrow, Alaska - Barrow Graham LP Ref core NGADG0002-211 (SPAdes) (version 2) | ecosystem: Environmental > Terrestrial > Soil > Wetlands > Peat... | reverse complement strand
CTCGCCGGTGGAGTCGGCATCGACGGTGACCACGCTGCCCGGGGCACCGAGCTCGGCGCGTCGGCGGCCGCCACCGGCGGTGATTAGGCGACGGGGGGCGTCGCCGCCCTGACCCGACGTCTCACCCACGGCCATGGCCGCCTCACGGGTGATCTTGTCCTCGGTGGAGATCTTGTACGGGAGGATGTCGCCCTTGTAGATCCACACCTTCACGCCGATGCGGCCGAAGGTGGTCTTGGCCTCGCGGAAGCCGTAGTCGATGTCGGCCCGCAGCGTGTGCAGCGGGACCCGGCCCTCGCGGTAGGACTCCTTGCGGGACATCTCCGAGCCACCCAGGCGACCCGAGCACTGGACCCGCACGCCGAGGGCGCCGGCCTTCTGCACGGTCTGGATGGAACGCTTCATGGCCCGACGGAAGGCCACCCGGCGGGCCAACTGGTCACAGATGCCCTGGGCGATCAGTGCGGCGTCGAGCTCAGGCTGCTTGATCTCCTGGATGTTCAACTGGATCCGGTTGTTGAGCCCGGTGATCTCTTCGATCTTCTTCTTGAGACGGTCGGCCTCGGCGCCACGGCGGCCGATGACGATGCCGGGACGGGCGGTGTGAATGTCCACCCGCAGCCGGTCGCGTGTGCGTTCGATCTCGATGCGGCTGACCGCGGCGGACTCGAGCTGCGACATCAGGTAGTCGCGGATCTGCCAGTCCTCGATCACGCAGTTCTGGTAGTTGCGCTCCTCGAACCAACGCGACTTCCAGTCGGTGGTGATGCCGAGCCGAAACCCGTAGGGGTTGACCTTCTGGCCCATCTACTTGCCCTTCTCTTCGGCGGGATCGCCGTCGGTGTCGTCGGTGCCCTCGGACTCGGTGTCGTCGGTGCCTTCGGACTCGGTGTGGTCGGTGCCTTCGGACTCGGTGTGGTCGGTGCCTTCGGACTCGGTGTCGAGGTCCGACTCCTCGAGCGGACCGGCCTCGGTCTCGGTGACCACGTCGTCGGCGTGCACCGCATCCTCGGGCCACGCCTCGGCGCCGGTGTCCTGCTCGTCGACGACCGGGGTGGTGGTCGACTCCCCCTGCTGGCGGCGGCGTGAGCTGGCCACACGGCGGGAGCGCTGGGAGGTGTTGGCGGCCTGCTTGGCGCGGCGCCGGGCGATCCGGTCCTCGGGGAGACGGCTCACGATGATGGTGATGTGGGAGGTGCGCTTGCGGATGCGGGTGGCCCGACCCCGGGCACGGGGACGCCACCGCTTGAGCGTGCTGCCCTCGTCGGCGTAGCAGGCCGACACGAAGAGCTCCTCGGCGTCGAGGCCGTCGTTGTGGACGGCGTTGGCCACCGCCGAGGCCAGCAGCTTGCCCACCGTGGCGGCGGCCTCGCGGTCGCCCAGCGCCAGGATCTCAGCGGCGCGGTCGACGTCTTGGCCGCGGATCAGGTTGAGGACCTGGCGGACCTTGTAGGCGGACATCCGGCTGTGGCGCAGGACCGCCCGGGTCCCCTCGCGCTCGTTGGTCTTCACTCCGGGCACGTCAGCGCCTCCCCGCCCGCTCTTGGCCGGCATGGAACTTGAAGGTACGGGTGGGTGCGAACTCGCCCAGCTTGTGGCCCACCATCGACTCGGTCACGTAGACCGGGATGTGTTTGCGGCCGTCGTGGACGGCGATGGTGTGGCCGACCATGTCGGGGATGATCGTGGATCGCCGGGACCACGTCTTGATGACCTTCTTGTCGCCGGCCGCGTTGAGGACGTCCACCTTCTTGAGGAGGTGGTCGTCGACGAACGGACCTTTCTTGAGGCTGCGAGGCATGGTGTGGGGTTCCCTCTGTCTTCCTACCGCCGGGCACCGCGTGTGCGGCGCCTCCGGACGATCAGCTTGTCGGAGTCCTTGTTGCGAGCCCTGGTGCGACCCTCCGGTTGGCCCCACGGGGACACCGGGTGCCGGCCACCGGACGTCTTTCCCTCGCCGCCACCCAGCGGGTGGTCGACCGGGTTCATGGCCACGCCCCGGGTCTGGGGGCGCTTGCCCTTCCAGCGGTTACGGCCGGCCTTGCCGATCTTGATCAGCTCGTGCTCCGAGTTGCCCACGATGCCGAGCGTGGCCCGGCAGTCGATGGAGACCCGGCGCATCTCGGTGGAGGGGAGGCGCAAGGTGGCGAACGCGCCCTCCTTGGCCACCAGCTGGACGCTCATGCCCGCACCGCGGGCCATCTTGCCGCCGCCACCGGGGCGCATCTCGACGTTGTGGATGACCGACCCGACCGGGATGAACCGCAGCGGCAGCGCGTTGCCAGGGCGGATCTCCGCTCCCTGCCCGGACTGGAGCCGGTCACCCACCTGGACCTGGGCCGGGGCCAGGATGTAGCGCTTCTCCCCGTCGAGGTAGTGGAGCAGGGCGATCCGGGCGTTGCGGTTGGGGTCGTACTCGATGGTCGCCACCTTGGCCGGCACGCCGTCCTTGTCCCGCTTGAAGTCGATGATCCGGTACTGCTGCTTGTGCCCGCCGCCACGGTGACGCGAGGTCTTACGGCCGTAGCTGTTGCGACCACCGGTGGAGGGCTTGGGGGCGAGCAGCGACTTCTCGGGGCGGTCCCGGGTGATCTCGGCGAAGTCGGAGACCGTCTGGAATCGGCGGCCGGCGCTGGTGGGCTTGCGTGAACGGAGTGGCATGTCTGGTCCGGTTCTCTCAGCTCTCGAAGAGGTCGATCGAGTCACCCTCGTGGAGGGTGACGATGGCCCGCTTGGTATCGGGGCGGTGACCGAGGGAGTTGTTCTTGCGGTTGCGCTTGGTCTTGCCCTTGCGGTTGAGGGTGTTGACCTTGTCCACCCGCACGTTGAAGGCCTGCTCCACTGCGTGGCGGACATCGATCTTCGTGGCCGACGGGTCCACCACGAAGACGTAGACGTTGTTGTCCATCAAGGAGTAGGACTTCTCCGACACCACCGGACGGATGAGCACGTTGTGGGGATCCCTCATGACTCTGTTCCTTCTTCGTCGGTGGCGGGGGCCTCGGTGGCGGGGGCCTCGGTGGCCGTGCCGTCCGTGCTTGCGGATGAGCCGCCGGGCAGCGTGGCGTCGGTGAACACCAGCCAGTCGTTGACCAGCACGTCGTACGAGTTGAGCTCGCCGGCAACGATGGTCTGGATCTCGGGCAGGTTGCCGAACGAGCGGTCGGCAAAGCCGTCCTCGTCGCCGAGCACCACCAGGATGCGGCCAGTGACCCCGAGAGCGTCCAGGGCGGCGATGGCCGCCTTGGTGCTCGGGATCTCGAAGGCCCAGGCGTCGACCACGGCGATCCGTCCCTGGGCGGCACGGTCCGAGAGGGCCGAGCGCAGCGCCAGCTGGATCATCTTCTTCGGGGTCTTCTGGGCGTAGGAGCGGGGCTTGGGGCCGAGGGCGACGCCACCACCCACCCAGATGGGCGAGCGGGACGAGCCGGCACGGGCCCGGCCGGTGCCCTTCTGGCGGAACGGCTTGGTCCCACCGCCACGCACCTCGGCCCGGGTCTTGGTCGACTGGGTCCCCGAGCGGGCGGCGGCCAGTTGGGCGGTCACCACCTGGTGGAGCACGGCCAGGTTGGGCTCGATACCGAAGATCGAAGGCTCGAGGTCCACCGGACCGAGCTCGGTGCCATCAGGGGTGCGCCGGATCACCGTGTGCTGCTGGGGTGCGGGACGCAGGAAGCGACGGATCTCCGCGGGGGACGCCGTCTCCAGGTCGATCGACTGGGTGGTGTCGGTAGGGCTCATCAGGACTTCCCTCCCTTGACCATCGGGGCCTTGACCGCGTCCCTCAGTACGACGATGCCGCCCCGGGGACCGGGGACCGCACCTTTGACCAGGATCAGTTCGCGCTCGGGGTCGGCCTGGACAACCTCCAGGTTGAGCGTGGTCACCTGCTGGCCACCCATCCGACCGGCCATGCGGGTCCCCTTGAACACCCTGGCCGGCGTGGCACAGGCGCCGATCGACCCGGGCGACCGGTGCTTCTTGTGGTTACCGTGCGAGGCTCCCTGGCCCTTGAAGTTGTGGCGCTTCATGGCCCCGGCGAAGCCCTTCCCCTTGGAGACGGCGATGGCGTCGACCAGCTCGCCCGCCTGCAGGATGTCGGCGGTGAGCTGCTGGCCCACCTCGTACTCGGAGGTGTCGTCGAGCCGCAGCTCGACCAGGCGGCGCCCCGGGTCCACGCCCGATTTGTCGTAGTGGCCCTGCTCCGGCTTGGTCAGCGTGGTGGACCGGCGATGGCCCCAGGTGACCTGCAGCGCCGAGTAGCCCTCACGCTCGGGGGTCTTGACCTGCACGACCCGGACCGGCGACACGCGCACCACCGTCACCGGGATCGCCCGGTTCTGATCGTCCCAGATCTGGGTCATTCCGACTTTTTCGCCCACGATCGCCTTGGTGGCCACTGGAGCTTCTCCGTCTCGACTCTTCGCTCTGTCCGACACCGGCCGGTATCGGACCATTCCTGCAACACTGCTTGCTCTCCCAGCGCTGCCTGCTGTTCACCCTGTTCGTGGGCTCGACCGCCGCCTCGGAGGCATCGGCTCGCACGCAGACGCTCCGCTCGGAAGATCCCGAGCGGAGCGCTCGCCTGGTTTGGTCCGAGGTCCCCGCCGACTGGCGACGGGCGCTCGAACACGTCCTACTCACATGGATTGGCCCGAAACCGGGCCGACTGGTCACTCTATACCATCACGGGTGGCCCTGACAACGGGGCCCGGACGATCGCCGCGCCCACCGGGACGCGGCAGTCCGATCAGACGGTCTGGATCTTGATCTCGATGTCCACCCCGGCCGGAAGGTCCAGCCGCTGGAGCGAGTCGACCGTCTTGGGGGTGTGCTCGACGATGTCCACCAGGCGCTTGTGCACCCGCATCTCGAAGTGCTCGCGGCTGTCCTTGTATTTGTGGGGCGAGCGGATCACCGTATAGCGGTGCTTCTCCGTCGGGAGCGGCACCGGGCCCAGCACTTTGGCCTGGGTCCGCAGCACGGTCTGCACGATCTTTTCGGTCGACTGATCGAGAATCTCGTGATCGTACGCCTTCAGGCGGATTCTGATCTTCTGGCGGGGGCCCTCTGCGGCCATGGGTACGGCGTCCTCTCGTGGGGTGTTCGCTGCGGACTGACTATTCGAGGATCTTCGTGACCCGACCGGAGGCGACCGTGCGGCCACCCTCGCGGATGGCGAACCGAAGACCCTCGACCATGGCGATGGGCTTGCCCAACTCCACCGTCATGTCGGTGTTGTCGCCGGGCATGACCATCTCGGTGCCCTCGGGGAGCTCGATGGTTCCGGTCACGTCGGTGGTGCGGAAGTAGAACTGGGGACGGTAGTTGGTGAAGAACGGCTTGTGCCGGCCCCCCTCGTCCTTGTTCAGCACGTAGACCGTGGCCTCGAACTTGGTGTGGGGCGTGATCGAACCCGGCTTGCACAGCACCTGGCCGCGCTCGACGTCTTCCTTCTTCGTGCCTCGCAGCAGGGCGCCGATGTTGTCGCCGGCGCGGCCCTCGTCGAGCAGCTTGCGGAACATCTCGATGCCGGTGACCGTGGTCTTCTGCGTGTCACGCAGACCGACGATCTCCACTTCCTCGCCGACCTTGACGATGCCCTGCTCCACCTTGCCGGTCACCACGGTGCCACGACCGGTGATCGACATGACGTCCTCGATGGACATGAGGAAGGGCTTCTCCACGTCCCGCTCGGGCAGGGGAATGTACTCGTCGACTGCGGCCATCAGCTCGGTGATCTTCTCGGCCCACTCGGCGTCACCCTCGAGCGCCTTGAGGGCGCTGACCCGGATGATCGGCGTCTCGTCGCCAGGGAACTCGTACTCGTTGAGGAGCTCACGTACCTCGAGCTCGACCAGGTCGAGGAGCTCCTCGTCGTCGACGGTGTCGGCCTTGTTGAGGGCCACCACGATGTAGGGCACGCCGACCTGGCGGGCCAGGAGCACGTGCTCACGGGTCTGGGGCATCGGTCCGTCGGCGGCGGAGACCACCAGGATGGCCCCGTCCACCTGGGCGGCGCCGGTGATCATGTTCTTGATGTAGTCGGCGTGGCCGGGCATGTCGACGTGGGCGTAGTGCCGGTTGGGCGTCTCGTACTCCACGTGGGCGATCGAGATGGTGATCCCGCGCTGCTTCTCTTCGGGCGCCTTGTCGATCTGGTCGAACGGCGTGAAGTTGGTGGTCGGATCGTTGTCGTGCAGGACCTTGGTGATGGCCGCGGTGAGCGTTGTCTTACCGTGGTCGATGTGTCCCATCGTGCCCACGTTGACGTGGGGCTTCGTGCGCTCGAACTTCTGCTTGGCCATAGCTGGGGTAATGCTCCCTGATCTCGGACGGTACCCCCTCGGGCCCGCCACGACGAAGGCGGTTGCCTGTCGTCATTCCTCGTGGATGGTGATGGTGCTGCTGTATGTGGATGATTCGGGTACTGCTCCGGCGGTGCTCCGGGCAGGCCCGGGGTTCCGCCGCCGACGCTCTGCGACTTCCTACTCTCCGCGCGCCTTGGCGATGATCTCCTTGGCGATCGACTCAGGAACCTCGTTGTATGCGTGGAACTGCATCGAGTACGTGGCTCGACCCTGGGTCCGTGAGCGCAGGTCAGTAGCGTAGCCGAACATGTCGCTCAAAGGAACCTGCGCCCGGACGATGTGGGTGTTCCCCCGCTGCTCCATGCCCTCGACCTTGCCCCGGCGGGAGGAGAGGTCGCCGATCACGTCGCCCATGTAGTCCTCGGGGGTGGTCACCTCGACCGCCATCACCGGCTCCAACAGGACCGGGTCGGCCAGGTTGGCCGCCTTCTTGATGGCCATCGAACCGGCGATCTTGAACGCCATCTCCGAGGAGTCCACGTCGTGGTACGAGCCGTACGTGAGGGTCACCTTGATATCCACCGTCGGGTAGCCGGCCAGCACGCCCGAGGTGATCGACTCCCGGATGCCCTGGTCGACCGAGGGGATGTACTCCTTGGGGATGACCCCACCGGTGATCTTGTCCACGAATTCGTAGCCGCCGCCGGGCCCGGTGGGCTCCAGGGTGATCACCACGTGGCCGTACTGGCCCTTGCCGCCGGTCTGGCGGATGTAGCGCAGCTCGACCTTCTCGACCTTCTTGCGCACGGTCTCGCGGTAGGCCACCTGGGGCTTACCCACGTTGGCGTCCACGTTGAACTCGCGGAGCATCCGGTCCACCAGCACCTCGAGATGGAGCTCGCCCATCCCCGAGATGACCGTCTGGCCGGTCTCCTCGTCCGACTGGACCCGGAAGGTCGGGTCCTCCTCGGACAGGGAGAACAGGGCCTTGGACAGTTTGTCCTGGTCGACCTTGGTCTTCGGCTCCACGGCGACGTGGATGACCGGCTCGGGGAAGGTGAGTGACTCCAGGACGACCTGGTCGTCGGGGTCGCAGAGCGTGTCGCCGGTGGTGGTCTGCTTGAGGCCCACCGCAGCCACGATGTCGCCGGCGTAGGTGGCGTCGAGGTCCTCACGGGAGTTGGCGTGCATCTGGAGGATACGGCCCACCCGCTCCTTGCGGTCCTTGGTCGAGTTGATCACCCCGGAGCCCTTGAGCAGGGTGCCCGAGTAGACGCGCAGGTAGGTGAGCTTGCCCACGTAGGGGTCGGTCATGATCTTGAAGGCGAGCGCCGAGAACGGGGCGGTGTCGTCGGGGGCACGCTCCACGGTCACGCCTTCCTTGCGGGGGACGGTACCGATGGTCGGCGGGATGTCGAGGGGGCTGGGCAGGTAGTCGACCACGGCGTCGAGCATGGGCTGGACGCCCTTGTTCTTGAAGGCCGAGCCGCACAGGATGGGGATGGCGTGGCTGCCCAGGGTCACCGTGCGCAGGGCCCGCTGGAGGTCCTCGGGGGTGATCGGCTCGTCACCCAGGTACTTCTCCATGATGGTGTCGTCGTGGTTGGAGACCACGTCGATCAGCTCGGCCAGGGCCTCGTCGGCCGCGTCCTTCATGTCGGCCGGGATCTCCTCCTCGGTCCACTCCTCCCCCATGCCGTCGTCCCAGACCAGGGCCCGCATGTGGACCAGGTCGACCACGCCCCGGAACCCGCCCTCGGCGCCGATGGGGAGCTGGACCACGGCCACCGTCGCATCGAGGCGGTCCTTGATCATCTCCACGCACTGCTCGAAGTCGGCACCGGTCCGGTCCATCTTGTTGATGAAGCAGATGCGGGGGACCTCGTACTTGTTGGCCTGGCGCCAGACCGTCTCGGTCTGGGGCTCCACGCCGGCCACCGCGTCGAACACGGTGACCGCACCGTCGAGCACCCGCAGGGAGCGCTCGACCTCGACGGTGAAGTCGACGTGGCCCGGTGTGTCGATGATGTTGATCACCGTGTCCCGCCACATGCAGGTGGTGGCGGCCGAGGTGATGGTGATGCCTCGCTCCTGCTCCTGGACCATCCAGTCCATGGTGGCCGCACCCTCGTGCACCTCACCGATCTTGTAGTTCTTCCCCGTGTAGTACAGGATCCGCTCGGTGGTGGTGGTCTTGCCCGCGTCGATGTGGGCCATGATCCCGATATTGCGGGTCTTGGCCAGGGGATGGTGGCGGGTGGTCGCTTCAGCCATGATTGATCAGCTCTCGGGTCGTGCTCGTACGTGATGCCGACTGCCAGGGTAGGGGCCGCGAAGGCCCGGTCCTACCAGCGGTAGTGGGCGAAGGCCTTGTTCGACTCGGCCATCTTGTGCAGGTCCTCACGACGCTTGGCGGCGGCACCGATGCCGTTGGCCGCGTCGCGGATCTCGTTGGACAGGCGCTCCGCCATGGTCTTCTCCCGGCGCTGCTGGGAGTAGCCGACCAACCAACGGATCGACAGGGTGGTGGCCCGACGGGGGCGGACCTCGACAGGCACCTGATAGGTGGCGCCACCGACCCGGCGGCTCCGGACCTCGAGCTCGGGGCGGGTGTTCTCGACCGCCTTCTTCAACACGGCGACCGGGTCGTTGCCCGACTTCTCCGCCACGTCGGCGAGGGCGTCGTAGACGATCCGCTCGGCGAGAGTGCGCTTGCCGCGGCTCAGCACCCGGTTGACCACCTGGGTGACCAGCACCGAGTGGTAGACGGGGTCGGGCATCAGCTCACGACGAACGGCAGGACCTTTGCGGGGCACGTCAGGACTCCTTCTTGGCGCCGTAGCGGCTACGGGCCTGATTCCGCTCGCGGACGCCGGAGGCGTCGAGCGTGCCGCGGATCACTTTGTAGCGGACACCCGGCAGGTCCTTCACCCGGCCACCACGGACCAGGACGATGGAGTGCTCCTGCAGGTTGTGACCCTCGCCGGGGATGTAGGCGGTCACCTCGAGCCCACTGGTCAGGCGCACACGGGCCACCTTGCGCAGGGCGGAGTTCGGCTTCTTCGGGGTGTGGGTGTAGACGCGGGTGCACACGCCCCGGCGCTGGGGTGCTCCCCGTAGGGCCGGGGTCTTCGACTTGGTCGGCTTGGTGGCCCGGCCTTTGCGGACGAGCTGGGAAATCGTGGGCACGCGCTACCTCTAGGTTGTGGACTGCGGGGATACTTCGGAACTGACTCAGATGTGCTGCTCAGACGTACTTCTGGCGGGCAGGGCGCAGCCTCAGGCGCGCAGCCGCAAGTCTCTCATGCTATGGCATCCGTGACTGCCGGGCAAGCGCGGCCTGCCTGGACGCACGTATCGGCGACGGGTGGTACCGGTCGGCCCCGGACCCCGGATGGAGCCCGGGACTCCCCGGCTGGCGTCACGCTCCGGCTTCGAGCGGCCCGTCCTCCACTGCCGGCGCCTCGGGGGCGCCGAAGGCGGGTGCGCCCTCGACCAGGTCCTCCGCGGTCGGGATGGTACCCAGCCAGCTGGCATCGATCTCCGAGCTGAAGCCACCCAATGACGCGTCGCCACCGGTGTCCCGCAGCCAGGCGGCCAGGTCCTCGGTGCCGGCGTCACCCTCGGAGCCCAGGGCCCAGAACGGCATGGCCTCGGCGCCGGGCATCTCCAACTTGATGTCGCGGTAGCGCTCCATCCCCGAACCGGCGGGGATCAGCTTGCCGATGATGATGTTCTCCTTGAGCCCGAACAGCTGGTCGGACTTGCCCTCGATGGCCGCCTCGGTGAGCACCCGGGTGGTCTCCTGGAAGGAGGCCGCCGACAGCCAGCTCTCCGTGGCCAGCGAAGCCTTGGTGATCCCCATCAGCTCGGGACGGCCCTCGGCGGGACGCTTCCCGTCCTGGACCAACTGGCGGTTGACCTCGGCGTAGCTGCGGTTGTCCACGCGCTCGCCGGGGAGGAAGGAGGCGTCACCGGGCTCGGCCACCAGCACCCGTCGGAGCATCTGGCGGACGATCAGCTCGATGTGCTTGTCGTGGATGGAGACACCCTGGTCCCGGTAGACCTTCTGGACCTCTTCGACCAGGTACTGCTGGGTCTCGCGGATACCCTTGACCTCCAAGAGCTCCTTGGGGTCCTTCGGGCCCTCGACCAGCGCGTCGCCGGCACCGACCTCCTGCCCGTCGGCCACCTCGAGGTGGGCCCGCTGGGCCACCAGCACCGTGTGCTCCTCGCCGTCCTCGGCCACCACGGTGATGTGGCGACCGGACTCGTCCTCTTCCACCCGGACCACGCCGGAGTGGCGGGCCAGGACGGCGGCACCCTTGGGGGTGCGGGCCTCGAAGAGCTCGACCACGCGGGGCAGGCCGTGGGTGATGTCCTCACCCACGATGCCACCGGTGTGGAACGTACGCATGGTCAGCTGGGTCCCGGGCTCGCCGATGGACTGGGCGGCGATCACGCCGACCGCCTCACCGAGCTCGATCATCTCGCCGGTGGCCAGCGACTGTCCGTAGCAGGCGGCACAGATGCCCTGTTCGGCCTCACAGGTCAGCACCGAACGGGTGCGGACCCGGTCGATGGACGGATCGTCGCGCAGGCGGGCGACGATCTCCTCGGTGAGGACGGTACCCGCCTCCACCTTGGACTTGTCCGACAGCGTGACCGGCTCGACGGTGATCCGGCCGTTGACCCGGGTCTCGAGGTAGGAGCGCCTGCCCGGACCGTCGGGCACGACGCCCTCGATCCAGATGCCACGCGAGCTGCCACAGTCCTCCTCGCGAATGATGAGCTCCTGCGCGACGTCGACGAGGCGGCGGGTGAGGTAACCGGAGTCGGCGGTACGCAGCGCGGTGTCGGCGAGCCCCTTCCGGGCGCCGTGGGTCGAGATGAAGTACTCGAGCACGGACAGGCCCTCACGGAACGAGGACTTGATCGGTCGCGGGATCATCTCGCCGCGCGGGTTGGAGACGAGCCCCTTCATGCCGGCGATCTGACGCACCTGCTGGGGGTTCCCTCGAGCACCGGAGTCGACCATCATGTCGAGCGGGTTGAACGCGATCGTCGCGAGGGTCTTCTCCATGGCACGGCCGACCTCGGAGTTCGCCGAGGTCCAGATCTCGATCTCCTTCTGGCGTCGTTCGTCGTCGGTGATGATGCCCCGGCGGAACTGCTGCTCGGCCTTTTCCGCTTCCTTCTCGTAGCGGTCGAGGATCTGGCGCTTGTCCGGTGGCGTCTTCACGTCGTCGATGGAGATCGTGAGGCCGGAGCGGCTCGCGAACTTGAACCCGAGGTCCTTGATGCGGTCGAGACTCTCGGCCACGAGCACCTTCGTGTAGTGCGTCGCGATCTGCTCGACGATGCTCGCGATCGAGGTGGCGCGCTTGCCGATCACGTCGTTCACGTAGCCGAACCCGACCGGCAGGGCGTTGTTGAAGAACAACCGGCCCGGCGTCGTCTCGAGCTCGTCGGGCTCGGGTTCGAGGACCGTGTCGCCGTGGCGGGCGCCGCGCAGCGGGAATTCGTATCCGTTCGGACCGCGCCGCAGCTTGATCCTCGCGTGCAGAGCGACGTCCCCGGCCTCCCAGGCCTGCTCGACTTCGTAGACGTGGCGGAAGACATGGCCTTCGCCCTTGCCTCCGTCGACCATGAGCGTCAGGTAGTAGGCGCCGAACACCATGTCCTGGCCGGGCACCGTGATGGGGCGACCGGTCGCGGGCGACAGGATGTTGTTGGCCGACAGCATCAGGACGCGCGCCTCGGCCTGGGCCTCCGCGGACAGCGGAAGGTGCACGGCCATCTGGTCACCGTCGAAGTCCGCATTGAACGCGGTGCAGACCAGCGGGTGGATCTGGATCGCCTTGCCCTCCACCAGGATCGGCTCGAAGGCCTGGATCCCGAGGCGGTGCAGGGTGGGGGCACGGTTCAGGAAGACCGGGTGCTCCTTGATGACCTCGTCGAGCACGTCCCACACCTGGGTGCGACGACGCTCGACCATGCGCTTGGCGGACTTGATGTTCTGGGCGATCTCGGTGTCGACGAGCCTCTTCATGACGAACGGCTTGAAGAGCTCGAGCGCCATCAGCTTCGGCAGGCCGCACTGGTGCAGCTTGAGCGTCGGGCCGACGACGATGACCGAGCGGCCGGAGTAGTCGACCCGCTTGCCGAGCAGGTTCTGACGGAACCGGCCCTGCTTGCCCTTCAACATGTCCGAGAGGCTCTTGAGCGGCCGGTTGCCCGGACCGGTCACCGGGCGCCCACGCCGTCCGTTGTCGAACAGCGCGTCGACAGCCTCCTGGAGCATCCGCTTCTCGTTGTTGATGATGATCTCGGGCGCACCGAGGTCCAGCAGGCGCTTGAGCCGGTTGTTGCGATTGATCACCCGGCGGTACAGATCGTTGAGGTCCGAGGTCGCAAAACGCCCACCGTCGAGCTGCACCATCGGGCGCAGGTCGGGCGGGATGACCGGGACGGCGTCGAGGATCATCGCGCGCGGATCGTTCGCCCGTCGCCCACTCTCGTCACGGCGATTGAACGCTGAGACGATCTTCAGGCGCTTGATGGCCTTCTGCTTGCGCTGAGCCGACAGCGGTCGGCGGCCGTCGGTCGGCTCGATGTTCTCGCG
>Ga0209638_1001925_pt1 | contig 12941 bp, 9 predicted proteins | sample BarGraNGADG00211_FD_184490 | JGI IMG/M metagenome (GOLD analysis project Ga0209638, IMG submission 184490) | Arctic peat soil microbial communities from Barrow, Alaska - Barrow Graham LP Ref core NGADG0002-211 (SPAdes) (version 2) | ecosystem: Environmental > Terrestrial > Soil > Wetlands > Peat... | reverse complement strand
CTACGCTCACTACGTCGCCAGCGGCGCCGCCACCTTCGACGAGATCGCGCCCGACGAAGGAGCCTGGTCGGCGAAGGCTGGAAGCATCGTGGCGCACGGGTTTCCTTTCCTCACCGTCGAGGTCGGTGGCAAGGTCGCCGGCTTCGCCTATGCCACTTTGTGGCGACCGAGGCCCGCCTACCGCCATACGGTCGAAGACACGGTCTACGTCGCGCCGGACCGGCAGCGCCAGGGCCTGGGCGGGATGCTCCTGGAGGGCGTGATCGAGGGCTGCCGGAAAGCCGGAGTGGAGCAGGTGATCGCCGTGATCGCCGACACGGGCGACCCGGCCTCCGAGGCGCTGCACAAGAGCGCTGGTTTCGCTGAGGTTGGTCGCCTGGGCCGGGTCGGCTTCAAGCACGGGCAGTGGATCGACACGGTGCTGATGCAGCTCAGCCTGGAACAGGGCGAGAGTTAGCTCAACCGCGGTTTAGCGTTCTCGCGGTTACATCACTCTGGCTACAAGGAAAAGCAACGCGATCGCGCGCTCGCGTTACGAGCGCGTGCCGGCTGAGAGTGTGTCTCTCAGCACCTTCGACTGCTCGATCACGTCGGCATGCCCCGCGTACAGCTCGGCGTGCCCGTCGGTCAGGTGTTGGGCGAAGGCCGGATCGCCCGCCGCCGCGCGATCCCTGATCAGCGCGGCGAGCCAGCGTAGGCGCTCGACGATCGTCTCGGGCAGGCGCGCCTTCTCCTCGCGGCCGAGCCCGTACGCGTCTGCGAACGCGAGCACGCGCCCGGCGTCGTGTGCGCCTAGCTCTCCGAGCGGCTCGCGGATCAGGCAGAAGCGATAGGCGGAGTAGGCGACGTCGTACAGGCGCGGGCCCGGGCGGGCGGTGTCGAAGTCGATCCAGGCCACCGGCACGCCGCCTCGGAAGACGCAGTTGTAGGGCGCCGCGTCTCCATGAAGAACGACCTCCGCCGGCTGCTCGGCCGGGAACTGCCAGACGAGGCCGGTTGGATCGAACCCGGCCGCGGCGTCGTGGTAGCCGCGCAGCAGGCGCGCCGCGGCGAGCACCGTGCCCAAGTCGATATCCGCCCCGTGCGCGTCCTCGACTGTCCCCTCGACCCAGCCGAGCACCTCGGAGCCGGCCTCGATCCCGAACGGCTCCGGGGCGCCCTCGAACCCGGCCCGGTGAATGTGCTCGAGCAGCCGCAACACCGAATGCGACCAGGGCCGCTCTGGCCGGTAGAGGCGATCGCCGCGGCGAACGACCTCGTTTATCCCTCCGTGGAGAATCTGCTCGTCCATGGCCGGCGAATGATCGCAGGCGCGACCGCTCGATATCTTGTCTTTGTGAATGCGGAGATCGCCGAACGGGCGCCTGGCTCGGGGAGAGATACGACTTCGAAGGCGCCTCGATCGTCCGCTTCAAGGCGAGCCTGATCTCCTATCTCCGCGAGTACGCGACCACCGCGCCGCCCTACGACTGGGAAGGCGTCTGGCGCTAGCTCCGGCGCCGCGGTTCTTCTTGGCTTTCGGGAAACGGGCCTTCTGTCGCACGGTTAGGTGCGATAAGTTGTTTCCGACGTGGGGGCGCCGCTGTGACCAAGCCTCGGTTGCTGGTTGGGGGACTGGCGCTGATCGTCCTTGCCCTCGCGGCCGGCGCTTTCCTCGTTCTTCGTTCCGGATCCGGTGGCGGCGGCGGAAACGACTCCACCGGTGACAGGGCGATCGTCGTCGACGCCGGGAAGAAATCAGCGGCAGGATTTGAGCTCGGCGGCGAGAGGCACACAGCGAAGCTGCTCGAAACGGTCGGCTCCTCGGCGCGGATCGTCTTCAGCTCGCAGAGCCCGACCGAGGTCACCTTGACACGCGGAGTCCCGCTCGAAGTCGACCTGAATTCCGACTCGGTCGCCGACGCGACTGTCACCCTGACCAGGGCCTCGCAGGACTCCGCGCAGCTCGAGATCGCGCCCGTGAGCCGGCGCGGCTGGGACGAAAGCTCGTTCGAGACCAGCGGCGGCTTTCGCCCCTACAACCACTGGAACAACTCAGGCGACGAGGACTTCTCGGTCGTACCGCAGGACGGCTCCAATCTGCTGCTCTACGTCTCCAGCGACGGCAAGCTCAACTGGGAACGCTATGACACCTCCGGCGCGCTCGTGACCTCGCCGGCGCTCGCGCTCGGCACGCTCGATACGGGACTTGGCGATGCCGGCAGGGTCAACTCCGTCGACGGCGCCATGGTCGGGGGCAGGCTCGCCGCCGCGGTTGCGAGCACGCGCACCGGCGTGTCGCTTCGTAGCTACGACGAAAACCTCGTGAGCACGGGCCAGGCCTTGTACATAGGGAAGCAATTGGCGAACCCGATCGTCGTTCCGGTGGGCGAGCGCACCTACGTGATCGCTTCCGGCAAGTTCGATCCACCCCAGAACGAAGGCGCCACCGCGCGCATGATCGTGACCGAGGCCGATCTGAGCGACGGGCCACGAATCGTGCGCCAGGACGCTGTCACGGACACGCAGGGCTGCGAGCTCGACATCGCCTCCGATGCGGCGCTCGATCCAGCCAGCGGGCGTCTCGTCATCGCCTACAAGCATCGCTTGCCCAACAACAAGCTCGAGATCAGGCTCTCGGCCCTGGATCCCGAGACGCTCGCCCCGGCCTGGACCTCCGTTGTGGCACCCGGCGCCGGGCGCGGCGTCACTCCGAACGTCTGCGTCGCCGCCTCGGGCGGGAAGGCGACGGTTGTCTGGATCCGCGACAGCGCCGCCGAGGGGGGCCAGCAGCTCAACGTGGTGAGCGCCGACATGGCAAGCGGCACGCTCAGCCCGATCTGGGGAGGCCCGGCTGCGAGCTCCTCACCGCGCATGGTCGATCTGTTCCCGTGCGAGCTGGTGCAGAGCGGTTCCGCGCTTTCCTTCGCCTACTTCGACACCTACGCCAAGCCCAATGCCCCGACCGGCTCGCCCGATCGCGGCCGCTTCGTGCTCTGGCCCTGGGAGGGCAGCGCCTGGGCCGCCCGCTCGACCATCCTCGAGGGCGGCAAGCCGCTCTACGCCGACCCGATGTTCGACCTGAACGCCTTCACGCAGGTGCCGCTCAAGGCGATCTGCGGCGCGCCGGTTGCGCTCAAGGGCACGATCGTCAACCGCGGCTCGCGTCCCGCCCGGGCGGTCACGGTGAGCGCGAGCGTGGGCGGGCAGGAGGCCGGCTCCGTGACGCTGGGCACGATCGCCGCCGCGTCGAGTGCGGACTTCTCCATTCCCTGGGTGGTGCCGGCGGACACCACGGAAGAGAACGTCGAAATCTCGTTCTCACTCACGACCACGAGCGAGCAGTACACGACCGGAAACGACGTCGCGAGCTCGACCATCGCGGTGCGTCAGAAGGGCCTCGTCATGGGCCGCGTCGTCAACGCCTCCTCGGATCTCCGGCACGGGACGGGCTGGTATCCGGGTCTCGAGAACGCGGTCGTCACGATCGGCGGCCGGACGGTGCTGAGCGACGTGGCCGGGGCCTTCCAGGTAGATGATCTCCCCTTCGGCAACTACCCGGTGGTGGTCGAGAAGGAGGGCTTCAACCGGCTCGAGACGCAGGTAACGGTCTCGCGCACCAAGCCGCTCGCCTTCGTCTCGGCCGAGATGGACGATCACGGCGTGATCACGCTCCAGGTGGTGGACGACTCGGGCAAGCCGCTCGAGGGCGTGGACGCCTACCTGCACGACTACGACGAGCAGGAGCGCACGCCGTCGAGCGGCAGGCTGAGTTGGGATATCTCGGCTCGCACCTACACCTTCTCGTTCGTCAAGCGCGGTTACCGTCCCGTGCCCGACCGGCAGGTTGTCGTAGCGCTCGGCGAGGAACGTACCGAGACAATCACCATGGAAGAGATCACGACCGCCTTTCTCGGGGGTCGCGTGATCGACAAGAAGGGCGCCCCGGTCGGTAGTGCCACCGTCACGATTACGAACTCCCGCGACGAGGTGGTTGCCAGTCCGGTCGTGAGCGCGGGCGGCACCTTCGAGCCGGTCGAGCTACTCGCCAAGCCGGCTCAGCGCTATACGGTCACCGTCTCGGGCAACGGGCTCACGGTCACCGAAGCTGTGCTGCTCTACGGCGGCGACGACTTCTTCAACACCTACGGGCTCGTGCCCGGGCGCGGCGAGTCGCGTGTGCGCTCGGCCACCGAGGGCTACACCTCCTGGATGATCAAGGCCGGCTGGCCGGGCCTGGGCGAGATTGCCGGAGCCGACATGTACGTCTGGTACGGCAACTACGCGATCACCGTCGGCGCGGAGTACTGGAAGGGAACCGACGAGCTCTCGGCCGTAGACGTGACCGCCTGGGGCGGTACCTACGAGACGCACGCGACCAAATCGGAGATCGACTTTTCCGGCTGGTTCGAGCCGGAGGATACGGGCAGCGTCTTCGATCTCACCAAATGGGCCGATATCTCCGCCACACTCGTCAAGGATCACTCGACCGACCTGCTCGGTATCGGTGGGGCGCTCATCAAGGGCTTCACGGGCGATGAGGCCGATGACGACTCGATCGTGACAGGCCAGGGCGAAGAGCTGCTGACCTGGAAGGAGGCTCGCAGCGACTTCAGCCCCGAGCCGGAGTTCGACTCCTCGGCGCCGCTCGAATCGATGTGGAGCGTGGTCGACGCGGTGCCAAGCTCATTCGCCATCCCGATCGTGATCGGTGGCAGCAGCGAGCAGCAAACAGCGGTGCGTGTCGACCAAGTCGATGTCGTCAGGCTGGGCAGCGGCTCGCCCGTTGCGCTGAACGGGCCGGAGGCGGAGTGGTACTCGTACCAAGGGCCCGAGGGCACGGAGAACCAAAACGGCAAGCGCTACGAGGTGGTGCAGTCGGACCTGCCCTACGACGAGGTGGTGGTCTACGTCTGGCTGACGGTACAGAAGTACTGGCAGGGCGCGCCCGGCGGCACATGTTTCCAGCAGCGCCAGCAGCAGGTCGTAGTCTTCCATCCCGGCCCGCAGCGGATGCAGGGCTTCATCGCCCCCGGCGATCTCTATCGCGACTCGTCGCGCATGGCGTTCTAGCTCGCGTGCGCTCTCTGGGCGGCGTGTTTGCGCCGAGCGGGTGCGAGGACGGCGGTCCATTTTCGTTTCACTAAAGTTGGATGCGGCGATAAATAGGACTCTGTCCCAGGATCGATTTGCGAGAAGGCGCCAAGATGAGCAAGTTGCACAAGAAGCCGAAGAGCGCGGAAGGCGAGAGCGCCGAGCACAAGCCGCACACTCACAAATGGAGCGACGAGAACAAGTGTGAGATCTGCGGAGCCAGTCCAATCCCTGGTCGGGCCTACGACGACATGTTCCGGCAAGGCAGCCGACCCTCCGCCTGACCGTATGCGGCTCGGTAATGCGCCGGCGCCGGCGTAGCCGAGTCCTCCGCTTGCAGGCGAACCTCCGTCACGCCTCAGGCGCGGCGGACGGCTCGCTGTGGCCGACCAAGCGCAAGAGAAGCTCGAGCGACTGCTCGGGACCGGGCCAGAGCTCCCGAATCGCTTGCTCGTTGCCGCGGAGCAGGTGGCGAAGGACGAAGGCCAGGATGATCGCGTCGTCGAGTTGCCCGATCACCGGGATGAAGTCGGGCACGAGGTCGAAGGGAAACGCCAGGTAGCCGGCGGTCCCTGCGAGTAGCAGCTTGCGCCGGCGCGGCAGGCGCGGGTCGCGCAGAAGCCGCCCGACCAGGACGATGCAGTCGGGGATGAAGCCGGCAAGCGCCCGCGCCTGCGTGCGGCCGCCTGCGAAGACGAGGACGAGGACGGCGGCGCCCCAAACGAGCGCGAGTCCGCCGAGCAGCGCGAGCGTCCAGAGCTCCCAACTCATAAAGAACCTCTAGCAGAACGAAGCACTCCGCCGCCTGGCCGCGCTCGGCGGCGCGAATGCGCCCGTCTCGGTCGCATCCGTAGCCACCGGCTACGAACACGACGCTGCGTCCTAGCCTCGCACTCGCCGATCGCACCCAGTCGACGGGTCTTCATTCCACTAGAAGTTCAGAGCGGACGTTAGCGCCGTTGCCGTATTGAGGAGGCGATGTTTAGCCTCGCGGAGGTCGGGTATCGGCTATTCGACCATGGGGTGTAGGCTGTTATCAATCGATAAACGAAGGAGGGAAATGAGAGCAAGAAAGTCCTCTGCGTCGCGGAGAAGAGAATCAAGAACGCGAAGACCCGCCCGGTCACGTACTCATACAAGCCAACCTGCATTAAAGAAGGAACGAGAGGTCATTGATGCGATCTGGGCAGATTCATTCCGCAGCGGTACTTCCGCGCAACGGGTGGAGGCAATCCGCCGAGGAGAGCTGAGCGCGCTGCTCCAGCTCGGTATCCGCATCGCCCCCTGAGCGGCGACCAGGCAGGTCGCAGCCTGCCGAACTCACCCCTTTACTAGCGGCCCCTCCATGAGGGGTTTTTTCTTGCCCAGAAAGCGGTACCGCCGGAGCCGAGGTTTGTCCCGAAGCCAACCGGGTAGACCGAGACAGTGCCGATGAAGGTCTCGTCCGGCGCCGTGCTCACGGCCGCCCTTGTCGTAGCCGCCTGTAGTGGCGCCGCCGCCGCGGCCGGCTCGTCCGAAACCGCTGCCGCGGCGAGCGCGGTCGTCAGCGGGCACGACTGGACGCGTTTCAACTGGGATGCGCGGCGGAGCGGCGCGGTGACGTTTGCGACCGGCATCGGCGCCGCGAATGTCTCCGGACTGAAGCGGCAACAGGTGCGACTCCCCGGCACCGTCGACTCCTCGGCGATCTACTTGCATGGCGTGAAGATCCGCGGCGTGACACGGGACGCCTTCTTCGTCACGACGACCTACGGGATCACCCTGGCGATCGACGCGGCGAAGGGATCGATCCTCTGGAAGTGGACGCCGCCCGGGTACCGCAGCTGGGCCGGTTCGTACCAGATCACGACCGCAACGCCGGTCGCCGATCCGAGCCGGCTCTGGATCTACGCTTCCTCGCCCGACGGTCGGATCCAGAAGTTGTCGGTCGCCGACGGGCACGCCGCGTGGCGCGTCTCGATCACCAAGCTCCCGCAGCGCGAGAAGATCACCTCCGCGCTCAACTACGCGAACGGGCACGTGATCGCGACGACCGGCGGCTACATCGGCGATAAGCCGCCCTATCAGGGGCACGTCGCGATCATTTCGCCGAGCGGCCGGCTCCTGCACGTGTGGAACTCGCTCTGCTCCAACCGGCACGGCCTGATCGTGCCCAGCTCGTGCACCTCCAGCGACTCGGCCATCTGGGGCCGGGCCGGCGCCGTCGTCGTCCCGGGCAGCGGCAACCTGCTCGTGGCGACCGGCAACGGGCCCTGGAGCGGCACTACCGACTGGGGCGATTCGGTGCTCCTGCTGCCGCCGTCGGCGACGAAGCTGATCGGCAACTACACGCCGGTCAATACCGCGCAGCTGAACGCAACCGATCTGGATGTCGGCTCGACCTCCCCGGTTCTGCTCAGCCCCAGCCTCGTTGCGCAGGGCGGCAAGGATGGGAAGATCCGTTTGTTGAGCATGAGCCGGCTACGAGGCACGGCGCCGCACAAGGGCGGCGAGCTTCAGCTGGTCTCGACTCCCTCCGGTGGCGAGATGTTCACGGCGCCGGCGGTGTGGCGGACGGCGTCGGGCATCTGGATGTTCGCCACTGACGGAGGCGGTACGACGGCCTGGAGGCTGAGCGGCAACAGGCTGCACCAGGCTTGGCACAACGCGAACGGCGGCACGAGCCCGATCGTCGCGGGCGGCATGCTCTGGGTCTACGACCCGAACGGCGGCCTTCGCGTCTACGCGCCGACGACCGGAAGCCTCCTGACCACGCTTCAAGCCGGGCCCGGCCACTGGAACAGCCCGATCGTCGTCGATGGTCGCGTCGCGCTCCCCGAGGGCAACTCGAACGATCACGCGACCAGCGGCGTACTCGACATCTGGCGCTGAGAGCGCCTTGCCACCCACGAGTACCTGCAGAAGGCGGGCGTCGAGGAGGATGCAGAGGTCATGCGCATGGGCGATCCCGTGCCGCCGGTGTTCTTCTTCCGAGATCCCGACGGCAACAACCTGATGGTCGTCGAATTTAGCCGAGGATCGGGACTGGTCGTTGCGTCGCTGCCGCGCCCGGCCCTCTCACTCTCCGGTGTTCACGTTCAGCAGCGGCTCGCCGGCCGCGTAGCGGCGCAGCTGCTCGCCGGCGAGGCGGTAGGCGCGATTCCGCCAGCGCTTCACCGAGCCGGCGATGTGCGGGGTGATGATGACGTTCGGCGCCTGCCAGAGCGGGTGCTCGGGCGGAAGAGGCTCGGGATCGGTTACGTCGAGGGCGGCGCGGATGTGCCCCGCGCGTAGAGCGTCGACCAGCGCATCCGTGTCGACGATGGCGCCGCGCGCCGCGTTGACGAGGAGCGCGCCCTCTTTCATCCGGGCGAGGAAGTCCGCGTCGACGGTTCCCCTCGTCTCCGGCGTGAGTGGGGCGAGTAGGACGACCGCGTCCGCCTCGGGGAGCAGGCGGGGAAGCGCTTCCGGCGTCTCGGCATCTTCCCGTGCGTGTCTGGCGATGCCGATCGTACGCACCCCGAACGGCGTCAGGCGAGCTGCGACCGCGCGGCCGATCGAGCCGTAGCCGAAGATGAGGACAGTCGCGCCGTCGAGGTCGTCGATCGGGCCGAGCGAAGAGGGCCCCGTGGTGATCCAGTCGCCCGCGTTACTGTCCCACTCGGCCCGCTGCTGGAGCTCGTTGAACTGCGGCAGGCGCCAGCCCAGCGCGAGCAGCATCGCCACGACCCACTCCGAGACCGCGATGTCGTATGCACCGCTCGCGCCGCAGACGGTGACTCCCGCAGGCACGAGCGGAAGCAGTGAGTCGACCCCGGCGGACGTCGACTGGACGACGCGGAGGTTCGGCAATCGCTCGAACAGTGCGGACGCCTTCGGGTAAAGCTCCGGTCCGAGCACGACGAACTCGACCTCGGCGTCCGGCTCGGCGACGAGCTCGATTCCGTCCGGCAGCGGATCGAGCTCTCGGCGCTGGGGCACGTCGGCGACCAAAACCTTCAAGCGAATCTCCTTCCTCGAGCGGGTTTTTCTCGCTCGGCGGGCCAGCAGTTCGGTGCGGACGACTCGCAATATACGCACAGCTCGAGTCCGCCAAACGTCCATCCGGGAACCGCGCGTTACCGGCCGGCGTCGGTCCGCTCTACGACCGGGATGCGAAATGCACCGGGCTCATGCTCGAGCTCGCGTTAGCAGGATCTCATCGACTCGAGCGTCAGGGATGGGTAAATCTCGACCCGGACGTGCGGCGTGGTTTACCCTCCGATTCGCTCGCCGCGCTGAGCGATCTGTGCGCCGGATTTATCGTAGGCGCGGTACACGAGCAGCGTTCTGCTGCCGGTGAGCTCGGCGGCCGGGACCAGGTAGCCGACGAGCCCCTGCTCCAACCTGAGCTTCCTGACGTACCCGTCAGGGAACGTGACGGTCACCGACGCCACGTGGTCAGGCACTTCGCCGGAGAGGAATACGTTGTTCGCACTATCCGCTTTCCAGGCTGCAGTCAGCGTCAGCGGGTTCCCCTGGGGCATGTCGGTGAGCGGCCAGGGTGAACAACCGCCGTCTACGGAGTCTCCCTCGACGGGGTCGCTCAGGCGGAAGGATGTACAGCGGACGCCGCCCACGGTGTCACCGGCGCGGGCGATCAGCGCGTGGCCAGCGCCGGCCGTAATGCGGAAGAGCTCGTGGACGCTGCTGCGCGCCTGCCACGGCGCGGGATTGGTCATCCCATCGCTCACGTATGTATGGACGTCGATCACCCGCTGCTGGTCGTCGTAGGCGACGAGCCGCACCGGGAAGGAGGCGCGGGCGACTCGGACGATAAAGACATTGTCCTTGAGCGGACCTTCGACGGTCGCGCCGGAGGCTAGGAACATTTTGATCTGGGCGACGTCGTCGCTCGCGAGCCCGCTGAAGATGGAGAACTGACCCGCGCCGGAGCTGGTCATTCCGACGTCGAGCGGGCCGGACTGGAACCGGCGGCCGAAGTGTCCGCATAAGGTCGCGCCCGTGTCGTCTCCGGCGATCAGCGCGGTGCAGAGGCCGGGCTCTCCGTTGTTGGGCTTCTCCAGGCTGCCGTCGGTGAGGAGGACGCCCATCCGGTCGGCGCTCTCAGGGTCGGGCTGGATTAGCCGGCCGAAGACGTAGCTACCGCTTACGAGCTCCGGGAACCGCAGCAGCTCGGCCGGGAATGGCTCTCCCCTTGGCTCGCGCGCGTCCAGCCAGCCGATCGTGCCGCCGCTGACGCGGCGATCGACCTTCGCCGGCCCCTGCGGAGCGCCTTTGCGCTGCAGTGGTAGATCGATCATCCCGAGCGGAGCCGACTGGAAGGGCAGGGCGACGCTCGTTCCGTCGCCGGCGATCGCTTGGATGCTGCGGACGCGGACACGAACCTGCGTGCGATCGGTCACATACAAGAACGCGTTCGAGGCGACGAGGGCTTCATGGTTGCCGTCATCTGCGTGTAGCAACACCTTTGTGACACCGTCGGAGACGATGCCGAAGCTCGCGGCCGGTTCGGGCACGGTATCCGCGCCGTTTGGGGGCGCGCTCGCCGATTCGAACGGCTCGTCGACGGCGATTACGAGAGCGGGCTCCTTTGCCGTCTGCAGCGCCCGAAGCGGCGCGCAGCGCGTCCTCGTGGCGGACACGGCGCCACTGGCGACGAGGCGAAGGCAGAGCTGATCGCCGCTACGGAAGCCGAAGAGCGTATAGCTCGTGCCGCTCGCGCTCGTCTGAATCAGACGTCTTAGCGCGGTGCCGGGAGCGAAGCCGGACCAAGAGCGTTCGTTCTCCTGCTGAAACGCTTGCTGCTCGGCGGGCGATACGGGCTGGCCCGGTTCGCCGCTGATCCAGCTCGCGAAACCGTCGAGACCGCGAACGACCGCCGCTCCCACCGGCGTCGTCACCGCGACAAGTGCAGCCGCCACGATCGCCGCGGCTGCGATCGAGACGAGTCGGCGCCTCGACTTCGTGCGCCGACGACGGAACCCCGCGCGATCAACGACTTCCTGCCAGTTGGCGCGCCCACCGCTCGGAAGCGGAAGCATCCGGTCAAGCTCGGAGACGATCAGGGCGTCCACGTCGATCATCGTTCGACCTCCTCTAGTGAGCGGCGTAGCGCAAGGCGCGCCGAGCTCAATGTCGCCGCCACCGTTCCGACCTCGATCTCGAGCGCTGTCGCGATCGACTGGTAATCGAGGTCGGCGAAGTAGCGAAGAAAGACCGCAAGCCTCTGTCGCTCCGGCAGCGCCGCGATCCAGGTGCGCACGCCGGAGTCGCTTTCAGGGTGACCGTTAAGGCTCGTTGTTCCGTCGAATGTCGCCGGCTCCGGCGACTCGTGGCGGGCGGCTCGTGACCGGCGCTGGTGACGCGCCGCATTCACGACCACTCGCCAGATCCATGCCTCGAGCGGGCCTTCGCCGCGGAACGACGCGCGCTGCGTCAACACCCGCGAGAACGCCTCCTGAACGGCGTCGTGACCTGTCGCCTCGTCTCCGACAATCGCCGTCGCCACCCGCAGGAAGTGGCGGTAGCGCTCCCGATAGATCGACTCGATCTCAGAGGCGGGTGGCTTTGCTCGATCCATCACCCAACGATGCTTTCATGGGCCCGTTTTATTTAGTCGCGGCAGCCTACTCCGATGCGCTCACGCGGGATGACGCCGTGGCCGAGAGTGTGTGAAGTGTCCCCGCGTCTCGCGAGGCGGCGCGAGGACGCGACTCGCGGGTATATCAAAAGCCCTCTCACGGACTCGAACCGTGGACCCCCTCCTTACCATGGAGGTGCTCTACCAACTGAGCTAAGAGGGCAAGCCGGCGCATTGTACCGCCGCTCCGATTGCGCTGAATCGGCGCCCGTAGCCCTCGCGTGCGCGCGAGAAACTACTTGGAGCTCGACGCGCCGTTTTCGCGCTCTTCGTTGTGCCTCCGGCGCTCGCGGAAGAACCAGAGCACAGCGGCCCCCAGCGCGAGCAGGACGACGACGGCCAGCCCGATATAGCCCGCGTTCTCGACGATCTTGATCGCCCGGTTGAGGTTCGAGCCAACCAGCAAGCCGACGGTCATCACCACGGCGACCCAGCAGGCGCCGCCGAGTGCGTTTGCGAGCAGGAAAGAGCGCCAGTGCATGTGCGAGATACCGGCGATCGGCCCGGCGAAGATGCGCAGGATGGCCACGAAGCGGGCCAGGAAGACGACGAGCCAGCCACGTCGCCGCTTGAAGAACGACTCCGCCAGCTCGACGCGTCTTGGGTGATAGAAACGCCTGATTCCAGGCAGCGTCCAGAAGCGCTCGCCGTAGTGGTGTCCGAGCGCGTAACCGATGTTGTCGCCGATGACCGCGCCGGCCCAGGCGCAGAGCGCCACCTGCCAAGGCACCAAAGTACCGTGGCCGGCCGCGACCGCCGCGATCACAAGCACGGTCTCGCCCGGAATGGGGATCCCCATCGACTCGATCCCCACGCCGAAGAAGACGAGCGGAAGCCCGATCACTTTCAACAGGTGCTCGATAGTGTGGACGAACATCGGTGAGGCGGTAGCTTCTCATGCCCTCCGAATCGATGACGCGCAAGCACGGCCGCGATCGACCCGGTCGCGCCCGGCCGGCAGGAACCGGAGCGCGGAAAACCGCTGTACGCCAAGAATCGCTATCTCGCTTTTCCGGGGCGGCGCTGAGCGTGCGGCGCCGGAGGAGACAGTGTTGCTTACACGGCTCCGGAGAGCGACGTGCGTTCAGCGGCGTCAGGCGGTTCCAAAGGCCGGTCGCGCCCGGCCGGCAGGAACCGCCGACCGGGAAAGCGAGATGGGGGAGGGAGGATTCGAACCTCCGTAGGCTGAGCCGACGGGTTTACAGCCCGCTCCCTTTGGCCGCTCGGGCACTCCCCCGCGGAGGGC
>Ga0209638_1001924_pt1 | contig 12941 bp, 11 predicted proteins | sample BarGraNGADG00211_FD_184490 | JGI IMG/M metagenome (GOLD analysis project Ga0209638, IMG submission 184490) | Arctic peat soil microbial communities from Barrow, Alaska - Barrow Graham LP Ref core NGADG0002-211 (SPAdes) (version 2) | ecosystem: Environmental > Terrestrial > Soil > Wetlands > Peat... | reverse complement strand
GGCCCACTCCACGGGGGCGAGCCAGGGGGTCAGCCCAACCATCAGGGTTTTTCACGAAATTCCAGGGGCCACAGGCCCTCCCCAACAGACCACAAAAAACGATGGTCTGCCCCACTGGGTTAGTTTTGGGTGATGCGAGATTAGGGAGAGCGCTAATGGTCGCGCTCCGTCACCAACTCGGTCACGGACATCAGCGCGCGCTGGTAGGGCGAATCCGGGAATTCGGAGACGATCTGACGCGCCTTGCCGGTAAAGGTCTGCGCACGGTCCCTGACGCGCTCGATGCCGCCGTATTTTTCCAGCAGGGCCAAAACGCGCGCGAAGGGCACGGTCTCGTAATTGCGCTGGCGGAGGATGGTTCCCACCAGCTTGCGCTCTTCCGCGGTCGCGCGCTCCAGGGCGTAGACCAGCGGCAGCGTGACCTTGCCCTCGCGGAGATCGCCGCCCACGGGCTTGCCCAGCGTCTTTTCGCGGGCGGTGAAATCCAGCACGTCGTCAATGAGCTGGAACGCCATGCCGAGGTTCCAGGCGTACTCGCCGAGTTTTTCCCGCGCGGCCGCGCCGCCGCGGGCGGCCAGGGCGCCCAACTGCCCGCACACCGAGAACAGGCGGGCGGTCTTGCGGTCCACCAGCTCCATGCAATCGGCTTCGCTGATATCGATCTTGCCGATGCGCTCCAGTTGCAATAGCTCGCCTTCCACCATGATCTGGGTGAGGCCGATCAGCAGGTCCAGAATCTGAAGGTCCCGCTCGCGTAGCGCAATCTGGAATGCCTGCATGTAGAGCCAGTCGCCCGCTAGCACGGAAGTGTGGTTGCCCCACGCCATGTTGGTGGAGGGCCGGCCGCGGCGCGTTTCGGCGGCATCGATCACGTCGTCGTGCACCAGCGTGGCGGCGTGAACCATCTCGACTACCGCGCCCAGGTGAACGGCCGCGGCCGACGTCTCGCGGGTCTCGCCCTCCACGAGCTTCGCCGAGAGCAGGAGCAAGGCCGGCCGCAGGCGCTTGCCGCCCGCGGATTGCAGGTATTGCCCGATGGCCGTCACCGCATCGGCGGACGCTACGGATTCGGCGCCGATCTTCTTTTCGACCCGCTCCAGATCGTCCTGGATCAAGTCGAAAATCTCCCTGACCGTGAGAGCCTGCCCCAGCTTGCCTAAATTCATGTAGTTCAACCAGTTTACAAAGGAGATGCCCCGCCCCGCAAACATAGGCGTTCGACATTTCGCGTGGTGGCCTCCGCAATCTCCTCGGGAGCGCGGCCCCGTTCCGCCGCCAGGCGCCGCACCACCTCGGTCATGAAAGCCGGTTCGTTGCGTTTGCCGCGGTGCGGCACGGGCGCCAGATAGGGGCAGTCCGTCTCCACCAGCAGGCGATCCTCCGGCGTAATGCGCGCCGCCTGGCGCACCGCTTCGGCTTTCGGAAACGTCAGGACGCCGCCGAAGCTGAGATGGAACCCGAGGTCGAGCGCTTCGCGCGCCTGCCGCTCGTCGCCGGTGAAGCAGTGCATAATACCCGCTACCGGAGCGCCGGGCCGCAGCAGCGCCATGGTGTCCGCCCACGCTTCGCGGGTGTGGATGACGATGGGTGTCCCGCTTTCGGCGGCGATCTCCACCTGGCGCGCGAAAACCGCGCGCTGCACGTCGCGCGGCGAGAAATCGTAGTGGTAGTCCAGGCCGATCTCACCGATAGCGACCACCTTGGGATGCGCCGCCAGCTCCTTCAGCCGCGCGAACGTCTCTTCGGTGGCTCTCGACGCGTCGTGGGGATGGACCCCGACGGTAGCGTATATGAAGGGATAACGCTCCGCCAGGCGGATGCCGGCTTCGAGGTCGGGCGGGCCTTTGCCCGTGCCCACCGCCAGCATTCGGCTCACGCCCGCGGCCACCGCGCGCTCGATGACCTCTTCCCGGTCCGCGTCGAATTGCGGATCGTCGAGGTGGCAGTGCGAATCGACCAGCCTCACGGCTTGCTCACTTGAGGCGCGCCCCCACCGGGATGTCCTCGTGGAACCCGGCCAGCACGGGTTTGCCGCCTTTCACGGAAGCCGCCACGATCATGCCGTTCGATTCGATGCCGCGCAGTTTGCGCGGCTGCAAATTGGCGACGATCACCACCTTGCGGTTCAGCAGTTCCGCCGGGGTGTAGGCCTCGGCGATCCCGGCCACGATGGTGCGCGGTTCGGGCTCGCCGATATCGACCTTCATGTGCATCAGCTTGTCGGCGCCCTTCACGCGCTCGGCCGAGAGGACCAGGCCGACGCGCAGTTCCACCTTGGCGAAATCGTCGATGGCGATCCTGGCGTCCACCGGAGCGGGGGCCGCGGCCGGCTCCGTCTCTTTCCCGAGCAGGGCCGCCTGCCCCGCCGTCACCTGCTCCTCGATAGCGCGCATAGCGGCCACCGCCTCCTTGAGATCGATGCGCGGAAAAACCGCGGAGACCTCTCCGATCCGCTGCCCCGGCTGCAGTCCGCCCCATTCCAGCGTTTCGAACCTGACGGATTCGATGGGCTCCGTCATGCCAAGTTGCGCCCAAATTTTCGGGGCCGATTGCGGCAACACCGGCGCCAGCAGCGCGGTGGTGACACGCAACGCTTCGGCGGCCGTGTAGAGCGTTGTTTTCAACTGCTGTTGCGACGCGTCGTCGCGCTGCCGCCAGAGCTTCCAGGGGGCCCATTGCACAATGAACTTATCCACCGCCGAGATCAGCGCCCACACGGCTTCCAGGCCCTTGGAGAACTCGAACCTGTCGAACGCGCCCTGCACCGTCCGGATCGTGCCGCTCGCCAGGGACGCGATCTCCGGCTCCGTGCCGTCGGGAATCGCGCCGCCGCAGTATTGGCCGATCATGGTGAGCGTGCGGCTGGCCAGGTTGCCGAGTCCGTTGGCGAGGTCCGAATTGTAGCGGCCCACCAGCGCGTCGTAACTGAAAGCGCCGTCCTGCCCGAAGACGATCTCGCGCAACAGGAAGTAGCGGAGCGCGTCGGCGCCCATCACCTGCCGGATGGGCTCGGCGCGCACGATGTTGCCGCGCGACTTGCTCATCTTGTCGTTCTCGAAAAGCAGCCAGCCGTGGGCGAACACGCGCTGGGGCAGCGGCAGCTTGGCGGCCATCAGAAACGCCGGCCAGAAAATGGCGTGGAAGCGCACGATCTCCTTGCCGATCAAGTGCAGGTCCGCGGGCCAGAGATCTTCGCCCTCGACCGCGCTCATATAGCCGATCAGCGCGTCGAACCACACGTAGAACACGTGATGGCCTTCCACCGGCAGCGGAATGCCCCATTTGAGAGTGGTGCGGCTGATGGAGAGGTCCTTGAGGCCCTGCCGCACGAACGAGAGCACTTCATTGCGGCGCGCTTCGGGCAGGATGAAATCCGGCTGCGTTTCATATAGCGCCAGCAGGCGGTCCGTGAAGGCAGAGAGTTTGAAGAAGTAGTTCTCTTCCGTCACGGTCTCGGTAGGCCGGTGGCACTCGGGGCAGGCGTCTCCCGGCTTGGCTTCGTTGACGTAGAGCTCGTCGTGGACGCAGTACTGTCCCGTGTAGCTGCCCTTATAGATGAAGCCGTTATCCAGGCACCGCTGGAACAGCCATTGCACCACGCGGTGGTGCCGCGGGTCGGTGGTGCGGATGGTGCGATCCACGCGGATGTTGAGCTTCTCCCACTGGTTGCGAAACTCCGCCGAGATGGCGTCGGCGAACTCCTGGGGGGACTTGCCGGTAGCCTCCGCGGCGCGCTCCACCTTCTGGCCGTGCTCGTCAGTGCCGGTGAACATCACGGCGTCCAGCCCCTGCATGCGCTTGAAGCGCGCGATGGTTTCGGCGGCCATGGTGGTGTATGTGTGCCCGATGTGCGGCGCCGCATTCACGTAATAGAGCGGAGTGGTGAGGTAGTATTTCATCTCGATTGGTTCAGATACGCGAGGTTGGCTTCGGCGATGATCTGCTTCAACGCCACCCCGGATTCGCGCGCCAGCCGCCGGCAGTCTTCGTACTCCGGGGCGTACGACCCCTCGCTCGAAACCTTGATCCGCACGCTTCCGTATTGCGTTTCCACGTCCTTCCAGGAGCGGGACTGCACGCGGCGCTCGGCGGCGTAAATGCGCAGGCCGAAGGTGGAGGTCTCGGCAAAGACGATTTGCGCCAGCGCCTCACGATCTTCCGGCTTGGCGACGACGCGCAGCAGGTGGCCGGCGCGGCCTTTCTTCATGACGATGGGCTGCAAGGTCACGTCGAGCGCGCCGAGTTCCAGCAAGCGCTCGGCGGCATAGGCCAGCACCTGGGGGTTCAGGTCGTCGATATTGGCTTCGAGGATGGAGACGCTGAGGGCCTCGTCCGCGCCGGTCGGTTCGCCGAGGATCGCGCGGAGCACGTTGGGCTGCTCGGGGAATTCGTAGCTGCCGGCGCCGTAACCCGTGCGCGCGATTTTCATGGGCGGCAGCACGCCGAACGATTGCGCCAGGGTCGCGGCGATCGCGGCGCCGGTGGGCGTAGTCAATTCCATGGCGGGTCCGCGCGCATAGACCGGCGCATTGGCCAGCAGGAGCGCGGTGGCCGGGGCCGGCACGGGCAGGATGCCGTGCTCCGTATTCACCGTACCGCTGCCCACGTTGAGCGGCGAACAGACGATGGTCTCCACTTCCAAACAGTCGAATGCCACGCACGCGCCCACGATATCGGCGATGGAATCCGACGCCCCGACCTCGTGAAAGTGAACTTTCTCGATGGGGACCTGGTGCACCTCCGCCTCGGCCTCGGCCAGCCGGCGAAACACGGCGATGGCGTTGCGCCGCGCGCGCGGCGGCAGGTTGGCCTTCTCGATGGACCTCACGATGTGCGAAAGATGCCGGTGAACGTGTCCCGGCGCGGCGTGGACGTGGTACTTGGTAGCGCCCAGGCCGCAGCGTTTGACCTTCTCGAATGCGACGGTGGCGCCGGCGTCCAGCGAAGCGATCGCATCGGCGATGGCGGCTTGATCCGCCCCCGCATCGGCCAGCGCGCCCACAATCATATCGCCGGCGATTCCGGAGAACGCATCGAGGTAGCAAGTGATCGGCACAGATCTTTATTGTAGCGGGGAAGGGGCGGCGGGGCGGGCGCCGTGGCCGCCGTGTCAAGAAAGCGAGGAGATCAACCGAAGTGGGCATCAGACACAAATCTCTCCCCGTACTTGCGGCAAACTGGCCCCACTCGTGGTGCTCGTCGGACATCTGGCTGGTTTGCGCCACAAAAGCCGCCTACAGAGCGGCGAAGTGGCGCATGGTGAACTTGTGTCGGCAGGGCTCTTGATGCGAAAGAGAGCCGCGGTCTCTGTTCCGGCAGATATCGGTTTAATTCATGAGCGCGTCATATGATTGCGCTGTTGCGGCTACCGGCCCGTCTGGGCCGGCTCGTTCAGGATGCTCTCAGCCGCTGCCCGTCCCATGCGGATGCAGTCGGGGATGCCGATGCCCGTGTAGGCATTGCCGGCCAGGAAAAGCCCGGGGATCGCGGCGGTGCGCGCCTCGATTTCCGCCAGCCGTTGCGGATGGCCCACCGTGTACTGCGCCATGGATCGCGGCCACCGCGCAATGCGCGTGAAGCGCGGCTGCGCCCGGACCCCGGCGATTTCCCGCAATTCGGACAGTACCGAAGCGATAATGGCGTCGTCCGGTTCGGTGAGAGCCGCCGCGTCGTCCGTGCCGCCCAGGAAACATCGCGCCACTACCTTGCCCTCGGGGACCCGGTAGGAAAACTTCGTGCCTACCCACGTACACGCGATGAGCCGCCGCCGTTCCTTCCTCGGGATCAGGAACCCGAATCCGTCGGGCAGGCGGCTGAAATCCGCGGCGTCGTAGCCCAGCGCGACGGTCATCGAGGAGCTGTAAGGCACGGCCCCAAGCAACTCGGCGAGCCGTGCATCCACGGCGCTCAGCAATCGGGAGCCGCTGTGCGCTTCGCAGGCGACCGCCAACCGGTCCGCCGCGAGCCAATCGCCGCCAACCCGGACGCGGAACCCAGCCTCTGAGCGTTCCACCGCCTCCGCGCGCGCCTGGCGCACCTCCACCTTACCGCCGAAGGATGCTGTTATGGCGTCGACCAGTTGGCCGAGCCCGCCTTTCAGGGTGCGGAACAGCGGCGCCGGAGGGCTGCTCGGCCGGGCGCGCGCCGCCTTGGCGCGCTCCGCCAGCACGCCGTGCGTGAGGCTGCCGTGGCGGTTCGCCAACTCCACAAACCGCGGCAGCACGGCGGTGACGCTCAATGCGTTGGGGTTGCCGCCGTAGATTCCGGAGAGCAGCGGCTCGGCCAGATAGTCCACCGCCTCCGCGCCGTAATGCTCTTCGATGAACTCGGCGACGGACTCGTCGCCGGGCTTGGGCTTGGGCGCGCGCAGCAACTCCATCCCCATCCGGATCTTGGTTCCCCAACTCAGCAGACTGGTGGTGAGGAGCGGCAGGATTCTGGTGGGGACCATCATCATCAGCCCGTCGGGCATCGGGATGAGGCGGCCGCCTTTGCGGATGTAGGTTTTGCGGAGATGGTCGTTCGATCCGATCACCTGGTCCGCCAGGCCCAGTTCGCGAATCAGTTCGAGCGCCGCCGGCTTGGCCGAAAGAAAGCTATCGGGCCCGGCTTCGATGGTGCAGCCTTCGACAAAGTCCGTCTGAATCACGCCGCCCAGCCGCGGCCGGGATTCGAGAATCGTCGAAGCCACGCCGCCCTTGGCGAGGTAGTATGCCGCGGAGAGCCCGGAGATACCGCCGCCGATGATAACGACGCTAGGACTTATCGGCAAAGAACCGCTCCATAGGTGCGCGCATCTCCAGCCCGAAGGGCGAAAGAAAGTAGCCCACCGGCGTGAGCCGTGGGAAGGAGGGGTGTCCGCAAGAGCCCCCGGCAGGGGGCGGAAGATGGCGCCCCCGCGATCTTTCGCCCCGTGCCGGGGCTTCGTGAATCTCGCCGCTTCCCCACGGCTCACGCCGTGGGCTATTTTCTTTCGCTCTGACGAGCTTTGGTCCGGAGCATTCCCCGGATCTCCACTTTTCTGCTCTACACACCCTCTCCTCCACGCGGTTGGTACGGCTCCTCACAAGCATCGCTTCGCAACCTCCGCCAACGCCGCGGTGAACTTGGCGGAGCCGTTCAGGGATTCGGGCCGGAGCAGGGAAATGCCGCGGCCGGCGGCATACTGCCGGAACAGAATATCGACATCGTACAGAATCTCCACGTGGTCGCATACGAACCCGATGGGGTCCAGCACGATCTCGCGGACGCCCTCGGCCGCGTAGCGGTCCAGGCAGGATTCCACGGTTGGTCCGAGCCATCTGTCGTCCGTGAATCCCTGGCTCTGGTAGGCGAAATCGTACTCGGCCACGCCTGCCCGCGCGGCCACGGCGGCGGCGGTGGCGCGGCACTCGCGGTCGTAGGGATCGCCGTTGGCTAGCGCTTTCTCGGGGAGGCTATGGGCGGTGAACAGGACCCTCTGGCCGTTCCGGATTCGCTCCAGTCGTTCGGCGAACGCTTCAATCAGCAGCGGCTCGTCGTGGTAACTCTTCGCCCATATAGTCTCCGCGGTCACGCCGGCAGCGCGCGCCGCCTCTTCGGTGCGGCGGATGTACAGGCCCACGCTCAACTCCGAATATTGGGGCGTAAGGGCGATAGCGGCGATCCGTTCCACGCCGGCTGCGCGCACGCTGTCCATGGTCTCAAGGATGAATGGATGCCAGTTGCGCATGCCGAAAAACACCGGCATACCCATGGCGCCTTCCAGCGCCTCGGCTTGGGCGCGCGTCCAGGCGAGCAGCGGAGAGGAACCGCCGATAGCCTGGTAACGGCTGCGCACTTCGTCCAGCACCTTCGCGGAACCGGGCCTGCCGCTACGCACCAACGAGAGGTAGCTCTCGACATCCTCCAGGCGTTCCGGCGCTCCATGGGCGAGCAGCAGGAGCCCCTGCTTCATGGCCGGAATTCCCGGACCATTTCCACCACGGCCTTTACGTTTTCCACCGGTGTTTCCGGCAGAATTCCGTGGCCGAGATTGAATATGTGGCCGGGCCGCGTGCCGGTGCGTTTGAGCATCTCGTGTACCTTGGTCCGCAGTTCGGGCAGCGGCGCGAACAGCGCCACCGGGTCGAGGTTCCCCTGGATCGCCGAGCGGTAGCTGATATCCATCCAGGCCTGGTCGATGTTGATGCGCCAATCCACGCCCATGACGTCGCCGCCGGCGGCGTGCAGCTCCTTGAAGAAACCGGATGCGCCCGTGCCGAAGTGAATCACCGGGACGCCCGTGGAGCGGATGCGCTCGATCAGGGCGCGCGAATACGGCGCGGCGAAGCGCACGTAGTCGTCCGACGCCAGCGCCCCCACCCAGCTATCGAACACCTGGATGGCGCGCGCCCCGGCGGTCACCTGCAACTGGGCGAACGGCGCCAGCACGTCCACGATCTTGCCCATCAGCCGCCGCCACAGCGTCTCGTCGCTGTACATCAGCTTCTTGGTGCGGATGAAATTGCGCGACGCGCCGCCCTCGATCATGTAGCTGGCCATGGTGAATGGCGCGCCCACGAATCCGATTACCGGGGCCTTCCCGGCGAGCGCCCGCACCACCTGCTGGATGGCTTGGCCCACGTAGCCCAGGTCGTCGGTGTTGGCGGTGGAGAGCGCATCCACGTCCTCGGAGGTGCGCACGGGGTTATCGATGGCCGGCCCTTCGCGGACCGCGTACCGAAGCTTCAGGCCCATCGGTTCGACGGGCAGCAGAAGATCGGCGAAAATGATGGCGGCGTCGACGTCCAGCAGTTCCACCGGCTGCAGCGTGACTGTGGCTGCCAGGTCCGGCCGCTTGCAGATTTCCAGAATGCCGTGCTTGTCCCGAATCTGCCGGTACTGCTTCATGTACCGGCCCGCCTGCCGCATGAACCACACAGGTCTCACATCGGTGGGACGGCGGCGGCACGCATCCAAGAATCGGCTGGTCATTGGAGCCACTCGCATGGCTGTTCCGTCCTGTCTTCGCAAAAAAACACGCGAAATTCCTTTGGCTGATGCCTGGCCGCCCACTGGCGGCCGTTCACAAAATACGGCTTGGCCCACGCCTCGCTGTCGATGGTGCGCGGCGCGACGACCGAGACCGATGAGCTGCCCTGCGCCGGGCGCCCCGTGCGCGGGTCCATGATATGAGCGTAAATCCGCCCCTCCGCCCGAAAGAACTTCTCGTAGCTGCCGGAGGTGGACAGCGACATGTCCTTCAAGAAAACTTCGGCGATCGTCCTATCCTGACGCCGGGGGTCTTTGATTTCCACCCGCCAGCCTCGCGGCTCCGTGGGCGGGGCCCCCATTCCATAGATACTGCTGACCGACGCAGCAACCAGAGCGATCGTAACGCCTTTTTGTCTCAAAACACCCACCATTCGATCGACGGCGTAGCCTTTGCCGATACCCCCAGGGTCGAGTTCCACCCCGGGACGGTCGAACCTCACCGTTTGGGCCGCCGCATCCAGACGGATGTGCCGGTAACCCACCTTGGTCAGGGCCGCGGCCACCTGCGCCCGGTGCGGCAGATGCCCCGTGCCCTTGTAAAAGCCCCAGACTTTCATCAGGGGGCCCACCGTGATATCGAATGCCCCTTCGCTCTCGCGGCTGTATTCCACGCACGCCGAAAGCAGCCGGAACAACTCCGGGGAGACCTTTACGGGCCTTTCGGCCGCGTGCTGGTTGACCTCGCTCCACTGGCTTTCCGGCTTGTAGTTGGAAAGCAAGTCGTCCAGGTCCCCCGCCTCGTCGAAGGCGGCATCCGCGGCGGCTTCCATACTCACCCGGTCGTACCCATACAGTTCGATGGAGTACGTGGATCCCATGGCCACGGCGCTCTTCTCGAGCCGCAGCAGGCCGGCCCCGCTCTGGGGGCCTTCCGCCGCCGCCCCGGTCCAGGCGGCCGCAATGGCCAACACAAACAAAACTATCACAGTTTGTTTGGTTATTGCGCTAATTTTCGCCACGAGACCTTCTCGCCCGTCTCAGCAGGAAGTCGATGCGGCCGTCCGCCCCGGCGTTGCGGTCGGGCTCGAAGTGCAATTCCGGAACGTGCCGGAGGCTCAATCGAAACGCCAGTTCGTGCCGCAAGTAATGGCGGGCATGCTCCAGGGCGGCGATCGCATGGTTCCGCTCACGCTCGCCCCCTACTACGGCGACCTTGACGCGGGCATACTTCGCGTCGGGGCTGACGTGAACCTCGCTCACATTCACGGCCGCTAGGCGCGGATCCTCCAATTCGAACGCGATCAGCTCGGCAAGCTCCTCCCGCACAGTTTCCGATACCCGCAATGTGCGCCGTTCATCCATGCCAAAAATCAGGGGCCGGGGGCCAGGGACCAGGGGCCGGGGGTGACGCCTTGTGCGTCTTGGGAGACGCGGTTCCAACCCCGAGAGTCCAAACCTGCCCCGGTGCCGAGGCTCGATCCCTGGCCCCCGGCCCCTAGCCCCCGGCCCCCGATCCTCACTCCAGCCACTCTACTGTGGCCTGGGCCAGCGCCTCGCCCAGCAGCGCGGCGGCTTCGTCTTCCACCGAACGCAGGACCTTTTCCGCGTGCTCGTGTTCGGAAGACACGGTCACGGCGGCCAAGGCCGCACGCTGCCACAGATCCTGGTAGCCGATCTCCGCCACGGCCACGTTGAACTTGTGGCGGAGCCGCTCCTTCAAGCTCCGCACAACCTGGCGCTTGTCCTTGAGCGAATGCGAGTTCTCCAGCCGCAGTTCCAAGGTAAGTACGCCGACCGATGCCATGGCCTCAGGCGAAAACTTCGGTGGCCACGCGCTCGGTGACGAACGCCTCGATAATGTCGTTCTGCTTCACGTCGGCGTAGTTCTCCAACGCGATGCCGCACTCCATGCCGCTCTTGACCTCGCTCACATCGTCCTTAAATCGCCGCAACGAGCCGACCTTTCCCGTGTAGACCACCACGTTGTCGCGCAACAGGCGCACCGCGGAGCCGCGCGCGATCTGGCCGTCCTGTACCACGCATCCAGCCACGCTGCCGATTTTTGGGATGCGGAACGTTTCGCGCACTTCGGCCTTGCCCCTGTAGACCTCGCGGAAGACCGGCTCGAGCAGCCCGCTCATGGCTTTCTTGATCTCGTCGCTCAGGTTGTAAATGATCGTATGCAGGCGGATCTCCACCTTCTCCTGCTCCGCCACGGCCTCCGCTTTGCGCTCGGGACGGACGTTGAACCCGATGATCACGGCGTTGGAGGTGGAGGCCAGCAGCACGTCGGATTCGTTGATGGCCCCGACGCCCGCGTGGATCACCCGCACCTTCACCTTTTCGTTCGAAAGCTTCTGCAGCGTTTCGGTGAGCACCTCGGCCGAGCCGCCCACGTCGGTCTTCAGGACTATGGGCAGTTCCTTGACCTCGCCCGCTAACATCTGCTTGTGCAGTTGCTCCAGGGTAAGGCGGCTGGATTTCGCCAGCGCGGCTTCGCGCGCCTTTTGGTCGCGGAAGTTGACGATCTGCTTCGCCTTGGCCGTATCCGTGACCACCTGGAACTCGTCGCCCGCCTCGGGCATCGACTCCAGGCCGAGCACCTCCACGGGCGTGGAGGGCTCCGCCTTGCGGATCTGCAGGCCGCGATCGTTCTGCATGGCGCGCACCTTGCCGAACACCGAGCCGCAGATGAAGAAATCGCCCACCCGCAGGGTCCCGTTGCGCACCAGCACGGTAGCGACGGGGCCGCGTCCGCGGTCGAGTTGGGCTTCGATCACGGAGCCCATGGCCGGCCGGCCGGGGTTGGCTTTGAGCTCCTGCATGTCGGCCACCAACAGAATATTCTCCAGCAAAAGATCGAGGCCTTGCTGGGTCTTGGCGGAGACCGGGACCATGATGGTGTCGCCGCCCCAATCTTCGGCCAGCAGGCCGCGGTCGGAAAGCTGCTGCTTGATGCGTTCCGGCTGCGCCCCGAGCTTGTCGATCTTATTGATCGCCACGACGATCGGCACTTTGGCGGCGCGGGCGTGGTCGATGGCTTCGAGCGTCTGCGGCATCACGCCGTCGTCCGCCGCCACCACCAGCACGACGATGTCGGTTACCTTAGCCCCGCGCGCCCGCATGCGCGTGAATGCCTCGTGGCCCGGCGTATCGATGAAGACGATCTTGCGGCCGTCCAGTTCCACCTGGTAGGCGCCGATGTGCTGCGTGATGCCCCCGGCTTCCCGCCCCGCCACGTTGGATTCGCGAATGACGTCCAGCAGCGACGTCTTGCCGTGATCCACGTGACCCATGATGGTGACCACCGGCGCGCGCTTCTGCAAATCCTTGGCGTCCTCGGCGGTCTCCACGGCCTGCATGGCCTCCACCTCATAGCTGACGGTCGCGGTGGAAGCGCCGAACTCGCGCGCCATGTCGGTGGCCAGCTTGGAATCGAGCGTCTGGTTGATGGCCGGGTAAATGCCGCGATCCATCAGCTTCTTAATGAGCAGGGCGGCCTTCACGTCCAGCTTTTCGGAAAGCTCCTTCACGGTGATGCCTTCCGAAATGGTGATTTCGCGGCTAATGGGCGGCGGGCCGGCTTCGACTTGCCGCCGCGCGGGGCGAAGGGCTCTCTCTTCCTCCACACGCTCCCGCTGCTGTCGCACCGGACGCTTGTCGCCCGGGCGTCCGCGCGGTTGGTCCACGGGAGGCGGGGCGAGACCGGGCTCCATCCGGCCGCCGCGCTGCGAGGTAGGGTGTTGCGGCCTGGGGCCGCTCCCCGGTCTGGGGCTGGGCACGCCCGGATGCACTCCTGGCCTGGCGACCATTGGCTGGCCGGGACGAATGGGACCGCGATAGATCGGCTGTCCGGGAACCGGCGCGGCATGCGGCTTGGGAACTCCGGGCCGCGGCGACGCGGGCTGCGCCGGCATGACCGGCCTTGACGGCGCGAGCCTGGCCGCGAGGTCGGGACGCGGAGGCACCACGGGCCGCGCCGCGGG
>Ga0209638_1001923_pt1 | contig 12941 bp, 7 predicted proteins | sample BarGraNGADG00211_FD_184490 | JGI IMG/M metagenome (GOLD analysis project Ga0209638, IMG submission 184490) | Arctic peat soil microbial communities from Barrow, Alaska - Barrow Graham LP Ref core NGADG0002-211 (SPAdes) (version 2) | ecosystem: Environmental > Terrestrial > Soil > Wetlands > Peat... | reverse complement strand
GTCGGCCAGGGCGAGGGTGAACGCTCCTTCACCCGACCCGAGGTCGGCCCAGATCTTCCCGCCCCCCAGGACGCCCTCCCGGATCAGCCTGACATGGTCGCGGTGGTCCACAGCGACCAGTCTGGCGCACGCGAGTCAACGTCGCGGAAGTAACGGACCGAGGTAAGCTGCGGCAAGACAGAAGACACATAGCTGGTATCGGTGGGGCGGGATGCTTGCCGAGAACGCGCTGCACATCTATACGGACGGCTCTTCGCTTCCGTCGCCGAGACGTGGTGGCATAGGGATCCGCTATCTCTTGATCGACTCTCAGGGCCGCGAGGAGATCACGGACTCCAGGCATGCTGGCTACAAGGGCGCTACCAACAACCAGATGGAGCTGGAAGCATGCATCGAGTCCCTTGAGGAAGCCCGCGATCGAGGGTTGGCGACGTCGGTCTCCAAGATCGTTGTTCACACGGATTCCCAGTACGTCGTAGAGAACGTGACACGAGCAAAGTTCACGTGGCCAAATCAACGCTGGACGACTACGCCGGGCAGGCCAGTCCTCAACGTGGACCTTTGGAAGCGGCTGATTAGGGCTATCAAGAAGGCAGGCTGCCGAGTCGACTTCGAGTGGGTTCAAGGACACTCCAGTGATCCTCACAACAGAGCCGTGGACAAGATGGCGAAGGGCTCGGCGAAATCGACTCTGAGACCGGCTCTCTCTGTGGTCAGTGTGCGCAAGAGGTGGACGGGCGAATCTGTCTCCATCGGTAGCGTGAGAATGCTGGGCCAGCGCCTTTCAATCAGGGTAGTCACGTGTGAGCGGCTGCATCAGCAGAAGCTCTGGAAGCTCAAGTACGAGGTTATCTCAAGGGCGAGCCCCTTCCTCGGCAAGGTCGACATCATCTTCGCGACCGACGTGCTGGCCGATGGCCACGCCTACTTCGTCCAGGTCAACCAGGACACAGCCAACCCGAGGATCGTGACGGTCTTTCGTGAGCTAACCGATCCAGATGGAACGCCAAGGAGCAGGTCCATCAAGGGGAAGGGCAACGGATCATCTGTTGGACCCTTGCCGGGTCGGTAGGCACGCTAACCCACCGGTGCCGGCAGCAGGACCCGTCGCTGGCCGAACGGTTCGGCTGGAGGCCGCCGACGCCGGGCATGGATGCGGCCCATGCGAAGCCCCGCGCCGTTCTCGCTCGAATGCCGACTGAGGAGGGAGTCTGATGTCCACTGAGACCTTGCCCGCATTCAAATAGCACCCCGATACGTGGCGACGCAGCGCTGTTTCCCACCAGCTGCCGTTGCAGATCTTCGTGGCCGCCACTGGGCGGACCGCTACTTCAAAGGCGGCCGACAGTGCTCGACGCCGCCCTCCTCACTCACCGCTTTGTGGCAGGCGGCTTGACGGCGATCGCCGCTTCTACGGTGCCCAGGGCGTCGCGCTACACATCGGCTCGGCTTATAGTTGAGCCAGAGGCGATAGAGGGAATGGCGATGCACGCTCAGGTCTTCGGAACTGCGTCCTTCGCGCGGTCACGCCACCAATGGGCGCAAAACCATGCCAGACGATAGATCAGAGTCGACGGTCCGAATTCGTCGCGACTTCGGCGATCTGCGCGGCGACCAGCTTTTCGCACGGCTCCTTGCGGATGGCAACACCGCCGGGCTCGAGCTGTTGTGGCGGGCGAACGACCCCACGCTCGCGACACAGATTGCTACATACCTTGGGAGCGCTAACGACCCGAAGCTCGCGGATCTCCTGCTCGCCGAGCTTCTAACGCCGACCATGGCAACGGTTCAAGCGCCAATCTTCGAAGCCATTACTGGACGCAACCCCAAGTTATCGGCGGATTGCGTTCGCGAACTTGACGCCGCCCTGCGTGAGCCAAGCAACGGGAGTCCGGCTGTGTCGGCACGGCGGGACCTGCTGGAACTTTGGCTTTTCGCTCAGTCTGGGCGGATACCGGACCACTACGCGCTGTGGATCATCGAAGGAAACCTGACCGACCGCCTTTTCGGTTCGACGTTGTCAGCCGCGATTACCCGTTGCAGAGACAATCCTCGACTCAGGGCCCAAGCGGCGGCCGAATACCAGCGTCAGTTAGCGGCCACTCCGGACATAAACTCCTGGAACCGTGCCGCCGACTTCATCGAGCAGGCCTGTGCCGCCGGCGAGACGCAACAAGCGGTACTTGCGCTCGTCGCCGACCTTGTAGCCACAGCTCCGGCCATTGTCGTTGTCGGTCCGGTTCGTCCAGGTCTGACAGCTCTCATCCACGAGCGAGGATTCGAAGCGCTTCGCGCCCTTCTGACGACACGTGACCAGCAAAACACGCCCGGCATCGAGGCGCTATTCGCCGTGATCGAAAGCCTGCCAGAAAGCGAGATGCGCCTCGGCCTCTACCTTCTGGCGATGCGAGGACATCCGCAGTTATGGGCGGTGCTCGATCCAATCATCAGAATCTGGGACCGCGCTCGGTGGGAGGAACTTCTCCACGCCCTCGCGAACGCGCCAGAAGGTGAGCTTCCGGACGTCCTCCCCGCGCTGCTAGCCCTGGCTCCGAAAGAAGAGTCGGCAGTGCTGATGCGGATCGCATCCCGACGTCCCAACGACCTGGCCTTGCTCGAAGTAGTGCGGAGCAAAGCCCTCGAACAGTACCGGGATGTAGAGACGGACGAGCTCTTTGGGGTGTCAGATGCGGGAGTTCCCCAAGACAAGCCGAGCCTGCGTCCGATAGATGCCCTGTGGTGGCCTAAAGCCGGCAACGAGGCCGGTTTCGACTACCTACGCGAGATCCTGGCTGTCGGCACCGCAGACGAACAGATTCGGATCCTCAAGCAGGCCTACGATCTTGGTCGTGCCTCTGCGGTGGATGTGGTTCGCGTCCTTCCTGAAGGACTGGTATCCCCCTTCGTCGCTGAACAGCGAAAGCTCTCGGCCCCTGTTGGCAAGCCAAGCCGGCAAATCATGCTGGCCCTTCACAAGCAACACCCGGAGCCTTTCAGACAAACGGCACAAGCGTTGCAAGGGCAAGCATTTGACCTAGATATTGCCGCAGTCATCGCGGCAACCGATGCCCAGATCGCCTTCACCAACTCCGAGGCCGCGTACGACTCCCTATCTGAACAACAGCGCGAAGAGGTGCTCGATCTCCTTGAGCGATACGCTGGCGCTGGTCAGGTTGCCAGCATCCTGCGATTTGCCTCCTCGACTGATAAGCAAGACCGACCACGGCGGGCGAGGGCGTTCGCTCTCATTGCCAGATTGGCAGCACCTGGCTCCGTCCCGCAGTGCGTGATCGATGGGCTCAAGGTTCCCGACAACAGGGTCAGTGAGGCTGCTTTCGCGGCGGTCGGCGCACTACACCCGAAGGACATAGAACTGCTGCGGGGCCTTCGGGAGATGGCTCGAACGGACGGCAAAATCGCACGTCTCGCCGCGGAGGCACTGGATAGCATCTCAACCCAGTACATCAGTGAACTGTCCCACGGGGTCCCAGAGGCAGAGCGAGTCAAGATCCTCGAACTCCTAGGTGCGGCTGCACGCCCCATGGCGATTGATCCACTTCTGTCTCATCTTGGAGACGCCGACTCTGACGCGCCGCTTGTTCATCTCGCGGCCAGTGCGGCCGTGCTCGAAGCGACACCGTTTGTCGAGATGTCGTCAGCACAAATGGAACGCCTGGCCCAGTTGCTCGACGGTAGCGCCCAGGAGAACGACCCAGCTGTTCGAGACAACCTGAGCCAGGCCCTTCACAGAGCATCGCTTGGGGCCGATGAAGCGCTCGATCTCTTGTATGGCGAACTCGCCGGTTACCGACCGACAGCACTTCCCGAAGCGATGTTCGGGCCGGAGCGAGGCACGCTCCTTCGGCAGCTCGCTCTATTCAAGCGTGAGCGAGATCGAGGGGCAGTCGGGTGGGCGAACGCGCTCACTCACCTTGACAACGTCGCCGAGAGGATCGTCCGCGCAGCCTATATGCGGTATGGCGGCAGCGCCAAGATCAAGGAGAGGATTCAAAAGAGCCCGCGCGATCCAGACTATGGCGGCCTCCTTCAGGCCTGCGACGGGGAGCTGACCAAGGCCAAGGCCGCCCTGACAGAGCTCCATCGCATTCGAGGCGAAGAGACCGAGGTTCCGCACCCAGGGCAGCCCACTACCCAGCAATCGTGGGACCAGGCGATCGGACTCTTCCATACGGGAGCCAGGATCTGCCTGGCACTTCTCGATAAGGCAAATCGGCAGCCATAGGGCCAGGACCGGCGGCTCACTCAACGCGAACCCGTCAAGCTGGACCCCGGTCACGGCCGGCGACGGAGGGCCGTGACGTTGCAACGAGACGTGCAATTCGGCTTCGAGGCGGGCAATCAGCCAATCCTCGGCCTCGCGTTGTTCGGCGCTGTCGCCAGGCAATCCCTCGGTCCTAGGAGTCTCGGTCATTCCAGCCTTAGCGTCGGTAGTGCCTCGGGGGCTTCCGGCTCGGATGGGGCGGCCCGTTCAGCTTCGGTCGGCGTTGGCAGCTCGGCCGCCATGAAGCATTCGCCCGCAATGATGCGGCCCAGCAGCGAGTCCAACGCTGGATAGGTTGTGACCGTCGCCTCCAGGACCCACAGCAGTTCGAGGAACTCGGCCGTGAAAGCGGGGGTCCATCGCTCGGGTCGGATGTCGTCGAGCGGCGACGAGCGCAGGCACTGGTAGGCGCGATCCTACCCTCGCTTTGCCGTCAGGACGGCAGCGACGAGTAGGTCGAGGTCATCGAAATAACGCATGGTCCGACCAGAACCGGCCTTGATCCCCCAGAGCGTGAAGCCATCGGTCGTCTCTTGCGTGGCGTCCGTCTTCCACTTCCCTGCCGAGACGAGCTTCACGTAGAGCCGCTCAGTCGCTTTTCGTGGTGCCTCGATCCAGAGCAGCTTGCGGGTTGCAGCTTCTGAGAGCAGGTGCGCTCCCTTGGTGTCAATGACAAACACATCGGACCCGAACCACACGATGAAGTCGGGATAAAAGAAAGCCGTTGGCCCCATTGTCGCAAGTGGAATCCGGTAGCCGGTTCGGGATGGATTACGTGCCCAGGGAACGCCCTGCTTGTCGAGGACGTGGGCGAATGGTGACTCCAACGTATTGAGACCGTCGTATCCGATGTGGAGTGCATTCTTGAACGTCTCGAACGTGTCAGGTCGAGCGAGCTGCGGACCGACAACGTACGGGTCACGAGGCTTCTGGATGATCTCAACGTAGTCCAGAAACGTATCCACCACCTTCTCGGCAACGGTCACGATGTGAGCCTCGGCGCTGCTTCCAAGTCCAACCTGTGCATCGAACTTGATGTCAGAGGTCGGCGCTACGCCGAGTGCCCCTGGATGCCGTTTACGAACTTCTCGCTGGAAAATCCACCGGGCGAGCACTCGGCTGGATTGCTCGAACACCTCCCACTTCACTTCCGCATCCGACGGGTCACCGACGAGACGCTGCACGATGGCCCGACTGCCCGTTCCCGTGGTGTTCGTCGTGTCACCGTGGTAGTCCGACAGATGCTTGATGAGGTCAGCGACAGGGGCCACGGCATCGCTGGTTTCGAGCGCCGTCCCTGGGACCGTCATCTTCTTCTTCACGGGATACTCGACGGGCGGCGGCTTCCCAGGAGGCGTGACCATGACTCGAAGCTCCGGAGACTCGCTTGCGATCTTGTGTCCCACGGCGGTCAGGATGTCCGTGAAGACCTGGTTCTTGTCGACGCGGATATAGAAGTGTGCCGTATTGAGCCGTTCGGCTGCGTAGTGGTGAGCATCAGGTTGCCGCAGGAGCCGTCCGATGACCTGCTCCACTTGGACACTCGACTCCATGCTCTTGTCGATATAGGCGAAGTAGCAGAGCGGGTCGTCCCAACCTTCTTGAAGTGACAGGTTGAAAATGACGTGGCGGAATGGAGCAGACGAAAAATCGCCGTAATCCTGGTCTCCACCCTTGAAGAGGTGGAAGCCATCAGGAGCCGGGTAGTCCTTGTCCATCTTGAGCGAGCAGTACACGGCGACGTCATCAGGGTCGATGCCATGGACTTCAACGAGCTGACGCCAGATGAGGATTGGTGGAGCCTGCCGTGAACCGAACGGGCGCTTCGGATCGTCCCGTTCGTTTGGGTTCCCCGCCACGATGTTGGTGTTGCAGACGTAGATGGCCTTGGGCTTGCCGACAAGGCCGTACGATTTACCGTCGGCCTCTGCCTGCGCAAAGTCGATGAGCAGCGTTGCGACGGTCTCCTCCATCGGAGACTGGTATCCGGCAAGCAGGATCGTGTTCTTGACCAGACCAGAGTCAGCAACGGCTTTGGCATCGACAGCGGTAATGAGTGATGGGTCATCCCAGCCGTTCGCCTTGAGGAGGTCCATTTCACGTGCAAGTCGCTGTGGCAACCGCATGGTTGCGCTCGCCAGGAGAAACGCCGTCGGCTCCAGCTCCATAAGCAAGTCCGTCTGCTGGTCGCTCAGGTTCTGCGCCTCGTCGTAGACGACAATTAGCGGACGACGCATGTTCTCTCGGTTTAGCCGCTGCTTGAGCGCGTCCCAGGTGGATTGCTCCGCCGTGTCAATGTCGCATCGGTAGATAACCCGGGAGCCGTTCTCCTTGTCCTTCTGGTTGAAGGTCCCGACGGTAGCGAAGTAAACGATGGGCTTCAGGAGGTCGGCAACTTCCTCCGCGTCGTACTCAGGAAGAGGACGGACCTCAGCACTGCCGAGAAGGTGGTGGTACTTCCCTCCGGGCAAAAGGTTTGCGAGCGTTTGCTCAACCACGACCCTGCCCTTGGAGAGCCACAAGACGACGGGAGGGACGGGTAGTGCCGCGGCGATCGACGCTATGACATCAGCAAGGATGACGGTCTTTCCGGATGCCGTGATGGAAGCAAGCGCCTGGAAGAACGGGACATATCTCGGATGCTGCTCGGTGCCCGTACGAACGGGATCGGAAATATAGCGGGTAAACCGCTCCGACATCGTTGCTGCCGCTTGTTGCTGAAACTCATACAGCTCGATCACGACTGCTCCGCAAACGGCTCACTGCTCATATCCAGACCGAAGTCCGCAAGGATACGATCTGGAATCTGATAGAAGCGAACGTTCTCCGTCTGGTAGAGGTACAGCCGTGCGTAGACGTGGTAATGGGACTTCAATCCTGCTTCTTCGGCTTCCACGGCGCATGCGTCATACACGCTGGCACTGAAATCCGTGTTCTTGGCTGGACCATCCCACACAAGGAAGAACCCCTCATCGTCAGAGTTCTTTGCCACGAGGTAACGCCATTCACGGCCGTTGACCCGAATGAGGTTCGACCCGCGCTTGCGGTTGGCGTCGAAGTGCGATGCGATGACGGTATCCACCATCTCGTCTCGCTCCATGTCGAGGAGCGCCTGTGCATCTACTCTCTTGTCGAGACGCTGGAAAGCGAACCCACCGCCGAGCGGATCGTGCTGACCAGTCGCCCAATCTCCCGTGACAACCCTCTTCAACCTGTTCGCCGTAAGCGACGATGCGTAGGGGTCTCCACGCTCTGGACGGCCCTGCTCCGCCAAGATGAATCGGCGGGTCGTGCCAGCCACAGCGTTCATCGCCATGACGGCATGTCCCGTCGTGCCAGACCCGGCAAACGGGTCCATCACGATGCCGTCCGGAGGGCACCATAACTGGACGATCTTCTGGAAGAGCTTCAACGGCTTCACGGTGTCGAACTCGTGTCCAGTACCGACAACCGCATCCAGCTCATCGAGCCCGGTTTGCGTGTGTCCAGACTCCCCATGAGGCCACGATATCGAGCCGAGCAGTTCTTGGTCCGTGTAATCGTCTGCTGCCCAGTACGTGATCGGAACCTTCCCCTGCTTCACCTCTTCGAGGTACACCTTGAGTTGCGGCCTACCGGTGCCCTTCTTTCCGAAGTAGATGGTTGGCCACGGTCCAGCTTTCAGGACCGCTTCCGCCTTCTTCTGAGCCTCGGCTAGGCTTCCCCTAAGAACAACCGCCTTCGATGCAGCAATAACATCCTCGCCGTATCCCATTACCTTGGCCCGCTCGTCGGCATCACCGATATCCCGAAGCACGTATTCAGAACCCCACTGGTTCATCCAAGCGAGAACCTGCTTCTGCTCAGAACGCCAGTGTGATCCGCCAGGCGGGTAGTACAACTCACCAGTGAACGGCGACTGGATGGCGTAGATCATTTTCTGGTGCGTCTTCGCTTCAGGGCCGCTCAGGTCGCCACCCTTCCATAGACGGTCCCCGTCCGTTGACTTGTACCGGGCATCCATGGCGACCGTCCGCTCTTCAAGTCCGGTCTTTGCACGGCTCTCATCACGTGCATAGACCAGGACGTATTCTGTGGCGGTCGAGACGTGGCGATTGTCACCACGAGGTGCGTAGCTCTTCTGCCAATTTATGATGGCGAGTCGATTCTCCTCGCTGAACAGCTCATCGAGCATCTGGCCGAGATGAAATAGCTCCCGAGCGTCGATGCAAATTGCGAGCACGCCACCGGGCTTCAGCATCGACTTCATCATGTGGAGCCGAGGCCACATGAAGCGCATCCACTTCGTATGGCGAGCGCCGTCGTCGGCGCTCACGAAGTCACCCATCCCAGGATCGTTCGGGTCTTCCTCCCACCGATCGTTGTACCGGAAGTCTCGACCAGTGTTGTACGGAGGGTCCGTTAGGATGAGGTCGACCTGACCACGCTCTCGGTAGAGTGTTGCCATGGCTTGCAGATTGTCGCCCTCGATAAGGAGGTTAGACGCCTGCGCCTTTTCATCACCGACGCTCAGGGTCTTGATCCGGCGAACGACCCGTGGCCGCACCTTCCTGGCAATGCGGGTGGCGCTGGCCTTCCCAGAGAAGGAGACGGTGACGGTGCTTCCGATGACCTTCTCCACAAGAGCGATCAGTTCCTCGTGCGAAAACCCTTCGAGAATCGACAGGTCAATCTCAGGAACGGGAGTCGAAGGGGCCGTGACCTGCCGCCTTCCAGTCAGACCAACCGTGGGTTTGGACGTGGTGGGTCGGCGCGGCATGCACTGATGATACGAGAAGGGTGTGACCGATGATGCACGTGCGGGTCTGGCACGCTTGTGCCAGACCCTCCGGGCCGGCGCTCCGTGGTGCCCGTAGCGTTTGGGCGCGTGCGATGGTCTTGCTCGCCCACGCCGTCCGGATTCTGAAGAAGCGGCCGAGCGTAGCGGCTCCGACGCTGCCTTAAGGCACACCTAGGATCGGCCAGGGCTCGCGGAGCGGAGCCGCGGACTCACCATAGCGGCACCCGCTTATCGGCCGCTTATCGCGTGGAAGATGGGATTTCTTGGCGATACGCGCTTAGCTCGTGCCCGCACTGCGTTTCGGTACCAGCGCGACCCTGTCGACTCTCCGACAGGCCCATTCTCGACCGGCTACAGTAGGCCCAGCCGAGGCGCAAGCGCGTAAGTCCTTGCCTGTCACGTGACCCGTGGGTATCCCTGAAGAAGGGGCGATCAATGTCTCTCGACGTCATTTACGGGGAAAGCCGGAATCGGACGGCGGCGCAGGCTCTGGCCACCCAGTTGCGGGCAATCGTCGATGAGGGGACTGTCTACCTAGGATATCCGGTGCTTGCGACTGCTGACCAACGCGTCGAGATTGACGCCTTGTTGGTAAGTCAGGCTCACGGGCTCGTGGCGTTCCTGTTGGCACAGGACATTCCCACAACGCCCGAAGGCTGGACTGAGCCGATAGCGGATCAAGATCGGCTATACGCAGTCCTCGAAAGTTACCTGAGTCGGCACGAGGGGCTCCGGATCGGGCGACACCTTGCCTCGGCACCTAGCACGGCCACGGTATTCGCAGCACCGGTTAATCCTCCGCCTGAGGCGGAGGGCGGCGGATTCTATGGGCCAATGGAGGGTGTTCCCGAATGGATCGCCACTCTGCCGGCTGTCGATCTGGAGATCGAACGCGCCCTTCACGCTGCATTACAGCGTGTGACCACAATAAAGCCACCCAAGAAGAGATCGTCGGTCGCGAGTCCGACATCGCGCGGAGCCCAGCTAAAGCAGCTCGAAAAGGGGATAGCCAACCTCGATCACTGGCAGAAGACAGCGGCCATCGAGACGCCTGAAGGACCCCAGCGTATCCGCGGACTTGCAGGATCTGGCAAGACGGTCGTTCTCGCGCTCAAGGCGGCCTACCTTCACTCGCAGCATCCGGACTGGAATATCGCGTTGACCTTCCATTCCAGGGCGCTGTACCAGCAAATCGACGACCTCGTCACGCGGTTCACTTTCGAGCATACAAATGACAAACCGGACCCTGCGCATCTCCGGATAATCCATTCGTGGGGTTCGCGCGGTCGCGAAGGCGTCTACAGCTTGATTGCGGAGGCCCTCGGCGAAACGCCTCGTGATTGGGCCTACGCGCGCGGCACATATGGCATGGACGGGGCCTTCCAGGGGATCTGCCAGGAGCTCCTAGTCGTGGCTGGAGCGAAGGCTCCTAAGCCCATCTTCGACGCCGTGCTGATCGATGAAGCTCAGGACCTTCCGCCCGAGTTCTTTCAGTTGGTGTACCGCTTTACTAAGGAACCAAAGAGGATCGTCTGGGGCTACGACGAGCTGCAGAAACTGTCAGAAGCCGCCATGCCCACCACCGAAGAGTTGTTCGGAACGGGGCCGGCCGGCGAGAATCTGGTTAGCTTGGCATTCGGAGCAAACGAGCCCCGTCGTGATGTCATCCTGCCAGTCTGCTACAGGAATACTCCGTGGGCTCTTGCAACCGCTCACGCGCTCGGCATAGGGGTATATCGAACGGGCGGACTGCTGCAGCACCCGGATGAGCCCGGGCTGTGGCAATCCATCGGATACAACGTCGTCCGTGGCAGCCTAGTCCCCGGCGAGCATGTGACCCTGGTGCGGTCGAAGGAAAGCTACCCTGCGTACTTCCTAGAACGACTCAACCCAAAAGACGCGGTCATGATCGAGGCGTTCAGCGACGAGCACGAACAGGATTCATGGGTCGCGACACAGATCGCGACGAACCTGACAACGGACGAGCTGGAGGCCGATGACATTCTCATCGTCGTCCCGGACTCATATCGCGCTAAGTCCCGAGCGCCGAGGCTGATACGGGAGCTCAGCCATAAAGGCATTCAGTCGCACCTTGTGGGCGTCAACTCGAGCGTCGACGAGGTTTTCCAGTCTGGATCTGTAGCGATCGCGCATATCTATCGCGCCAAAGGCAATGAAGCGCCTATGGTCTACGCAGTAGACAGCCAATATGCTGCTAGCGACTTCAATGCTGTCACCCGTCGAAACACGTTGTTCACAGCCATTACTCGCAGTCGCGCCTGGGTCCGGATCACCGGGTGGGGTGATCAAATGGACAGCATCCGCGACGAGGCCAATAGAGTCGTGGAAATGGACTTCAAGCTCGACTTCACAATTCCGACGGCGGCTCGACTCGCCGAGATACGCCATATCAACCGTGAGCGAACCGAAGGGGAAGAGGCCTCGATGAAGAAGGCCGCTGATGGCCTAACGACCTTCTTGGAGGCTTTGGAGCGGGGTGAGATTGACGTCTCCGACCTACCTCCGACACTGAGGACCAGGTTGATCAGGACCGTGCGGACGGACGTGCCCGGTGACGACAACTAGAGTCATCCGGGACCAAGTAACGAATGTCCTCGACTACTTCGTCGGGGCAGGTCTCGCGCTGTACGCGAACCCCGTTTCGATGAGCGACGAGACGGTTTCGTGGCATTCTCCCAGTGCGCCCTCGCCATTCCTAGTGGGCTACAAACACCCGACCGTAGACCAATACATGGCGTGGGTGAACGCCGGCGAGTACTCGATGGCACTCTTTGATGCAAGCCTCGTGCAGCTCACCTACAGAGTGGAAGGCGGCGCGGTCGTCGGCCACCGGCTCGCATATATCCCCTGTCCGTACGACGTCGACACCGAGCTACTCGCCGAAGGCGTGCCTATCGCCGACCTAGTGGAGTCGTATCGACCAGCAGAATCCGCCATGAGGTCGCCGGTGCGATTCGACTTCGACGTTCGGGCGGCCAAGCCGGGCCACTCCGCGGCACACCTAACCTTCAACACGAACGATTGCAGAATCGCTTGCGTCGCTCCGCTCCACCCGCTGCGGTTCGTTGACTTTGTGTTCCGGCATTTCTATCCGGCCTTCTGGACCGTGCATGAGGATTTCTTCCGGGTCGCGGCATGGCAGCACATCGGCGATGTCACGATCGAAGAGGGCGAACGCGATCGCGTCCATGTGATGTGGAACGTACGAGCGCAAGCCGGGTAGTGCCTAGGGCAGCAGCGGGTCGGACTGGCAGTGCGATCCCCAATATCTAGCTTGTTATCTCGGCCTCAAGTCCTCTAGAACCTCCGACTTGAATGTCTGCCGGCTCGGCAGAATGTGGAGTAAGCGTCTGCGGACGCAGCAGAATGTCGAGTCCGACTCCAGCGCCTTACTGCGGCGCCTGGAGAGCCTGAGCCGTGGTGCTCGTGTGATCGCCCAGGAGGCCGCCCATCCCAAGGACCGAGGGCGGAGGCTACACGACGACGTCGGGCGCCTTGTCCCGGACCAGCCGCACTGCGGCCGGTCCATCGCCGGCGGTCAGGATCTCGAAACCTTCGCGGGACAGGTATCTGCGAACGAGTTCGACCAGAGGCGGCTCGTCATCGACGACGAGGATGCGATGGGGTCGGTCAGTCTCCATGTCCGTAGGGTGTGGGAGAAGCTGCGGGAGCGCAAGGACCGAGGTCCTGGGGTCCCGATGTGGGCCCTCTCTTGACCAGATCTTGAGGAAAGCTTGTGCCTTCCTCGATGGGATTCCCTCGACCGGTCGCTCAGCATGTACTCAGGCGACTGACCACGTTGCCGACCACGCAGAGGAGCGCGCGTCCCAATGTCCCGTCGCCATCCCAGAACCACGT
>Ga0209638_1001921_pt1 | contig 12956 bp, 11 predicted proteins | sample BarGraNGADG00211_FD_184490 | JGI IMG/M metagenome (GOLD analysis project Ga0209638, IMG submission 184490) | Arctic peat soil microbial communities from Barrow, Alaska - Barrow Graham LP Ref core NGADG0002-211 (SPAdes) (version 2) | ecosystem: Environmental > Terrestrial > Soil > Wetlands > Peat... | reverse complement strand
CTCGCGCCGGAATTCATCTTTCTGATGGAGAACGGTTGATGTTCCATCTGGCCGCCGACTACCTGCGCAGCGCCGGCTGGAGGGACTGGGACGTGCTCCAATTGCCTGGCGGCGCCGGCGTGGTCTGGTGGATCTTCCGGCGGGGGCAGGACATCCCGGCGGTTGTCGGCAAGTTCTGCGGCCCTCCCGCCGCAGTCGAGGCCGGCCGGCGCGAGTGTGCCGCCCTGGAGTTGCTCAGCCCCTTCGCGGACCAACTCGGCCTCCCTAGTGTGCTCTTCCAGACCGATACGCGCGGCGGTTTCGTTTACCTCCAGTCCGGGGTGCCGGGCAAACCTCTGCGCAATGAGCTTTCACCGTCCGGCGGCAAACTTCTCTCGGCCCAGATCGATGTTGCCGAAGACTGGCTGGAGAAGTTCCAGATGCTGGCGCCGCCGGCGGAAGACTCCGGGGCGGCTTTCCGCCAAGTGCTGGCTGGCGCTTCGGTACGGCTGCCCGAACTGCTGCTCTCCACCGCCAACGCGGCTTTGCCGCTGCTTTCAGCCGTCCCCGCCGTGGCGGTGCACGGCGATTTCTGGGCCAAGAACGTGCTGACCGCTCCCGGCTGCGTCTCCGTGGTGGATTGGGACGCGTTCCACTATGGCAGTCCCGTGGAGGATCTCTTCACCTTTGCGGTCGCGATGGCCTACCAATGGAAACTGGATGCCGAGCAAGGCGCGGACGTCATCTGGAACGTGTTTTTGGGCTCGTCACCCCTCACGGCCCGGACCCGGGCCGGCGCCCTCCGCACGCTCGCGCGCTGGAACCTTTCGCAGAACTTGCTCGCCCCGCTCTTCCTGATCTCACTCGTCAGCCGGCTAGGCCGAACGGAACTTGACGATAATCCCGCCTGGCATGTTTTTGCGGCCCGTTATGCCGGCGCCGGCCTCCCCTCGCCCCTACATTGACTGGTCAGCCGGAAGGCGTGGCATGCTCCCACTTGACGAGAGCGCGTGACCGGAAGGTTTCCGGCCTGTTCACAGCATAGTTTTCATTGTAAACACAGCACTTCCGCCTCGGCGCCCATTCCCCATGCTGTAACCTGGAAACGGGAAGTAATGTCTTCACTCGGACGAATCGGCGCTTCGCGGGTCAACTGCGCGAGGATACCAAACGAACCTAATCCCGAATTCGGACACTTCCCGCCGCCGCGCCTCCGGACCTTACGTTGCGGCGGGCGCAACCGGCTTCCGCCGGGGCAACCAGTGCTGCTGGGGCGCAAAGCCGGGCTGTGTTTCCACGGAACCGGAGGACCGGCGGCCAAACTCCACTCCCGCCGCGCTGGAGACTGCAATACCCAGACTGGACATGACGAGCGGGTAGAAAAAGTAAGCGAAATTCACGAAGATGATCCCCGTGCAATACGTCGTCATGGCCAGCATGATACAAAATGTCGCAATCCGGATGTCATCGCATTCCGGCCTCTTGCGGGCTTGCCGGTACACCCGGTTCACCAGGAGAAACGTGGACAAGATGCCGGCTACGTAAAATGCAAGCGCGGGCATTCCACACTCGCTCGATATCTGGGTGTACGTGTTGTGTGTGTCATGCCAATACCCGTGCTCGCCTATGATCTGGTTGCGAGTTCCTTCGAATTCACCGAACTGAGCTATGCCGACCCCGAAAATCGGACGCTGCAGCGTATAGGCGATGCTTTGCTTCAGCAGGTACTGTCGCATCCGCGAGGACTCAACAGCTTCTTGCGATGCGCCCGCATCCTCGCCGGAGAACGAAACGAGGCGTATCAACGAACTCCGCGGCACAAAGGCGACAAGCACGATGGCTGCAATCGGACCGGCGACAAGCAGACCCAACCGTTGGCGCATCGTCCCGCGAAGCAACCAGTACAAGACGCCGGCTCCCAATGCCACCAGCCCGCCGCGGGATCCGGTCTTCAAAACCAGCAGAACGCCATAGCCGACCCCACCCCAAGCCGCCAAGCGGAGCGCTTTGGACTTGGCGGCAAGCGCAACCCAGATCACAAACGGCAACACGAAGAGTAAATGGACGGCATAATCGTTCGAGTTCGAAATTATGCCGAACTCAATGGCCAGCCGCTCCCCGTAATGGCCGCCGGTATCTTGAAATAGGTTTGCGGCCGCCATGATTACCACGCCGCCAGCCGCGATCGCACGCATCATGGATCGGCATTCCCGCCACGTGAGAGTCAGGCCCGCAATGACAAAAAGCATTGGGAAAATGGTTCTGGTATAAGGGATGAGAGTGGCGGCCGAGCCGCCCGGCCACGAGCTGAACGGCACGCCCGCTATCAGCCAGCCCGCAAACATGGTCCAATAGATCGCTGGCCGGCCGCGTAACGTGCGCTGGATCCCCCCGGCAAGCGCAACCCCCAGCAACGTGGGAATGCCAAAGAGGTACAGCAGATAAAAATTGACGTGCAGCACATAGGTCAAGAGCTGGTGAATGTTGCTGAAGTTTATAAACACCAGGACCAGCGCCATTTTGAACGCCATAACCCGCAACGGGCTGGTGTCCTCAACTTCCCACGCCGAATTGGGCGGGGCAATCTGGTTACCACCGAAAGACCCGGGGGAATTGAGGAGTGGTGCGGGCATACTGCGCGGATTGACGGGATTGAGCACCAATAATCCTCTTAACTCAATGTTAACATAGGCTTGGAGGCGCCCTCCTTCCAGCGCCTACCCCACCCCCGCCGCTGTCGATTCGCGCTTGTCCATTACATGCTACAGTGAAGCTTAGAACCGGCCCATGCCTGCAAGCTCCCAGCCTGTTTTGCAAGCTCGTTCCACAATATGCGGGATCATGGATCGCCACGGCGTCCGCTGCAGTCCCGAAGAATTTCACCAGTCGGTAAACGTCTTATTTCACGATTTCGAATCCGAGATCTACGACCAGGTGCATAGAGACATGTGGGGAAGCCTCCCGCGGCAGTTCGAACTGCTCGTCGGGGATTGGCTTCGCTGCGACCCGTATGCGCCCCGGGAGATACGCCTACTGGATATCGGGTGCGGTACTGGATTGGCTTCCGATTGCCTCCTGAAGACCGCTATCGGCGACAGGATTAAGACCATAGACCTGCTCGATACCTCTCAGGCCATGCTCCAGCAGACTTCCCGGCGGGCCTCGGGATGGAAAGCGCCATCGGTATGCCATGAGGGACTTCTGGATTCCCTTCCGCCCGGGAGCCGCTACGAATTGATCGTAACCTGCTCCGTTTTGCATCACGTGCCGGATTTACCGGCTTTTCTTCACGCCGTCCGCGACCTTCAGACGAGTGGGGGCGTGTTCCTGCATCTTCAGGATCCCAACGGGGATTTTCTCGGCGATCCGGAGTTGTGTCGAAGAATGGCCCAGGCTTCGTGGCGGCTGTTTCCAGAGTGGGCCTATCGTTTTACGCCGGGAAGAATGGCCGACCGGATCTATCGCGAGCTGACCGGCAAGCAGGGACAGGACTATTTATCCAAGACGAACCGTGCGCTGCTCGGGAAGGGCATCGTCGCCACGCCGCTATCCGTGCACGAGATTTTCTCGATCACGGATATCCATGTTTTTGATGGGCAGGGCGTCTCGATTCCCCGTATGAAATCCTGGTTGCCGGATTATGAGTGTCTCTCGCGGAGATCCTATGGGTTCTACGGGAAGTTATGGAGCGTGCTTCCCAAGCGCCGGCAACGGATGGAGGAGGACCTCATCGCCCGCCAAGCCCCCAATGGGCTGCACATCGGGGCCGCGTGGAGGAAGAACTCGTGAGATTGGCGCGCTCGCTGGTCCTCGCGGTCTCGGCGATGCCGGCTTTTGCGCAATACGCCGGCCCCGCAATTCTCTCGCGTGGCGAGGCGCCCGCCTCCATGTCGACGCGACAAATCGATTTCCGTCCGTTTGTCGATATATCCGGGATTTACACTACGGGACTTTCCGGCGTCGCGACCGGCCCACAGGGAACCCTGGGCAACATCGCGTCCGCGGGACTGCAGGTCGCCTTCGGCGTTAGCGGCATGCATAGCTGGAAGCACACGCAGGTCGGATTGGACTACGTGGGATCTCTCGCTCACTACACCACGACCACGTACTACGGCGGCTACAACCAATCTCTCCTGTTCAGCGTGACCCACCAACTCTCCCGCCACGCCGTATTCTCGCTGTGGGAAAACGCCTCCATAACATCGCAGCCTTTCATTTCGCCGGGCCTCCCGCAAACCGTACCATTCGATCCAGCGTCGACCTATAATCCCACAACCGACTTTTACGATAACCGAACCACTTCCTTGAGTACGGCAGCCAGTTTTACGCTTCAGAAGAGCACGCGCCTCTCCTTCAGCCTGGGCGGCCAAGACAATTTGACTTACCGCCGGTCGACGGTGTTGTACTCGCTCGGCAGCTACGGTGCCAATGGCGACGTGCAATATCGTTTGACGCGCCGCTCCACGGTTGGCGCCAACTACGCCTACACGCATTTCGCGTACCATGGCACATTCAACGCCACGGATATCCACAGCGTGTCCGGAACGTACGCCATCCAGCTTTCGCGATCACTGGAATTCACGGGTTTCGGCGGGTTCTCGAGAGTCGAATCGAAGTTTCTTCAAAACGTGCCCATCGATCCGGTGATCGCCGCTCTGATCGGGGTGCCGAATGGCGTCGTCATCAGCCATAGCATCGTTCTCCACCCGATTTACAGCGCTCGCCTTTCGCGGTCGTTCCAACGCGGCGTAGCCTTCCTTTCCGGCGGCTCCTCGGTGACGCCTGGAAACGGCCTATTTCTCACATCGACGGCGTTAACCGCGTCGGCGGGCTACAGCTATACCGGGCTCCGGCGCTGGAGCTTTGGCGCCACCGCCGCATATACCCGCGCCAACTCGATCTCCAATGTGGTCGGCGCCTACGGAGACGTCAGCGGCAACCTGTCGACGTCCCGGCAGATCGGCCGCTTCACACATCTGACCTTCAGTTTTAGCGCCATCCAATATCAGAGCTCGAGTTTCGTTGGATACAACCGGCTTACCTACAGCGCAAATCTTGGCCTCGGGTTCGCGCCCGGAAATATCCCTCTTCGCATCTGGTAGGCGCGGTCATTCTTCGCCGAAGCTTGGGGCCCGGGCGTTTGGCGGCTTTAGTACGAATGCCACGGCTTGGGTGAAATCCGGGGCTATGAAATCGGGGTGGCAGCGTTGTTGCATTCCGTATCCCGTAAGAACCAGGATCGTCCGCGCGCCGGCTCGCTGGCCGCATTCGATATCGGCGCTCTTATCGCCGATGAAATAGGACCGCGAGAGATCGATATCGTATGCCGCGGCAGCTTCCCACACCATGCCCGGCGCCGGCTTCCGCCTGGTGGAAGGAACTCCGGGCGGATCCGGGCAGAAGTAAACCGCGTCAATGGCGCCCGCTCCGAGCTGCCGCAACAGTTCGTCCTGGACGGCCCGATACTGCGTCTCCGTCATCAGGCCACGGCCGATGCCGCTCTGGTTGGTGACGATGAACGTGCGCCAGCCGGCCTCCTTGATCTTCCGCAATGCTTCGGGCACACCCGGATAGACCCGGACCTTGGCCGGGTCGCGGCAGTAGTCGGCTTCCTCCATCAGCGTGCCGTCACGGTCCAGGAATACCGCCCTGGCCCCGCTCATAGGCCGGCGCAGGCCGCCTGGAGTTCGGCGGCGGTTACCGTGGCGGTACCCAACTTGCCCACGACGATTCCGCTGGCGCAATTGGCCAGCTCGGCGGCTTCGGCGGGGGGAGCGCCCGCAGCGAGTCCCAGAGTGAAAACCGCTATGGCGGTGTCTCCGGCGCCGGAAACGTCGAAAACTTCCTTCGCGCGCGCGGGCGTATGGTAAGGGGGCGCTTCGGGATCGAGGAGCACCATGCCTTGCTCGCCCAACGTGATCAGCAGGTTCCGGGTCTCCCAAATGCCGAACAGCATCGTCCCCGCCGCCAGCAGCGGCCCGTCGCACAGGGCTGGTTCCACGGGATCGGAAGGCCGCAGCCCGGCTGCAAGAAACGCTTCCATGCGGTTCGGCTTAATTGCCGTTGCGTTGTGCCACCGAAGCGACGTGTGCGGATGCGGATCCACGGTCAGGATCTTGCCGTGTTCGCTGGTGGTCCGGCAAATGTAATCGGCCAGCGGCTGGGTCAGGTAACCCTTGCCGTAATCGGCCACGATGATTGCGTCAACGCTTCCGATCGCCCGATCCAGGAGCCGCATGGCGCGCTCGGTCTGTTCGGCGGACAACGGTCCTTTGCTTTCCCGGTCCACGCGCACCACCTGCTGATGGCGGGCGACAATTCTGGTTTTCACGGTGGTGAAAAAGGCCTGGTCCTGCTGCACCGCGGACGTATCGATCCCCGCGGCCCCCAGCAGATCGAGCAAGCGCCGCCCCTGAGGGTCGGTCCCCGCAATTCCCATCACCGCGGCGCCGGAGGTAAACTCTCGCACGTTGCGCGCCACGTTGGCGGCGCCGCCGGGGTAATAAGATTCGCCGGTGACGTTCACCACGGGAACGGGCGCCTCCGGAGAGATGCGCGAGACCTTGCCCCAGATGAATTCGTCGAGCATGAGATCGCCGATGACAAGAATTCGCTTGGCGGCGAAGCCGGCGATCCATTCCTTTGCGGAGTCGAGTCCGGATGGCATTTTGGGGCCGGCCTGAGTCCCGGCGACTGACGAGTTTAACAAACAGCGCCTAGCTCTCTGAAGGCGCCGGATCCGCGCGCTTGCGCGCCACCACTATCAGGGTCAGACCCGGCCATGGCATAAGCCTGTCTAAGCGGCTCCAAAGCCAGACGGTCTTGTCGAAGATCTTGAGCACCGCCTTATTGATGTCTTTCGATCCCAGCACTTTGCTGTAGGCCCACCATGGCGGCGCCCCGGCTTTGTTGAAACTATAAATGTTTTCGACGGCGAACCCCTGCGATTCCAGCAGCCGCCGCGCTCCCCCCGAACTGTAGCGGCGCTTATGCCCCAGTCTTCGATCCAGCGTTCCGAACAGGGCAGGGCCGTTAGGGACGAGTACCACCATTATGCCATTCGGCTTCAATGCCGCGCGCAGGGAAGCGAGCACACGGCCGGGGTCTTCGAGGTACTCCAGGACGTTCAGGCAAAGGACCGTGTCGAAACAGCGTTCCAAACCGGCCAAATCTTCCGGAACCTCCGGATCGAGGCGCCGCACCACGACGTTCGGGGTACGCAGAAAACGGTTGCGCAACGCGTGCAGGTGCAGGGGGTCTTTTTCCCCCGCCACGTAGAGCGCCCGTTTGCCCATGAGTCTGGCGGCGATGTTCCCGATTCCGGCGCCAACCTCCAGCACCTCGTCGCCAACGTGCGGGCGGAGCTCTCTCGCCAGCCAGCTTAGATACTGGGGCGTGCCCGTGAGGTTGTTGAGCACGCCGCGTCCGTAAGGCGCGGAGTACAGATCGTCGATAACCCAGAACTTCAGAATGACGCCCAGCGCCTTGACGCCGTCCTTCCAGCCGATTTTCTTGCCTTCCTCGTAGGTCCGTCCGTGATAGCTGATGGGCACTTCGTAAATGCGCAACTTCCGCTTGGCGCTCTTCATGACGATCTCGGGCTCCAAACCGAAACGGTCGGAGCGGATCGGTATGCTTTTCAGCAGGTCGGTGCGAAAAACCTTGTAGCAGGTTTCCATATCCGTCACGTTCAGATTGCAGAACATGTTGGAAACCAGCGTGAGTCCCTTGTTGATCATGGAGTGCCAGAAAGGGAGAACGCGGCTCTGTCCGCCGGCCATGTAGCGGGACCCGAAGACTGCGTCGGCGTAGCCGTCCAGCAGCGGCCTCAACAGGCGCGGATACTCCGAGGGATCGTATTCCAGGTCGGCGTCCTGAATCAGCGAGAAATCGCCGGTAGCCTTGTCGATCGCCGCGCGCACGGCCGCGCCCTTCCCCCGGTTCCGCGGCTGCCGGTATAGCTGAATTTGCGGAAACTGCGCAGCCAGGCGCTGGAGCGTATCCCACGTGCCGTCGGTGGAGCAGTCGTCCACGATCACGAGTTCCCGCTCCATGTTCTCGGGCAATGGAACGGTCAGCACCAATGAAATGCACCGCTCTACGACTGTGCGCTCATTGTAGATCGGCATCAGGATGGACAACTTCATACTAAGTCTGCCAGTTTAGCTCCGCCGAAAGCTCCGCGGCTACCCAACTGGAGGCCACCCATACGCCGGCACAATTCCCTGCCCTGCTCATGAGCTTATGGTAACCGCTTGCTCAAACCGCTCCCGGTCGTTGCCGATCGCCATGGCCAGGGCCAGAAGTTTCTCCAGCGCTTCGGTGGCGGTCTGAAAACGGACGGTAATCTGCCCCGGGGCGACGGCAATGCCAACCGGAAGGCTTTCAAGCTTCTGGCCTAGAAGGGACGCCGGCGCTTCGACCAGGACCTGCGGTTGCCTCAAGCGGGCTTGGCGCAACCCTTCCAGGTACTCGGCAAGCCGGCGCTGGCGCCGCCGCTCGTAATGCGCCTGTTCACCCGCGGCCAGACGCCGCAGGTGCTCCAGGATCGCTTCACGCCGGGCGAGACCGCTTCTGCCGATTTGGCGCGTGACGCACGGAGCCAGAATCTGCTGGGCCCGGCGACGCCCGATCCCCAGCGCTTGTTCCAAGATGAGGCGGTCCACCCAAGGCTCGGAAAGACCGCCAAGCTCTTTGGCTATTTCTTCTAAACGCCCGCACCAAAAAGGCTTATCCGGCATCGGAAGGTCTGCTCTGAAGCATACCATAGATGATGCGGTTATGCGCATATGCGTAATATATCATCCTAATGCACGGTAATGGGACATATCGTGCTATCATCGTTTCCCATGAACCAACTCACGGTGGTGTCTCCTTCCGGCCTCGGGCTGGCCCAGGACAGCTCTCGCGACGCCCAGTTGGTCCATATCTGGCTCTCTACCAAGACCAGCAGGGAGACTCGCCGCGCCTACGCCGGCGAAATCGCCCGCTTTCTGGTGTTCGCTCAGAAACCTATCGCCCAGGTGACCCTGGCAGACCTGCAGGTCTATGCCGACGGCTTGGCGCAGGGTGGGCTTAAGATTGCCAGCCAGAACCGGGCTCTCACGACGGTCAAATCGCTGCTCTCATTCGGTCAGGAGACCGGCTACCTGCCGTTCAACGTGGGGGCCGCTGTCAAGCTTCGCCCCAACCGCGATTGCCTGGCGCAGCGCATTTTGGAAGAGAGCGAGGTCGCCAAACTGATCGAGGCCGCGCCGGATGGCCGGGACCGGGTTCTCGTGAAACTGCTGTACGTCTCCGGGGTCCGCGCGGGCGAACTGTGCGGCTTGAAATGGTGTGATGCCCTGCCCCGCCAGGAAGGCGGCCAGATCACGGTGTTCGGAAAAGGCGGCAAGACTAGAACGATCCTGTTGAAGCCAAAGGTCTGGCAGCAGCTTCTTTCGGTCAAGGGCGCCGCGAGCGCGGTCGATTCCATCTTCCGCAGCCGGAATGGCGGAGGCCAGCTCGATACCTCCCAGGTCCGCCGCATCGTCTACGCGGCCGCCCGCAAGGCAGGCCTGGAGAAGAAGGTTTCGCCGCACTGGCTGCGTCACGCGCACGCCAGCCACGCGCTGGAGCGCGCCGCGCCCATTCACCTGGTCCAGGCGACCCTGGGTCACGCCTCCCTGTCCACCACCGGCCGTTACCTCCACGCCCGGCCCACGGAAAGCTCCAGCTTTTATCTGCCCGATTGAAGGGAAGTTCGGAAGGCGGAAAACTGAAATCTTATACCGTATTACTTTCCTGTACGGTAATGACGTTTAGAACAGGGTCTCCGCTTCCCGGTGCGTGAATTCCTCGAAACTGGGGAGATCGAGTTCGGCGGCGACTTCCTCGCGTAGTTTTCGCAGGGCAAATCCGCGAAGGGTCGGTTCCGGCCAGCGGTACTGTGGAGCGCCCTCTTGAATCCGCGCCATATGATCCCGAACGCGCTGGTCGATGGCGGGTTGCGCCATTTTGTTCTTCATGTGCGCATCGGTCTCGGCAATTAGGAAGGCCTCATAGCGTTCGCGCTGCTCGTAGGTTTCGAGTTCGTGCTGCGCTTCGCGGGCGCGACTTTCCATATCGCGCTGCTGTGCCTGCTCCCGGAGCATGCGTTTGTGCGTGGTTTCAAAGCTCGCCGGCACGGGATAATTGCAGGTCAGCAGGTACACGTAAAACCCCGGTGGATTCTGGATCGGCTCGCGCGTGCGCTCCTTGCGCTTTACTTCCACGTCTCCCCATTCGATCTGGTCCAACGCCGGTTGTTCTTCCGGCAAATCGATGAGGAGTTGCCGGGCGCGGTCCTCCCGAACGCCCCGCTCCACGAGCGCCCGCAAAACCTCGTTCTGCCTGGCGGTAAGCAAGGCGGCCCTGTCCGGATTGTCCGCGGCGCGGATATCAGCCGCGCTGACGAACGCGCTGCCGGCCCACAGACAAAGTTTGTAATCCGACTCGTCCGTAGTTTTCGCCAGGTCCCAGGTCGATAGGAACCCCTTCTCCTTGAGATCGTCGAGGCTTGGTCCGAATTGTTGTTTGATGCGCGATAGGGCCTTAAAACACTGGAGACCCAGCAGCGAGCACAGGTCCGAGTACTTCCTTTCGGCGCATTGCTCGCGGCGGCTGGCGTAGAACCAGATCTGCAGGAGCGGCACGAGAGCCTTGGCTATGTGCAACTGGAGCGTCCGGTAGACGTCGTAATCGATCGGGAGCGTATGGCGGTTGTTCACGTTTTCCAGTTGCCATTCGCTCAACCAGACGTAGTTTTCTTCGGCCATCGCGCCATCCTCGAGGACCTCGCCCATGGCCACTGATCGCTGGAAGACATGAAACACATCGCGGGCGTATTTCTTCCGTCCAGCGAAGTAAACTACGCCTTCCGATTCCACGCCGGTTAGCGTCATTCGCCTCAACCATTCCCAAATCTCGCGGTAGTTCCGGCCGCCGTCGGTCATTCCAAGCGTCTCGATCATAGCCGCGGAAGAGAACCGTACCGGATTGACAACCACCCCTGCCTGCTTTCGGATCTGTTCAATGATCTTCTGGAAAGCAAAGTACTTATCTTGATCGGCGGTAGTTGGTAATCCGAGATCCGCGGCGGGATAAATCGTCGCCTTGGCCTGCACTCGCTGCCCATCGTCGGTGCGAACTTGAAGCTCCACGGTCTTCGACGACGTACGGAGGCGCTTACTCGATGGCGTAAAGAAGCCAAACGTGTTTACGTTCTTCTCCACCCGCACGATGGTTCGGGAGGTGATCGGTGGAATGGGAAGGAGTAGCTGTTGTTGGTGGTGACGGGAACGTGGCTGGCGCATGAAGTTCTATAGGCATCGTGTCATAGGGCATGCAGCAAAAACAAGAACGGTCTTGAATGTTGTTTGTAAATACTATAAACATAAACATAGAAGAACTATGACATTCCGCAAGTTATTGAACCTGTTATATTTACGTATGTTTTCGTTACGTTGAAGTACGGGAAACCTTACGTTGGAGTACGGACGGGTTTACGTTGGAGTACGGAAATTTTCCTTTGAAGTACGGGAGATCTTACGTTGGAGTACGAGCGCAAAGGCACAGCCTCGCGATCCGGAGCTGCGCTCAGAGTGCGGCCAGAAGCGGGTGTGCTTACGTTGAAGTACGGTATATGGCGGTATACGAAACTTATACCGTACCATAAATAGATACCGTATATAGAAAACAAATAGCCTCCCGAATTAGGTATCTTCCCCAGTTTCCCCAGTTTCATCTTGACCGATAGCCAAAAGTGTCATATCATCGTTTTTCGAATGCCGACCACCAGCCGAGCCTCGTTACCCTACTTACGAACAGCGGAAGTGGCGGACATTCTCATGGTGACGAAGAGGACCCTCAAAAACTGGCTTCGCCGCGAGTTCATCCAGGAGCCTCAACGAAATCCCTCCAATCGGTACCGCTTATGGACTCTGGAGGATATCGAGGCGGTGCGGCGGTTATTGCAAGAGAGGGACGGCGCCAAGTGATTCGGCTGGTCATCTCGAACCAGCGCGGGGGGGTCGCTAAAACCACCACCGTGGCGAATTATGCGCGCTATCTGGCGGATTTGGGCAAGCGGGTTCTGGTCATCGACACCGACCCCCAAGGATCCATTGGAACCGTGCTAGGGTTGAAGCCGGCGAAGTACCTGCACGATTTTGTGGTCTACAACCACCTGTTCAAGGATTGTATTGTGGAGGCCTGCCGGGGAGTGGACGTTTTGTGCGGGAACCGCGAAACGGTGAAGACGGAAGGCCACCTGATGGGCCAGGTAGCGCGTGAGTTTGTCTTCAACAACCTGTTTACCCAGGTCGAGAAGGGCTACGACGCCGTGCTGATCGACGTGGCCCCTTCGATCAACCTATTGCAGACATGCGCCATGGTGTACGGGAAATCTCTGCTGATTCCCGTCAGCATGGATCCGCTGAGTCTGCAAGGCGCCGCCGCCAGTATCGAGACGGCGCGGATGTTAAGTTCCCTGATCGGGATCGAGATTCAACCCGTGGCCATGCTTCCCGTAATGGTCGACCGCCGGCTGCAAATCACCGAGGTCGTCATGGAATCGTTGAAGGACCTGTCGGCGCGGACCAGGATTCCCATGCTGCACGGAATCCGCACCGATACGACGGTCACAAAATGCAACAGGGCAAAGAGATTTCTAGCCGACTTCGAACCCCGTTCCAAGGCCCTTGAGGACTACAACGTGGCGTTCGAGGAATTATCGAATCTGCTCAATGGACAACCAGGCAAGGACCAGGACGAAATCCAAGAAGCCGCCGGCCCGGCCAGAGCTTGAGCCAATCAGCTATGAGGAGATCATGGCCAACGCCGGCATGTCCGGCTTTGTGTCGTTCCTCGACGCGCCCGAGCCCCAGGCGGCCGCTTCAAAGCCGGCCGATGCGCCCGCATTGCCTGCCGCCGCTATATCCGATACGGTATCGGAATCG
>Ga0209638_1001919_pt1 | contig 12960 bp, 9 predicted proteins | sample BarGraNGADG00211_FD_184490 | JGI IMG/M metagenome (GOLD analysis project Ga0209638, IMG submission 184490) | Arctic peat soil microbial communities from Barrow, Alaska - Barrow Graham LP Ref core NGADG0002-211 (SPAdes) (version 2) | ecosystem: Environmental > Terrestrial > Soil > Wetlands > Peat... | reverse complement strand
GAGGATCGAAGCCCTCTGGAACCTCCGGCCCCACCGGTTCTATATCCGACTGATAGTACGCATCGCCGACCTTGCGGACCTCTACAATGAGCGCGTTCAGACCTGCGGTCTTAGCCTCCGCAATGGTCCTATCGATCTCATCTTTCGTGTAGAAGCCCTTCGTCCACGCGGTAACCCACGCGCCCCGGAACTCCGCCGCGCACAACGCAAGCCCACACAAACCAACCGTAACGAGCAAGCTGATAATATCCATGGTCTCCCTCAGCACTCCCCTGTGCCTGTCAAATGCCCTTCAGTTTCGCCAACTCAGTCTTCGCCCCCGCATACTGCGGATCGATCGCGAGCGTCTTCTCGAAGAACTCCCTGGCTTTGGCGCTATCTTTGCTCCTTAGGTAACATCGCCCGACTCGGAAGAACGCCTCTGCATATCCCGGATCCAGCTCGGTCGCCTTCGTAAGCTCGACTATAGCCTCTGTGAGCTTATTCTGCATCGCAAGCGCAATTCCGGCGTCGAAAGCCTTCCGAGCCGCCACTGTGTTAGCGGGTATTATCTGAATGACGCTAAGTCTAGGCACCGGCCCGAGACCCTTGCCCAACACAGCCGCGTTGGTCGTCCTGCTTCCTCTTTGGTTAAACGAGAACAGAACAAACCCCGGCAGTCCGCTCTTTCTTACGGCCTCCACCTGCTTCAGCACATCCTCCGGCGCTCGATTGGATGTCCCGATATAGACCGACCTGCCGTAACTCCATCTCTTGCAGCCCTCTATCCATCCGCGGTAGCGCGCCGCGCCCTTGGGATCGCTCTCGGGTGCGTAGACCATGGGGCAGTTCTCATCGATCAGCCCCTTCTCCATCCACAGCCTCCAGTCCTGGCAGACCTGCGTGTAGGCGCTTGTGTCCTTGAAATCAGCGGGGCAGTTTCCCCATGGAATCGTTGAGGCCTGGATCGTTACCTTGGGGTTGATGGCTTCCACTCTATCGTGAACCAGCTTCACCAAGGCCGTAACCTGGTCGCGCTTCCACTGGAGCCACTTCGGATCGTCCATCTTGGGCTTCTGCTTCGCTCCCGTTTCAGCGTAATAGCGCTTCAGCGCGATGTCATTGTAGCCCCATTCTTTCCCTGGATAGCGGACATAGTCGAAGTGGATTGCGTCCACAGCGTAGCGCTTGACGATGTCCTCGCAAACCTTCGAGAAGAACTCCGAATACGCGGGAATACCGGGGTCGGCATAGACACCTTCGCTGGATTCATTCTTTCCGTCGTAGTTGATGCTGCGCCAATCGGGATGCTGCATCAGCACGTGCTTCGGGTCACTCACGGCCTTGCGGCCATTCCACACTCGGTAGACCACCAGCCAAGCGCACACCCGGATGCCTTCAGCATGCGCCTTCTCTATCGTGTAGGCCAGAGGATCAAAGTCTTTGGCGACCTGAGAATCCATCGGCTCCAAATCCGACTGATAGACGGCATCCCCGATCTTCCGCACCTCGACGACAAGCGCGTTCAGACCTGCGGTCTTGGCATCCGCGATAGTAGCGTCGATCTCCTCTTTCGTGAAGAAACCCCTGCTCCAGGACGTGACCCAAGCGCCACGGAACTCCGCCGCGCAGCACTGCATTGTGCAGAACACAACGCCCAACAACCCAACCAACACAAACAGCCTGATAATACGCATAGTCTCCCTCAAGATCGGCTGGGGCAGGATCTCCGAATCCTGCCCCCGTAGCTTACGACTCGATCCTAACCAACTTCATCATCGACGGCGGAGGCGGAGTCCCATCGCGCTTCTTGTCCCGATTGACCCCCCAGGTCTCCCACCTAAGCTCATATCGAACGCCCGACTTGCCGCTGGACCCGATATCTCCACACCTCCGAGCTTCGAGCGTGTTATCCGGAGCCTCCATTGTCTTGTGCGGATGCGCGGGCGGTGCGGAATCTCGGATATCATCGATAGGTTTCAGCGTCGCCTCATCGAGAATCCAATGGCCATTTCCGTATTTCATATGCCTGTAGGACTGCGTCAGACGCCCGTCTTTGCCCACCGAAACCGGTCCCAGGCCAACCTCAAAAGAGATCGCGCCGCCGCCGCTGAAATCCCAGCGATAGTCCCACGAACTGGTTTTGTATATCGCGTAGTGCCCCTGCTCCAGCCGGGCGTTGTAGATTTGCGTAAAGCCCTTCTCGTCGTATTTTTGGTAGCTGACCACCACCCGCTTCTGGGAGTCGAATCCGAGGCAGACGTTGCCGTTGATCGCGCCGCCCTTGGCCGGAACGGGGTCCACAATGTCAGCATTCGCCACCGTGATCGGCAGTTCCAGCTTCCGCCCGGAGCCGGCCTCCCAGTGTATCAGGTCTTTGGACCGCGCGTAGGACACATCGTGGTTGGTCTCGCAGCCGCCATTGTCCCGCCAAACCCAGGCTATGTGATAGTAGCCATCCGCGCCCAAACGCATGGGCGTAAGATACGCGTTCATATGCCCTTCGCCGGTCGTTAGCGGTTGATCCATGAGCCGATGCCATTTCCGAGACTTGGCGTCATAGACGTTGTAGTACTGCTCGCCATTGCCCGAGTACCCCGACCGGTAAGTAAACAAGAACTCGTTTCCGGGTCCGCGAAAAAACGAGGGATACGTGCATCTCTCCTCGTTCTTGCCGGTCATGTGCATGAATCGTACGAACGAATCGATATCGCCAGGCTTAGTAGTTCGGAAATAGACCAAGGGATTCGCGTGCATATTCGCGCACAGGTGGATGCAGCCTTCGTCATCCAAAGCCATGGTGATATAGTTGTGGCTGTCCCAACCCACGGCCTCCGGCAGCTTCACGAAGTGCCATGTGTTCTCCGAAACAGCCCGCGAGCCCACGGTCAGCTTGCGCTCGGCATCGTAGAACGAAACGAACTGCCGATCCCCATGCGTCAGCAGCGCAAACCCAACCGGATGCCCCGCCCACACTGGAGCAACATCGATTATCGTCTCCTTCGGGCTCACAGCCGAGTCCGCGGAGCCCCCGCTCGCGATAACCAGCAACACAACTATGAGCAACACCCAATAATGCAAAACAACGTCCCCCCGGCGCCTGTCCCAGACACCACTACTGAGCTTATCCAACCCCTCAGCCGAATCCTTCGATCTGGCAACTCTCCACCATCCGGTCTCTAATCTCTACTCTCTAATCTCACCCCATTGACATCCGGCCATTCGGTGCTACAATGCAAGCAGGGGACGAGCGTTTCAACTCGTCTCTAATGCCGGCTGTTTCCAGACTGCGACAGGATGATATGGGAATTATCCACAGGTTTCAGACTCCACTCCTGGTCCTTGCGCTGCTCGCGCTTTGCAGCGCCTGCTTTGCGGCCAATATCGGCGAGGCGAAACGCGACATTGCCGACGGCTGCGCTGTTTCCTTCCAAGGATTGTCTGTAACCGCGGTCTTCCCAGGAAGCGTCTACGTTGAGGAATCCAATCGCTGCGCGGGAATCCGCGTCGATACGGATGAGACCCTCGAAGAGGGAGATGTCGTGGATGTCGAGGGCGTCATCGAGACGGACCTCACTGACGAACGGCATGTTGACGCATACCCGCACTATCCCAAGGCTGCCGGAAGCAAGCTGACATTGGCGCCTCTCGGGCTTGCCACCCGCGCGCTGATCGGCGGCGACGCGGGATTCCAGCACGGCATCCCCGGCGACAGGAACCTGAACACCATCGGCCTGCTGGTCAGAGTGTGCGGGCCTGTTTCGGCGTTCGACGACCCAGTCAACCCTCAGAGTTGGTTCAGAATAGGCAGCTCTACCGGCCCGGAGGTCAAAGTAGTAGTCCCGAGCGGCGTGAAGATCGATATGGACTCGGCGCAAGTCGTAGTCACTGGTATATGCTCTGTGGAAAAGGTGAATGGCGTAATGGTGCGTGTGCTCAAAGTCCGCCGGAAAAGCGATATAGTCTCCCACCAGTCGTGGGCCGAGAACAGGCTCAAGACAATGACCCTGGACGAGAAGATCGGGCAGCTCTTCCAGGTCCGAGTTCAGGGTGACGTGTTCAACGAGTCGATGCGTCAGCTCGTTCAGGATAAGCATGTAGGCGGCATCGTGTATTTCCAGTCGGGCTACAACAACCTTGACGACCCTGTTCGGTCGGCCCAACTCAGCAACGATTTGCAGACATCTGCGATGGGAACCAGCGGCACTGGCATTCCCCTGCTGATCTCGATGGACCAAGAGGGCGGCCGCGTCACCAGGATAACCGGCGGCTGCGATTTCCCCGGCAACATGGGCATCGGAGCCTCAAGGTCAACCGACTTGGCTTACCTTACCGGCAGCGTGCTCGGGAGCGAGATCAAGGCGGTTGGCGGAAACATGGACCTTGCTCCCGTACTCGACGTCAACGATAACCCGGCAAACCCGGTCATCGGAGTTCGTTCGTTTGCGGAGCAGCCGGGCCTCGTTTCGGACATGGGCATCGCCTACACAAGCGGCCTCCACAGCGCGGGCATTATCGCGACAGGCAAGCACTTCCCCGGCCACGGCGATACGGCAGTCGATTCCCATTCAGGCCTTCCCGTTGTCACCTACGATTTCGCCACGCTCGATAACGTCCACGGTAAGCCATTCAGAGATGCTATCGCAAACGGTCTGGACTGCATCATGACCGCCCATATCGTCGTCACTTGCCTGGGGGGCATGGATGACCCATCCCACCCGCGCCCAGCGACGCTCTCGCCTCAGGTTGTTGACGGCTATCTGAGAGGCAATCTGGGCTTCGATGGAGTCGTGATGACCGACTCCATGGGCATGGCTGGCGTCACCAAGGGGTACACAACAGCTGAGGCAACGACGCTCGCCATCAAGGCAGGCGTGGACATTCTTTCCCTTCCGCCCGACCTCAATGGCGCGATTGCAGCGCTTAAGTCGGCCGTAACAAGCGGAGACATCCCTGAGTCGCGGATCGATCAGTCGGTGCTCAGAATCCTGAGGCTGAAGCGCCGAAACGGGATAATCGCAAACCCGTTCGTTGACCCGAGCGCTGCCGGCACGATTGTGGGGAGCGCAAGTCACAGAGCATCGGAATTGAGCGCCGCCAGGGCAGCTATGACGCTGGTCCAGAACACCGGCAACATCCTGCCTCTGAGCCTGACCCCATCGCAGAAGGTCTTGCTGGTGGTTGTCCAGTCGAGCGACACGACCACTGACGCCGCGACCAGGTTTGACACGATTATGGACACGAAACACTCCAACGTGCAGACCATCGCCATAGGTCACGACCCGTCCCCTGACACCCAAACGACCATCTGCAACGCCGCGGCAGGCGCTTATGTGACTATCGTCGCGACTTCCCGAGCCAACTACGTCTCGACCGATCCCAACAACCCGCAATCCAACGTCAGTCAGGCTGCCCTTATCAACGCTCTGATCGAGGCCGGCAGACGGGTCATCGTCGTCGGGACCCGCGAACCCTATGAGTTCGGAATCTTCCCCGGCGTCAACGCCTACCTGGCCGCATACAACTATCGCAATTGCGGCTTCCAGGCTGCGGCGGACGTCATATTCGGCGACTATCACCCGATTGGCCTGCTGCCGGTGACGATTCCAAATCGGTACGACTTCGGATGGGGGTTGGGATTCTGATTCGCTGAATGGCTGTGGGCGCGGGATATGCAGATTCGGGAAACGCGGAGGGGGACTGCAAATCCCGGACCGTCCGGCGATCACCGGCCTAAGGCGCTGAGAGCATCCAGGGCCTTGATCCGCACCTCGTCCATAATGGCGCGGTTCTTAGCGGAATCCCACTCGATCCGTTCGACGGATATCTCGCGCGTGACCCGAACGGGGCCTTCCGCCAACAGCTTCTTCGCTGCCTGCAGCGCCGCGGACTTGCTTCCCTTCGCTTCCAGGCGTGCGACCCGCTCGCGCAGGATTGCGAAGTACTCGTAGTCCTCGGCGCCCTCGCGGATGGCCTGCATGTGCTTGCCGTCGATGATCCCCATCTCACGGTCGATAAAGAACGGGCAGAACATGTGCGCCGGCGAGGTGTAGGCGTTGAACGACCCGCCAGACCGCCCCTCGTCGCCAAATGACCAGTAGAAGGAGCCTTTTGCGCCGTACTGGATCGCCAGCCAGAACTGCCCGCGCCAGTACGTGATTGGGTCGAGATGCTTGCCGTTAGTGCAGGAGTAGAACCAAAGCTCGCGCCCGGCGTCCTTCTGGGAGATGTAGAAATCGCGGTAGTCTGCCGATCCTGAGACAAAACGAGTAGCCATGGGAGAGATGATATCGGACAGATCGTAGAAGCGCGGATCAACTGCGCGCGGGTCCTTGTGAAGTGGATCCTGGTAGATCAGCGCCTTGGGCTCAACGGCCTTGATCGCCTCGGCGTAGGGTATGATGATCGCATCCTCCTTGGGAGTCCGCGACTCATCGAGGATCAGCAGAAGAATGCGGCCGGGTTCAATCCCCTGTGCTTTCGCGTGTCTCATCCAAGCGACAAACCATTCGCCAACCATTCGCTTGAAGCGTGGCGTACCCGTCTTCTCGCCGAAGAAGCTGTCGTCAAATACCAGGAAGTCAGCGTAGTAGCGCGCGCCCTTCCACGCGGTGATCCATCGGTCCCACACGGTGTAATCCGGCTCGCGGGTAAGGTGACCATCGGCGTCGAACTCGCATCCGTCGAGAGGGATGCGCGAGGCCCAGGGGGTGTTCACCCAATAGCCGCGCAGGAATTTGACGAACTTCGACAGATCCAATATCCCGGCGTCGCGAGCCGCGGCCTTGTCGTGGCTGTAGTCCCATCCGCCCACTGCGATCGACAGCTCAGCGGGGAAGTCGAACGGGTACAGGCGGACCTGCAGCGGGATTGTAATCGGCTTGATGTCCTTTGCCGTCACCACGATACGCCCCTTGTGGGTCTGCGCGAGTTGAGTCGTCGGATGGAATGTAAGCCACACCTGTCGGGTTGTGCCGGCGGGGATGGTGACCTCGAAGCCGCCGGTGATTCGTCGAGCTTCCGGCAGAGCTGCGGCGATTGGAAAGTGCACGTATGTGTCGGTGAAAAGCACCTCTCTAACGCTCACCCACGCGGGGTTGTCGCCGCCCGGCAGTCCGGTGAGCTTGAGATGGGCCTTGATGGGCTTGTCGGTCGCGTTGGTGAGGTTGAACGCCTCGGATCGATACTCGCGGCGCATCATAGCGACGTTGAGTTTGGGCGAGGTCTTGGGCGGTTTGGCCGGCGCCTGCATCGGGAAAAGCGGGTCCCAGCGGTTTTGGGTCCAGGCGCTCAATGGCGGGAATCCTCCGGCACGCAGGACATAGGCATTGAGCGCGTAGATGCTCGCGTGAAGGTCGTTGAGCGGGAAGATGGCGCGGAAGCCGGGCGGGAGATCGGCCGGGAGCGCCTCGACCTGCAGGGCAAGTTCGTCGGCGCGCTGGAGCGCCTTGCCGCGCTCATCCTCCGGCAGACTCGTCTCCTGCAACGCCTGCCGAACGGCAGCCAGGTCGAGCCGCAGCCTCTCGCGCAGCGCCTGTCCGCCTTTAACCTCGATCGGGAACCGCGTACCTTCACCAACCTTTCGTGGCACGTTGTCCGCGGCTGCGGCTCTCAGGGCAACCGCGACAAGCAAGAGCACGATCAACAAGTATCTCTCCACGACAAACCACCTCCCTGGGCGAACCGGCCGCCAGACTCCGCTCAAGTCTGAAACGAGTACGATAGACATTATACCATGCTGACGCGGGGTGGGGCGAAGGTGATTGTGGGGCCGCGGGTGAAGCATTACGGCGGGGGCTGGTCCACATGTTGAGAGACACAAAGATTATAACCCACAGGGTTGCGGTTGTAGGTTGTGGGGCGTTAGCCCAGTTAATGCATCTTCCCAATATCGTGCGAAATCCTCGGATGGAGCTTGTTGCAGTATGTGACATAGACTCGGCGAGGGCAGAGGAATGCTGCAGGACGTATGGAGCGCAACGCTACGAGACAGATTGGCGGAAGATTGTCGATGCTCCGGATATCGATATCGTAGTTCTGGCGACTCACACAGATCTCCGTAGCCAGTTGATAGTGCCCGCGCTGATGGCCGGCAAACCCGTATACACGGAAAAACCCCTCAGTTCCAGCATAGCTGAGATGATCGACATCGTGAAGGCATCCAGAAAGACCGGAGTTCCTGTATGCGTGGGGCACAACCGACGCTCCAGCCCGGCAATGCTGGAATTCAGGCGCATGCTCGATAAAGCCAAATCAGGCATTTCCGCAACCAAGCCGAGTATAGATCGCTCGGAATCGCGAGAACGACTGCCCGAGGAGAGTCAACTTCAGATACTAATGCGCGTGAACGATGATGCCCGCAGTTGGAAACAATGGATTTTCTGGGACGCAGAAGGCATTATGTTCGCGGAGATGGTGCATTTTATCGATCTTGCTCTCTGGTTCAATGATGCCCACCCCGTTCGTCTCTATGCGGAAGGCTCTTGCCGGGGCAACTTCACGCTGATTATCAAGTTCAGTGATGGTTCTCAGACAACACTACAGCATTCCATGGTAGGACATTTCGATTATCCTAAGGAGCTGCTCGAAGCAACTCTCAATAACGTTACCATAGCCATGGACAATCACATTGAGTTGCGTCAACTGGGTCTCGAGGGTGAGCCGATTCAGCAGGTATTCCCCTATGCGGATGGGTGCGAGTGGGCAACGTCGCTGGGAATGGATGGGTATCTGAAATGCATGGCCAAAGAGCACGAAGCTACAAAGGCAGGAACACCCGCGCGCTATCTGGCTGTGAACAAGGGACACTATGAGCATCTCGACCGATTCATTGGCCATGTGGAAGGCAAATGTGATAACCCTTGTGATGTTGGGACTGCTGTGCCTGTGAATCGGCTTGCGGTCAAGTTGCTTCAATCGGCTCGACTTGGAATGCCCGTTGTTGTGAGTCCGGAGGACTGGCATCTGCCGGAGTGGTCGGACTGATCATATGACTTCAAGAACTCTGATAAGCGATACGCTGGCAAGAAGAAAGACCAGCCGCATACCCCTTACCGACCTTTGTTTCTGGCCTGAGACAGTGAAGAGATGGGAAAATGAAGGTCTGAATGCAGGCACCGATCTTTACGATCACTTCGGCCTCGACAGGATATTCCTCTATTGTCCTGATGATTCGCCGAGACTGGAGCCGAAGCTCGTAGAAGAGGACGAAGACACCTGCGTCGCTACAGATAGTTACGGGCGCCTTGTCAAGAAATGGAAGTCTTCAACAGCAACCCCAGTGAACCTTCGCTATGGCATTGCGGACATCTCGGAGGCTCGATCATACATGAGCCGTTATTCCGAGATCGTGAATGAAACCGCGGATGAGCAGCAATTCGAGGAATACAAGAAGAGCACGGAGAGGGGAGACTTTGTAGCTGTTTCCCCGATGGAACCCGCATGGTTCATCATCGAGTATCTGCTCGGTTTTGAAGAGGGCCTCCCGGCGTTCATGACTGATCCTGACGAGATCGCGCAGATCATGCGGCGGCTGATGGATTACAGCCTGAAGCACATCAAGTGGCTTATCGAAGAGAAAGCAATGAAGCTGGACGCGCTTTGGTTCTTCTCCGATCTGTGCTACCGAAACGGAATGCTGCTCTCACCGAGGATATATCGCGAACTCATCATGCCGATACACAGAGAATACAAACGCTTCTGCGATGAACATGGGCTCTTCTTTATGCTCCATTGCGATGGTGATGTCCGCGAATTCGTTCCTCTGGTAGTGGAGTCTGGCTTTGATGCCATACAGCCCCTTGAAGCCAGGGCTGGAAACGACGTGCGAGAACTCAAGGGTTTATACGGCGACAAGATCACATTCTTCGGCAATATCAACGCTGATGTCATCGCGAATGGAACCAAAGACCAGATAAGGGATGAGGTCGTATCGAAGGTAAATGCCGCAAAGCAAGGCGGGGGCTACATATATCATATCGATCACTCCGTTCCGCCTACGGTAAGCCTGGAGAACTACCGGCTGCTGAATGAGATTCTGAGGGAGGTCATGTATCTGGAGTAGAGCAATCCCGAATGCCGTTCTGGGGGTCTGGGACCGCGCTCAGCCAGTGCATGCGGATCGCAGATCCGGGAAACTCGGAGGGGAATTGCGTTTCCCGGATCATCGCTGCTTTGGCCTCGCTACATGGCCGCTTTCTGGAGTTCTGCCCTCTCCGCCTTGGCCGTCAGGTATTCCCCGATCCGGTGCAGTTCATCCTTGAACTCATCGTAATCTACCTGGTTGCCGTTCAGCCATACGCTCCATAGAGCGCTGTTGCCGGCGTATCGGAGCACCTCGTGAATCTCTTCGTCGGTCGCACCGAGCATCTTTGCCACGTGGGTGTGGAAGAGCGCGCAGTAGCGGCACTTGGTTGCCGCGGCAATCCCGAGCCCCACAAGCTCCTTATACTTGTTGGGGACCACGCCTTCGGCGAGTTGGATGTTCTTGAAAGCCTGCCAGTCCTGCTCCAGGGTTGAGTCGGGGACGATCTTGAAGAACGATGGCACCAACCCAAGAGTCTCTTCCATGTCGCTGTAAACTTCCCGTCTGGTCATTGTAGCTCACCCCTTCACCGGGCATCTTCGCCCGAGTTCTTTAGTACTGGATTGTACCCGTCGAGCAGAGGCTAAAACCGAATTTCAGCTCTTCTTTTTCGGTGTTTCAGGGTGATAGGATTCACGTTAGTTCGGGATGTCTACAGGGCATATATCTCCTACGTCCGCGTGAGGGTCATGTATGTCCCCTCGGTCTCTGTGCAGGAGAGGCCGGCGATGAGTTGCGCGTGCTCCTCGTGCGATAGCTTGATACCGCACCGGCACTCTGAGCACAGCAGCCAATACTGCGTCTCGTATGGAATCACGGGGATGAAGAACAGCGTGAACCACGTGCGGACCCGCTCCAACCTGAACATTTCAGTGCGCGCGCACCTGTCGCATTGGCGGGCGAGCGTGGCCTCCACGCTGCGTGTCCTGCGGCCCCATCCGAAGATCAACATTTGGCGTTCTCCTCCTACGAAAATGCAGAGCATTTTCGTCCCTTCGTGGCGAACACGGCAGCCCTCGGGCGACAGCGCTGTGGCCGTAGGCCAGAGCGCGAAAGCCGCTGCAAAGCAGTCGCGGGAGTGTTCTTGCCACGATTCTCTCGTATAGGCGTGCTGGAGGGAAGCATTCCGTGCGCTCCAGCCAATATAGGTGTGCCATATCTTGGGGGGAAAGCCACAATGAAAGCCTCGCGCGCGCTGCTTGGCTGCCAGAGCTTCAACTTCACTTCAGTGCAACCGTTGCGATCGCCTAGTGGACCGATGCAACCAGCGCCGCCTCACGCACCCTGGATATGCCCGCCTGTGAAGCGACCCGGTCGATCCGATCGGGTGTGTCGGGGTGGGTAGCGAAGTACTTGTTGACGCCCGCGCTTTTCTTTAGGCCGAGTTTGGCAAGGGCCTCCACCGCGCCGTCGGCGTTGTAGCCGGCCTTGGTCATCAGTTGAACGCCGTAGGTATCGGCCTGATACTCCTGGTCCCGACTGTAGCCCCGAGTGAGGAGTGTGTAGCTCACGCCCACGCCCGTCCGGACAACGCTGCCGGCTTTGCTCAGGAACAGCGATGACAGGCCCTGTGAGATCATGGCCTGGTTGATGGCTTTTCTTCCGTGCTGTGCGGCTATGTGGCCGGTTTCGTGAGCGAGCACGAAGGCGAGCTGGGCGTCTGTGCTGAGGAGAACCACGAGCTTCTTAGTGATCAGAACGGGGCCGCCTGGCGCTGAAAATGCATTGATCACGTCCGAGTTGAGCACCTTGTAGGTATAGGTTACGTCTTTTCTGGGAGACATGGCCGCCACATTCCTGCCCACCCTGGCTACTCGTGCCGTCATGACAGGGTCGTTTACGAGCCCGCCGTACTCCTTGATGCTCTGCGCCTCAACCTGCTTGCCTATCTTGACTTCGTCCGCTCGCGATACAACCATTATCGCTTGCGCGGGCCTCGCACAGGAGACAAGCACCAACAACGTAACGATCGAGGCTGCGGTCCATAATCTGATCTTATTCACATCGGTTCCCCCTATGTTGTGTATCTACCTCATGCGTATATACCCCAGCAATAGGCGAACCCAAACAGGTAAGCGGGGCTAGCGCGCCGGAGCGGGGAGAAGATCGATGCCGGAATGGTCCGACCTCACGCGAAAGCGGATACCCCAGATCGCCTCCGACTGCGCATCCTTCGTGGAATGGCCGCCGGTGTTGATGTAGGCTACGAAGACGGAACCGTCGGGCAGTTCGATGCCCTTGCCGTATCCGTATACGGAGCTGTCTACCGCGAAACCGTACTTGGGGTCAGGCGCGATCCATGTCCTGCCGCCGTCGGTACTGAAGATAGCGCGGAGGCCGCCGGCGCCGTAGGAACCGTGAAGACAGAGGAGCGTGCCGTCCCGCAGGGCGAGCAGGCCAGGCTCATACATTCGCATGCCGAACGAGACGGGCTTTGTCCATGTCTTTCCAAGATCATCAGACCAGGCGATCTCTCCCTCCGGCCGGACCATCAGCACAAGCCGCCCGTCGGGCAGTTGCGCGATGCTCGGCTCGGTCATCTCGCGGCCCGTGTTCAGCACGGACTGAAGCCTCCAGTTCTTGCCGCTGTTTGTCGAGCGGAACACCGCAACCTGCTCGGGCACACCAACAGCCGAACCGCCGTAGGTGACCAGCATGGCGGAACCGTCCTTCAAGACCACGATCGGACCATCGGTCGCGTCGGCTAGGAACGGTGAGGGGGGATAGATCGGTTTCTTGTCCCAGGTCTTCCCTCCGTCTTTGGAACGGAGAATAGTCACTCGGCTGCGCAGGGCTGCATCTTTGACAAAGTCGCCGTTGCCCGGGTACGTGAAGAACGTGCAGAGGACGCTGCCGTCAGGCATTTGCGCCAGGTTCGGATGGCGGTCGTCGGCGGG
>Ga0209638_1001918_pt1 | contig 12960 bp, 11 predicted proteins | sample BarGraNGADG00211_FD_184490 | JGI IMG/M metagenome (GOLD analysis project Ga0209638, IMG submission 184490) | Arctic peat soil microbial communities from Barrow, Alaska - Barrow Graham LP Ref core NGADG0002-211 (SPAdes) (version 2) | ecosystem: Environmental > Terrestrial > Soil > Wetlands > Peat... | reverse complement strand
GGCCTGCCCCGTTAGGGGCCCTTGCCGCCGGCGTCGTCTTGTCCGTCGTTCTCATGGCTGTTCTGCGGAAATGGGTCCGTCCGGGACCGGCGAGCGCCCGATCCAGGGTGCTTTTCCTGGGCTTCGATTCCGTGGCTGCCGCTTTGGCGCCATTCTTTCGCCGGCAGATCGTCGGCGTCGTCGAAAGCGATGGCGCTCGCGTTCCTCCGGATCTGGCGTTCCTGGGCGCGCCCAGCGGCCTGGCCAAAATCGTGGCGGAAAACCGCCCCGGCCGCATCGTGGTGGCCGGCAGCCATGCGTCTCCCAGGCTGCTGTTGGAGTTGCAGTATTCCGGTACGCCCGTGATCGACGGCGCCGCTTTGCACGAGAACCTTCTGGGGCGGCTCCGTTGGGACGCGTTGCGTCCCATGGACCTGCTGTTTTCCCGCTCCACCAACGCCGATCGGATGGGAATGGCCGTTCAAGCCATTTACACGAATGTCATTGGCCTCGGGTCGCTGCTGGTCTTATCCCCCCTGCTGACTCTGTTGGCCGCCTCCATCGTATTGTTTGGCGCCGGCGGGCCGATCCTGGAACACACCGAGTGTTTGGGTTTCCAGATGATACCATTCGATTTGCTGCGATTTGGAACGCGCCGGCGGGACGGGCGGCCGCATGGGATCGGTAAGACGCTCTCCGCCTTGCATCTGGCGTTCCTGCCGCGGCTGATCAACGTGGTGCGAGGCGAGATGGCTTTCTTCGGTCCGCCGCCTGTGCGGGTGGAATTCGCCCAGCGGCTCGGCCGGTTGATCCCCGTTTACGCTCATCGATTCACCGTGAAGCCCGGCATCCTCGGTTGGTCGCAAATGAACTTGGGGATTTCCGTGGGCACGCCGGATGAGGCGCTCCGCCTGGAGTACGACTTGTATTACGTAAAGCAGAACAGCGTCTCGCTCGATCTGGAAATCCTCCTGAGGACCCTATTCCCGCCACGATCCGCCGCCGCGCGCGAGGCTCGCCGGGAGCAGGGCGGAGATTTCTGATGTGGGCGGCGGCCGGGCTGGCGGTTGGCGCCGCCATCGTCCTTTACACGATCGCCGGTTACCCCGTTTTGCTGGCCGTCTGGAAACGCCGCGCGGCTCCGCCGGTGCGAAAAGACATGCGGTTCCGCACTACGGTTTCGACCGTGTTGGCGGTTCACGACGGCGAACAGTTCATCCGCGCCAAACTGGAATCTCTCCTGGCGTTGCGGTACCCGGCTGAGCTGCTGGATATTCTCGTCGTATCGGACGGGTCCACGGATGGCACGGACGGGATCGTGGAGTCTTTCGCCGGCCGCGGCGTCCGCCTGCTGCGGGTTCCCCGCGGAGGCAAAGCCGCGGCGCTGAACGCCGGATTGGAGCATGCGTCCGGCGAGATTCTGTTCCTTACGGATGTCCGCCAGCCGCTCGATCCGGGTGCGCTGTCGCACCTGGTGGCGAACTTCGCCGACCCGGCCGTGGGGGTCGTAACCGGCGAGTTGCGATTTCTCAGTCCCGAATCCATCGGCGAGCAGGCCGACATGGAATTGTACTGGCGGTACGAGCTATGGGTGCGCCGCCGGCATTCCGAGATCGACTCGATGTTCGGCGCCACGGGGTGCATCTACGCGATGCGGCGCAGTCTGGCGGATCCCCTCCCCCCGGATACGCTCGCCGACGACGCCGTCATGCCGTTGCGGGCGTTCTTCCGCGGTTACCGCGTCATCCTCGACCGGGAAGCCATCGCATTCGATTATCCGGCGGCCGAGGGCGCGGAGTTCCGCCGGAGGCTGAGGACCCTGGCGGGTCTGTGGCAGGTGTGCATTCGCATGCCCGAGTTGTTCACCGGGGCCAATCGAATGCGGCTGCATTTCCTTTCGCACAAATTCTCGCGGCTGGTGCTCCCTTGGGCCGTTCTGCTGGTCTTGTCGGCGACCTTGGCCTTGGACGTTTCGCCGTTCAGGAACTTCCTCTGGATCGCCGAAGCGCTCCTGGTGGCCATCGCGCTGGTGGACGTTCTCGTTCCCAGGAAATTCCCGCCGAAACACATCACGTCTCCCGCCCGGACTTTCATGTGCATGAACGCGGCGGCGTTTCTGTCGATCATGGTGTTCTTCGTCCAGCCCGCAACGTTGTGGCGAACCACCCGCGTGAAGGTCCGACGCTGAGCGCGGCATCGCATGCGCTCCGTCGAAGGCGCACGGCCGCGGTCGTGCTGGCGGGTTTCTGCGCTTTTCTGGCGCTCTACGCTCCGCAGCCGCTGCTGCCCCTGCTGGCCGCCGCGTTCGGCAAATCGGCCGCGGCCGTCAGCTTCGTGGTGACGGTTTCGACCATCGCGGTGGCCGTCTCGGCCCCGCTGGCGGGCGCGGTGGCCGACCGCCTCGGCCGCCGGAGCGCGATTGTTTCGGCAGCGTTCCTGGTGGTGGCGCCCACGCTATTGGCCGGCACGGCGCGGAGTTTCGGCCAGCTTCTGTTCTGGCGATGCCTGCAGGGCTTTTTCACGCCGGGGATCTTCGCCATCACGGTGGCGTATATCAACGAGGAGTGGGATGAAGGCGGCGGAGCCGCCATGGCGGCCTACGTCACCGGCACGGTTCTGGGCGGGTTCTGCGGAAGGACAATCTCGGCGCTGGTGGCGGCGCATTCCTCCTGGCGCTGGTCCTTCATTTCCCTCGGGATACTCAACGCCCTGGGAGCGGTCGCGATTTGGGCCTGGCTGCCGCCGGGCCGGCGCTTGGCCTCCGCCAGCCACGGCGTATCCACGGCGCGCGCCATGGCGCGACATCTGCGGAATCCGCGCCTGCTGGCCACCTACGCCGTGGGCTTTTGCGTGTTCTTCACGCTGCTCACCACGTTTACGTATGTCAATTTCTACCTGTCCGCGCCGCCGTTCCGGCTGAGCACGGCGGCGCTCGGGTGGCTGTTCGTCGTGTACCTCGCCGGCGCGGCGATTACGCCCTTCGCGGGCCGCGCGATCGACCGGCTGGGCCACCGGTTCGTCCTGACGGCGGCATTTCTGGGCGGGGCCGCCGGCATCTGCCTGACGCTGATTCGCAGCCTGCCGGTGGTGATGCTGGGTCTGGCGCTGTGTTGCACGGGCGTGTTCGTCGCGCAGTCGGCGGCCTCGAGTTACATCGGCGCAGCCGCCAGCGAAGCCCGGGCGGTAGCGGTGGGGCTGTACGTGATGTTCTATTATTCGGGCGGCAGCGTGGGCGCGATCATGGCCGGGCCGTTGTGGAGCCGCGGCGGGTGGCCGGCGTGCGTGGCGCTGATCGCCGGCGCGCAGGCGCTGACCATCGCCCTGGCGCTTCGGTTCTGGCATCCGGGCCCGCCGCCGGAACCGGGTGGCATGCCACTTCCGCCTGCCGCCGGCGGTTAACCCCGCCTCGCTTCAGGGCAGTCCGAGGCGCTTTCGAAGCGCCACGAATCGCGCAGCGGAGCGCACAGCCTGGGCATCAATCAAACTGCCGGGCATCTTTCCCACAGGGCTATTCGGGTATGGGGTTCCGCTTACCATGGACGCTCGCGACCGGCTGGAGCCACTCTCAGGCTGGCCGGAATGCCCGGCTGAGCTTCTCCCAAGTGACTTCCAGATCCTCCGGCAGGACGCGCGTCTCGCCCACGGCCGTCATGAAGCTGACATCGCCGATCCAGCGCGGGAGCGCGTGCAGGTGCACATGGCCGGCGACCCCCGCCCCGGCGCTCCGGCCCAGGTTGAGGCCCAGGTTCAGACCGTCGGGCCGGTAGACCTCCCGCAAATGCCTTTCGGCGTCGCGCCCCAGCCGGATCATCTCCACGAGCGTCTCATCACGCAGTTCGCCGAGCGAAGCGGCATGCTCGTAGGGAACCACCATGAGGTGGCCGTTGGTGTAAGGGAAGCGGTTGAGGATGACGAAATTCCACTCGGCGCGGTGCACGACGAGAGAATCGCGGCCGCAGGGAGCTTTGGCGGCGGCGCAAAAAATGCACTCGCGATCCTCCCCCGAGGTGGTGATGTACCCGTACCGCCAGGGAGTCCAGAGGTAATCCATGCCGTCCCGGGAGCGGACCTATTGCGAATTCGGAACTTGTTCGGGAGCGAGAGGCGGTTCCGGCGACGCAACCGCGGCGAAACTGTTCACCACGTCTTTCAGCTCTTTGCTGGGCTTGAAGTAGGGAATCTTCTTGGCCGGCACTTCCACCCGCGCGCCCGTCTTCGGGTTGCGGCCGATGCGGGGCTGCCTCTGGCGCGTGCGGAAACTTCCGAATCCGCGGATCTCGATCTTGTCGCCCATGCGGAGGGAGCGGACGATGCTGTCGAAAATGGCCTCCACGATGACCTCGGACTCTTTTCGCGTCATCTCCACCACGCGAGAGACTTCTTCAATCAGATCGGCCTTCGTCATCGCATTCTCCTGGGTGTCAATCGCTTACGAAACCGCAGTATCTCCCGAATCCAAAGAAATTGCAAGCTACTTGAAATTGCGGTCCTTCAGGCTCATGACCTCCTCGATGGTGGTGGTGGCCGCTTGGGCCTGGCGTTGATAGTCCTCGAGGCGGTTCTTCTCCTCGTCGTCCGCCGCCGCGCGAAGGCTGAGACCGACCTTCTTCTCGGCTTCGCTCATCTTGACGATCTTGAAATCGAGATCTTGGCCGACGGCCAGCGGCGGCGCATCGGACCCGCGCCGGCCCGAATAGCCCGGCACCTCGGAAAAATGGCACAAGCCTTCCACGCCTTCCGCCAGTTCCACGAACGCGCCGAAGCTGGCCAGCCGGCAGACGCGGCCGCGCACCGCGTCGCCTACGTGGTGATGCTGGAAGTAGCTCTCCCAAGCGTCGGGCTGCAGTTGCTTGATGCCGAGCGAGAGCCGGCAAGCCGCGGAATCGATATTGAGAATCGCCGCCTGCACGATCTGGCCCTTTTTCAGCACCTCGGAGGGGTGTTTCACACGTTTGGTCCAGGAGAGGTCGGACACGTGAACCAGCCCGTCGATGCCTTCCTCGATCTCGATGAAAGCGCCGAAGTCGGTCATATTCCGGACCCGGCCCTCGACCACCGAACCCACGCTATACCGGTCGTCGACGGTGGTCCAGGGGTTCGCCTCGAGTTGCTTCAGGCCGAGAGAAATCCGGCGGTCCCTGGGATGCACTTCCAGCACCACCGCCTCCACCTGGTCGCCGGGCTTGACCACTTTCGACGGGTGCTTCATGCGCCGGGACCAGGTCATCTCGCTGATATGGATCAGTCCCTCGACGCCCGGATCGAGTTCCACGAAAGCGCCGTAATCGGTGACGTTGACCACCCGTCCGATGACGCGGCCGTTGAGGGGATATCGATCCGCGACGGTATCCCAAGGATCGGGCTTGAGTTGTTTGATGCCGAGCGAGACGCGCTCCTTGGAGCGATCGAATTTGAGGACTTTGACGGAGATCTCCTCGCCCACGTGCAGCAGTTCCGAAGGATGGTTGACGCGGCCGTAGGACATATCCGTAACGTGCAGCAGCCCGTCGATTCCGCCGAGGTCGACGAACGCGCCGTAGTCGGTCAGGTTCTTGACCACGCCCGTGACCACCGACCCCTCCGCCAGATGCTCCAGGGTGACGCTCTTGCGCGCGTTGATCTCCTCCTCGATCGCCATCTTGCGCGAAACCACCACGTTCCCGCGGCGGCGATTGAGTTTGACGATCTTGACCGGGATATCCTGACCGATCAAGGAGTCCATGTTGTGAACCGGGCGGGGATCGGCTTGCGAGCCGGGCATGAAGGCTTGGATGCCAACATCCACCGCCAGCCCACCCTTGACGCGTCCCAGCACGCGACCGGAGACGGTGAGCTGTTCCTGATAAGCCTTATCCAGATTGTCCCAGATGCGCAGGCGCGCGGCCCGCGTGTGCGACAAAAACACGTATCCTTCGGACTGCCCGCCGTGATCGATCATCACGTCCACGACGTCGCCGGGCCGAACGGCGATTTCACCGCCGGGAGTCTGGAACTCCTCGATCGGGACGATGCCTTCGGACTTGTACCCGAAATCGACGATGACGTCGTTGGCGGTGACGCTCAGCACGGTTCCCTGCAGCACTTCATCGGCGGCGGGAGGGGCAAAGTGGCTGTAGTCGTCGAGAAGGTTCTCGTAGCTCTCGGGGACTGGCTGGTCCACTTGCCCATTGTTGTCCACGGCCATTACGCCTCCGCCGATCATTGTTTCACGGCCGGCTGCACGGACTGAAAGAACCGCGGCAGGATGCGAGGATGCCGGAGCGGACGCGCCGTGTAATCACCGAGCACCCTGTTAGACGAGACCATGCGCCGATCACCAGCAAACCGTTGCGAGAACAGTATGTTAGCAAATATACGCCGAGAGGTTCCAAATTGTCAACGGGACCGATGCGCGAACAGCGGTTTCGGAAATGCCGCGAAACGCGCGTCGGCGGAAGGAAAGGGGTGCTTCCGGCCGTCGCCGGGTCGCTGCAAGTAGCTCTTCAATCCCAGGCAATACGCCGCGTAATGACGGATCTGCTCGGGGCTTGGCCCTTTCACTGGCTCTGCTGTTTGCGGAGAACCACCAGCAACTCCGCATTGGCGGTGAGAATCTCCCGCAGAGCGTCCTGAAACCGGCGGCCGGCCTCGACCCGCTGGCGGACGTCATCCACCCACGCTTTGGGAATCCGTTCGACCCGGCGTTTTCCATCCGCCATGAATGTCAGGAACCAGATGGGATGGCCCGCACCAGAAGCGCAATGGCAGGTGGGTTTGCCGCAGCGGCGATGGGTGAGAGAGAGTTCAGACAGCGTTTTCAAAGCCTTGCCGGATTCTGCCTAAATGACGTTGCGAAACCCCTGGGGGTAACTCGTTTCTGGGCCGGGTATGTCCGACCCGTTACAGGATCACGCGTGCGTCGCCGTCGCGGCGGGTGATGCGCTCGCGATCCAGGAACTCCAAAAGGGGGATGGCGTACTTGCGGGAGACGCCGGTCCAGGTCTTGAAGTCGCCAACGGTGAAGCGCGCGGGCTTACGGCCGGCGAGCATCGCGCGGAGCGTCTGAATGGCGGCGTGGTGGAAGACGAGGTCTTCGCCGATCCGCACGAGTTTCTTTTCGCGCAGCAGAATGGCGAGCAGAGCACGCGCCCGCGCCGGTTCCACGCCGGACTTCACCAGCACTTCGGCGAGCGCGGGGGTGGCCAGCCCGGCCTGCTCGAAGGCGCGCTCGATGGCGGCGCGCGCCTGCTCCTCGTCGTCTTTGAGGGCGACCTGGTGACCTGGTAGATGCACCAGATTGCCTACGATGTGGGGCAGCAACTCGTCCAGCAGGAAGGCGGGCGCGCCGGGCAGCTCGCGGCTGCGCAGGTCTTCCTTGGCGATCCCCGGCGCCAGCGGGTTGGTCCGGTGGAACTCACGGAGGGTTTCGACCAGGTGGTCGCGCATGGTTTCGAACCAGGCGCGGTCCACGTACCAGGGCTGCGGCTGCGCCACGATAACTACCGGGGCGCGGGCGGCCGCGGCGGAAATGGCGGTCTCCAGCATCCCGGTGCGCGCCACTAACTCGGGCATGGCCATTCCGAATTCCGATTCGCGCACCAGGAGGGCGAGGCGGGCGGCGGGGTCGGGAGAGGCCAACACGGCCAGGCGAGACGCACGGCAGGCCGAAGCGCCTGCCCCACTGTCCACTACGATGCCGCCGCCGATGGTGGTCACGGGCGAGAACCTGCGGATGATGAAGCGGTCGCCCGGCAGCAGCAGCGCCGGATCGCGCAGGATAATACGGACCCAGGCGCTGGCGCCGGGTTGGAGCGCAAGGGCAGACGAATCGCCTGCCCCACCCAAACTCAAAAGACGCACCTGGGCTTCGATCTCCGCCGTCCCCGAATGAAAGTGTACCGGCGCGCGGTGCTTCAGCGGCTTGGCCGACGGCAGCAGGTCCAGCCGGCAATCGATCTGCTTCACGGCGCGGAACCGGCCCGGCTCGGAGAGCACGTCGCCGCGCGCCAATTCGGAGACCTCGACGTCCGCCAGGTTCAACGCCGTGCGCTGCCCGGCCACGGCGCGCTCCGCCTTGGATCCGTGTACTTCCAGACCCCGTACGCGCAGCCGTCGGCCCGAGGGATAGACCTCCACCTCCTGCTCCCGCGCCACCGTTCCGGAAATTAGCGTACCAGTGACCACGGCGCCGGCGCCTTTCACGGAGAAAACGCGGTCGATGGGCAGGCGGAACCAGCCCGCCGGGTCTCTCGCCGGGACGGACGCGGCCACGCGCGCCAGCTCGCTCCGCAGCTCGTCGAGACCGGCCCCGGTGACCGAACTCACCGGAACGATAGGCGCGCCCTCCAGGAAAGAGCCGGCCACCAGCTCCTCCACCTCGGCCCGCGCCACGGCGAGCATGTCGCTGTCCACGAGATCCGCCTTGGTCAGTGCGACGAGGCCGCGCGGGACGCCCAGCAGGCGGCAGATATCGAAGTGCTCGCGCGTCTGCGGCTTGATGGACTCGCTGGCGGCAACGACAAACAGCGCCAGGTCGATGCCGCCCACGCCGGCCAGCATGTTCTTGACGAAGCGCTCGTGCCCCGGCACGTCCACGAAGGCCAGGCGCAGGGAGGGCGTCAATTGCAGATGGGCGAACCCAAGGTCGATGGTGATGCCGCGGCGCTTCTCTTCCTCGAGGCGGTCCGCATCGATGCCGGTCAGCGCCTTCACCAGCGCGGTCTTGCCGTGATCGATGTGCCCGGCCGTGCCGGCGACGACGTTTTTCACGATCCCGCCTTCATGGTAAACCCGCCCGTTGGTACTCGCTACGCGCAGATCTTATCGACTGGGCGCCCGCCCCACTGGGAGAAGCGCTGCTACAGTGAGTAAGTGATCGCCGCCCTGGTTCTGCTGGCGCTGGTTGCGGGTTCGCTGGCGTACTGCGTCCTCACCGTGGTCGCCGCGGTGCGCTATAAGCGCGTGCGCCCGCCGGCAGCGCGGGACTGGCCGCCCATCAGCATCCTGAAGCCGCTGTCCGGCGTCGACGAGGGTCTGGAAGAGAACCTCGCTTCTTACTTCGAGCAACAATACCCCTGTTTTGAGATTCTTTTCGCGGTCAGCCATTCCTCCGACCCGGCGGTCGCGGTAGTCGAAAGTCTGCGGACGCGCTACCCGGCCGTGCCGTCCCGCCTCATCGTCACCGGCGAGCCGCCCTATCCCAGCGCCAAGGTTTACAGTCTGGGCCGCATGCTGGAGGGCGCGCGCCACGATTTGATCGTCACGGCCGACAGCGACGTGCGGGTCACGCCCGGCATGCTGGCCGCGTTCGCCGCCGAGTTCCAGGACGACAAACTGGGCCTCGCCACCTGCCCCTACCGCGCGGTTCCCGGGCGCAGCTTCTGGTCGACTCTGGAAGCCGTGGGATTGAACACGGAGTTCCTTGGCGGCGTGCTGGTGGCGCGCATGCTGGACGGCATGAAATTCGCCCTCGGCCCGACCATCGCGGTGCGCCGCGCGACGATGGCGGCGATCGGCGGTTTCGACGCGGTGAAGGACTATCACGCAGAGGACTTCGTGATGGGCAAACTGGCCTCCGAGCGCGGGTACGGAGTCATTCTGTCGTCCTACGCGGTCGAGCACCGCATCGGAGCGCAGGGGTTCGCCGCGAATCTGAGGCATCGCCTGCGATGGAACCGCAGCACGCGCCGCTCGCGGCCGTGGGGTTACCTCGGCCAGGTTTTCACTAACCCGCTGCCGCTGGCGCTGGCTCTTTGGGTGATCAAGCCGGAATGGTGGCCGGTAGCGGCGGCGGCGGCGGTATTCCGGGGCGCCGCCGGCTGGGCCACGGCGGGCCATGTGCTTGGCGACCCGCTGACGCGCCGTCTTTGGGCGCTCGTGCCGCTGCAGGATGCGGCCAGCTTCCTGGTCTGGATCGGCGGACTCTTCGGGAGGTCGATTCTGTGGCGGGGCCGGAAGTACCACCTGCGTCGCGACGGGAGCATCGAGCCAGTCGAGTCCTATTCCCTACCAGCTAACACCAAGAAGTGACGCGTTCGCCGCCGCCGGGGCCGGGCTTGCGGGGAGACCGCCGGCGCTACAGGTTCCTGGCCATCAGCCAGCCATCCGAGCCGTCCTCATAATACCGGCGCACGCGGCGCACTCTTCGGAAGCCGTATTTTACGTAACATGCCTCCGCTTCGCGGTTCGCCGTTTTGACCATGAGGGAAAAGCGCGCGACGCCGCGACGCCTTAGCCGCCGCAGCGCGCTTTGCATCAAGGCGGAAGCCGCCCCTTTGCCGCGCGCCGCCGGGTCCACGGCGACGGAGACCAATTCCGCCCGCTCCCCCCGCGTGCAGGCGATCAAGTACCCCCAAACTTTCCGGCCGCGCTCCACGGCGAGAAAGAGATCCCCGCACGTGCGGAGATAATCTGCAAACAGTTTGCGATCATACGCGTCGGCGCCGAAGCTGGCGCGCTCGATTTCGAGGATGCGATCCAGGTCCGCCAAGCGCAGTTTCCGGATCGTGAAGGGCGCGGGCATTTTGGTATCCTTTAGTTTGCAGCACTTGGAGCCAGTTGCAAACCGCCGGCGCGGGAATTCGCAATTGGCGGCAGGGGCCTCTTGACAATTATTTCGGACTCTCGCATACTGGAACTATGTTGCAACTGAGTGGCAACAACCAATCGGACGGCGTCTCCGCGACGCTGGTGGATCTGCGCCGGGGCGACGCAGCCATTCTCGACCGCATCGACCTCCCCGGCGAGGAAGCCCGCCGCCTGATGGAACTGGGGTTTCTGCCCGGCGTGCGCATCACCGCGGGGTTCAGCGCTCCCGGCGGCGACCCCCGCGTGTTCCAGGTGGATGGATCGGAAATCGCCCTGCGCCGTGAAACCGCGAGGCGGCTCAAGATCCGGCCCGATGGCAGGATTGCCAGGCGCGATAAGGCGTCCCGGCTCGCAACGGTTCCGAGGACCCGGTGAGCGATTGTGGTAGTTGCCACGGCTGCGGCGCAGCCTCCGTCCTTGAGTTGCCCGGCCCCGGGGATACGCGGGCCGCGGCTCCGAAATCCATCGCACTGGTCGGCCCGCCAAACTCCGGTAAGTCCACTCTCTTCAACCGCCTCACGGGCCTCCGCCAGAAGGTAGCCAACTTCCCCGGCGTAACCGTAGAGCAACATACCGGCGTCGCCGAACTGCCGGATGGCCGCACCGTTCACGTCATCGACCTGCCGGGAATCTACAGCCTGTCGCCGCGCTCGGAAGACGAACAGGTGGCGTACGACGTGCTCACCGGCAAGCGGACCGATACGCCCAAGCCCGAAGCCATCCTGCTGGTGCTCGATTCCACCAATCTGGGCCGCCACCTCATGCTGGCGGCGCCGATCCTGGCGCTGGGCGTTCCGACGCTCATCATTTTAAACATGGCCGACGACTTGCGCAACCGCAACGGCCACGTGGACCTCGCGGCGCTTTCGGCGCAACTGGGGGCTCCCGTCGCCCTGGTGAGCGCGCGGCAGGGCGAAGGCATTGCGCAGGTGTTCGATTTCATGGCGGGGGCGCTGGCCAAGCCCACGCCCACGGAACTGCCGGTCCTGCAAGACGTGCCCAAGTGCCGCGAATGGGCGGGGCGCGTGGGCCGCCAGGCGCGGTACCGCTCGCCGGCGCCGCCCAAGTGGACGCACCGCCTGGATTCGGTTTTTCTGCACCCTGTGGCCGGCCCCCTGGTGTTCGCGGTGGTCGTGCTGGCGGTCTTCCAGACCATCTTCACGGCGGCGGTCCCACTGATGGACGGCGTCCGTTGGCTGTTCGACGTTTCCGGCGCCTGGATTACAGCCACGCTCCCGGCCTCGGTTTTCCGCTCGCTGCTGACGGAAGGCGTGTGGAAGGGCGTGGGATCGGTAGTGGTTTTTCTGCCGCAAGTGCTGCTGCTGTTCCTGTTTATCGGCATCCTCGAGGATTCCGGGTACCTGGCGCGCGCCGCGCTGATCGCCGACCGCACGATGGCAAGGGTGGGACTGCAGGGCAAGTCGTTCATCCCGCTGCTTTCGGCCTACGCCTGCGCGGTGCCGGCCATTCTGGCGACGCGCACCATCGAGAACAAGCGCGATCGCATCGCGACCATCCTGATCGCGCCGTTCATGACCTGCTCGGCGCGCCTGCCGGTCTACACGTTGATCATCGCGGCGTTCCTTCCCGAGCGGCGTCTGTTCGGCGTGCTCAGCACGCGCGCCGCGGCGCTGCTGGGCCTCTACGCGCTGGGGTTCCTTGCGGCGGTGGCCACGGCAAGAGCGCTGAAATCTTCCATCCTGAAGAGCGGCCGCACGCACTTCGTGCTGGAGATGCCCTCTTACCGCTGGCCGACGCTGCAATCGCTCGGGCTGCGCCTGCTCGACCGCTCGAAGATTTTTCTGCGCCGCGCCGGCACCGTGATTCTGCTGGTCACCGTGGTCCTGTGGATCATGGCCCATCTGCCTACGCAGGGCGGGCACGCGCCCGCGATCGAGCACAGCTTCGCGGGAGCCATCGGCCACGCGATCGAGCCGGCCATCAAGCCGCTCGGCTTCAACTGGAAGATCGGAATCGGGCTGATCACTTCGCTGGCCGCGCGCGAGACCATCATCGGCACGCTGGGGGCGATTTACGGGATGGACCCGGCAACGCGCTCGCACGACCTGCAATCCGCCATCCAACACGATCTGACGCCAGGCGGCGCGGTGGCGCTGCTGGTCTTCTTCGCGTTCGCCATGCAGTGTATCTCCACCATCGCAGTGGTTCGGCGCGAAACGGGCGGGTGGAAGTGGCCGGTTTTTCAGTTCGCGTACATGAGCGTGCTGGCCTACTCCGGGGCTTTCGTGGCGGCGCACCTGATCCGGTAGATCGCCGTGGCGCCCGACACAAAAAGTGGAGATCCGGGAATGCTCCGAATCGAAGCTCGTAGGAGCGGAAGAACCTAGTGGCGTGACCGGCAGATTTGTACCTCGACGCGGCAGGGTCGGGCATGCCCGACCCCTACACAGCGGC
>Ga0209638_1001915_pt1 | contig 12986 bp, 10 predicted proteins | sample BarGraNGADG00211_FD_184490 | JGI IMG/M metagenome (GOLD analysis project Ga0209638, IMG submission 184490) | Arctic peat soil microbial communities from Barrow, Alaska - Barrow Graham LP Ref core NGADG0002-211 (SPAdes) (version 2) | ecosystem: Environmental > Terrestrial > Soil > Wetlands > Peat... | reverse complement strand
ATTCCAACTGAAGGCAACCCATTTAGTACGACACTTCCTGTTGCTACTTCACATGTCGGTTGGGTAATATTGCCAACAACTGGTGCTGTAACAACAGCATTAACTGTCAGGGCATAGCTGGCTTTTACAGCTGAACAGTGAGATCCCGAAGGAATATTGGTAGTTATCGTTATTATAATAATTTTTCCGATGTCTTTACTTTTGGGAGTGTATGTAAATGCAAATGGTGATGTCGTTGCAGAAGTTGGAGTCACTGAACCATCGCCATTCTCTGTGAGCGTAACCTTTGTTGCGCCGCCGCCAAATCTGTTTCCGCTTATTGTTACAGATGTTAATCCGCAGGTGCTGCCACTGGTATTGTACAAAGTGACTGTAGCAGGATTCACGCATTGCCCCAAACCCTCTATTGAGGTAAATAGAAGAAGAAAAGCCAATAGAAAAACACCTCTAAGATGAGATTTCTTATTACGAATTATTTTATTATTAAAAGCAGGTTTCATTTTGGGTTACATAACTTCACAAAACTTCAAAATGTTTTCGGATTTTATCCTTGTGAATCCCTTTCAGTCCTGACCGCATAGTATCGATAAAAATTTCCTCATTAATATGACAATTATCAGAATAAAATGTTTAAACAATTTTAATATTTAATTGCATAATTTAGATATCAATGGAATTGTGGAGACTTTCATTTCTCTTAGGCTTTAAGTTGGTTCATCAATACTTTTCGCGCCAGGAAAATTCTGCTTTTTACAGTCCCGATGTTGAGATTAAACATATCAGCGATTTCTCTGTACCTGTAACCCTCAACATACATCTTAAACGGTAACCTGAATTTGTCTTTTAATTGTTCAATGTTACTGGTAATTTCCATAACAGAATATACTGAATCCGGGTTATCTGAAGTTGAACAAATTGTCTGATTAATAAAAAACGATTCCTCAGTACGATCACAATGGGTGTTATGAAGAACATTATGTCTGTAGTTATTGATAAAAGTGTTTCTCATGATTGTGATTGTCCAGGCTTTTAAATACCCGGTATCTACAAATTTTTCCCGACTCAAAAGCGCTTTCAGGAAAGTTTCCTGAACAAGATCTCTTGCGTCTGCTCTGCCAAGTTTAAGACGGGATGCATACTTCATTAAACTTTGTTCCAGCTCCAGTAATTGTTTGGTGAATTCAGTTGCTTTCATGTTTATGATATTTATTAGGAATAGTATTAATAAGTTAAAGATTTGGATAGAGACGCATCTCATCAAAAAATGGTGTTCCTTTAACTTCAACGCATTTTACTGCATACAGATATAGTGCGGCGCTCCATGTCTGCCAGTCCTGGCCCATGGGTTTACCGTCCTGTGCTTTTATCCATTCATTAAATCCGAAATTGACTTTTACCGTGTTAGAGGTTTTAATAATATGTGTAAGTACAACCAGCTTCTCACTGGCAAGTGCATATTTTTTAGCAGCAACTAAAGCAGCCACATAAAGCCCGCAGACAAATGGCCAGATACCGCCATTGTGGTATTCTCCCGGCCTGTTATATATTGCATATCTTGGATGCCAGTCAGGATCTTCAGGTTTGATATAAGGAAAGAAGTTAGGCGGAAGGCTTACAGCCAGGTCACCCTTTTTTTTCATACTATCGCACTCCTCTTCGATCCAGGAAATCATATCCTCAACCCTCGATGGGCATGCGATTCCGGAGAGAATGGCAAGACTATTACCAAGAAGGTCAAACCGTTCACTGCTATGAATTTTATATGACCATAAAGCATAATAAGGTTTATGTTTTACAACAAGTCCTTCGTGAACATGACGATGGATCGTACCTCCTGTGATAGTGAACCGGCTCATTTCGGTGTGTACCTTATCAGCTCTTTCATTCTTCCCCAGGAGTCGGAGATAGCTATAAACTAGAGTGTTCACAAATAGTCCGTATCCTGTCACCCATTGTTCATCCCTCCAATCACTTGTCGGTTGCTGGGCGACCATATATCTGTCCGAAGGACTTTGATACTCCATCCAATTCAACGCTTTTTTTACAGCAGTGTGAAGAAAATCTTTTTCTCCTGATACTTTTCTGAAAATGCCGGCTCCCAATAAAAACAATGGAGTGGAATCACTTGATCCTCTGTCCTCTTTGTCGTGTACCAGAGAAGGTATATGGCCATGTTCAGTCTGGTTTTTTGCAAGGGTCTCCAATACCTTACGTATACTCTCCAGAAGTTTTTGGTTTCCGGATACAGCTATTCCAAATACAGAAAACATAAGATCTCTTGTATATGGCTCGGGATATCCCCAGCCTGCGGTACGGGGCAGGCCGTGATATGATCCGTGTGAATTATGAATCAGCACTTCAATAGCGGCTTTCTTTGCTTCTTCAATCTCCTGTTGGTCCGAAATCTTCATTATCAAGTTTTATTTTTTCATTCGAAAATATTAATCTTTGAATGTCTTAATTTTCAGATTACTTTATTCCTAATTTGTCGCTCATTATCTGTACAAACCGTTTTGCTACAACACGGTAATCAAAGTTCTTCACAACTCTTTCTCTTGCAGCTTTACCCATTTTTTCGCGTAATGCTGCATCAGTCATAAGAAGCATCAGATACTTACCAATATCATGGACATCTGCACGATAATCTACTGTTCTCGGCTCTTTAAACTGCACTCTGTGTTTTTCTTCAAATCCCGATTCATAGCCAAGAATAACCTGGTCGACAACTATTTTCTGTGCTACATTGGCAAGGAATGCAGTTTTGCCATGTATAAGCGTATCAAGCATTCCCATTGCCTTAATACCTATCACCGGCTTTTCACACGCACCGGCCTCCACCTGGGGCATACCAAAACCTTCAAGCCGTGAAGGAGCTGCATATATATCGCATGCTCCGATAAGGTATGGCATAAATTTTCTTGAAATAGTATTGGTTGCATAGGTGACATTCTTTTCAATTCCAAGTTGCGCAGCCATATCAAGGTCGGCGATGTTTTGATTTTCAGTCCTTGGCTGGGGCCATACTTTGCAGACATATTTCCAATCGGGCGCTTTGGTATCAATAATGGCAAGAGCCTGCATCACCTCCTGTGCTCCCTTTGAGGCAGCATCGCCACCAACAGTAAGGATCATAATCTGGTCGGGGGAAATACCCAGCGCCTCACGCACGGCCAAAATCTTGGGATCATTCTTGCTGTGAGGAGTAAAGTTATCGGTATTACATCCGACTGGCAACACTTCAATTTTATCACCGTTTATGCCGTCGCGTACATACATCTCCTTCACCCAATTCGAAGTTACAAGTATAAGAGGCAACGCATTTAAGACCTCCTGATAGTTTGCTATATACCCATCTGCAACCAGCCAGGGCACCGGTTGAACACCGTACCGTTGTGGATGAAGCACCAGTTGCGGCGTATGTCCCCAGTAGCCTATTCCTACAACGACATTTGGTTCAAACCAGCGGTAGTACCATTCTTTCTCCTGAGCTGATTCGAAATGGACAGCCTGCGCATCAACACCCATTTCCAGAAGTCCCGTGTAAAGCAGATGTCCCTGTGTCGCCAGCCCTCCCGGTGAAGGCGGATAGTCATATAATAATAAAACTTTCATAATAAAACGTTTTTCAAATTCATTTTATTAAGCCATTCATTAGCTGCAGTGGGATCTGTAAATTGCCAGAATGATTCTGCCCTGGTTGTGGTTTCTGCCTCGAAACCATTCTTTTCAAATCCATATGTTTCGGTAATTATTTGATATTTTCGTAGCCATATCCGTCTCAAGAGTGTCCGATAGCTATTTGCATTTTCTATGGCGACAGGATAGTGTTTTTTGTTATCGTCGGTGTAAGCAAAGACCCATAATTCTCCGGTTGAAATTTTTCCGGCATTCCAGAGTTTAATCACTGCTTTTCCAGCCTCTTCATGCCTGCGATGTTTTGTATATTCTCCGGTTGGATTATGAGTAATTATCAGATCAAAATGTTTAGCTGGTAATAAGTTAAGAATAACCTGTTCAACCTCATTTTCAGCCAATGGCTTTTGTTCAGGGCCATCATCAAGGTCGCCCATAATCCCTTCGGAGTTAAGAATTTTTAATGCATTATAAAATTTGGTGGAACGGTCTTCATCGTTTAACCTGGAAAGGCAGACAATAAACCATTGCCATGAAGGATGGCTGAGTATTGTTCCTCCGGCCCATAATGTTTCATCATCGGGGTGGGCTATAATTACGGCAACACTCTTTACTGGCAAACGATCCATATCATACAGATGAATTAATTAATTCTCACTTGCAGCTTTTTAACTCACCCGTATGACTTAAAATCATATTAAAAATCATGAATATGAGTGTACGGAAGAGAAAAGCTATTTTCATTTTGAGGAATCAGGTTAAATATTGTTATACAAAGATCAGCTACCCTGAAAAGATATATGTTACATAACTTTTTAATAATTTTACATTATTCACGTATTTTGATTAGTTCAGGCCTTTTAATTAATGAAGTCAATCTGACCTTTTACCTGATGACGAGAATATTACAAGATCAATTCTGAAACTTTGTTCAAATATGTAATGAGTTATACCTGTAAAGAAGAAATTCCATTTAGTGGTAGTCTTATATGGATGAACCGGGAAACGGGTATCAGGCTCGTGTACCTTTTCGTTGGTTATGGAAGGAAGATTGGGAAATTTCCATATTCCTGATGCCGTTTGAGCCAATCTGACAAACCGGTTAAGACCCCACCAAACAGAATTTCAAAATTGTATTGATCTTTTTTGAAAGAATTCAACTGTGAACATGCAGATTATTCCAGGGAGAATTTAATAAGCTCTGTATTAAACTTATGAGTCTCCTCAAGAAATAAACTGTGACCACTATTTTCAAATGCGACTACATGTGAATCAGAGATTCCGGCTTTCATCTGACCTGCCAGATCAAAAGAACATATTTTGTCTTTTTTACCGTGCATAATCAATGTGGGAATTTTTATTTTTGCCAGATCCCCTCTCAGGTCCGTATCACGCAAAGCGATTAAACACTGAGCTGTGGCATATGAAGAAGCACTTAAACAGATTCCATTTAACCAGCTGCCAATACCTTCATTTAATGATTTTTCGGTAGCGGAGAATATTTTGGCGAAATCAGATAAAAGTTTTGGCCGATCCTTATAATTCAATTTGATTAAACCGTCAACTGCATTGACAGGAAGATTATATGGAAAATCGTTGCGTTGTGTCCAGATTGGAGCTGCGGCACCGCACAAAGCCAGTTTGGCAATATGAGTTCCGTTGTACAATGATACATACCTGATCGCAATGGCGCCACCCATGGAAAAGCCAGCTAAAACAGCGTCTTTTATATCCAGGATATCCAAAACCTTCTTTATATCCGATGCATGTACATCATAATTATACTTCCCATAAGGTTTATCAGATTTACCGAATCCTCTTAGTGTAATACCAACAACCCGGAAATTGTTATTTATCAGATCGTTATACTGGTATTCATACATTTCATCACTTAATGGCCATCCGGGTATTAATACAATAGGTCTTCCTTCACCTGCATCTGTAATATGCAGTCGAACATTGGTTTCTACTTCAATATATTCAGCTCTGGATATTCCTGACTTTGTTTTATCAACTACTTTTTCCATAATTTTAAATATTAGTTATTAATGTTCCTGATTTTTCACTTAATACGCTAAAGAGATATCGATTTTAGTAAACAGATGAAACAAACTTCTTAAACTGGGAGTCGAATACATCGGGGTTCTCCATATTGCTTAAATGACCGGCATGTTCAATTATACCCAGACAGGAGCCTTTTATTTTTTCATGCATAAATTTGGCCGCTGCGGGAGGTGTTACTTTATCTTCTTTTCCTACCATAATAAGCACAGGTACTTTTATTTCCGAAAGTTTACTGCATGTTTCTTTGCGCTTACACAAAGCAAGCAAGGTATTGCAGAGAGATTTTTCAGAAGTACTTATTATCATCTTCCTTACTGCCTCAATTTCTTCTTTTCGTGCAATGAAAGATGAAGGTGAAAAGAGATTTTTTATACTATCATCTGCATACTTTTCCACTCCGTTTTTCCTGATGTTTTCAATTGCCGTCTTCCGTTTTTCTATTGCCTCGGGAGAATCGGCAATGCAATTGGTATCACTCAATATAAGAGCATCAAAACGTTCAGGAAAATTTAAAATGGCACTTAATGAAATGTATCCACCCATGGATAATCCACACAATACGGTTTTATCAATCTTCAGGATATCCATTAAACTGATCAGATCGTTAACAAAAAGCTCAATTGAGAAATCCACTTTCCCGGAATCAGAATCCCCATGTCCGCGAACATCATATGTAATTACGTGATAATCATCTTTTAGCGCCTGCACCTGGACATTCCACATTGACTTATTAAAAGGGAAGCCGTGGATAAAAATGAGGAACGGAGCTCCATCTTTTCCATCTTCGGTGTAACTCATCATAATATCATTGATTGATAGCCGGGAATTGATTTTTAAATAGCTCATGATAATACGATTTTTTTAAAGTGTTCTGAATAAGAATATTTCAAACATTATGTTGGAATGAGTTTTTGAAAATCATACAAAGGTGATGCTGTTTATTATGGGAACTATTACACAACTTTTGAAAAGTGTTACATCATTTACATATTCTTGAATAAGTTATGCTAGTTACCGGATTCTGGATTATTCAATCTCAGGTTGCTGTATTTATTGCAACATCTGTTGCCGGTACCTTCCCTGAGACATGATCAGCATAAGCCCGGGTAAACTCGGCGCCATAAAAGAATATCATGGAAGAATAACTCACCCACAAAAGGAATAATATAATCGAGCCGGCTGCACCATATGCCGAACCCGGATTCGTTTTACTTAAATAAAAACCGATAGCAGTTTTTCCAAGTAAAAAAAGTAAAGCTGTTAAACCTGAACCCAGCCACAAATGTTTCCATTTAATTTTTGCATCAGGTATCATTTTAAACATAAGTGCAAACAGTAACAAGACGACTCCAAATGAAATAATAAATTTGAGTACATAAAAAATCACAAGAATAAGGTTTGGCCAGTTATTAATGACCCAGCTGCTCAAAGCTGCAAGAATAGTGGTGATAATTAGTGAGATTAATAACAAAAAACCAATGGATACGATCAGTCCAAATGAAAACAGGCGTGTGCGTATCAGCGTGAAAATGGCTCTATGTGGTTTGACTTTTACTTCCCAGATAATATTTAATACCTTTTGTAATTCGACAAATACTCCTGTTGCACCAAGAAGCACAACAACTAATCCAATAATAGTTGCAAGCAATGATTTATGGATATTGCTAATGCTGATAATCATATCTTTAACCTGTTTGGCTGTCTCCACACCCATTATTGAAGCTATTTGTGTATAAAGGTTACCTGTGACCACATCACGTTTAAAAAAAAGGTTGGAGATAGAAAGTATCATTACCAGTAAACCAGGAATGCTGAAAATAGCATAATAAGCAATAACGGCACTTTGCATAAATGGATCTTTATCCCACCAGCGTCTGGCGGCAGATCCGGCAATTTTAAGGATGGATTTTATTTTTTTCTTATAGAGCATCAGATTAATGATTAAAATGACTTTATCAATATTCCCGATTTTCCCTCCTAACGGGTTTTCCATTTTCAATTGAACTATCGCTTAACCTTCTATGACAATCAATAAACAGCTGATGATGCTATTTAGAGTTTTTAAGTTCACTAAGGAGTTCATTTAAATCAACAGTAGCGTAAGTAGATGCGTAGTCTGACATGCCATAAGGAACAATAAGAGTTCTATTATGGATGATTGAACCGCAGGAGTAAACTACATTAGGTACATAACCTTCCCTTTCTTCACTATTGGGAGACAATAAAGGCGTCTTTAGTCTGCCAATTTCATTTTCAGGATTATTAAGCTCATATAGAGATGCTCCTAAAACGTATTCCCTCATTGGACCTACTCCATGTGTTATAATCAGCCAGCCTTCTTCCGTTTCGATAGGGGAGCCGCTATTTCCCACCTGTACAAGTTCCCACGAATATTTTGGTTTCTGAATAAGTTTGGCCTCGCGCCAGATATTAATATTGTCTGAAAAGGCTAAATAATTATTTATCCCGTCTATTCTGCAAAGCATGGCATATTTCCCGTTAATCTTTCTGGGAAACAGTGCCATTCCTTTGTTCTGTGCCAGTTCTCCATGAATAGGTAAACCTTTGAAATGATAGAAATCTCTGGTTGAAAGTAACTTCGGCAAAATAGAAATGCCATCATATGCAGTAAGGGTGGCATAATAAATAACTTCGTCGTTTTCCTGAATGAACTTAACAAAACGTGCATCTTCAATGCCATTTTTTTCAGTATCGGAGATTGGGAAAATCACTCTCTCAGAAATTGCCGAGTCGAGTGAGAATTCAATTTCATAATGCGACCGGGCGAGCCACACCATTTGATTAATGATTAGTTCTTTCTTTGGCGTAAGCTTATGTGTTTTTCTTGTTTCTGCCACTGCCCTTTTCAATTCACCATATGTAAATCTGTCTCCCAGTTTCTCCAATACAAAGAGCGGTGATAGCTTGTTGTCGAAATCATGCATTTCATCCAGCTTCTTAATAAATGATTTTTTATGATAAATATGCCTTTTAATCCGGTCAGCTTCTGCCAGCATTTTACCCACAGGTTCAATAATCAGATTATTGTTTTTGTCAATTATTGCTGAACGAAAAACTATGGATGAAATATGTCCTTCCCCGGTTGCCCTGAAACTAATGATCACTCTTTTTTCATCCGTTCCTGTTTCCGATTGATCAGGATCTTCCACGATTGATGGATTAAAAAAGGCTGCCGATTCAATTGAGTATTCCATTGTGAAATAGGAACCGATAAGCTCTTTTCGTGAATGATTAACTTTGGCTGGTTTTATACCTAATTCACTGAAAAATCCAGCCAGTTTATTGAAGTGTGTTTCAAATATCAGTGAAATATTTCTGTGGCGTCTGGAATAACCTCTCAGCACCTGGCTTAATGCAACGAAGACCTCACTATCAGACATAGCTAATACACTAAGTATGATATTTTTGCTTCTTTCACCTGAAAAATTACAGAATCGTGTTATTACCCTGGTCGGATCAGGGGAGAATTTGCAATCCTTCCGGGTGACTGTTACATTCATGGTTCCGATTTGATTACTTAAATATTTTCCTGGTTATTCCGAATGTATCCGCAACGAAAAAATATGAAGCAAGGTTCGATGAATTTTCCTTTACCTGAGAAAGTGTCGCTTCTTCTATTATTGATTTCTTTTCAGAATGGACCAAGTAGCGGTTACCATATATTCTATCTTTTTCATTATACTTTTCAACTGTCATTCGTGCCATCAGGTAACTTACTGTAGATTCTGCCCCCTGGTTGAGATTCACATGGGTCTCTTCCAATCCGTCGTAACAACCTCCGGTACATGGGTTATAAATTATCTGATGTAAACGGTTATTTCCTAAAAACCAGTTAAATGCAGTTTCCATATTTATAAGGTAGTCTTCATCATCAAATACCTCATAAAATTTACTCAATGTCATAATTGTATAAGCGACGTCAATGGGTTGTTCCCCAAAATGACCTGCTATCTGACCCCTTTGCAACCAGTTTTTATTGGTAATTACCTCTATCCCGTTTTCATTAAAAATTTTAGACAACAGGAAATCAAATGATGACAGGGCTATTTCTTTATAAATTGTCTCTCCTGTTAACAACCAGGCATACAGCAGGGCTTCAGGTAATATGCTGTTTGCATAAGTAAGATAACCTTCAAACCATTGCCATTTTTCATTGGATTCATGTTTATACATCTCTACCAATCTGTTTGCCAGGGTTCTTACAAGAGTTAGGTTGTCTGGCGATTTTCTCGCCCTCTGATAATAATACAACCCTTTTATGGCAAAGGCCATTGCCCGGGTGGAATATATTGTTTCAACACGGGGAATAGCTTTTTGAAAGATTGCTATAGCCTCAGCACTTGTCTTTGCGGGGAGTAACTTTTTTTCCGAGATCACATATCCCAGTGCCCAGATAGCCCTTCCATTTGCGTCATCCAGGTTTGAAGTTTTGTTTTGATCTGTAAATTTGTTTTCAATATCTACATAGTTTAAAAAGTCACCGGAAGGTTGCTGACAAAGTTTAATAAAACTGAGATATTTATTTACATACCATATACTTTTGGTATCGCCTGTTTGAAGGAAATGCATGTACATGGCTACCATTGATCTGGCATTATCGTCAAGGGTGTAGCCGGAACAGAGGTCAGGTTGGTTGATTTTTGAAAACTGAATGATTCCCGTGTCGGTTGTCATTTGTTTTATGTGGTTCAGATTAATAATCGGGAGATTATATTGAAGTGTTATTTTTTCGTGGGCTATTTTTTCGAACAGCATTGTATGTTCAACGGCAGAATTTTCCCAGGCTGTAGAGACTATTTTCTGCAAAGTATTTACGCTGATATTCCTTCTTAATGAATTATCGCTCAGTAACCGGATAACACCATCAGCCAATTGTTTTGAATTGCGAAAATCAAAAATAATTCCTGTATCCTCGGTTAATACTTCCTTTGCATGAGGAATAGGAGTTGATATTATAGGGCAGCCACAACTCATTGCATAAGCAAATGTGCCGCTAACAGCCTGGTTAGGGTCATTTGTAGTGAACAGATATATATCAGTAAGTTGCAAATATTCAAGCAAATCCGGCAAAGGCAAATAGCTGTTGATAAATTTTACATGTTGAGTTAAATTTTTACTGACTATCATTGCCTCAAGGCTGTTCCGGTATTGTTCTCCTTCCTCTTTCAAAACTTCAGGATGGGTTTTTCCTATTACAAGAAATATTACATCAGGATTTGTTTTTATAATAGCCGGCAGCGCTTCCAATGTAGTTTCAATGCTCTTTCCCGAACTTAGCAGACCAAACGTAGTAAGAACTTTTCGGCCTTTGATACCATATTTTTTTTTCAGAGATTCTCTGTTTAAATGAGGCACCAGGTGAGTACCATGGGCTATAACTGATATCTTCTTTTTTGGTAAATCATAATCGGTGATTAATATCTTAGCCGAATTATGAGTCATAACGATGATTGATTCACATGCTGCGGCAATTCTATTTATATTGGATTTCAACTTCTTATCAGGATTTGGCAATACCGTATGGAAAACTACAATAACCGGTTTTGTAAGGCTGTTTAAAAATTGAATAAATGGCTCTTCCTGTTTGATAAAAAAACCAAACTCATGCTGGATCAGAACAATTCTAATCTGATCGTCTTTGTTAATCTTCAAAGCCAGTTTCCCGTATTTGTCAGCTAATGAAGTCTTAAGAACATATTTTACCTCATTGGTATACTGAAAATATTCATCACCTGATTCCAGCGCACAAACTTTTATAGACAAAGTGTTGCTGAATTTGTTATTCAGCGCCTTTATCAAATCCTGGGAATAGGTAGCTATCCCGCATACCCTAGGTGGGAATGAGGTTATAAACAATATTTCAGCACGATCAATGGTTTTCTTAACCAGAGATTTTTGTTCACGTACTATTGAAGTCATTGAAGAATGTATGGAATTATCAAAACCAAGTTCTTCGTGATTATATAAAAGTTCGCCTATTTGTTTTAAACCTGATTTATTTTTCATCTTTCCCAGCCTGTGTTAATAATTCTTTCAATAATTCAGATAAACTAACCGATGCGCATGCAACATGTGAATCAGCCGCTCCGTAATAAATAAATAGTGTATCGCCAAACAGGGCGGTACCCGTTGGAAAAACTACGTTATTAACATCTCCTTTTAGTTCCCATTCATATTCCGGTGAAAATAGAGCATAAGGCAATCGCGATATTACTTTTCCTGGATTATCCAGATCGAGTAAAGCTGCTGCACATGCAGAATATACCATTCCCTTGGCAGTTTCTTCGGCTCCATGGTAAATCAACAACCATCCATGTTCAGTTTCTATCGGAGGGCAACCACTCCCAATATAGCCTGATTCGTGGGCAAATAAAGGGTCGATGAGAATATGTTCCTGCAGTTTAAGAAAATAATTCTCCCAGAATTTCATGGTGAGATCCGCTAAATTTTTCACTGAGACTATCTGAATACCTGGCCTGATCCGGTGAAGAAATACGAGATTCTCTTTGATTCTTCGGGGGAAAAAAACTACATTTTTGTCCCATAACATCACTTTTTTTTCAGGATCAGCCGCAGGATTATAAAACTTATTATCGTGGTAATATCGTTCATCAACGCCATCTGACTGTACCAGAGATATAAATCTTGCAAAGGTGATAGGAGGAACAATGAGTCCCTGTTTTTTAAAATGCACTAAATCTTTCGATGTGGCTAATGCTCCCCGTGCATTTGTACCATCATATGCGGTATAAGACAAATAATACAGATCATCAATCTTTACAATCCGGGGATCTTCAACACCATGCTTTTCATATTCGAATTCAGGGACCATAAATGGCTCATTCCACCTTTCAGCAACTGTTAAAGGACCATCAAGTCTGCAATAACCAATAGTTGAAAAATTCCCTTTTTGCACAGATCTGTAGAAAAGATGAACGCTTCCACCTTCCTGCATGGCCGCAGGATTAAGTACCCCTTCGTTTTCAAATTCCAAATCTGTTTTTGACAATATAATTCCTTCTTTCTTAACTTTTATCATGGGGAATATTTCTTAATATTATTATCTTAAAATTACGCCTGGACATATCACTTAGATCCCATTCTAATTGTTCTGTCTATTTCAACTGATGTGACCTTCTTTTTTTCAAAAAAGCCGGAAAGGGCTTCTTTTAAATCATCAAATTTTACAGTGATACTGTCAATCAATTCATTAAATCTTTCTTCAAACGGCTCTGCAAAAGCGTCAATCTTTTTTGATAATCTATTGC
>Ga0209638_1001913_pt1 | contig 12989 bp, 10 predicted proteins | sample BarGraNGADG00211_FD_184490 | JGI IMG/M metagenome (GOLD analysis project Ga0209638, IMG submission 184490) | Arctic peat soil microbial communities from Barrow, Alaska - Barrow Graham LP Ref core NGADG0002-211 (SPAdes) (version 2) | ecosystem: Environmental > Terrestrial > Soil > Wetlands > Peat... | reverse complement strand
ACCTTGATGCTCTTCGGCGACGCGAAGGCATTCGTGTCGGAGATCCTGAAGGAACTGCCGGCCGCCGTGAGGGCGTAGAACGGAGAGACCGCTTCAACACCGCGGACGTAAGAATGCCCCCACGAAAGGGGGCCGCCCAGAGGGCACCCGGCCTTGAAAGGCTACGCTACAGAATTTCGAAATCCGCCGTACGGATCGCAAAGGCGCCGGTGGAATCGAGCGCCTTCAGTTCCAACCGGTAGAGGCCGGGAGCCAATTTCTCAAGCGGCATGCGCAGGCCGGCGGGCACTATGGGGCTACCCGCCTTCACGAAATTATCCAACAACACGTTGCCGGTGTCCTCCTTCATCTCCAGGGTCCTGCCATCCAGAATGTGGATCTGCACCGCCACCTTGGGCTTCGTCTCGCCCGCCAGCGCCGGGTCGTAGAGCTCGAAGTAAATCCCAATCTTCTCCTCGGCTTTGAAGCGCGAGTAGCCCGAAGGCGTGAACTGGAAGGCCCCGGCCACCAGCGGCGACCGCCCTTCCAACAGCACCGAGTCCAGATTGGCGTCCGAATCCGACACCTTATTGAACACTTTGCTGAAGGCGATCCCGCTGATCGCGAAATCGCTGGCGTCATAGGCATTGATCACCAGCGGCGATTCCAGCTTGCCGAAACTCGCGTCGCCGGAATCGAACACGACTTTCAGGTTGTAGACGCCCACCGCCACATCGAACTGGTTCTCGTAGTGCATCGGCTTTTCCTTGAAGCCCTGCACTTCCTTCTGGTTTTCGAAATCCAGTTTGACCGCATCGCTGAAACGCGCCGCCACGCTGCCATCCTGCTTGTAGGCGATGCCGAGCACGTTCACGCCCGCATGCATCTTGCCTTTCACCTTCTCGAATTTGATGGCCTCCGACGGAATCTCGATGGCCACCGCCACGCGCGCGGTATTCGCCCCGGTATAGAAAAACGGCGCACGCATTGACGCCGCGATCGTGCCGGCCGCCGGCGCCGCCGCGCGGCTCTCCAATGTCTTTTCGATCGGGTTGCCCGCCAGCGCGTCGCGCGATCTCACGTTGCAGTAGCCGGCCCGGGAACGCACGGTGGTTCCGCCCTTATCCACTTTGACCTTCAGGGTGTGGCAACTGCCTTCCGCCGACTCGGGCGGCGTGTATCCCACGATGTAGTACTGATTCTGTTCCTTGCCGATCTTCTGCATGCCGCCAACCATGTCGTTGGTGTTGGTGATCACGAACCCCCCGGTGCCTTCCGCCAGCAGGTACATGATCTGCTGATTGTCGGTCGCGCTGGGTGGAAAAGTGGGAATGTTCAGGCGCGACGGATTGTTGTATGGGTTGTTCGGGTTGTTCGGATTGTACCGGTTGTTCGGATTGTTGGGATTATTAGACCCGCCGCTGTTGTTGGTGTTGGTGTTGGTGTTGGTGTTGGTGGTGTTGTGGACGCCCGTGCCGGTGTTGCCGGTATTGGTCCCCCGCGTCGTGCCGGTCCCCGTCCCCGTGTTGCCACCGGTGTTGCCAGGGGTAGTGCCGCCCGGGGCGCCGCGCGTGGCCCCGCCGCCCGGCGTCCCCGTGTTGCCACCCGTGCTGCCACCAGGACTGCCGCCGCCCCGCCCGCCCTGCTGTTCCCACTCGGTGGCGGAAAGGAAGAATGAGGCGATGCGCAGCACCGGCGAAGCCGCCAAGGCGATGCCGCTAGAGCGCCACGCAACGCCGGGAAATGCCGACGGAAATTCCAGCGCCGCGCGCCCGCGCCCGCCAGGCATGGGAAGTTGATCCATCATCCCCGGCATACCGGTGACGCTGAGCCCGCGCGCGTCGATGGGATAAATCGCCACATTCGCCTTGCTGCACGAATCGATCGCCGCGTTCGCCTCCGAACGGGCTTCGTTGCCCAGCGGGAATCCCGACGTGAACAGAATCAGGCTCTTGCGTCCCGGAACCTCCGTCAGATTCTGGGCCATGCTCCGCAAGGCCAGCAGCATGCTGCGCGCCCCATACGCGCCGGCGCCGCCACCCAGGCGCGGCACACCCATGCTGGCCCTTTCCGGTCCCGGCGCCACCGCCGACGTCTTGATGCCGCCCACCACCTGTTTGAGCCGGTCGATGTCGCCGGTGAAATTCTGCGCGACTTGCAGCGCGCCGGTGAAGTTCACCACGGCCATTAGCCGGTCCGGACCGGCATTGGATTCAATGAAACGCGCCGCCGCCTGGCGCGCCTGCATCTGCTCCCCCATCGCCATGGTGGAGTTGTCAAAGAAGAGCACAATGTAGCGCTGTTGGCCGGCAGTGCCCTTCGGGTCGGCGCCGGAGGAGAAGGTCTTGAGCTGTTGCTCCTTGTTGTCTTCCCAGACCTTGAAATTCTTCAGTTCCAGGTCTTCCACATACACGCCTTTTTTGCCGGTGACCACCACGTCCACCAGCACCAGCTTGGTTTCCGTCCGGATCACCGTCGGCGCCCCCTGCGGCTGCGCCTCTTGGGCCGGCGCCGGAGCGCCCATCAGCAGAAGAACACCGCTCAATAATATCGTGCGCTGGAATCGCATGCTACACCTCTCAGTACGGAATCTCGACGGCGCCATTCTGCGCCGACATCAATTGTCCTTCGACATCCCTGACCACCAGCCGGACCGAGTAAGTGCCCGGCTTGACATCGATACTGGAGCGGATGGTCAAGCCTCCGTCCAGGCGTTTTTCCACCGTCTCGTCCTTCAGCTTCATCTCAATTTTCTTCTGGTTGCCCGCGGCATACACGCCGTTGCGATCGAACAGGCCCGCCACCACCGTGATTTCGTTGCAGTTGCGGTCCGCTTCCTTGCGGAACTTGAGATGTTTGACGTCCACCTTGATGACCAGCGAGACGCGCGCCGTGTCCGCGCCCGACTTGAAGAACTGGGTATGCAATTCCACCGCGATATCACTCATCTCCTCGCGCGAGAACAGCGCCTCTTCGATTTCGCGCTTCGCGGTCTCGATGGCATTCTCCAGATGCCGCGGCGCGTAATAGCCCGTGCGCGCCCCGACGCTCACATCCTTCACGGCCTTGAGCGTCACCTTCAGCGCGTGGAAACTGCCGTCCATTTTGAGGTTCTGCGGAGAAAAGGCCAGCAGGTAATAATATTCCGGAGCCGTCGCCAGGCGCGCAAACCCGGCGTCCAGATCGTTGTTGTTCTGGAAGAAGCTGGCGCCCGTGCCCGCCGCCAGTTCCGCCATCACATCGGCTTGCGCGCGGTTGGTCTCGCGCTCCATCTGATGCAGGACCATTTCCGTAATATAGTTGGTGCCCTGGCGCGTTATATCGGATGTGTCCGTATAAAGGCCGCGCGCATCCAGCGAGTTGATCAGCACGCTAGAGCGAATCGCGCGGTCCATGATGTCGGTCTTTTCGATCGAGTGCTCCGCCAAGGTCACAAACCCGTTGGAGACCAGGATGATGGAGCGCTGCCCCGGCATCGCCGCCATGCGGCGAACCAGCTCCTTGATCACCCCCATGGCGAGCCGCGTCTCATGATCGCCGAGATTCAGTTCCTGCTGCGCGGCCTGCCGGGCTATCTGCTGTGCCTGGGCGTATTGCGATGGATCGAGGCTCTGGCACGACATGACATCCCGCGCCGCGGCGTCCAACACGGTCGGATCGTTCTTGTTCACGATCAGGTCCGCCATGTAATAGGTCATGTTGGGGCAATTGCTGAGGCCTTGTCCGGTGACCGGGCGCATGCGCAGTTTGGCCAGCGCCTCGTGCAGCAGGGTACGGTCGTCGGTGAAATCCTGGATGGTCTGGCCCGACGTGGTGTAAATCGCGGCGCGATCGGTGGTGCGCAGGGCGGTATCGATATGCCGGCCGGCGGCGTCCCTGGCGTGCACCAGATCGCCGAACTTCATGTGCACGTCGTCGAACAGGTAGGCGATAAAGCGGTCCGGCAGGTCGACCGCGGGTTTCTCCTCGGATGGCTTATCCGGGCTGGAGACGGGTACGGCGCCGCTCGCTTTATTGAGGCGGCCCGCCGCCTTCTCCATGGAAAAGCGCGCGATATATTGCGGCTTACCCTTATCGAACAGTTGGAAATCTTCCTGCTTGAGGGTGCCTACCGCCTTGCCCTGGCGGTCGCGGACCACCACCGGCACCATCACCAGGTTGACCCGCGCCTTGAACAGCGCCGGCTCATCGTGCGTGGCCATTTCCGCCGCGCTCTTGGCGGGCGTTTGCGGCGGCGGGGGCGCGGTTTGCGACCAGGCAGCGCACGCGCCGAAGATAGTCAGCGCTCTAGCGCAATAGCCGGACCTGATCATAGTTGGCTCACGGGGTCACAGTCATCATAGGACAACCGCGAACCAACCACAATCCGGAGGCGGTACGCGGGTGCTTAAACGTTTTCGGGAAAGCTGGCCATGAATACGCCGCCTGGGATTCCCCGCCCGCCACTTTCCTGGAAGAAAATCCGGGCTATCATCGTCTCATGGCCTGGATGGTGCTGGAAGGGTCGGATCGCGATCTCATTGAGGGGTGCCGCCGCGGGGAGCGGGACGCCTTTCGCGCCCTATTTGAGACCTACCAGGACAGGATCTACTCGATCGCCCTGCGCTTCAGCGGCGATCAAGCGCTCGCCATGGACATCGCCCAGGATACCTTCCTCAAGCTCTTCTCCTCGATGGCCGAGTTCCGCGGCGATTCCTCTTTCGGCACCTGGGTGTACCGCCTGGTGGTCAACAGTTGCCTCGATCATAAGCGTCGCTCCTGGCGTCTGATTCCCCTCGCCGCCGAAGTCCTGGCGGTGCTGCGCGCCCCGGGCGACGCGTTGCACGGGCTGTTGCACTCGGAGATGCGCGGGCGGGTGCGGAGCGCCGTCGAGAAACTGCCCGCCGAGCAGCGCATCGTGGTGGTGCTGCGTTACACCGAGGGATTGGCGTACGAGGAGATCGCAACGGTGCTGGGCTGCTCCATGGGGACCGTCGCGTCGCGCCTCAATCGCGCCCATAAGGCTCTGGGGCGGCGGCTGTCGCATCTGAAAGGAAGCTCGCATGTCTGACTGGCCTGAAGAGGAATTAGCCCGGGAATTGGCCCTGGCATTGGCCCCGGTGGCGGCGCCGCGCATGCTGAGGATTCGCCTGGGGTTCGCGCCGGTTAAGCGCTGGGAGTTCCCCCGCGCGGCGCTCGCGGTGGCTGCCGCGGTCGTAATGATCATCGGCGGCGGCTATGCCGCCAGCCGGACGGCAGCGCTCGATCTTTGCCGCCAAGCCGGCGCGGACGTTCCGCTCCGGACGGCGGCAGGCGTTCCACCGGCCGGCGCCCGGCTCCTCCGCTGTGACGGCGGGGCAGGCATGCCCTTACAGGTAAACGCCGGCAAGGCCACCGTCCTGCTCGCGCACTCCGGTTTCGAGAGGCCCGCTCATACCCTGGCCCCAGCCCCCGAAGCCGGCTGCCATCTCTGTCACAGCCTCTAGCAAAATACCTGGCCGCCCGCCTCAATCTAGGAATTTCTTCACGTACACATCGCGCGCCAGTCCCTCGGCGCGCGCCTTCTCTTGCAGGCGCACTGCGTCCTGGCGGCTCATGCGTCCGCCGAGAGCGACCAGGAAGTAGCCCTGCTTATCCTGCGGCGAAAATACCGTGGCTGCGAGATCGGCGTGGCGTTCATTGATCCGATCGGCTTTCCTGGCGGCGGCATCGTGGGTCCGGTAAGTGTAGGCGATCACGCGCCACATTCCTTGGCCGGCCGGGACCGGCTTGGATGCCGGCGTGGAGATGGTTCCCGGAGCACGGCTGGCTTTGGGAACGGCGGGCGCCGCCGCCATCGGTGCGGAGCCGGGGGCGGGGTCCGGTTGCGCCGCCGCCTCGGGAGCGCGGCGCAGGTGCAGTCCGAGGATCAGCAGCACGACTCCGGCGGCGCCCACCAGTATCCACTTGGGAAAAGGCTTGGGCGGAGCCGCGGCCTCTGCCGGCCGCACCGCGACACCCGCGGCCGGCGCGATTTCGGCCGGGGCCGGGGTACCCTCTGGGTCCGGCGGCAACGGGCCGGTGCCGGGATCGGCGCCCAAGGCTTGGGCGAGGATGTCCGCGCTCCGCGCCGGCGTAGAAGGTGAGATCTGGCGCCAAAATGCCCGCAGCTCGCCGGTGTACGGTGCGTCCGCCGCGGCTTCACGCAGCCAATCGGTGGAAAGCTTGATCCGCTCGCCCACGGCTACCACGTGATCCGGGTCGAGCGCGGGATGAGCCAGGCCCTGGGCCTGCAGGTAGCCCAACGCGTCGACAACCGCGTCGAGGACTTCGCGCGCTTCGGCTTCCGACAGGGGCGACTGGCCGAGCGCGGAGGCGAGCGTATCGTCGGCGTATTCGAACACGGCGTAGACAGCGATTTCACCCGCCAGTTCGGCGCGCCCGCAATCCAGTAACTCGCGCAGATTCGGATGCCGCAAGCTGCGCGTGCGCTGCCACAGAGCGAGCTGGGCGGCGCCATCACCTGCAAACTCCGGCACCAGCTTGACAATGGCGCGCCGCCCGTCGGAGGCGAGCGAAGTTTCAAAAAACCCGGCGGCCTCATCGCCGCTCAACCACTGTTGGAGAAGATAATCCCCGGGCAGGGACACGCCTTCCCAGCGTTCCCGCAACTGAGTCATACCTCTATCATGACGCCTGCCGGGCCTCTACGCAAACCGGGGACTGACATGAATTTCCGGCGCTGTTTGCCGGAAATTCGCTGTCTGTCCTCGATTTCCCTGGCAGGATACGCCCCATTTTCGTCGTGTGTCCGAAAACGTTTAAGCACCCGCGGACCGGGCGGTCCGCCCCACCATGGCAAGCAGCATGATACCGTATTTACAGACTTAGAGGTCCTGTGCTCTCGAATGGCCATACCGAAGCCTCCGGCGTGATCTTCCATATCATGCGGTTTTCGCTGCACGACGGGCCCGGCATCCGCACAGCGGTGTTTTTCAAGGGCTGCCCACTGTCCTGCTGGTGGTGTCACAATCCGGAAAGCCAGAGTTTCTCTCCCGAGGTGCTTTACTCCGTGGACCGCTGCCGTTTGTGCGGCGATTGCGCCGCCACCTGCCCGCACGGCGCGATTGAGCGGATCGGCGAGCGCATGACCGTGACCGGCGATGGCCAGCTCTGCGCCACCTGCGCCGCCGCCTGCACAGCCGCCTGCGGGGCGGAAGCGCGCTCCGTGGCCGGCCGGACCATGACGGTGACGGAAATCGTGGCGGAAATCGAGCGCGATGTGGTGTTCTTCGATGAATCCGGGGGCGGCGTCACCTTCACCGGCGGCGAGCCGTTCGCACAGCCGGAATTGCTGGAAGCGCTGCTGCACGCGTGCCGCGCACGCCGCATCCACACCACCATCGAGACCTGCGGGGCGGCGGCGCGGGAGAGCGTGCTGCGCATTGGGGGGCTGGCCGATCTGATCCTCTACGATCTCAAGATCCTCGACCCGGCGCGCCACCGGCAGTACACGGGCGGGCCCAATCGCAATATCCTGGAGAACCTGGAAGCGCTGGTGGCGGCGGGCCGGCCGGTGACGGTGCGCATTCCGGTAGTGCCCGGCGTCAACGATGGCTCTACCGATGTGCGCGCGGCCTGCGACTATCTGGCGCCGCTCGGTTTGACGCGGGTCGATCTGCTGCCCTACCATCGCGCCGGCGCGGAGAAATACCAGCAGCTGGGGCGCGAATACCGCCTGGAGCGGACGGCGCCGCCGCCGGCCGCCGCGATGGCCGCGATCGCGGCGGAGATGGAAGCTGTGGGAATTCCGGTGAAGATCGCCGGTTGAAGGAGCGTCTTATGACGGAGCGAGTGGCGCGTCTACGCGCCGGCAGCCTGGAAACCAAGCCGTGGCTCTCCCTGGAACGCGCCCGGCTGTTGACCGAGTTCTACCGCACCTCTGACGCGGCGCTCTCCATACCGGTGCGCCGCGCGCGCTCGCTGGTCTACCTGATGGAGCGCAAGACGATCTACATCGGCAGCGAGGAGTTAATCGTGGGCGAACGGGGGCCGGCGCCCAAGGGCACGCCCTCGTATCCGGAGCTTTGCTGCCACAGCATGGAAGACCTGGAGATCCTGCACACGCGCGAGAAGATCTCTTACACGGTGAGCGATGAGGCGCGGCGCATACAGGCGGAGGAGGTCATTCCCTACTGGCAGGGCGGCTCGATGCGCGACCGCATCTTCGCGGAGATGACGCCCGAGTGGAAGGACGCCTACGCCGCCGGAGTTTTCACCGAGTTCATGGAGCAGCGCGCGCCGGGACACACGGTGCTGGGCGACGTGATTTATCGCCAGGGCCTGCTGGAGCTTCAGGCGGATATCGATGCCGCGCTGGGGCGTCTGGACTGGAACGGCGACGCGCGGGCGTGGGACAAGCAGCAGGAGTTGAAGGCCATGCGGATTGCGGCGGGCGCGGTGATACGCTTCGCCGAGCGGCACGCCGACCTGGCGCTGCGCATGGCGGACGAGGAACCTCGGGCGGAGCGCAAGGCGGAGTTGCTGCGCATCGCCGAAGTCTGCCGCCACGTGCCGGCGCACGCGCCGCGCGATTTCCACGAAGCGCTGCAAGCTTACTGGTTCGTCCACCTGGGTGTGATCACCGAGCTCAACACCTGGGATTCCTTCAGCCCGGGACGTCTGGACCAGCACCTGGCGCCGTTTTACGAGCATGGGCTGGCCGGCGGCACGCTGGACCGGGAAGCGGCGCGGGAGCTGCTGGAGTGCTTCTGGGTGAAGTTCAACAATCAGCCGGCGCCGCCCAAGGTGGGCGTCACGGCGGCGGAGAGCGGCACCTACACGGACTTCTGCAACATCAATACGGGCGGCCTCAAGAGCGATGGCACGGATGGGGTCGGCGAGGTGACCTGGCTGATTCTGGACGTGATCGACGAGATGCGGCTCTTGCAGCCTTCGTCGAACCTCCAGTTGAGCAAGAAGAGTCCCGACCGGTTTCTGAAGCGCGGCCTCGAAATCGTGCGCCAAGGCTGGGGGCAGCCCTCCATCTTCAATGCCGATATGGTGGTGGAGGAATTGCTGCGGCAGGGCAAGTCGATCGAAGACGCGCGCGCGGGCGGCATCAGCGGGTGCGTGGAGACGGGGGCGTTCGGCAAGGAAGCCTACATCCTGACGGGCTACTTCAATACGGCGAAGGTTCTGGAGATTACGCTCGCCAACGGGCGCGACCGGCGCACCGGGAAGCAGATCGGGATCGTTACCGGCGATCCGCGCGAGTTCGGCTCTTACGACGAGCTGTTCGAGGCGTTCCGCCGGCAGTTGCGCCACTTCATTGAGATCAAGGTTCGCGGCAACAACGTGATCGAGCGGCTGTACGCGCGATATATGCCGGCGCCGTTCCTCTCGCTCCTGGTGGAGGATTGCATCGCCAACGGGCGGGATTACAACGATGGCGGGCCGCGCTACAACACCACGTACATCATGGGGACATCGCCGGGCTCGGTGACGGACAGCCTGTCGGCGATCCGCTTTCACGTGTTCGACCGGCGGACGGCCAGCATGGACGAGTTGCTCCAGGCGCTGGACGCCGATTTTGCCGGCTACGAGAAGCTGCGCCTTCAGTTGTGGAACAAGACGCCGAAATACGGCAACGACGACGCCTACGCCGACGGCATCCTGCGGGCGGTGTTCGACGCCTTCCACGACGAGATCGACGGGCGCCCCAACACCAAGGGCGGCGTCTATCGCGTCAATTATCTGTCGACCACGTGCCATGTGTATTTCGGGTCGGTGACCGGGGCCACGCCGGATGGACGGCGCGCGTGGGAACCGCTCAGCGACGGCATTTCTCCCACGCAGGGGGTAGACCGGAATGGGCCGACGGCGGTGATCCGATCGGCGGCGAAGCTGGATCACGCGCGCACGGGAGGGACATTGCTCAACCAGAAGTTCTCGCCGCGGTTGGTGGAAGGGGAGAGCGGGTTGGAGCATCTGGCGCAGCTTGTGCGGTCGTACTTCAAGCTCGACGGGCACCACATACAGTTCAACATCGTGACCGCGGAGACCTTGCGGGAAGCGCAGCGCGAGCCGGACAAACATCGCGATCTGATCGTCCGGGTGGCCGGGTATAGCGACTACTTCTGCGATTTGACGCCGGCCCTGCAGGGCGAGATCATTGCGCGCACGGAGCAGGCCGGGTTTTGAGGACGGGTCTTCACCGCGGAGACGGGATGCGCGGTCTTCACGCCGTCCAGCCTGCGCGACACGGTGTTTTCCCTCCACGATTTAGGTGTCTTTACCGGTGAGCGTACATGAGCCGCACCATTCCTGCGTCCCAGCTTTCATGGTCTATTGAATCGAGGGGGCGCAGCAATGGCAACGGACGCATCGCGTTTCCGCCGTCCTGGCCGGCAGCGCGGTTTCGTGCTGGTGACTATGGCCCTGGCCGCGGCGGGTGTTTTTGCCGTCGTCGGATTGGCCGTGGACGTTGGCCGAATGTTCATCGCCAAGAATGAGACGCAGGCATACTGCGATTCCGCGGCGCTCGCGGCAGCGCTGGCGCTGGATGGTACAACCACTGGCATCGCCCGAGCCCACGCGGCCGTTACTGCTTCGGCAAACCACTGGAATTTCGGCACAACCAGCATCAGCAATTCCTCGGCCACATTCTCCACAGCGGCCGCCGGGCCATGGGTCGCCAGTCCGAATCCCGCGACGGGATACCGATATGCTCGTGTCACAGCTACCGTTCCGGTGGCGTTGTACTTTCTTCCGTTGGTGGTAGCGAAGAGCACGTTCAGTCTAGTTTCGAGCGCCGCCGCCGGCCAGATTGCAATCACCTCGTTCAAGCGAGGTGTGGCTCCGTACACCGCGGTCAGCACCGACACAACTGGACCGAGCTTTGGGCTGGTCGTCGGGAATTCCTACGACATCCAGTGGCCGCAATACAACAATACACGGGCCCATTGCGGCACCATCGCACCCAACACACCGGACAAGTGCTTCAATTCGCCGCCCTGCTCGGGCGATAGCGAAGCTACACTGATCGCCGTCGTCTCCAACTGGGCTGCCAGTATTGACGGATTTTGGGGAGGAGGGTCAAACAGCCAGATCGCGGCTGAGGTTCTGGATCTCGTTCAATTAGAACCGGTGGCTGTGGGTACCAACATTTACCCAATTCTCAGCAACGGAAACAAGGCATCCGAAGCCGGGTATTTGGACCAGCGCGCCAACCAGGACACCGATATCTCCGACAGCACCGTTACGGCTTACCTGGCCAGCTCGGTTCACAACGGTAGACGGCTGATCCCGGTGAATATTGTGGACCCCATCGACCCCACTCACACCAACGTAACTGGCTACGGGATGTTCCTGCTTCTAACAAACGGTTCGCCAAGCGATTACTACGTTAAGAAGACCAACGGTAACGATCCCTACTGTGCCATCTACGCGGGGCCGTACAACATTGGAGGCATTGGCCCGGGGGCAGGTGGTACTACCGGTGCATCCGCGGTGCGGTTAGTTCAATGAATAACCCGATGAGCAAAAGACCGAGCCTGCCGCGCAGTCGCGCGGGAACTGCCATCATCGAGTTTGCGCTGGGGTCGGGCGTACTCTTCGCGATGTTCGCGGGAACATTTGAGTTCGGCTACACATTCCTCCAATACAATCGACTACAAAGCGCCGTGGCTCAGGGCGCCAGGTTCGCATCGCTAATACCCTACGATTCGCCTACCATTGCACCGTCCACCGCATTTTTGGCGGGCGTGCATAACATGACGCTGTACGGGAGTCCTACTGCCGGCACATCTCCGGTCGTGCGCGGCATTACGCCTGGCAATGTCAGCCTGACTGTAACGTTCACCAATGGCGTACCCAGCGCCATGACGGTTTCGATCAGCGGCTATATCATTGATTCGGTTTTCAGGAAGACTACGCTGAGCAACAAGCCCCGGGTAACCTACCCGTATCAGGGCATTTGGACACCCTTTTGACGGACATCGCGATCGGCAACAGTTCGCGGCGTCAGACCACCAGTGGCAGTGTCCTGGTGGAGCTGGCACTCATCTCTCTCATCTTTTTCCTGATCCTGATCGGCATATTGGATTTCGGGCAATTCTTGTTTTGCCAGCAGGCGGTCGTCGAGCGTGCGCGTTCCGCGGCAAGGTGGGGTGCTGTCACCGATCCATCGAATAGCCTGGCGATCACAAACATGGCGCTGTATTCTCATCCAATCGCGCCGACGGATGGAACCGCACCCTCCTTCGGACTGACGCCGGCGATGGTGAATGTGTCCGCGCCAGATGAAGGAACGGACAACTATCGTCTGGTCGTTCAGATCTCCGGTTATTCCTTCCAGTCTTTTTCGCCATTCCTTGCCAGGAGGTATACCGGAGCGCCGATTCTGGTGTCCGTTCCCCTGGGCCTTTACAATTAGATTCGTAGCGAGCTTTTGCTATGGTCCGCGAACCCCCGAAAGACGGAGGTTTTGCTCCCTGTTCGAACGCGGCGCACGCACATGGCCGCGTCACGCCCATTGCGAAAGATAGAACATGCCCTAATTCACAGCGCGAGCCCTACGCCACTACTTCACGCGGTACATGGCGGAGGCATGTGGGGGCAGCTTCAAGGACTGCAACGCGCCCACGTCTTTCTTCTCCCACACGTCGCGGAGTGGGCCGGACGCGGGGATCGCGATCTCCCGCGCTTGCTCGCCGATATTGAAGACCGCCAGGTACTGCTTGCCGGCTACTTGAGAGGTCCAGATCACGGCATCGCCGTCTTGCGAGAGCTTGCGCGCGCCCGTGCCCTTTTGGTTGGCGGCCAGGACTTCATCGTTGGTGAGCAGCGCTTCGGTGAAGGCGTCGTTGCTGGGGAGATCGCCGCCGAACATCAGCGGGCTGCGGGCGATCGACCATAGGGTGATCAGGGTGCGCTGCTCATCGTGGGTGAAGCGCGTGGGACGGTCGTCGCCACGTTCGGCGCGGATGCCGATGCGGCCGAGGGGAAGCATGTCGGCATCGGGCCAGCCGCCGGGTTTGACGAACGGGCTC
>Ga0209638_1001912_pt1 | contig 12991 bp, 8 predicted proteins | sample BarGraNGADG00211_FD_184490 | JGI IMG/M metagenome (GOLD analysis project Ga0209638, IMG submission 184490) | Arctic peat soil microbial communities from Barrow, Alaska - Barrow Graham LP Ref core NGADG0002-211 (SPAdes) (version 2) | ecosystem: Environmental > Terrestrial > Soil > Wetlands > Peat... | reverse complement strand
GAGGTAGGTGTTGGCAACGATGCCGGGACCGCCGTGGCCGGGGCCGATGATGTAGATGGTGTTGAGGTCCCGCGCCTTGATCTCGCGGTTCATGTGGGCGTAGATCAGGTTGAGGCCCGGCGTGGTGCCCCAGTGGCCCAGCAGGCGCGGCTTGACGTCGCTTGCCTCCAGCGGTCTTCGCAGCAGGGCGTTGTCGAGCAGGTAGATCTGGCCGACGCTGAGGTAGTTGGCGGCCCGCCAGTAGGCGTCGATCAGACGCAGCTCTTCGGCGCTGAGCGGTCCCTTCGCCGAGGTCGCGGGCGAAGCGTTCGTTGCGCTGTCTGGCATGGCGCTGTCTCCTTGGGTCGATTCGAGGGTTCGAAGTCGGGCGATCCGTTCCATTCGGAGTCGTCAATCTTGAACGGGTCGGGCAAATGGCGCGCGGGCCGCGCGGAAGCCTTCACTCACGACTACCCTGGTGACCGAGCCGATGGAGAGAACTGGCGGCGACAGCACGGCCGCCGAACCAATCGGCACGCCGATGGGTGGGCGGGTGACTGGCAGGGTCGCGGAACACGGAGCATCCCAGGATGAGCGAGGGAAGTCTCTTCAAGCCGTCGCTCGCGCGCTCGGTCGCGAGAGCCACGTACTCCGCCAACGACCCGAGCTGATCTGGCAGCAGCTGTACAACCGGCTTCAATGGGAGGGCCCGCCCCTCGCCGATCGTCTCGCTGCTGAGCTGGCGCAGCGCAGCCGCCCCGCCACTCGTCCATGGATCCATCGCTACACCCGCTTGCGGGAATCCGAAGCTCTCGTCCGCACCCTCACCGGCCACACCGCCGGAGTGGACGGTTGTGCGGTGAGCCCGGACGGCACTTGGATCGTCTCCGGCAGCGGCGACAAGACCCTCAGGATTTGGGACGCTGCTATGGGCACCGAACGGGCCACCCTCACTGGCCACACCGACTCGGTGCGCGGCTGCGCGGTGAGCCCGGACGGCACCTGGATCGTCTCCGCCAACTGGGACGAGACTCTCAAGATCTGGGACGCCGCCACCGGCGCCGAGCGGGCCACCCTCGCTGGAGAGACGGGACCTGTGTTGGGTTGTGCGGTAAGCCCGGACGGCACCTGGATCGTCTCCGCGAGCTGGGACAAGACCCTCCAAATCTGGGACTTCGTCACGGGCGGAGAGCGGGCGACCCTCATCGGCCATGCTGGCTTCTTCGGGAACGTGAACGGTTGCGCGATCAGCCCGGACGCCTCATGGATCGTCTCGGCCTGCGGCGATGGCACTCTCAGGACTTGGGACGCCGCTGCAGCCACCGAACGGGCCACCCTCACTGGCCACACCGACTCGGTGGACGGTTGTGCGATCAGCCCGGACGGCTCATGGATCGTCTCCGCCAGCGGCGATAACACTCTCAAGATTTGGGACGCCGCCACCGGCGCCGAGCGGGCCACCCTCACTGGCCACACCGCCAGAGTGGACGGTTGCGCGATCAGCCCGGACGGCTCATGGATCGTCTCCGCCAGCGGCGACAACACTCTCAAGATTTGGGACGCCGCTGCAGCCACCGAACGGGCCACCCTCACCGGCCACACCGCCGGAGTGGACGGTTGTGCGATCAGCCCGGACGGCTCATGGATCGTCTCCGCCAGCGGCGATAACACTCTCAAGATTTGGGACGCCGCCACCGGCGCCGAACCGACCACCCCGACTGGACACACCGCCAGAGTGGACGATTGTGCGATCAGCCCGGACGGCACCTGGATCGTTTCCGCCAGCGATGACAACACTCTCAAGATTTGGGATGCCGCCACGGGCGCCGAACGGGCCACCCTTGCTGGCCACCACGGGATACGCGGGGTGGCCGGTTGTGCGATCAGCCCGGACGGCACCTGGATCGTCTCCGCCGGCTACGACCACACTCTCAAGATCTGGGACGCTGCTATGGGCACCGAACGGGCCACCCTCACCGGCCACACCTCCAGGGTGGATGGTTGTGCCATCAGCCCGGACGGCACCTGGATCGTTTCCGCCAGCGGTGACAACACTCTCAAGATTTGGGATGCCGCCACCGGCAGCGAACGGGTCGCCCTCACTGGCCACCGAAACGCGGTGTCGGGTTGTGCGATCAGCCCGGACGGCACCTGGATCGTCTCCGCCAGCTTCGACCACACTCTCAAGATCTGGGACGCTGCTATGGGCACCGAACGGGCCACCCTCACTGGCCACACCCACACGGTGCGCGGCTGTGCGGTGAGCCCGGACGGCTGCTGGATCGTCTCCGTCAGCGACGACGACACGATCAGAGTCTGGGATGCTGCCTCAGGCACCGAACGGGCTGTGCTCACTGGCCACACCCACACGGTGTCGGGTTGTGCGATCAGCCCGGACGGCACCTGGATCGTCTCCGTCAGCGACGACGACACGATCAGAGTCTGGGATGCTGCCTCAGGCACCGAACGGGCTGTGCTCGTCCTGTCCGGGGCCGCAGCCGTCTCATTCCACCCCTCCGCGCCGATGGTGGCCTGCGGAGAGTCCGGTGGGGGTGTGCACCTTGCCCACCTCGTCGGCATTGCCTTCGGACCGCTCGTGGTCACCGCGGCCGTCCGCAGCCACAAGATGACGGCACGGTGTCCCGCCTGCGGCGAGACCTTCCCGGTCACGCGGGATCGCCTGGGAACTGAGACTACTTGCCCCCGGCCCGCTTGCGGCACCCGCCTACGGGTCAACTCGTTCGTCTTCCGACCATTGCCGCCACTGGCGCCGCCTTCGGCCCCACCGGAACGCCCGCGCGAACGCCGCTGGTACCAGCGGCGCTGACACCGCGAAGCGTCCGCTCCGGGGGTCAGATTCTCGGCGCCGCCGCTCGGATTCCGGGTCGGCCGTGCGGTAGGCTGTTCGGGCCGCCGAGCTGCGGCGGCGATGGGTCGTGACATCCGGCCGACTCTCCGGCCGGAGAGGGAGGTTAGGGCCATAGGCGACGCGAAGCAGGGCACCGCTACAGGGCCCCAGGCTGCGGGCGGGGCCGCGCTCACGGCACGACTGATGGCCGAAGTGGCGCCGACGCTTGGTGTATGAGGCGCCAACGCGCCGTGCGGATCGGCCGAGCAATCGCCAGTGAAGGCTCTTCGGGCATGATCTCCTGAGCCGAGACGCGCCGGCATGTTAGTCGGCGGAAGCCTCGTTCGAGGACTCAGGTGAACCCCGCGCCGGAAGCTCTTGACGATATGGATCGTCATACATACCATCGGAGTATGAAAGCCACAGTCGGCGAGCGTGGGCAGGTAACGATTCCCAAGCCGCTGCGTGAGAGGCTCGGAATCAAGGCCGGGCAGAGGCTCGACTTCCAGGAAGAAGACGGCCGACTCATCGCGACGAAGGGCACGTCCGACCACGAGCCAGCGGCCTCCGTATTCGGCATCCTGCGTCTACCAGACACCGTCGATGCTTTGATGGATGAGATGCGAGGACCGGCCGAATTGCCGCCCGAGACGTGATAACGGCGGTCGACACGAGCGTGCTGCTGGACGTGCTCGGCGGTGCGGAGCCTCACGGACGCGCGTCGCTCGAAGCCCTGCTGCGCTGCCTGGATCAGGGTGCCCTCGTGGCCTGTGAGATCGTGTGGGCGGAGACGGCCGGATGGTTCGATACGCAGGAAGGCATGCAGTCCGCCCTTGACCGGCTGGGGGTGCGCTTCCTGCCGACGACTGCCGAGGCAGCCGCCGCGGCCGGTGCCGCGTCGCGCACCTATCGCGCCGGAGGAGGTCCGCGCCAGCGTCTGGTGCCTGACTTTCTGGTGGGCGCTCATGCGAGCCATCAGGCCGACCGTCTTCTCACTCGCGATCGGGGGTTCTTCCGGCGCTACTTCGAAAGCCTCGTCATCGTGGACCCGACGCGGACCTGACGGCGCCTAGTGCCCGCCGGATCCCCCGCAGCGGCCCGGATTCTGGGGCGTCCGTGCGTTAGGCTGTTCGGGCCGCCGAGCTGCGGCGGCGATGGGTCGTGACGTCCGGCCGACTCTCCGGCCGGAGAGGGAGGCTAGTCATGGGTGACGCGAAGCAGGACACCGATGCTGGGTCCCAGGCCGCGCCCAAGGTCCCCAAGAAGAAGGGCGACCGAGACAAGTCCACCGGCATGACGCTGGCCCGCGTCGGCGAGAAGCCGGAGTGACATCGGGCGAGTCCGGCGCGCCGGAGGAGCTGCGGATCGCGGTGACGGGCCACCGCATCCTGGCCGAACGGGCGCGGGTGGCGGCCGGGGTCGAGACGGCGCTCGGCCGCATCGAGGCGCGGTTTCCGGGGCGGGCGCTGGTCGTCGTATCGGCTTTGGCGGAGGGCGCCGATCGGCTGGTGGCTGAGGCAGTGTTGGGGCGACACGGCTCGCGGTTGGTGGCGGTGCTGCCGATGCCCAGGTCCGACTACCTCACCGACTTCACAACGCCCGATTCGAAGGAGGCGTTCCTGCGCTTGCTAGCGGGGGCGGCAGAGGTCGTCGAGTTGCCGGCGAGCTCCACTCGCCCCAAAGCCTACGCCGTCGCCAACGATCGCCTGCTCGACGGGATCGACATCCTGGTCGCGATCTGGGACGGGCAGGGCGCTCAGGGCGAGGGCGGGACCGCGGAGGTGGTCGCGCGCGCCCGTAACCTCCGTCTGCCCCTCGCCTGGGTCCACGCCGGCAACCGGGCGCCCGGCACTATGGAGCCGACGTCGCTCGGCGCGGACCAGGGCCTCGTCACGTTTGAGAATCTGTAGCGGCTCAGGTCTTGGTGGTGCTCGGATCTGAGCTCTTGTTCAGGTCGGCCGGCTGACCCGTCACCGCCAGAACCGACTTCCAGAAGATCCCGTTGGGCGGCACGCGCTTGCTGCCGATGACTACCGTCGCCAGAGGCACGAGCACGTATTCGGTAAGCCACTGGCTGACCATGAAGTCGGAGTAGCCCGCCATCGCGTTGTCCACCGCCAAGGTCCCAAGGCGCTGGCCCACGATCAGGTCGGTCACGCTCGGTGGCATCGCCCGGATGAGGTGCCGGGGCTCGTTCGTGAAGACTCGGAACGACTTGAAGTAGCCGGTTTGATCCTGGATCTTGTGCTCCAGGACCCGTGACACGATCTTGAGCCCGCCCGTCCGGAGAGCGTCGGGTGTCTGGCCGTGGACGCGTCGATCGTTGTCGACGTAGGTCCGGATGGCGTCCTTCTCGGCCTTGTCCAGCCCGACGTAGTCCTTGTCGATGTAGTCCTTGTAGTCGGTGGGGATGGCCGTCTCGCTCATCACCACCATGCCGTACGGCCGCCGTCCCTCGTCGCCCTTGACGAACCGCTTCTGCAGCGAGCGCTTGACGTACTCGCCAAGGCACGCCATCGAGAAGGAGACCTCGGGTATGAGGGCTGCATCGCAGACTCGATCGCCGGCGGCGAGAACGGCATGACCGACCACGAAACCGGAGCCAGACCCGAACAGCTGGAGCACGCAGAGACGCGGGTTCGATTGGATCTCTACGCTCAGATCCAGGACGTTCGCGGCGGCCTTGTTCACGGCTGAGAGAAGCCCGACGGACTGCCACGACCAGAGGATGTCGTTGTCTGTCGTCTTGGGAATGCCGACCACGGACAGCCTCAGCCCCCGTTCTTTGGCGAGGGTGGAGACGGCGTGGGCCGCCCGCATGCTGCCGTCCCCGCCGATGACGTACAGGATGTCGACGTCGTCGGCGTCTAGCTTGTTCAGGATCAAATCCATCTGGCCCCTGCGGACGACTGGATCCCGATCCCGCATCAGCGGTGCGCGTGAAGTTAGCAATTCCGATCCGCCCCGCTGGGCCCAGCCTTCAACGCCGCTCCTGCTGAGAAGAAGGTAGTTCTTGCCGCGATCGATCAGAGCCCGGAAACCCTCGAGGTAGCCGAGGACCTGGAGCTGGTAATCCTCAGGGGCCTTCTTGCCCGGCTGGGCCTCCGCTTTCCAGTATTGCGTATGTCGGCACACGATCGACTCGATGATGGCGTTGGTGCCCGGGGCGATGCCCCCGGAGACGAGGATGCCGGCGTTGAGAAGGACCCCCTGGCGCTCCGGACGGTCCGTTCTCGGATAGCTCAACCTGGCCCGCGGCCCCGCCTCCGGGAAGGTCAGCCGGGAGCCGATCGAACCGCTCCTCGGGTCCACCACGATCTCCTTGTCAGGGTCGCGGTAGTCCCCGATCTCATCGGGCATGAGCGGATTGGGGATCAAGGCGTCCTCTTTGAGGATTCTGGGCCAGTCCGATGGGCAGCCGTATCTGACCTTCCTGGGATCCGCAACGTGCCCGTCCTTGTCGGGCACCGCGCCCTCCGCCGCATCGGTGGCGTAGGCCTTGATGATGTCCTTCTCGTAGTCGAACGGGTATCCGGTGGGCACGCCGTTCTCGGGAGCCCACGTCAGACCGAGCGTCTCGACGATCTGTTTGGCAGCCTCGAGGCACGCTTCGTCGCTGCACTCGTCCTTCAGCCCGAGGGTACCGGCGACCTTGACGGGAAGCTCGCTTCTGCCTTCGCTGCCCGGGGCTCCGGGCAGCCAGACGAACACCATCTTGCCGTGGAGCCTGGACTGGTCGCGCGCCAGGTTCAGCTCCATCTGCTGAGTGATGCCTTGGGTCTTCAGGTCTTTGCCGCGCGGCCTGCCCTCGAAATGGATGAAGGCATTGCATCCGTCGCGCTCGTCGGCGATCGCTCTGTTGATCTGGCCAGCGAAGGACGTGCTCGCTCGATTGATCTGCCAGAAGAAGGTCTCGATCTTGGGTTGTTTGCTCAGGTAGTAGTTGATCCGGCCAACCGTGATCTCGTCGGGGAATCGATAGCTCAGAAAGAGCTTCATGACGCCCGACCCCCCGGACCGATCCGTGCCTTTCGCGGTTGCCATTGCCTACCACCCCCGGGTGCCGCCTCCGAGGGCTGCGCCTCGGACGTTGGAGTTGGATCGTACGCTACGGACGAGGCCGCCAAAGGTCGCGATTGCAACGGGTACGCATCTGCCCCGAACGAGCCGGGGCGTGCCTCGAATCGACGACGCAGTGGCCTTCGCGCAGGGCTACCCTGGATCGCGACCGAGCTGGGGCTAACTACAGGTTGAGGTGGGCGTGGTGATGGGCGGGTCTGGCACTCCAAATGCGGCACCGGACGAGCGGCTGACGGCTCTAGTTGCGGTTGCCCGCGCCCTGGGCCGCGAGGCCCACGTCCTCCGTGAGCGGCCGGAGATCCTGTGGCAGCAGCTGCACCATCGGCTTCAGTGGGAGGAGGGGCCGCTGGCCGAACGTCTCACCGCTGAGAAGGATCGGCGCAGCAGCCCCGGCGCTCGCCCTTGGATCCACTGCAACAGCCGCCTGCGGGAATCCGATGCGCTGATCCGCACCCTCACCGGCCACTCCAAGTACGTGCATGGTTGTGCGGTGAGTCCGGACGGCACCTTCGTCGTCTCGGCCGGCGGTCTCGACCGAACCCTCAAGATATGGGATGCCGCGACCGGCATCGAACGGGTCACCCTCACCGGCCACACCGACCGGGTGAATGGTTGTGCGGTGAGCCCGGACGGCGCCTGGATCGTCTCCGCCGGAGCCGACCGCACCCTCAGGATCTGGGATGCAGCCACCGGCGCCAAACGGGCCACCCTCAGTGGCCACAACGACTGGGTGTGGGGTTGTGCAGTGAGCCCCGATGGCACCTGGATCGTCTCCGCCAGCAGGGACCGCACCCTCAAGATCTGGGATGCCGCCACCGGCGCCAAACGGGCCACCCTCAGCGGCCACATGGACCAGGTCTTCAGTTGTGCGGTGAGTCCGGATGGCAACTGGATCGTCTCCGCCAGCGCCGACGATACGCTGCGGGTGTGGAACGCCGCCACCGGCCGGCCGCTGCGCACCCTGAAAGGCCACACCGACGACGTGCACGGTTGTGCGGTGAGTCCCGACGGCACCTGGATCGTCTCTGCCAGCGAGGACCAGACGCTCAAGATCTGGGATGCCGCCACCGGCGCCGAACGGGCCACTCTCACCGGCCACACCGGCGACGTGCACGGTTGTGCGGTGAGTCCCGACGGCACCTTGGTCGTCTCCGCCAGCTGGGACCGAACCCTCAAGATCTGGGATGCCGCCACCGGCAGCGAACGAGCCACCCTCACCGGCCACAGCAGCTACGTACACGGTTGTGCGGTGAGTCCCGACGGCACCTGGATCGTGTCCGCGGGCAACGACGAGACCCTCAAGATCTGGGACGTCGCGGCCGGCACCAAACGGGCCACCGTCACCGGCCACACCGACTTGGTGTGGGGTTGTGCGGTGAGCCCGGACGGCACCTGGATCGTCTCCGCCAGCTGGGACCACAGCCTCAAGATCTGGGATGTCGCCAGCGGTAGCGAACGGGCCACCCTCACCGGCCACACCGACAGGGTGTACGGATGTGCTGTGAGCCCGGACGGCACCTGGATCGTATCCGCGAGCAATGACCATACGCTGCGGGTGTGGGATGCCGCCACCGGTCGGCCGCTGCGCACCCTGAGAGGCCACACAGACGACGTGCACGGCTGTGCGGTGAGCCCGGACGGCACCTGGATCGTCTCCGCCAGCGGTGACCGCACCCTCGGTCTTTGGGAATCCGCCACCGGCGCCCAACGGCTCGCCCTTATCGGCCACTTCGGCGGGGTGCAGGATTGTGCGGTGAGCCCGGACGGCACCTGGATCGTCTCCGCCAGCGGCGGAGACGATCGCACCCTGAAGATCTGGAATGCCGCCACCGGCAGCGAACGAGCCACCCTCACCGGGCACACCGACCAGGTGTTCAGTTGTGCGGTGAGCCCGGATGGCACTTGGATCGTCTCCGCCAGCAAGGACGGCACCCTCAAGATCTGGAATGCCGCCACCGGCAGCGAACGAGCCACCCTCGCCGGACTCACCGGCGGAGTGTGGGGTTGTGCGGTGAGCCCGGATGGCTCCTGGATAGGCTCCGTCGGTCACGACGGCACCCTCCGGATTTGGGATGCCGCCACTTGTACCGAGCGGGCCGTGCTCGTCCTGCCCGGAGGGCTACATGCTGCGGCATTCCACCCCTTCGCACCCATGGTGGCCTGCGGCGACGCTGGCGGGGGCGTGCACCTCGCCAACCTAGTCGGCCTCGAACTCGGGCCGCTCGTGGTTACCGCCGCGGTCCGTGGCGACGACCTGGCGGTGCGCTGCCCCGCCTGCGGCGAGACCTTTCCGATCGACCGCGCTCTCCTCGGTACCGAGATCACCTGCCCCCATGCCGCCTGCGGGAGGCGCATACGCAGCAACTCGTTCACGCTCCAAGACCGTTCGCCAGGCAGATCGTTCTTGAGACTCTTTTCACGAGGGAGGACCAGATGACGGCAGAAGAGGGCACGCGGCCCAGCAAGACCTTCCGGATCTTCGTCAGCTCCACGTTCAGCGATCTCAAGGCCGAGCGCGACGCCCTCCAGCGGTTCGTCTTCCCGCGCCTGCGCGAGCTGTGCGCGAAGAGCGGCGCCCGCTTCCAGGCGATCGACCTGCGCTGGGGCGTGAGCGAAGAGGCCGGCCTCGACCAACGGACGATGCCCATCTGCCTGGGCGAGATCGAGCGCTGCCAGCGCGTCACCCCACGGCCGAACTTCGTCGTCCTGCTGGGCGATCGATACGGCTGGCGTCCCCTGCCGCCCGAGATCCCGGCGAAGGAGTTCGCGACGATCGAGGCCAGGGTGACCGAGGCCGACAACAAAACCCTGCTGAAGACCTGGTACTGGCTCGACGAGAACGCCGCGAAACCGGTCTGGTGCCTGCAGCCGCGCCATGTCGACGTCGACGAGAAGGCCGGCCCCGAGGCGCGCAAAGCTGCGACGAAGCGCGAGGCCACCAAGTGGGTCAAGATCGAGGCTCGCCTGCACGCCATCTTCTCGGGCGCCATCATGGCCGCCGGATTCGACGACGACGCGCGCGTCCGATACGAGGCGTCCGCCACCGAGCAGGAGATCCTTCGCGGGGCGATGCAGGTGCCAGATGCCGGCGAGCACGTGTTCGCTTTCATGCGTTCGATCACGAACATCGGCGAGCTGGTCAAGGCCATTCCCCCGACGAGGCCGGAGCGTCCGAAGGGTCCAAACGCCCTTTCATTGGCCGAGGATTTCGTCGATCTCATTGACCCCGACGACGATCGCGAGGTCGACGTTGCCGCTGGCAAGCAGCTGGTGGGGATGAAGTCCCGTCTGGAAGACAAGCTTCCCGGCAAGACGCACAAGTACAAGGCGGTCTGGGCGACGGACCGCATCAGCCTGGACCACATCGGCAAGCTGCCACACCCACGCGATCCGGAGGGCGCACGAGACGAGCTCGACTCCGAGCACGCGCTCGACGACTGCCTGGCCTTCCTCGACGACCCGAAGGCGACGGGCACGCTCTGTCTTGACGTGTGGCGAAGCCTCGGCACCCTGATCCGCAGTGAACTCGACATGGCCGCCAAGATCGACCAGCAGAAGGCCGAGATCTGTGCCCACGAGGACTTCGGGCGCAATCGGTGTGCGCATTTCGTCGGCCGCGAGGAGCCGCTCGCGGCGATCGCCAAGTACCTCAAAGGCGGCGACGCCAAGCCGCTGGCCGTCGTCGGCGAGCCGGGCTCCGGCAAGTCGGCGCTCATGGCCAAGGCGATCGAGAAGGCGCAGCTGGCCCATTCGAACGCCCTAGTCGTTTATCGGTTCATCGGCGCGACGCCGGCTTCCTCGGACGGGCGCGCGCTCCTTGACTCGCTGTGCCGCCAGATCACCCGCGCCTACGACGGCGACCCCTCGACCATCCCCTCGGAGTACAACGATCTCGCCGTCGAGTTCGGCAAGCGCCTCGAGCTGGCGAAGGCCGACCGCCCGCTGATCGTCGTCCTCGACGCGCTCGACCAGCTGGCCGGCGCGGCGCGCAGTCTGTCGTGGCTGCCGGCCAACCTTCCGGCCAACGTCCGGATCGCCGTCTCGACCCTGCCGGGCGAGTCCGAGAAGGCGCTACTGGCCAAGCACCCGACGCCCGACGTCGTGACCGTCAAGCCGATGACCGCCGCCGAGGCCGAAGAGCTGCTGACCAAATGGCTCGACCATGCCGGCCGGTCGCTCCAGCCCGACCAGCGGAAGGAGGTCCTCGGCAAATTCGGTCGATCAAAGGGCCTGCCGTTGTACCTGCGCCTGGCGTTCGAGGAGGCCCGACTGTGGCGCTCCTACACGCCGGCCGCCGAGACGGTCTTGCACGAGGGCGTCCAGGACCTGATCCGCAAGAACCTGTTCCCTCGCCTATCGGCGCGGGCCAACCATGGGTCGGTGCTGGTGGCGAATGCGCTGGGCTACCTCGCCGCCTCTCGGTTCGGGCTCTCAGAAGACGAGGTTCTGGACGTCCTCTCGCTCGACGATGCCGTCATCAAGGATTTCGACGCTCGCTCGTTCCACGAAATCCAAGAGCGGAAGAAGCCTGGAGAGCGAAAGCTGCCGATCGTTATCTGGTCCCGTCTCTACTTCGACGTGGCGCCTTATCTCGCCGAGCGCAGTTCCGAGGGCACCACGCTCCTCGCCTTCTATCACAACCAGCTGCGCGACGCCGCCACCGCCGAGTGCCTGGAGGGGGAGCGCGCGCAGCGGCGCAACGCCGCGCTGGCGGGCTATTTCCGTGGCCGCTCCGACCCCAAGAAGGACCGAAGCTGGACCGGCAAGTACGCCCGCGGCCTGAGCGAGTTGCCGTTCCACCTCAAAGGCGCCTGCGCCGGCGACCAGCAGGAGCAATACAAGCAAGAGCTCTACGAGACCCTGACCGACTTCACGTTCCTCGAGCGGAAGGCAGCCGACGTGGCGGTCGCCGAACACCCCGGACCCGACGGGACGCTGACTCGCACCTACGCCGGCGTCTACCAGCTCCAGGACGACTACGAGATGGCCATCGAGGCACTAGGCGGCGGCAAGGCGGGTGGCCGCAAGCCGCTCATCGTCACGGGCGTTGACTTCGGCAAGGGCCTGGCCCTGCGCTGCCCGTGGTGCAACGTGGTCTCGCCCTTCAAGCAGGAGTGGCGCGGCACGGACATCGCCTGCCCGAACGCCGACTGCAAGGGGCCGCTGCGGGTCAACTCGTTCGTGGTGGGGAAATAGGTGGCCGCGATGAGAGTGAGCTCAGACCGCGAATCCGATGGCCGAAGCACTGTCCTCGCGGAGTTCGGTCGGGCGCTGAGCCGCGAGGCTCACGTGCTGGCCGAACGTCCGGAGAGCCTCTGGCAGCAGCTTCACAACCGCCTTCAGTGGGAGGAGGATCCGGTCCCTTGGCTTATCGAGCCCCAGATGTACCGGAGATCAGCGCCTGGTGCCACCCCGTGGCTTCGGACCAAGACACCCCTGCGGGAGTCACAGGCGCTCCGCCTCACCCTGGCTGGCCACACCGGTTGGGTCGAAGCCTGCGCGATCAGCCCCGACTCCTCCTTCGTCGTTACGGCGAGCACTGACAACACCTGCAGAATCTGGGACGCGGCGACGGGCAAGGAGCGAGCAACCCTCACCGGTCACACCGGTTCGGTCACCGCCTGTGCGATCAGCCCCGATTCGGACTTCATTGTCACGGCGAGTCAGGACAACACCTGCAAGATCTGGGACGCGGCGACGGGTAGAGAGCGGGCTACCCTTACCGGCCACGCGGCTGAGATCACCGCTTGCTCGATCAGCCCCGATTCGGACTTCGTCGTTACGGCGAGCAATGACAACACCTGCAGAATCTGGGGCGCGGCGACGGGCAAGGAGCGAGCAACCCTCACCGGTCACACCGGTTCGGTCGAAGCCTGCGCGATCAGCCCCGACTCCTCCTTCGTCGTCACGGCGAGCTGGGACAAGACGGGTAAGATCTGGGACGCGGCGACGGGCAAGGAGCGAGCAACCCTCACCGGTCACACCCGTTGGGCCACCGCCTGCGCGATCAGCCCCGACTCCTCCTTCGTTGTCACGGCGAGTGCTGACAACACCTGCAAGATCTGGAACGCGGCGACGGGCCAT